>Ga0302324_100001406_pt1 | contig 58679 bp, 56 predicted proteins | sample Palsa_T0_1_FD_201949 | JGI IMG/M metagenome (GOLD analysis project Ga0302324, IMG submission 201949) | Peat permafrost microbial communities from Stordalen Mire near Abisko, Sweden - Palsa_T0_1 | ecosystem: Environmental > Terrestrial > Soil > Palsa > Peat permafrost | place: Sweden: Abisko...
GAAGAGAATCCGCTCGCCAGCAACGCGACCAAGGAGGGACGCGCCGAAAATCGCCGGGTGACCGTGCGGTTTACGGCTCCCGCCGCGCAGTAACGGGGTCAAGCGCGGGCGGCACGAGCCGCCCGCGCACCTTGCGGTAGAATTCAAAGGGCGGACTCATCCGCCCTTTTTTTACGAACGTCTTATGGACTCGATCACGACGGCCGAGACAGCCATCCCCTCCGAAACACAGAGGCTGCGTGCGCTCATCCGGCAGCACAAGTTCGCCGAGGCACTCGAGGTGGGAAGGGCCCTGCTCGAACAGGTTCCCGATCAGCGCGATACCTTACTGTGCGTGGCCGTGGCGGAGCGGTACCTGGGCCGCCCAGACGATGCGCTGGGCACGCTCGCGAGACTAGAGCAGCACCATCCGCGCTTCAGCCGGCTGTACGAGGAGCAAGGGCGTTGCTTCGTCGATCGCCGGGAGGCCCCCCAGGCCATGGCGGCATTTCTGCGCGCGGTGAACTTGAATCACGCCCTGCCGGGGAGCTGGCGCATGCTCGAGGGCCTGTACCGGATGACGGGGCGGCCCGACGAGGCGGCGGCGGCGGCAGGCCAGCAAGCGAAGCTCGAGAGTCTGCCGCCCGAAGTCGTGAATGGAACCGCTTTGTTCGAGGACGGCGATCTCGATGCGGCCGAGCCCATGACGCGCGCGTTCCTCCTCGAGCACGGCGATCACGTGGAAGCCATGCGCTTGCTCGCCCGCATCGGCGTGGCCCGGGGAGTGCTCGACGACGCCGAGATCCTCTTGCGAGCCGTTCTCGAGCGGGCGCCGGAGTATCGCATCGCCCGCCAGGAGTTCGCCAAGGTGCTCCTCGAGGTCCACAAGTATGAGGACGCGCGCTGCGAGCTCGAGCGGCTCCTGCGCGACGACCCCGGCAACCGGCTCCTCAAGACACTGTGCGCAGCCAGCTGTGCAGGACTCGGAGAGCACGAGCGCGCCATCAACCTCTACCGCGAGCTGCTGCGCGAGACCCCGGACGATGCCGATCTGCATCTATCGCTCGCCCATGCGCAGAAAACGATCGGGCGCACCGACGAGGCCGTCGACGCCTACCGGCGCGCGGCGGCGAGCCGAGCGGGGTTCGGGGATGCCTACTGGAGTCTCGCGAACCTCAAGACCTACCGATTCACGGAACAAGAGCTCGCGCAGATGCGCGCGGCGGAATCTGCGACGGCCATCGGACCGGTCGACCGCTATCATCTCTGCTTCGCACTCGGCAAGGCACTGGAGGACCGCGGCGAGTACGCCGAATCGTTCCGCTGCTATGAGCGCGGCAATGCACTGAAGCGCGCCGAGAGCAAATACCGCGCCGACATTATCGAGAACAACACCCGCCACCAGATCGAGGTCTGCACGGCGGAGTTCTTCGCGCGCCGCGGCGACTTCGGCGCACCGGCGGACGATCCCATTTTCATCGTCGGATTACCCCGCTCGGGATCGACGCTGCTCGAACAAATTCTCGCATCCCACTCGCAGATCGAGGGTACGCAGGAGCTGCCCAACATCCAGCAGATCGTTCAGAAGCTTCGAGGCCGCGACCCCGACCTCGACGATTCCCGCTATCCGCGAATCCTCGATGAGATTGACGCGGACACCGCACGCAAACTGGGAGAACTTTATCTCGAGCGCACGCGGGTCTACCGCGCCGGGAAACCCCGCTTCGTGGACAAGATGCCGAACAACTTCCGCCACCTCGGTCTTATCCACTTGATCCTGCCGAACGCTCGAATCATCGACGCGCGGCGCGAGCCTATGGCATGCTGCTTCAGCAATCTGAAGCAGCTCTTCGCGCAGGGTCAGGAATTCACCTACAGCATCCCTGATATCGCGCGCTACTACCGCACCTATCTCGAGCTCATGGATCACTGGGACCGCGTGCTTCCGCGGCGGATCCTGCGCGTCCACCACGAGGATGTAATCGAGGATCTGGAAGGCAGCGTGCGGCGCGTGCTGACTTTCTGCGGACTCGACTTCGAGCCCCAGTGCGTCGATTTTCACAAGACCCGCCGCAGCGTTCGGACGGCTAGCTCGGAACAGGTGCGCCGCCCGCTCAATCGGGAGGGTCTCGATCAGTGGAAGCATTTCGAGCCGTGGCTCGATCCCCTGAAAGCGGCGCTAGGTGATGCGCCGAGCCGCTACCGCACCGCGTGAGATGATGTCGGGCGGCTGGGCGTGGCTTGAGTGGACCTCCCCGCGCCGCGCCAGACTCTGACTTGAGGAATGCCATGGCCATCGAAACCATCCATCTGACCCGAGGCTTCGGCAGCATCGTGAGCGGCGTCGACCTCTCGCAAGAGCTACCGCAATCGGTCGTCGACCGATTGAGCGAGCTTCTGGTCGAGCGCAAGGTGCTGCTGTTTCGTCACCAGCCGCTCACTCCGCAAGCGCAGCGCGACTTCGCCGCACGCTTCGGCACCCTTCATGTCCATCCGATTTACCCGGTGCTGCCGGAGCTGCCCGAGATTCTGCTGCTCGACACTCACGAGGCGTTCTTACCGGACAACGATAACTGGCATACCGACGTGACCTTCTCCAAGACGCCACCGCTCGCGGGAGTACTTGCCGCCAAGCGCATTCCATCCGTGGGCGGCGACACACTATGGTCGGACTGCACCGCCGCCTACGAGGCGCTGTCTGCGCCACTGCAACGCCTTCTCGAGGGACTCACGGCGCAACATTCGGTAGCTAAGTCCTTCCCAGCCGAGCGCTGGCAGAGCGACCCTAAGTTCAAGGAGCGCTACGAGCGGGCGGTTGCGAAGCATCCGCCCGTCACTCATCCCGTGGTCCGTACGCATCCCGTGAGCAGGCGCAAGGGATTGTTCGTGAACGAGGGCTTCACCACGCACATCAACGAACTTAAAGCCCGTGAGAGCGAGGCTCTGCTCAAGCTTCTGTTCGCGCACGCCGGCCAGCCCGAATTCACGATTCGCTGGCGTTGGGCCGTTGACGACGTCGCCTTCTGGGACAACCGCAACACTCAGCATTACGCCGTTGCCGATTACTTACCCGAGCGGCGCACCATGCACCGCGCCACGGTCAACGGCGACGAGCCCTTTTAGCGGACAAACCCCGTCGCCAGCGCGCGCGCCCAGTCCTCTCGCCCGTTGCGAGCGGCGAGCTTCGCGGCCTCGTCCCAGTCGTAAGGGACTGCGACGAGATCCGCCTTCCAGCCCCAGGGGGTGCTCTCGAGGATGGCATAGCGGGCGTGGGGTGAACCGACCTCCACCGCGTGCGGTCCGGGATCGTGGCCCTGGTATGCCTGAATGCCGACGCTCCCCGGATTGACGATGAGCTGGCCGGTGCGAAGCCGCACCACGCGCGGAAGGTGCGAGTGGCCGCAGAAGATGAGCGATGCATCGCAGCTGCGCGATCGCTCCTCGACGCGGTCCACCGGCGCGGGCTTGAGCTCCCCGTCCACCAGGTCCTCGAGGTAGCAATCGACGTCGCTGTACGGCGTGGCGTGGCACATGAAGACGCCGTCCACGGGCGAAAGTAATATCGGCAGCTGCGCGATCCACGCACGCTGCGACTCCCTGAGTGTGTCGAAAGCATGGCGGTCGGAGGCGCCCATGCGCTCAGGGTCCAGGGTGAGCACCTGGCGCTCGTGATTGCCGCGAATGGTGGGCAGCTCGAGCGCCATCAAGCGGTCGGCCGTCTCGGCCGGCAACAGCGCGCCGGAGAGAATGTCCCCGAGATTCACGGTGATATCGACGCCGCGATGCCGTACGTCCTCGAGCACCGCGTCGAGCGCCAACAGGTTGCCGTGGATGTCGGACAGCGCGGCGATTCTCATGAGGGCGCAGGACCGTATTTGGCCGCCATTTTCTCGATGATCCGGCCGACGATCACCACGGTGCGCTCGTGGGTTCCGCCGCCGATCTCCTCGGCGCCGACGACGCTCTCGGCCGGTTCGAAGTAGTCCCGGACGGCGTTCAAGGCGGCATTTTCCATGATCAGCACCAGATACGGCGTCGCGAACACGGGCGGCAGGATGCCGTCCTTGAAGTTGCTGGCTAGAGGGCGTGGCTCGACGCGCAGGGTGTACGACCCGCGCGTGCCGATCGGTATTTGCAGCATAGCGTAAAGTTTACCGATCCTTGCGCCACAACGGCGCGTTTTCTTAGCTGCAAAGGACGCGATGTTCTGGTAGCTTCTCGTGCTGACCCTGACTTCGTCGCTGACATTCGAATGAGACAAGTGCTCAAGTCGCTCGGCCTTTTACTGCTGCTCTTGGTTGCGCAGCAGGGCGCCGTCGTTCACGAGATCGGCCATCTCTCCGAGGTCAGCTCCGGCGAGGCCCAGGCCGCTGCCGGCCTCGCCGATGCGAGCTGTGCGCTGTGCCCCGCATTTGCGCAGGTCGTCACGCCGGCGTTCAGTCACTCGTTTCATATCCCAGTGCTCTTCCGTGCCGCGCTCGAGCGCGGCACGGATCCGCTCTACGCAGCGGTCGATGCCGCTGTCCCGACGCCGCGCAGCCGCGGTCCGCCTTCCCAAGCTTGAATCCTCGACTCTGAAGAGCCCGCCGCCCGAGCGATCGGTGGCGGCGCGCATGGATTTGAGCTTGCGGAGACACTTTCATGGCCAGGTTTTCATTCTCTGCGGCAACGCTCTGCGTTGCCGCGTCATTTTTTTCGATCATTTCCACGGCGAATGCGGTTGAGGGCGATGCGACGGCCGCGGACGCCGACGCACCCGCGACGGGCAGCTCGGCGGCTCAGTCGCAACTGAAAGAGATTCAGGTCACGGCGCAACGCCTGAACGAGGCGCGCAGCACCATCGAGACCCAAACGGGCGCGTCCACTTACATCATCGACAGTGAGGCGATTGCCGCCATGCCCGGCGGCAACAACGCCCAGCTCAATCAGGTGCTGCTGCAGGCCCCGGACGTGGTCCAGGACTCGTTTGGGCAGATCCACGTGCGTGCGGACCACAATGACCTTCAATACCGCTTGAACGGCATCATCCTGCCCGAGGGGATCAGTGTCTTTAGCCAGACCTTGAGCCCCTGGTTGATCTCCTCCTTGAAGTTGATCACCGGAGCGTTGCCGGCGGAGTACGGCTTGCGAACCGCGGGGATCATCGACCTGAGCACCAACAGCGGATTGCTGCAGCCCGGCGGGGAGGTATCGGTTTATGGCGGAAGCCACGGCACCTTTCAACCATCGGCCGGATACGGGGGCAGCGACGGTAATTTCACCTACTACGTCACCGGCGACTACAAGCAGGACAATCTCGGCATTGAATCGCCCGATGGAAGTTCGAACCCGCTTCATGACCACACGACACAAGGGCACGCATTTGCCTATCTCGAAGACATCGTCGATTCGAATGACCGCGCCGCGCTGATCGTGGGGCTGTCGGACGATGAGTTCCAGATCCCCAATCAGCGCGGTCTGCAGCCCTCGCTGGGTCTCGAAGTCGACGGTCAAACCAACTATCTGAGCGATAACCTGAACGAGCGACAGCACGAGCTCGCGGAATACGTAATCGCGAGCTGGCAGCACTCCGCAGGCGCGCTCAACTGGCAAACCTCGCTCTCCCTGCGTTATACCAGCCTGCACTTTGCGCCCGATTGGGTTGGAGATCTGCTGTACAACGGCATCGCTCAGGATGCATTCAAGAACGATACGGCCATCGGTTGGCAGACGGATGCGGCGTACAAGCTGGGCGATGCGCACACCGTGCGAGCCGGACTGTACTATCAGCACGACAGCGCGAGGAGTGACACCACCTCGCAGGTTTTGCCGACCGATCCGTCGGGGGCGCAGACTTCGACCGTACCGCTCACCATCATCGAGAACGGCACTCAAGTTCAGCAGATTCAGAGCGTCTATCTGCAGGACGAATGGCTGGCTTTGACGCCGCTCACCATCAACTACGGCCTGCGCTACGACCACTACAGCGCCTATTCCAGCGGCGGCCAGCTGAGCCCACGTGTCAACGCGGTCTGGGAGTTTCCCACCGACACGACGCTGCACGGCGGCTATTCGCGTTACTTCACACCGCCCCCGTTCGAGCTCGTCGGCTCCGGCACGTTCACGCAATTTGCGGGCACCACGGCCGTCCCCCCCGGCTCGGTGACGAAGGACACCGCGCCGATCGCCGAGCGCGCCAATTACTATGATTTAGGCGTGCAGCAGAAGCTTCTCGACAAGACCTTGACGCTCGGAGTCGACAGCTATTACGAGCAGGCGCAACACCTGATCGATGAGGGGCAGTTCGGGGCACCGATCATTCTCACGCCCTTCAATTACCGCTACGGCCTGATCGGCGGCATCGAGTTCAGCGCCAACTACTCCATCAACAATTTCAGCACTTACTTGAATTCCTCCTGGCAGGCCGCCCATGGGAAGGGCGTGGAGTCGGCGCAGTTCAACTTCGACCAGGCAGCGCTCGACTACATCGCCAGCGATTACATCCACCTCGATCACGAGGGACGGGTCGCGGCCTCGGGCGGCGTTTCCTATCTGTGGCTGGGTACCCGCTTTAGCGTCGATGACCTATTCGGAACGGGATTGCGCCAGGATCTCACGCTTGCCAATGGCGACGTCATTCCGAACGGCGATCACACCCCCAGCTATAACCAGATCAATCTGGGCGTGAGTCATGCCTTCGATATCGGAGGCCCCGGACCGCTCACGGCGCGCTTCGATGTGATCAACGTCGCCGACAAGGTCTATCAGATCCGGAGCGGCAGCGGTGTTGGCGTTTTCGCGCCGCAGTACGGACCGCGACGAGGATTCTTCGGGGGACTGGCCTGGAAGTTCTGACACGCGCGGATCATTCGGTGGACTGTCGTGGCGCTTCTAAAGCCTACGCGGCCGGCAGGCGCACCGTGACCGCGAACCCTTCTTCGAGCCGCCGCCCCACGAGCGTTCCGCCGCACACGCGCACCAGCCTCTCGACCATGGCGAGCCCGAGTCCCGCGTGCGCGTCGCCGGGCGGATCCTGCAAGCGGTGAAACGGCCGAATTGCGTCCGCCCACTGCTCCTGCGAGAGTCCAGCGCCTCGGTCCCGCACCTCGATGCGAATCTCCGTGGCGCCCGACGAGGTCCGCACGGTGACCGGAGGCCGTCCGTATTCCAGGGCGTTCTGCACGAGATTCAAGAGCATGTGCCGCACGCTGTCGATCGCGAACACGCGCGGCTCGGCCGCACCGGGCTCGAGCCGCAGACGCTCGTCGCTTGCGTAGATCGCGAGCGTCTGGCGCACGATCTCATCGAGTGACGCGCGCGCGGGCGTCTCGCGATAGCCCGCGCGCGCGTAGTGCAGGAACTGGCCGATCATCCGGTCCATCTCCTCGATGTTGGCGGCTATCTCGCGCGTGAGCGCCGCATCGTCCTTGTCGAGGAGTTCGACCGCGACGCGCAATCGGGCGAGCGGCGTGCGCAGATCGTGCGAGATGCCGCCCAGCATGAGCTCGCGCTGCTCGTCGAGCTCCGCGAGCCGATGCGACATGGACTGGAAGGCAACGGCCAGCGAGCGCACCTCGCTCGGTCCCGACGAAGTCTTGATCTGCACTCGCTCGCCTTCCGCGAGCCGTGCAGCAGCCGCCGCGAGCTCTCCGAGAGGCGCCGTGAGCCGGCGCGCCGACAGCGCGGCGGCGCCGAGCGCGAGCAACGCCGCGGCGCCCCACACGACGAGCGTCGCCAGGGGGGCGCCGGGACCTGCGATACGCCAGGTCAGCACCAGCCAGGTACCGGCAAGCTCGGGCGTGCGCACCCGGATCTCGGAAGGCGCCGCGTAGCGTTGGATGAGCACGTCGGACGCATTCAGATTCGCTGCGAGTCTTGACCGTACGCGCTGCATGTAAGTGCGCATGGCAAGTCCTGCGTAGCGCGGCTTCATGGACACGGATTCGCCCGTTTCGAATCGCGCGCCTTCGGGCAGCGGCGCTCCGCTGCGATGCGCGGCGATCGCCTGCTGCGCTCGCTCCGTGAGGAGCGAGGCCGCCGCTTCCGCCGTCGGCACCAGCGCCGTCCAGATGATCGCCTGCCAGGCGATCACCCCGAATATGAAAATCGTGACGGCGATCAAGAGAGCGGTGCGTGCGAACAGGCTCCTCGGCAAGAGGGTCATCGCGCCGCTTCGTCTGGAACGAACACATAGCCCGCACCCCAGACCGTCTGCAGGTATCGCGGCGCTTGCGGATCCGGCTCGATCAGCCGACGCAGTCTCGAGACCGCTACGTCGATGCTGCGGTCGAAGGCGCTTCGTCCCCGGCCGCGCGCGAGGGTGAGCAGCCGCTCGCGCGACAAGGTCTCGCCGGGGTGGGTCACGAGCGCCAGGAGCACGGCGAACTCACCGGTGGTCAAGCTCACGGGCTCGCCGTCCTTCTCGAGCACGCGGCTCGATGGATGCAGGCGGAACGGGCCGAAGTCGACGGGACTCGCATCGCTGACGGGCGCTCCCGGGGGAGCCGTCTGCCGACGGCGCAGCACCGCACGAATGCGCGCCACGAGCTCTCGCGGATTGCAGGGCTTGGGCAGGTAGTCATCCGCGCCGAGCTCGAGCCCCAGGATGCGATCGATGTCATCGCCCTTGGCGGTGAGCATGATCACCGGCAACGAATTCTGCGCCGCGCGCAGCTCGCGGCAGATGTCGAGGCCGCCGCGTCCCGGCAGCATCAGATCGAGCACCATGAGATCGACCGGGCACTCGCGCAATGCGCGCTGCATCTGCAGGGCGTCGCCCGCCGCCGTGACTTCGAATCCCTCGCGTTTCAGATAGGTCTCGAGCAGGCCGCGAAGCCGCAGGTCGTCGTCGACCAGAAGAATGTGCGGTGATGCGTCGTCAGCCATGGCGCATTGTGCCCCGGGGAGCCCCTGCAAAAGAGTAACAAATTGTTTCTGCGGCCCGCTGGGAAACGAATGATTACATCTGGCGTGTGCTCATCACGTCCCCGGAGCCGTTGTTTTCAGTACGTTGGCACCCGCGCGTTCGAGACACGCACACGGTGCCCGACGCAGGGACTTCCGAACCACACTATCAGGAGACAGCCATGAAACGTGACATGATTCTCAAAATTGCCGGAGCCACGATCGTTCCGCTGCTATGGGCCGCGAGCCTCGGCAGTGCATCCGCCCAGGGAGCGGCGCGAACGCCGCGGACTTTCAATTCCACGGTGACGCACACCGGCCCGGCCGGCAACACCCTTACCCGGCAATCGTCGTTGACGACCAACGGCCAGGGGGGCTTTACGTCAAATTCGACCTGGACGGGACCCAAGGGGAATACGGCCACCGCGCAGCGCACGGGGCAGTACAACGCGGCCACCAAGACCTTTACGAGCTCCGGTACCCTGACCGGCCCCAACGGCAAGCAGTCCACCTTCAACACGACCGTGCAGGGGAACGGCAACGGCGGCTACACCCGAACCTCGACGCTCACGGGTCCCAACGGCAACACCGTGACGACCACCGGTCAGGGCCAGTACAACGCCGCCAACGGGACGTTCAATCAGAGCCGTACGACCACCTATCCGAACGGTCAGAGCTCGTCGGAGAGCCGCAGCGTCAGCGTCGCTCCCGCCCAACCCCAGGGCAACTGAGCGCCGGTGCGTCCGGGGCGTCGAGCGGACCTCGACGTTCCCGAACGCGCTCCCGCGGAGGGAGACCATGCTTCGACCCTATCCTTCGATGCTCTTCGCGCCACTTCTCATCCTGGCCGCGGCGACCCTGGAAGGCTTGCTGCTCGAGTACGTCCGCGGATGCTACGACTGGCGCGCATACTTCGCCTCGCTTGGCGACCTCGGAATCCGCGCCGCGCTGAGCATCCTGCCGCTCGGACTTGCGACCGGTGCATTCGGCTGGCTGTGGGATCACCGACTGTACACGATGCCCTTGAAATCGGTGTGGCCCTGGGTCGTCCTCTTCTTCGGCCAGGAGTTTTTTTATTACTGGATGCATCGCGCGGACCACCGCGTGCGCTGGCTCTGGGCCACTCACTCGGTGCACCACTCGCCGAACGAGCTGAATCTCGCCGCCGCTTATCGTCTCGGCTGGACGCAGCGACTGAGTTTCGGCCCCATCTTCTTCGCGCCCCTCGTACTCATGGGATTTGCGCCCGTCATCGTGGGCGCGGCGCTCGGCTTGAACCTGCTCTATCAATTTTGGCTGCACGCACCGTGGATGCCGCGCCTGGGCCCGCTCGAATGGGTGCTCAATACGCCGGCGCACCATCGCGTGCACCACGCCTCGAATCCCGAATACCTGAACGCGAATTTCGGCGGCGTCCTCATCATCTTCGATCGCTGCTTCGGAAGCTTCCGTAAGGAGCGCGCGGGCGTTCCGCCGCGTTACGGCCTGGTCGAGCCCATGAGCTCCTATAACCCGCTCGTCATCGGCTCGCGCGAGTGGATCGCGATCGCTCGCGACGTGCTTTCGAGCGGAAGCCCGCGGGCCCTGTTGGGCAGCGTCCTCGGTCCTCCGCGATCGAGGGAGCCGGCTGTGCCCTGCTCACACCGGCGGTAGGGGATCGCTGCTGTCCCAGTTTGCTATCATGCGAAAATTTCGCGACCCCTGCAGGAATCTTGGCAGCCCAACAGACAACGACACCTGCAAGCAAGGGCTTCCTCGCGGCAGTGAGTGCTTTCGCAATCTGGGGTGTATTTCCGCTCTACTTCCACCCGCTGCGTCAGGTTTCCGCAGTCCAGGTCATCGCGCACCGCATCGTGTGGTCCTGTCTGTTCGTGCTCGCATGGATTGGACTGCGCCGCGAGTTCTCTACGCTGCGAACGACGCTCGCCGATCGAAGCGTAGTCTGGCGACTCGCCGTCTCGGCGACGCTCATATCCGTCAACTGGCTCACCTATGTCTGGGGCGTGACGCACGGCCACGTCGTCGAAACCAGCCTGGGCTATTTCATCGGCCCGCTGGTCAATGTGTTGCTGGGAGTGGTGCTTCTTGCCGAGAGGCTGAGTCCGGCGCAATGGGCGGCTGTCGGGCTGGCCGTGGCCGGCGTCGGCTATCTCACGGGCATGACGGGCAGGCTCCCGTGGATTGCGCTGACGCTCGCGTTCTCGTTCGCAACGTACGGCCTGATTCGCAAGATCGTGAAAGTCGAATCGTTGCCCGGACTCGCAACGGAAACATTGCTGCTCGCGCCTTTCGCCGGTGCGTACTTGCTAGGGTGCGAGTCCGCAGGTACCGGCGCTCTGGGCCACGCCGGATCGGCCGTCAATGCGCTGCTGATCGGAAGCGGGCCTCTCACCGCGATCGCCCTGTTTCTGTTCGCTTATGGGACTCGCCTGCTTCCTTACTCGACGGTGGGAGTGCTGCAGTACATTACGCCGACGCTGCAGCTCCTTTGCGGCGTCTTCGCGCTTCACGAGCCCTTCGAGCGCGCGCGAGCGGTGGGGTTTGCGATCGTATGGGCGGCGCTGCTCATCTACGCGGGCGAAGGCTTGCGGCTGTCTCGCGGGCAACGTGCGGCGTCGTGACGGCGCACTCGACCTAGCCTCTCCTCCCGCGAAGTAGTGCCGCTCAGCTACCTTGGAATCGGACACGGCCACGAAGATCGAGTTGGGAGGCACCCGTAACCCCGCGGCATTCGATGCTTTCAGACCGATTTTCCATTGGAACAGTCGACTGCGCGGTTTTCTCTCGAGGAACCGTTGCACCATCACACTGCCAAGTGCGCCCTGTTCGGCAGTCTCGGCAGCGCGCCCGCTCGATCGTTACCGATCGTCTCCGCACGTCGCGAATTAGTGGGCCCGCTCGGACTCGAACCGAGGACCAAGGGATTCACTCTACCCCGCCGTTTCCGGAGGGAGCGGACTATCTCTTCACCCACGTGGGGTGCGGGACGCTCGTGCCTGTCATTAAGCGCGCTGCAAGCGCTCAGGTAGTCTCTGCACCTTCCGGCGGTGTACCGCCGGCTTGGCTCAGGGTTGCCATCGGCATTGCTCCGTTAAGGTTTCCCTGAATTCATCCCGTCCACTTCACACCTCGCGATGTGAAGGCACCATTTACTGATGAGTCCCCTGCTCTAACCGACTGAGCTACAGGCCCGACGGCGGGGATTTTATCACGAGGCATGGGCGCGCGCCGAAAGTGCCCGTCCCCGACTGGTATGTTAGCGTTCATGATTCGTCCCAACTTGCCGGCGCTGCCGATCGCTGAGGCGCTGGCGCCGCTCGCGGATGCGCTGGCCGCACGCCGCAAGGTGCTTCTGCAGGCGCCCCCGGGCGCGGGCAAGAGCACCATCGTGCCGCTCGCCCTCCTCGAAAGCGGCTGGCTCGCCGGGCGGACCCTATTGATGCTCGAGCCGCGCCGCATCGCGGCGCGCGCGGTGGCCGAGCGCATGGCTCATCTCCTCGACGAATCGGTGGGGCAAACCGTCGGCATTCGCACCCGGCTCGAGACACGGGTGAGCCGCGCCACCCGGATCGAGGTCGTGACCGAGGGAATCCTCACGCGCATGCTGCAGTCCGACCCGGCGCTCGAGCACATCGGCTGCGTGGTTTTCGACGAATTTCACGAGCGTAGCTTGAACGCCGACCTCGGCCTCGCGCTCTGTCTCGAGAGCCAGGAAACACTCCGCGAGGATCTGCGCGTGCTGGTCATGTCGGCGACGCTCGATACGCGCCCGCTCGCGCGACTCCTCGACGACGCGCCCATCGTCGAGGCTCACGCGAGGAACTACGAGGTCACGACGCATTACGTCCCGCGGCGCGCCGAGCTCTCGCTCGAGCTGCAGTCGGCGCAGGTGTTGCGACGCGCGCTTGCCGACGAGGCGGGAGACATTCTGTGCTTTCTGCCGGGCGCCGCCGAAATCGGCCGGGTACAACGCACCCTCGAGGAGGGCCCGCTCGATCCCGGTGTGTCCGTGCTGCCGCTATACGGCGAGCTCGACGCGGCGGCTCAGGAGGCGGCGCTGCGCTTAAGTCCCGCGGGCCGGCGCAAGGTCGTGCTCGCGACCAGCATCGCGGAAACCAGCCTCACGATCGAGGGTGTGCGCGTAGTCGTCGACTCCGGCCTGCGCCGCTATGCGAAGTTCGATCCTGCCACTGGAATGAGTCGGCTGGAGACGGAGAAGCTGTCGCAGGCCGCGGCCGAGCAGCGGCGCGGACGCGCCGGGCGCCTCTCTCCCGGCGCGTGCTACCGCCTATGGTCCGAGGGCGTGCAGGCAACGCTCGTCGCGCAGACGCCGCCCGAGATCCTGCATGCAGACCTCGCACCGCTCGCCCTCGAGCTCGCCTGCTGGGGAGCGGCAGACGCCGGACGCTTGCGCTGGCTCGATCCGCCGCCGCAGGCGCCGCTCGCGCAAGCGCGCGAACTCCTGCGAGCGCTCGGCGCGCTGGACGCGGCCGGGCGCATCACGCCGCATGGCCGCTCGCTCGCCGCCATGGGCGCTCATCCGCGACTCGCACACATGCTGATCAAGGGCCGCGACATGCGGGCACCGCGCCTCGCGAGCGAGATCGCCGCCATTCTCGGCGAGCGCGACGTGCTGCGCGGGGCGCCGGGCGCACGCGATGCGGATCTGCGCTTGCGCGTCGCCGCCCTGCGGGGCGCTCGGGCGTTGCCCGGCGGCCTCGCGGTCGACGCGCGCGCCTTGCGGCAGGCGGAGCGCGCCGCGATCAAATGGCAACGTGAGCTCGGCGGCCGCGAGGAAGTCGCGGATGCCGATGCTTTAGTCGGGGTGCTCACGGCGCTGGCGTACCCGGATCGAGTGGCGCGTGCGCGGGACGGCGGCGGCCGCTACCTGCTGGCGAACGGACGCGGAGCCCGCTTCGCCGAGCCCCAGGCGCTCGCAAAATCCGAGTTCATCGTCGCGGCCGAGCTCGACGGCGCGGAGCGCGACGCGCGCATCTTCCTCGCCGCTCCGCTCGAGCGCGAGGATATCGAGCGCCTCTTCGAGGACCGGATCGAGGAACACAGCGAGATCGTCTGGGATGAGCGCGAAGAGGCCGTGCGGGCGCGCAGGGAACGGCGACTTGGAGCCCTCGTGCTACGGTCCGAAGAGCTGCGCGATGCGGACCGCGAGAAGATCGCCCGGGCGGCGCTCGCCGGGCTACGGAGCCTCGGACTCGCCGCGCTCCCCTGGACGCCCGCGCTGCGCCAGTGGCAGGCGCGGGTGCTCTTGATGCGTAAATTCGCCGTGCCCGCCGCGCAAGCCTGGCCGGACGTGAGCGATGGCGCCCTCCTCGATACGCTCGAGGAATGGGCGCCTCCGTGGATGGCGGGCCTTCAGCGCCGCGAGCACTTTGCGCGGTTCGACTTGGGCAGCGCGCTGCGCTCGCGCCTGTCTTACGCAGAGAGCTGCGTGCTCGACCGGGAGGCTCCCACCCACTTCGCGGCGCCCAGCGGCTCGAGCCTCCCCATCGACTACCTCGACGGCGAGGTCCCGACCGTGTCGGTGCGTCTGCAGGAGATGTTCGGACTGCGTGAGACCCCGGCCGTGGCTGCGGGACGGCTGCCGCTCTTGCTGAAGCTACTCTCTCCGGCGGGGCGTCCGGTGCAGATCACGCGCGACCTCGAGAGCTTCTGGGAGCGCGGCTACCACGAAGTCAGAAGGGACTTGAAAGGGCGCTACCCGAAGCACTATTGGCCGGAGGATCCTCACGCGGCACAGCCGACGAGACGGGTGCGGCCGCGCTCGTGAACGCCTCGGGGTTAGCACCCCTGATCGCAGCGGCCGCGCTCGATCTGCAGAGTCGCATGATCGATCCGGAATCTCTTCTTCAAAGCCGGGGTGAGAGATCCGAGCAGCGCCTCGTCGGAGGTCCCGTCGGGTACCACCAGATGCGCCGTGAGCGCTACGCTCGTCGTCGACAGGGCCCAGATGTGCAGGTCGTGAACGTCGGTGACGCCGCGCTGATCCGCGAGGTAGGAAAGCACGGCGCCCGAGTTGACGCTCGCGGGAACTCCGTCGAGCGAGAGGTGCAGCGAGTCGCGCAGCAGTCCCCAGGTACTCACCAGAATCACCGCGACGATCAACAGGCTCACGACCGGATCGAGCCAATTCCACCCCGTGAAGAGAATCAGCGCGCCGGAGATCAAGACGCCGGCCGACACCGCCGCGTCTCCGAGCATGTGGATGAACGCGCTGCGCCTGTTCAGATCGTCGTGGCTGCCGGCATGCAAGAGCCACGCGGAGAGTCCGTTGAGCACGATGCCGACCGCCGCAACGGCGACGACGGTACCACCCGCGACGAGGGGCGGCGTCGCGATGCGCCCGACCGCCTCCCAGGCGATGGCTCCGCAGGCGAGCAGCAGGAGCACGGCATTGGTGAGCGCTGCGAGCACGGAGGAACGGCCCAGCCCATAGGTGAACCTGCCCCCCGGCGGACGGCGCGACAGAATCACGGCGGTGCAGGCGCACGCCAGCCCGAGCACATCGCCCAGGTTGTGGCCGGCGTCCGCGATGAGCGCCACCGAGTTGGACAGAAAGCCGAACGCTGCCTCGATCACGACGAAGCATAGGTTGAGCGCGATGGCGATTGCGAGGCGCGTCGTGACACCCTCCGCGCCGATCGCATGGGCGTGGCCGTGGGACCCATGAGAATGCCCGGCGTCGCCATGGTCGTGGTCATGATCGTGCTCATGGTCATGACCGACCGAATCCTCACCGTGCCGATTGTTCATCCGACCGCTGTTCCTTCAGTTGCTCGAAGCTATTGAGGCGCCACAAAACCGGGAAAAACACCCCCGCCCACAGCACCGTCACCAGCAATGTTACTCCTCCGCCCAGCACGATCGCAGGGACCAGGCCGAACCAGGCCGCCGTGAACCCGGATTCGAACTCGCCCAGCTCATTGGAGGCTCCGATGAATACCGAGTTCACGGCGCTGACCCGCCCCCGGATCGCATCCGGGGTCTGGAGCTGCACCAGGAGGCCGCGGATGTAAACACTGGTCATGTCGCCCGCACCCAGCAACGCCAGGGCGCCCATGGCCACCCAGAAGCGATGCGTCAGCCCGAAAACGATGATGCCAATACCGAATATGGCGACTCCTCCGAACATGAAAAGGCCGACATGCCGCCTCACCGGCCTTAACGCGAGCCACAGTGCCGCAAGCACGGCCCCCACCCCCGGCGTGGCGCGCAAATAGCCGAACACCTCGGGACCCGCGTGCAGGACGTCCTTGGTGAAGGCCGGCAGGAGCGCGGTGGCACCGCCGAACAGTACCGCAAAAAGATCGAGCGATATGGCGCCCAGTACCGTTTTGCGCCGCCAGATGAACCGCAGTCCCTCGAGCAAGTGGTCCCAGGACATCTCGGGCACACCGCGGCCGGTCTTGCGGTGCTTGATTGACGACATCAGGCCCACACCCGTCGCCAGCAATGCGGCGGCCGTGCCGAACACCCACAGCGCCCCGCCGTTCGGCGAGTGGGAGGACTCCCCGAAGGCGTAGAGGAGGCCGCCGATGCTGGGGCCCGCGATGGTCGCCACCTGAAAGGCCGAGGAGTTGATCGCAATGGCGTTGCCGAGCGAGGACAGGGGAACGATGTTCGGCAGGAAGGCCTGAGATGCGGGCATCAGGAAAGCGCGCGCCACGCCGAGCAACGCAAGCACGCCGAAGATGGGCCACACGCTCGCGACCGAGAAGCGCGCGAAGCCGTAGAGGAGCAGCGCGCAGACGAGGAACGCCGCGAGGCACAGCATGATGATCACGCGCCGCTCGTGAACGTCGGCCGCGTGCCCGGCGAACAACGAGAGACACAAGAACGGCAAGAACTGCGACAGTCCGATGAGCCCGAGATCGAGCACCCGGCCGGTGAGGCGATAGACCTGCCAGCCGACGGCGATCACCATCATCTGCGCCGCGATCGCCGAGAAGAACCGAGCGATGAGAAACAGGGTGAAATCGCGTTCTCGGAAAACCGCGAATCCCCCCATCGCGCGAGCAGCCGTCAAATGCGTGCAGCCCTTCCTGAGCTCATAGACCGAGGGCACTCAACGAGGCGTAATCGTCCGGACGCCGGCCGAGCGGCCAACGGTACTTGCGGTCCGACTCCGCCAGGACTAGGTCGTTGATGCTCGCGATGCGCACCTGCATGAGCCCGTGCCCGTCGAATTGCCAGTTCTCGTTGCCGTAGCTGCGGAACCACTGGCCGCTATCGTCGTGCCATTCGTAGGCAAACCGCACGGCGATGCGGTTCTCGCGGAACGCCCACAGTTCCTTGATGAGTCGATAGTCGAGCTCGCGCGACCATTTACGTGTCAGGAATGCCTGTATGGCCTCGCGGCCCACGATGAACTCCGCGCGGTTGCGCCAGCGGCTGTCCGTGGTGTAGGCGAGTGCAACCCGCGCCGGATCGCGACTGTTCCAGGCGTCCTCGGCCATACGCACTTTCTGCGTGGCCGTCTCGACGTCGAAGGGCGGCAGGGGTGGTCGGTCCATGCAAACTCGAGGGCTTACTTGGGCGTCATTGTAGACGAGAACGCATCCGGCCGGCAGCGAAGGCGCCTCCTCACGCAGGCAGGTACTTGTCATGCAGGCAGGTACTTGTTGACGAGATCGGCCATGCGCTCCGGAGCCGCGGAGAAGGGATCCAAACCCACGTCGGGAAGGTCGACATACACCGCGTCCGGCTTCAAGAGCAGCTTGACGCGCGAGGTTTGCTCCAAGATGTCGTCGTGCGGCGCAAGAACGGTGAGCGGCGCACGCAGAGTCTTCAGCCGCTTCCCGATCGGATAGCTGGCGGCCGCTTTGAGCGCCGCTCCCGGATTGGCTGCGAGGAGATGCTCGATGCAGCGCCGGTGCGTATCGGGGAGGTCGTAGGGCGGCTGGCGAAACGCGAAGGATCCGCGCCAGGCCGCCAGCACGTGTCCCCCGTCGAGAGCCGGCCGCAACGGCTGCTCGCTGTACTTCTCCATCTGGCGCTGCTGCTCCTCCGCCGTGAAGAGCGGCATGCCCACGGCGGAGCATCCGAGAACCCGTAGCCCAGCCGGTCCGGCGCGAGGCTCGGTCTCGTCAGCCGCTCCTGCAGCGGTTGCCACATCTCCCCGGAGCGTGGCGAGGGATGCAGGAGCAGCAAAGGCACGCCGCCCTTGCCGTCGTGGCTGCGCACGTGCAGCTGTCCGTAACGCGTGGCACAGAGTCGCCGGGTGAGCATGCGCGTCCCTCAGTGAGTCTTCGAGAACCGCTCGATCAGCGGAGCAATGACCTCGGGCTGCTCGATGTGCAGCATGTGGCCCGCGCCGGCGACGCGTGCGATCTCGACGTCGTGAATGATCGAGCGCATCGCCCCTTCGGCGCCGTCGGCGCCGAGGCGCGGCAGATATTCCGACAGCTCGCCGACCACCATGAACACGGGCGCGCTGATGCGGCGCCAGCAGGCCGCGGCATCCTCGCGATGGTACAGCGTCGGGTTGACCCAGCGATGCCGCGGATCGCCGAGCAGATGGACGCGTCCGTCCGCCTCGAGCCGGCCCCAGGCGTGTGCCACGAACTCGGCTCGCGCCTCGCCGAAGCGCGGATAGCGGTGGCGAATGATCGAGGCCAGCTGACCGAAGGACTCGTAATCCTTGAGCGGCGGTATCGACTTGACCTGATCGAGCCACTTGGCGAGCTGCGCCGGCGCCCGGTCCGATGCAGTGCGCGGCATCCCGAAGCCCTCGAGATTGACCAGCGAGCGCACGCGCTGCGGGCGCACGCCGGCATACAGGCTCGCGATATTGCCGCCCATGCTGTGACCGACCAGACGCACGGGACCCGTGCCGCACAGAAGATCCAGGAGCGCGTCGAGGTCCGCGAGATAGTCGTGGAACCAGTAACCGTTCTGCCCCCATTCGCTCCGGCCGAAGCCGCGCCAATCGAGCGCGGTCAGCGGCCAGTCGCGCTCGAAGGCATCCACCAGGAATTGAAACGTATCGCCCGTATCCTGATAGCCGTGCAGCAACAGCCAGCGCGGCTCTTCGGCGCGGGGCGCGGGGCCCCAGCTGCGCACGTGCATGTCGAGACCGCGGATGCGCAAGGTCTCGTGCCGCGCCGCGCGCAGCACTCGATAGGAGCTCATCGGGACAGGGCTCGGCTCCGCCATCAGCGGCTCAGGAACAGGCGGTAGGCCGGATTGTCGGTCTCCTCCGCGTACGGATACTGCAGCTCGTTGATGTGCAGCAGGAAGTCCGTGGCCGTGTCGGCAGGCACCTGGATCCCGGCGAGCACGCGGCCGTGCTCCGAGCCGTCATTGCGATAGTGGAACAGGCTCACGTTCCACTGCGTTCCTATGGCGCGCAGGAATTTGAGCAGCGCGCCGGGACGCTCGGGCAACTCGAAGCGGTACAGCCGCTCGTGCTCGAGGTTGCCGGGGTGTCCGCCCACCATGTAGCGCACGTGCAGCTTCGCCGTCTCGTCGTCGGTCATGTCCCGCACCGCAAAGCCGGCGTCGCGCAGAGTCTGTATGAGGGCGGTGCGCATTGCCAGGCCCGGCGCAATGGACAGACCAACGAACAGCTGCGCCGTCTTCGCATCGCTGTAGCGATAGTTGAATTCCGTGACGCTGCGGTTGCCGAGCAACTCGCAAAGGCGCAGGAAGGAGCCGGGCGCCTCGAGAATTTCGACCGCCAAGAGCACCTCGCGCTGCGCCCCCACGTCCGCGCGCTCGGCGACGTACCGCAGCCGGTCGAAGTTCATGTTCGCACCGCCGTTGATCGCGACCAGCGTGCGGCCGGTGCACGCTTCGCGCGCCACGAATTTCTTGATCCCCGCGACCGCGAGCGCGCCGGCCGGCTCCGCGATGGAGCGCGTGTCCTCGAAGATGTCCTGGATGGCGGCGCAGATCTGGTCGGTGGTCACGAGCAGGATCTCGTCGAGGTACTGCTTGGCGAGGCGAAAGGTTTCCTCGCCGACGCGCCGCACGGCGACGCCGTCGGCGAAAATGCCCACGCGCGGCAGCGTGACGCGCTTGCCGGCACGCAACGATTCGAACATGCCGGCCGCATCCTCCGGCTCGACGCCGATGATCTTGATGCGCGGATAGAGCGACTTCACGTACGCGGCGATGCCGCCGATCAGACCGCCGCCGCCGATGGGAACGAAGATCGCCTCGATGCCGTCGCCGTGCGCCTGGCGCAGGATCTCCATGGCGATCGTGCCCTGACCGGCGATGACGTCGGGATCGTCGAATGGGTGCACGAACACGAGATTGCGGTCGCGTGCGAGGCCGACCGCGTGCTCGTTCGCCGCGTCATAGTCATCGCCGTGCAGCACGATCTCGGCGCCGAGGTCGGCGACCGCCTGAACCTTGATCTCGGGCGTCGTGATGGGCATCACCACCACCGCGCCGATGCCGCGCGTGCGCGCGGCGAGCGCGACACCCTGCGCATGGTTGCCGGCCGAGGCGCAAATCACGCCGCGCTGTGCCGCCGTGGCCGAGAGCTGCGCAATCTTGTTGTAGGCGCCGCGAATTTTGAACGAAAACACGGGTTGCAGGTCTTCCCGCTTGAAGAGCACGCGATTGTCGAGCCGCCGCGAAAGGCGCGGTGCCGCTTCGAGCGGGGTCTCGACGGCGACGTCGTATACTTTGGCCTTGAGGATCCGCTCGAGGTAGTTGTCTTGCATGGGCCGCTTGGATTGAAAGGTCGTAACATTAGCGCAAGCGCCCCTTCCCGGGCACGTTTGACGGAAACTGTGAGGCGCTGCACAGCCGCGGCCCGTTCGCGCCGCCATGGCTTTGGGCGAATTGGATAACATACACGTATGCGTAGCTTGAAGTGGTGGCTCCTGGGCCTCGCCCTCTTCGCTCCGGCCGCCTACCCGCTGACCGGTAACAGCGTAGCGACCGACAACGTCAAGGCTCGGCTGCTGAGCGAACAGAATTCCATTGCGCCCGGCCAGTCGGTCTGGGTCGCACTCGAGCTCGACATCCGCGACGGCTGGCACACCTATTGGCGCAACCCGGGCGATTCCGGACAGGCGACGCAAATCGCGTGGAGCCTGCCGCCGGGCCTCGCTGCGGGCGACATCGAGTGGACCACACCGCATCGCTTCGTCGTCGCTCCGCTGGTGAACTACGGCTACGCGAAGCGCGCGCTGCATCTGGTGAAGATCACCGCATCGCCCGACCTGAAAGCGGCGGCGCCGCTCGACCTCAAGGCGAAGGCCGGCTGGCTGGTGTGCGCCGATGTGTGCATTCCCGAGAGCGCGGATCTCGACCTGAAGCTTCCCGTGACTGCCGCGGGCGGACCCAAAGACCCCGCCGTCGCGCAGCTCTTTGATCAGGCGCGCGCCGAGCTGCCCGGTGCCGCGCCGGCGGCGAGCAGCGCGCGCATCGTCGAGGGCCGGCTCGTGATCACCCTCGGCAAGGAGTGGGGCGAGACGCTCTCTCGCATCAAATCGCTCGAGTTTTACCCCTTCGACGACGGCGTGATCGAGTACGCCGCGCCCCAAACGCTGAGCCGCCACGACGGCGCTGTCGATCTCGCCGTCAAGCTCGGCTACCAGCCGCCGCGCTCCGGCAGCGTTCGAGGCATTCTGATTGCGACGGAGGACGGCGGCGCGCCCGGGCGGAGCGGCGCCGAACCCATCGAGGTGCCCATCGAGGTGCCCGTCGAGATCGCGGCGAGCTTCAGCGGGCCGCCCGCGCCCGCCTCCGCCGCAGGTGCCCGCTTCGCACCCGCGGTCCCCGACGTGCCGCCTGCCCGCACTCCGGGGCTCGCAGCGCTCATGCTGCTCGCGGTCCTCGGCGGGCTGATCCTGAATCTGATGCCGTGCGTGTTTCCCGTCCTCTCCATCAAGGCGATGGGTCTGGTGAAGCAAGCCAAGAAGCATCCCGCCGCGGTGCGCGCCAAAGGCCTGGTGTTCGCAGCCGGGGTCATCGCCTCGATGCTCGTGCTGGCCGGGGTCCTGCTCGGCCTGCGAGCCGGCGGCGAAGAGATCGGCTGGGGATTCCAGCTGCAATCGCCTTTGTTCGTCACCTTCATGATCTACCTGCTCCTCGCCGTGGGACTGAACCTTTCGGGGGTGTTCGAGGTGGGCGGCGGCCTCGCGGGTGTCGGCGACTCCCTGACCCATGGCGACGGCTTGCGCGCCTCGTTCTTCACCGGCGTGTTGACCACGCTGGTGGCGACGCCGTGCACCGCTCCTTTCATGGCGGCCGCCGTCGGAGCTGCCCTGACCCAATCGCCCGTCGTGGCGCTCGCCATTTTCGCAGCGCTCGGCGTTGGCCTTTCGCTGCCCTATCTGGCGCTGTCCTTCGCGCCCTGGCTGCGGCGCGCGCTGCCGAAGCCCGGTGCCTGGATGGACACGATGAAGCAAATCTTTGCGTTCCCGATGTATGCCTCGGCGGCGTGGCTCCTGTGGGTGCTGGCGCAGCAGACTACCTCGCTCGGCCTGGGCGCGGCCCTGGCGGGAGCTCTACTGGTTGCGTTCGCGGCCTGGGCATACCAGAAGTCCAAGGGCAGCTCGGCCGCGGGGCGACTGACGGCGATCGTCACCGCCGCTGCAGCGGTGCTGCTCGCGATCGCACTGCCCGCTCGATTGGCAAGCGTCGCGAACGCCACGCCGGCCGCGACGGCCGTCTCGTCTGGCGGGGAGAGCTGGCAACCGTATGATGCCGCGCGCGTGCAGGCGCTCGAGGCGAGCGGCGCACCGCTCCTCGTCAACTTCACCGCGAGCTGGTGTCTGACTTGCCTGGTGAACGAGCGCAACGCGTTCGCCGACCCTGCTGTGCAGCAGGTCTTCCGCGAGAAGGGCGTCACGCTGATGAAGGGCGATTGGACCAATCGGGATCCGGCGATCACGCAAGCGCTCGCTCACTTCGGCCGTGCCGGCGTACCGCTTTACGTGGTCTATAACTCAAAGCCAGGGTCGAGCGCGCCCGTGGTGCTGCCGCAGCTGCTCAGCGCCGGGGTCGTCGCGAACGCATTTGCCGCCCTGCCGGATCGCGATTCAAAATAGCGTCCGATTGGGGCATGCTGCGCAGATGGCCTCGGACAACTCCGGCAGCGTGTCGGTCATCGATTTCCGCCGTCAGCGGTTGGTGCTGCAGTGGCACGTCTTGGGGGGTACCTGGACCGCGTGCGACATCCCGCCCGCGCTGGTTCATGGCGTCGCACTGATCCGCCCCTCGCAACCGAACATCTGCGTCTACGGCCATGGCGGCCGGCTGCGTCTGCAAGTCGGACCGGACCAATTCGCGCTTTCCGAGAACTCGCCCCGTATCCAGTACAGCCGCGGCATGGCGAGCTTCGGACTGCGCCGCCGGTTCACCGTCGTGTCGAGCACCGACGGAGTGCTCTTCACCCATTCGTACTGGACCGCCCAGGGCGAGGACTTCTTCCGCTGGTTCGCCGAGCGGTCCGAGGATCCCGATTGGCGCGCCACCATGGGACGTCGCTGGTCCGAGGGCGTCCCGGCGACCGTCCTACGCACCGCGTAAAGGCGCCCCGCGCCTTATCGCGCGAGCAAACCCGTGACCTCGGCCTCGCTCAAGTAGCGCCACTCCCCGGTGCGCAATGCGCCCAAGTGGATGTTGATGATGCGCACGCGTTTCAAGCGTCGCACGCGGTAGCCGAGCGCCGAGCACATGCGGCGGATTTGCCGATTGAGTCCTTGTGTCAGCACCATGCGAAAGGTCTCGGCATCGATGCGCTCGACCTGGCAGGGCTTCGTGGCCATTCCCATGATTTTGACGCCGCTCGCGAGCATCTTCAGCGACAGATCCGTGATCGGCCGATTCACCGACACGACGTATTCCTTTTCGTGCTCGTTCTCGGAACGCAGGATCTCGTTGACGATGTCACCGTCGTTGGTGAGGAGGATCAAGCCTTCCGACTCCTTGTCCAGCCGCCCCACCGGGAAGATTCGCTCGCTGTGACCCACGAACCGGACGATGTTGTCCTCGACGTGCGCCTCGGTGGTGCAGGTGATCCCGACCGGCTTGTTGAGCGCGATGTAGATGGCCTGCTTCTTCGCGCCGATGAGATTGCCGTCGACGCGTACCTCGTCTCCCGGAGCCACCTTGTGACCGAGCGTCGCGGGCGCGTCGTTCAGCGTGACCCGGCCCTGACTGATCCACTTGTCGGCCTCGCGCCGCGAGCAAACGCCCGTCTCGCTGATGTACTTGTTGAGGCGCACCTAACTGTCGAGGAAAGCGCCGATTTGCTTGGCGAGCGCTCCGGCATCCGCATCGAAGGGATCCGGCGCGGCGCTGGGCAGCTCCGCGATACGCGCCGCAAACAGCACGGCCGGGTTCCAGTGGGCTTCGCTGGGATCCGCCTTGACGCGGATGACGAGGCTCGGCTGCTTAACCGGCGGAGCGTGGTCGATGGGGGGCGTGCCCACCAGGACCAGACGGCGAACGAGGTCCGGTCGGTTCGCTGCGAGTTCCAGGGCGACGGCAGCACCGAAGGCGACGCCGAGAACGTCCACCTGGCGCAACCGCAGATCGCCGGCCAGATCGAGCACGGCGCGCGCGGCATCCGCCAAGGTGGCGCTCGGGGCCGGGTCGGACTCCCCGAATCCCGGCAGATCGGGCGCATAAACCGACCGGTCGTCGGCAATTTCGGGCAGGAACCGCGCAAAGCTGCGGCTCGACCCTTCGCGCGAATGCAAGCAGATCAGGGTGACCTGCTCGTCGAACCCTCCCGTGGCCGGGAAGGCGGTGCGCACATGCAGCTGCCCGAATCTGAAGTCGAAGTAGGCGCGGCGTGTCCTAACCGCGGTCTGCGGTAGGACCGATGGCTTGGATGGCTTGGCCAATCGAAAAATCTCCGGATCGATGTCAAGATTCAAGCATACTCGATCGGCGGCGCGGCCTTCACCGCAAGCCCCGCGCCATCAATTGGGCGCGCGCCTCGGCTCCACGACTGTTGCTTTCAAGTCACAAATAATTTTTTGCATTTCTCGACTAGAAGACTAGCTTCGCGGCCTGCGCGACGCTAGAGTGTTGCAGGAACGCAATACCACGGGGAAGTAAAACAGACCGAACATCGCCAGCGCGCGAACCAAAAAAGCGCCGCGACAGGCATGGGGACTTGAAAGCCGGGCTCTGCCCGGCTTTTTTATTGACGCACCGAATTTACTGCGCACTGAGCTTATTGTCGCATCGGCGAGGACATGGCCGAAGGCGGTGGCTGCACACGATTCCACACGCGCGAGGCGGTGAAACCATCGTAGCGCCCGCCCTTGAACCTGATGACCTCGACCAGCCGCTGGCCGTCCGAGGAGACACTGAAGCGCTGTTCGTAGGGCGGACGGTCCTCCTCCGGTTCCCCCGACTGCACCACCAGCGTGCCTTGATCCCAGCCGCAGTGGGGGGGCGGTGCATCGCCGCGCCCCCGGGTCGCGGCGAGATGCGCCGACGCCTTGGCCGGGGTCACCTGACAATCGCGGACGCTCCCGCCGCTCGAGAACGTGACCACCGCGCCCGATTGCTTGATCGACACGTCCTTGCCGGGCCAGCGTAGACCTTCATCGAGCACGGGCACCGGTGGCATGACCGGTCCCAAGGCTGTGGGGCCCCGGCCGTCGCTGGCACCTCGACGCCCGGCCGAGGTCTGGCCGCTGCCGCTCGCGTTGGCGGTCGCCGCCGCCAGCTGACTCTGCATGAGCCGCTGCGCATCGTCGCTGTCCGCCTCATCGAGCGTCCAGTGCCCGCTCAAATCCACGCCCGACGGCGGCGCGGTAGCGAGCCGGCCGCTCGCGCACGCCGCCAGAATGCACGCCCCCGCTAGCATGGCGATTCGCATGCCGCACCTCTGGTGAAATTCGCGAAAGCTTACAACGAAGCGCGGAGCGCGGGCAGGTCAACTCGCCGATCGGCGCGCCGCCGAGGCACGCAGGCTGCTCGGACCGCACACCCAGACGCGGCCCTCGAAGGGCTGAAAGCAAACGCGGAGCGTCTCGGTTCTGCGGATGGTTTGCGATCCGCAGTAGATCTTGGAGTCGGCGAGATCGGCCTGGATCAGATCGACCAGCGAGGCCGTCGGTTCGGGCGCCCCGGTTGGCGGCAGCGCGTGCGCCAAGATGCGGGCCTGAATGTCGTCGCGCTTGGATGAATTCGAATTCCCCAAGACGCCGCGCTTGAATCGATCGAGCACCGCGAGCACGGAGCTCAACGTATTGTCGGTGACATCGCTCGGCCGGCCCGTCTCCCCAATGAACTTCAGGTGGAGTAGTCCGCCGACGCCGCGGCCCTCGTCGTGCAGGCATAGGCCGAGCGCCCCATGCAATTCGGCGACGAGCAGCATGGGTTCGGGGGAAACGTGGTATGCGTCCGGCGCGACGACGACTTCCACCAGATCCTTTGCTACGGGAAGGCTTTTGGGCACAGTTCGAACCTTATGTAACCGATGGGATGCTGCCCGCAACCGCGCCAATCCTCTGCCGAGCGATTCACGCTTTTGCGAGCCGGCGCCGAAAGTACGGCGCCTGGCGCGAACTGGTCGGCCTTTCGACCGGCCAGATCAAGGAAACGTTGGATATGAGTTCATGCCCGGCGGTTACTAGCCGTGGCGGCGGGGACGGCTTAGAGTAATGTGATGTACCGCTACGATGTCATCGACAAAACGCTGGTCGAGCAACGTGTGGCGCAATTCCGCGACCAGACTCGGCGTTTTCTCGCAGGCGAGCTGTCGGAGGATGAGTTCCGGCATCTGCGGCTGCGCAATGGGCTTTACATCCAGCGCCACGCGCCCATGCTGCGCGTCGCGATCCCGTACGGGCTTCTCTCCTCGACGCAGCTGCGCACGCTCGGATCGATCGCGCGCCGCTACGACCGCGGCTACGGTCATTTCACCACGCGCCAGAACATTCAGTACAACTGGCCGCGGATCGAGGACGTGCCGGACATTCTGGCCGATCTCGCGGCCGTCGAGATGCACGCCATCCAGACGAGCGGCAATTGCATCCGCAACGTTACCTCGGATCCCCTCGCCGGAGTCGTGCCCGAAGAGTTGGAGGATCCGCGGCCCTGGTCCGAGATCATCCGGCAATGGTCGACTTTTCATCCCGAGTTCACGTACTTGCCGCGCAAGTTCAAGATCGCGGTCACAGGTGCGCCGCAGGATCGAGCCGCATCGCAGCTGCACGACATCGGCGTGCACATCGCGCGCGGTCCCGAGGGCGAGCCGGGCTTCGAGATCCTCGCGGGCGGCGGCCTCGGCCGCACGCCGGTCATCGGCCAAGTCGTGAGGGATTTCTTGCCCCGCGAGCACCTGTTGTCCTATCTCGAGGCGATCCTGCGCATCTACAACCGTGAGGGCAGGCGGGACAACATTCACAAGGCACGCATCAAGATCCTGGTGAAGTCGCTCGGCATCGAGGAGTTTCGCAGGCGCGTCGAGACGGAGTGGGAATCGCTTAAAGGCAATGGGCCGCGCACTCCGGTGGAGGAGATCGAGCGGATACGCGCATTCTTCACCCCGCCTTCCTATCGGGCGCTCGCGGACGTCGATCCGGCCGCGGGACAGGAGGCGGCGTTTCGCGCCTGGTACCGCTACAACACGCACGCTCACAAGGTACCCGGCTACCGCATCGTGTTCATATCGCTGAAAAAGCCCGACGTGGCGCCGGGCGATGCCACCGACACGCAGATGGAGCTCATCGCGGATCTCGCCGATCGCTACAGCTTCGGCGAGGTGCGCGTCACATACGCGCAAAATCTCGTACTCGGGGATGTCGAGCAGGGCAAGACGCTCGAGCTGTGGCGGGCCCTCGCGCTGGCGGGGCTCGCGACACCCAACATCGGCACGCTGACCGACATGATCTGCTGCCCGGGACTCGACTTTTGCAGTCTCGCCAATGCGGGCTCGATCGAGGTCGCGAAGCTCATCAACGAGCGCTTCGACGACTACGACTACCTCTACGATCTGGGCGAGATCGATCTGAAGATGTCCGGCTGCATGAACGCCTGCGGTCATCACCATGTGGGCGCTATCGGGATTCTCGGCGTCGACAAGGGTGGCGAGGAGTGGTACCAGATCACCATCGGCGGCGCGGCCGGCACCGATGCCTCGCTCGGCAGCGTGATAGGCCCTTCGGTGGCGAAGCGCGACGTGCCCGAGACGCTCGCTCGCCTGCTCGAGGTCTATGTACGGCAGCGCCATCCCGACGAGCGCTTCATCGATACGGTGCGCCGACTCGGCATCAAGCCGTTCAAGGAAAGGGTGTATGCCGCGCCGGCTGCTGCGTGACGGCGAGATCCTCGTGGACGAGTGGCGGATGCCGGCGGAAGGCGCCGTCGCCGACGACGCTGCGCTGATGCTCCCCCTGGCGGAGTGGCGCACCGAGCGCGCGCGCTTGATTGCGCGTGCGGGGCCGCTCGGCGTGATTCTCGCACCCGCCGACGATGAGCGAGAGCTCGTGGCCGATCTTCCTCGCCTGGCCCTCGTGGCGGCAGAGTTTCCTACGATGAGCGAAGGCCGCGGCTACACTCAGGGAAGGCTCCTGCGCGAGCGCTGGGGCTTTGCCCGCGAGCTGCGGGCGCGCGGCGCGATCCGGCGCGACCAGGTATTTCTATTGGCGCGCTGCGGCTTCAACAGCTTCGAGCTGCCCGATATAGAGCTCGAGGGCGCCGCGGCGGCCTTGCACACCTTCTCGGCCGCCTATCAATCCGCGAACGACTGGGGTCTGCGCACGGCGGTGCGCCACCGCTAGCGGTGCCCGGGCGTGCGCTCGTGGCTCCGTCCACGCGAGCTGCGCCTCAACGCGCGCTCACGGGTTGTCGCGCAGCGGGATGCTGAGCCCCTCGAGGACGCGCTCGGCGTCCTCCTGCGTTTCCGCCTTCTCCGTCTCGCGCACGAGCTTGCGCGGCAGGTGCGGGGCGAGCAGCTCTATGAACTCGTACATGTAAGCACGCAGCAGAGCGCCGCGGCGAAATCCGATCCAGGTGGTGTGCCCCTCGAACAGGTGGGCGGCATCGAGCACCGCGAGATCCTTGTCGGCGGCCGGATCGATCGCGAGCCGCGCCAAGATGCCGACCCCCAAGCCGATGCGCACGTACGTCTTGATCACGTCCGAATCGCGGGCGGTGAGCGCCACGTCGAGCGACAGTCCCGCCGTCTCGAACAGGGCCGGAAGCGATGAACGGCCCGAGAAGCTGAACACGTACGTGACGATCGGAAAGCCGGCCAATGTCTTCAGGGTGAGCTTGCCTGCCGACTCGAGGGGGTGGCCCCTCGGCACGACCACGGCTCGGTGCCAGCGGTACACCGGCAAGCGCACCAGATGGGGAAACAACTCCTCCGAGCCGGTGGCGATCGCAAAATCGACCCGATCGCGAGCGACCATTTCCGCGATCTGCTCCGAGGTGCCCTGGTGCAGGTGCAGGCGCACCTTCGGGTACTTGAGTCGAAAGGCGCGAATCACTTCCGGCAGCACGTAGCGGGCCTGCGTGTGCGTGGTGGCGATGGACAGCGTCCCGCCGTCGGCCTTGCGCAGCTCGGCGGAGGTGCGGCGGATGTTGTGCATCTCGCGCAAGATGCTGCTGGCGCGCGAGATGATCTCCTCCCCGGCCGGAGTGGTGCGGGTGAGCGCGCGGCCCTCGCGCTCGAAGAGCTGAAATCCGAGCTCCTCCTCGAGGAGCTTCAGCTGCCGGCTCACGCCGGGCTGCGAGGTGTGCAGCTGCCGTGCGGCGGCCGTGATGTTGAGCCCGTTCTCGTGGACTGCCACGAGGTAGCGCAGTTGCTGGAACTTCATGTCTCGTAGGATATAAGAATTCTAGAAGGCGATCAGCTTGACGCCGACCAGCAGCAATAGCGCCGCAAGGATCCAGCGCAGCAGCGTCTCGGGAATGCGCCCCGCGAAGTGGCTGCCGATGTAGATGCCCGGCAGCGAGCCCGTCAGCAGCGACAGCAACAGATGAAAGTCGACGCTGCCGAACATCCAGTGCCCGATACCCGCGACCAGCGTGAGCGGTACGGCGTGCGCGAGGTCCGATCCGACGATGCGCGAGGTCTTGAGTTGCGGATAGAGCAGAAACAGCGCCGTGACTCCGAGCGCGCCGGCTCCCACCGAGGAGACGGTGACCACGAAGCCGAGTACCAGGCCGGCCGCCGCGGTCAGCACCGGGGGCCGCGGCACTGGGATCGCGGGGGTGCGCGACAGGCGGCGCAGGTGCGGACGCAGCGCGAGCGCGCAGGCCGTGAGCACGAGCGCGCAGCCGAGCACGAGCGTGATGACGCGCGAGCCGCCGAGACCGCCGGTGAAATGATGCAAGCCGAAGAGGGTGAGAATGGCGGCCGGAATGCTGCCGGCCGCAAGAAGTCCCATGATGCGCCAGTCGACGCGTCCGTGCCGGGCGTGGACGTAGGTGCCGCCCGCCTTGGTGACGGCGGCATGCAAGAGATCGGTGCCGACGGCGGTCGCGGGGTGAATGCCGAAAACGAGCATGAGCAGCGGAGTCATGAGCGCACCGCCGCCGACGCCGGTGAGCCCGACGATCACCCCGACGACGAAGCCGGAAATCGATTGGGCGGGATCGAACATGCACGCACTATAGGTTGCCGCGGCGTTGCCGGAGCGGCCCGCGGCTAGTATGAAAATGCATGTGCTCATAAACGATTGTTTGCAATGGATTCGGCTCGGGACGGCAATCCGGCGTGACATCGCAATCCGGCGTAAGCTAGTGTCGCGGTACAGCCCTCAATCACCCTGATCGACCCGTATCGACATAGCCGCCGTGCAGTACTTCCCGCTGTTCTTCGATCTGCGCTCGCAGAAGGTCCTCATCGTCGGCGGCGGCGAGGTGGCGCTGCGCAAGGCGGCATTGCTCGCACGGGCGGGCGCGGCGATCACCCTCATCGCACCGCGGGTCGTTGCCGAGCTCGAGGCGCGTGCCGCGGCGGGCGGCCTCGAGCTCGTGCGGCGCGAATTCGTCCCTGCAGATCTCGCGGGCGTGCGTCTGGCGATCGTCGCCACGGGTCGGCGCGCTTCGAACCGCTGGATCGCCTCGCTGTGCGAGGCGCGCGCGATTCCCGTCAACGTGGTCGACGATCGCCAGGCGTCCCGGGTCATCGTGCCCGCGATCGTGGACCGCGATCCGGTGCTCATCGCCATATCGAGTGCAGGGGCCTCGCCCGTGCTCGCGCGCCGTTGGCGCGAACGGCTCGAGGCGCTCGTCCCCGCGCGCATCGGCGAGCTCGCCCTGTGGCTCTCCGGCCTCCGGCCCGCCAGCCGACGCAGGCTCCGCGGGACGGCCGAGCGGCGCCGCTATTTCGAGATGCTCGTCGACGGAGCGGCCGCCGAGCACTTCGTCGCGGGCGACGTCCGTGGGGCCGAGCGGCTCGCTCAGCGGCTGCTCGCCGCGGGCGGCGCGGGAGCACCCGCCGCCGGGCACGTCGCGCTGGTGGGCGCAGGGCCGGGAGATCCGGAGCTTTTGACCTTGAAGGCGCTGCGCGCGCTTACCGACGCGGACGTCATCTTGCACGACCGGCTGGTGTCCGACGCGGTGCTCGAGCTGGCGCGGCGTGATGCCGTGAAAATCTGCGTCGGCAAGTCACCCGGCGGCGCCGGCACGACCCAGGAGTGGATCAACGACCGGCTCGTCGAGCACGCCCGCGCGGGCCGACGGGTGGTGCGGCTGAAGGGCGGCGATCCGTTCGTGTTCGGCCGCGGCGGCGAGGAGCTCGAGGCGCTCGCGCAAGCGGGCATCGCCTACTCCGTCATTCCCGGCATTACCGCGGCGAGCGCCTGTGCCGCCTACGCCGGCATTCCGCTCACGCATCGCGACCACGCGCAGAGCGTCTGCCTGGTGACCGGCCACGCCGACGAGACCGGCCGCGAGCCGGACTGGCGGGCTCTCGCGGCGGACCGGGCCACGGTCGTGTTCTACATGGGGCTCACGCGGCTCGAGCACATCGTGGCGAAGCTCACCCTGCATGGTGCGCCGCCCGATCGTCCCGCGGCGCTCATCGCCCAGGGCACGTTGCCCGATCAGCGAGTCGTCCTGGGAACGCTTGCGAGCGTCGCAGCCTCGGCGCGATCGCAAGGCATCGAATCGCCGGCGCTCCTGGTCGTGGGCGAGGTGGCGGCCCTGCATGCCGAGCTCGCCTGGTTCGGCGGCGATGCGGCGGCGAGCGTCTCCGAGAGCGCCTAGCCGTGGAGGCTCACACGGCTCGCTCTAGAGGAGGGCGTCGCCGAAGCCGCGCTCCTCGATCCACGCCTTGTTGAACAGCCGCGATTGGTACTTGGCGCCGCCGTCGCACAGCACGGTGACGATCGTGTGCCCGGGCCCGAGCTCGCGCGCTATCCGCACCGCCGCCGCGACGTTGATGCCCGCGGTGCTCCCGAGCAGCAATCCTTCCTCACGCAACAGGCGATAGACGAAGCGCACCGTCTCCGCATCGCAGATGCGCAGCGCGTCGTCGATCGGCGCTCCTTCGAGATTGGCCGTGACGCGGCCCGTGCCGATGCCCTCGGTGATCGAGGAGCCGCCGTCGGATTTGAGCTCGCCGTCCTTCACGTAGTGATAGAGCGCGCTGCCCGGCGGATCGACCAGCACGATGCGGATCCGCGGCGACATCGACTTGAGAAACGCCGCCACGCCGGCGAGCGTGCCGCCGGTACCGGTCGCGGCGCAAAAGGCGTCGATTTTTCCACCGGTGTCCTTCCAGATCTCGGGTCCCGTGGATTCGAAGTGCGCGAGCCGGTTGGCCGTGTTGTCGAACTGATTGGCCCAGATCGCGCCGGGGAGCTCCGCCGCCAGCCGTCCCGCCACTTTCTGATACTGGTTCGGATTGCTGTAGGGAACGGCCGGTACCTTGCGCAGGTCGGCGCCCAAGGTCTCGATGATTTGATATTTTTCCGGCGCCTGGTTGTCCGGCATGACGATGACGCACTTGTAGCCCCGGGCGTTGCATACGTGAGCGAGCCCGATGCCGGTGTTCCCGGCCGTGCCCTCCACCACCGTGCCCGCGGGCTCGAGAACTCCGCGTCTCTCGGCGTCGAGCACGATCCACTTGGCTGCGCGGTCCTTCACCGAGCCGCCCGGATTCATGAATTCGGCTTTGCCGAGAATCTCGCAACCCGTCTCCTCGCTTAACGACTCGAGCCGAATAAGCGGCGTTCCGCCGACCGACCCCGTGAAGCCGTCCGTCAGCGCCATGGCGAAATCCTCAAGGTTGGAGCCACGCTGCGGCGGCGGCCGCAACGAGTCCTCAGATAAAAGTATCCCCGGACGAGCCGGGGAGTTAGGGGAACAGGTGCCGAGTAAAGACCCGGCACGTCCGTAAGCGGAAGATACGCCGCACAAGAGTGCCTGCGCTCGACCTTCTTTGAGTGAGCCATCTGTTGCAATTAAGTGACTAAAGACAACAGCGCTGCGACTCCGCTGTCGAGAAGCGTAACACCGCCAGCAGGCATATCAAGGGAATTTAGCGTAAAAATCCTGTAATGCTGCGCTATGTAAAATCGCCGGTACATTTGTAACACATCTACAACAAGCCGCGTATGTACCGGGCCCCGAAACTAGCAGCGGCCCTCATCGCCACCGGTTCGCCCGCCCCTCGAAATCCGGCCTCTTTGCGCGCACCACGCAGAAGCGCTGCCCGGTCGGAGCTTCCATCACCCACCAGCCTTTTATGTGCTCGACCTTCTTCGCGCCGAGCCCCTCGAGGCGGAGCACCTCCGCGTCGATGTCGTCGGTCTCGATGTCCAGATGCACGCGACTCGGGTGGTCCACCGTCTGGACCTCGATGTCGAGTCCGTGCTGCGAGTCGGTCAATCCGCGGTAGGAGTCGTTCTCGCTCCCCGGAAGCTCGTGTACCGGCATGCCGAGGGCGCGGCTCCAGAACTCGGCCGCAGCCTCGAGGTCGTCCGTGCGGCAATCGATGATGAAGCCGCTCAATTTGCTTTTGTGCATGGATTGCTCCAGATTCGCGCCCATATTCCGGACGCCCGTTCGCGAGAGTTTGCCATGAAGTATCTGCATACGATGGTCCGCGTGACCGACATCGAGCAATCCTTGAGTTTCTATCGAGACGCGCTCGGACTGGTCGAATTGTCGCGCCGCGACTATCCCCAGGGACGCTACACGCTGGTCTTTTTGTCCGCTCCGGGCGATGCGAGCGCGCAAGTCGAGCTCACGCACAACTGGGATCCCGAGACCTATGGCGGGGGCCGCAATTTCGGCCATCTGGCCTACGCGGTCGAGAACATCTACGCGACCTGCGAGCGCCTGACGAAGCACGGCGTGACCATCAATCGCCCGCCGCGCGACGGGCGCATGGCGTTCGTCCGCTCCCCCGACGGGATTTCCGTCGAGCTGCTTCAGCAGGGAGCGTCCTTGCAGCCGGCCGAGCCGTGGGTCAGCATGCCGAACAGCGGCGTCTGGTAGCCGGACGCGCGCGGCGCCCCGAGCCGCGCGGCGGCCCTAGAACATCTTCGACGCGTCGGGGGGCTTGATCTCGACCTCGGTGCGCGATGCGATGTGCTCGCCCGTGATCATCTCGTCGTAGGCCTGTCCGGGCCCCACCATCGGATAGACGCCCGCATCCTGATCGATCATCACCTCGAGGAACGCCGGCCCTGGAAATCTCACGAACTCGGCGACCACCCGCGGCACGTCGGCCTTCTTGTCGAGGCGCACCGCGTACTTGAACCCATCGGCGAGTGCCGCCTTGACGAAATCCTTGGTGTGCAGGCTCTTGTCGCTCGCGCTCAGGCGGCCTTTGAAGAACAGCTTCTGCCACTGCTTCACCATGCCGTCGCCGCAATTGTTGAGCACCACCACTTTCACCGGCAGATCGTACGTGGTGACGGTCTCGAGCTCTCCCAGATTCATGCGGATGCTGGCATCGCCATCGATATCGATCACGAGACGCGCGCGCTGCGCGAACTGCGCCCCCACCGCGGCCGGCAATCCGAATCCCATCGTGCCCATGCTGCCCGAAGTGAGCCAGAGCCGCGGGTTCGAGAAATCAAAGTATTGCGCGGCCCACATCTGGTGCTGGCCCACGCCGGTCGTGATGATCGCCTCGCCGCGCGTGAGTTTGTTGATCTCCTCGATCACGTAATACGGCTGGATCAGCGGGCTCGCTCGGTCATAGTTCATCGCGTGCTTGCGCCTGAGCTCCTCGCAGCGCCGGCGCCATTCCGGCCATTCGTGCTTGATCTGCTTGCGCTTGGCGTAGTCGATGAGGCTCACCAGCGCATCGCCGAGCTCGCCTACGTGGCTCCAATCGACGCGCTTGACCTTGTTGATCTCCGAGGCGTCGATGTCCAGATGCGCGATGAACTTCGCCCGGCTCGCGAACTTCGGCGGATTGCCGGCCACGCGATCGTCGAATCGCGCGCCCACGGCCATGAGGAAATCGCAGTCCTCCACGGCGTAATTCGCGAACGCCGCGCCGTGCATGCCGAGCATGCGCATCGACAGCGGGTGCGTCGTGTCGACCGCGCCGATGCCCATGAGCGTGGTCACCACCGGGATTTGCTGGTCCTCGACGAGCTCGCGCAGGGGCCGCGCGGCCGCGGCATTGATCACGCCGCCGCCCGCGTAGATCAGCGGGCGCTTCGCGGCCTTGAGCGCCTCGAAGAACGCGGCGCACGCGCCGTCCGATAGCTTGTTCGCCTGCAGACGGTTCATGCGCTGCCGGTAACCGGGAATCGGCAGCCGGCCGGACCCGAGGAAGATCCCCGTCCAGTTCTGCACGTCTTTGGGAACATCCAGCACCACGGGGCCGGGCCGGCCGGTGCGCGCAATCTCGAATGCGGTACGCACCGTCGCCTCGAGCTTGGTCGGGTCCGTGACGAGGAAAACGTGCTTGGCGACCGCGCCCATGATGCTCGGCACGGGCGCTTCCTGGAATGCGTCGGTGCCGATGGCCGTCGTCGCGACCTGGCCGCAGATGACGACGATGGGCACTGAGTCGGCCTGGCAATCGCGCACCGGCGTGACCGTGTTGGTCGCGCCGGGCCCGGACGTGACGAGAGCGACGCCAACGCGTCCGCTCGCGCGCGCATAGCCCGCGGCCATGAATCCGGCGCCCTGCTCGTTCGCGGGCACGACCAGGGGCATGGCGCAGGCGTGCTCTTGGTTGTAGCGAAAGACCGCGTCGTAAATCGGCAATATGGCGCCGCCGCTGTAGCCGAAAATCGTGTCCACGCCCTCGTCAGCCAGCACCTGGACGAGCATGTCCGCACCCGTCATGCTGGCCCCTGCCAGCGGGTGAGCGTCCCGATTCAGCATGTCGATACGGTCTTTCACGTCAAAAGCCTAGCAGTTCTCGCCCTGGCGCCCAAGTGCTGCCCTCCCGTATCCTGCGCGCATGCGGCATCTCATCGCGTTACTGTTGCAAAATGAGGCGGGCGCGCTCACGCGCGTCACCGGCCTCATATCGAGCCGCGGCTACAACATCGAGTCGCTCTCGGTCGCGCCCACCACCGATCCGACCGTATCGCGGGTGACGCTGGTCACCAGCGGCTCGGATGCCGTCATCAGTCAGATCAACGCACAGCTTTCGAAGCTCATCGACGTCGTGTCGGTCGAGGATATGACCAGCGGCGATCATCTGGCGCGCGAGCTGATGCTGATCAAGCTACATCTGAAGGCGGCGGACGTCGAGGCGGTCGGCGCGCTGCTGCGCCGCGCCGGCGGCAAGGTGCTCTCGTCCAATCCGTCGAGCTTCATCATGGAGCTCGCGAGCACCGAGGTCGAAATAGGCGAGTTCATCGCCAACGTGTCGGCGTTCGGAGAGATCGTGGAGGTCGTGCGCAGCGGTGCACTCGGCATTTCCCGCTCGAATCCGCGTCTGCACGCCGTCAGATGAAAGTCGAATAGAGGATCGCTCAAGTCCAATGACTGAAATCGAAGTGACACCGGAGCATGCCGCCGACCCCAAGACTCGCGTCGTGGGAATCCTCGTGGGCGTGATCGGAATTTTTCTCTCGGTGGTGACGATCGCCTCGCATCGTGCGCACACCCAGGCCGTCATCGAGCGCACCGGGGCCAACGACGCGTGGGCGTTCTACCAGGCGAAGAAGATACGCGCGAACGTGAGCGATGCGGCCCTGGCGGTCCTCGAGACCCTCGCTCCCGATGCCGTAAAGGCCGCGGATGCGGAGCAGAAGCTCCGGGCGTCCCGCGACAAGGAGCTCGGCGATACCAAGAATCTGGAAGGACAGGCGCGGGCGGCGGAGGAGAAGACCGAGCTCGAGGAAAAGCGCGCGCTCAGATTCGACATCGGCGAGGGGCTGCTCGAGCTCGGCCTCGTGCTGACCTCCCTGTACTTCCTCGCGCGGAATGACTTCTTTCCGATCCTCGGCGTGCTCTGTGCGGCCGGCGGCATCAGCATGGGTATCGTGGGTTGGATGCTGTGAAAGCAGGACCCGCGCGGCGCGCCGCGAGTGTGCGCGCGCGGCTCGGCATCATTGCCCTCGCAGCCGCCTCCGCCGCCTCCGCCGCCGCCCCCACTTCCGCCGCTGCGCGCGTCGAGGCCCGCTCTGCGCGCCTGCTCGCGGTGGGTACCGTGCATGGCGAACGCATGACCATTCACTTGAGTCGCCTCGAGGACAATGCGCCGGTGCTGGACGCCGAGGTCGCGCTGGTGCTGCGCGGCGCGACGCACCCCGCGACCGCCCTCGCGGACGGAGGCTATGCGGTCGCGACCCCGGATCTCGCACGCCCGGGCGCGGCGGCGGTGCGGATCGAGGTCACCTCGAGCGGGACACGGCAGGATCTCGAAGGCACGCTGCAGCCCGCGGCAAGTCCCGGGCCGGCAGAGGATAAGGGCAGCTCGCGTCAGCTCGGCTGGTGGATCCTCAACTTCGCGGTCTGCATCGGGTTTCTGTGGCTGTGGCAGCGGCGGAAGCGGGACGCTCCCGACGAGCAAGCCCCCTAGCCTGAACCATTCAGGAACGAGGAAACAGCCGGAAGAAGGCGGCGAATAGTCCGGGCTAGAGTGCGGCGTTATCGGTCTCGCCGGTCCGGATGCGCAGGACCCGGATGATGTCAGTGACGAATATCTTGCCGTCCCCGACCTTTCCCGTCTTGGAGGCTCCCACGATCGCCTCGATCACCTGATCCACGAGCTCGTTCTTGACCGCCACTTCGATGCGCGTCTTCGGTACGAAATCGACGACGTATTCTGCCCCGCGGTAGAGCTCGGTGTGACCGCGCTGTCGGCCGAAACCCTTGACCTCCGTGACGGTCATGCCCGACACGCCGATCTCGGACAGGGCCGCGCGCACATCGTCGAGCTTGAAGGGCTTGATAATGGCAGTGATCAGTTTCATTGAGGACTCCGCTCCGCGTTGGGTCGTCGCGATAATCCTATTACGATTCCGGCCGCCAGGCACGACCATCTGGTCGGCGGCTACGCGGCCCCGCGGCTTAACGGGCGGCCGCGGACCCGCTATAAAGGTGGCGCGCCGATCGTCCGGGCGGGCCAAGGAGTCTCATGATCTCGACAATTCTCATTCTCGGCGGCGGCCAGGCGGGTGCGCAGGCCGTCGATTCCCTGCGCCGCGAGGGTTTTGCCGGGCGGCTGGTGCTGATCGGCGACGAGCCCCACCTGCCTTACCAACGGCCGCCGCTATCGAAGCAATACCTCGCCGGGGAGATGGCCGAGGACCGGCTATTCTTCCGTCACCAGGCCTACTACGACCAGCATCGCGTCGAGCTCCGGCTCGGCCAGCGCGCGATGCGTATCGACGCCGCCGCACGCCGCGTGTCGTTGTCGGACGGCGAGACGCTCGCCTACGACCGGCTCATGCTCTGCACCGGGGCGAAGTCGCGCCTCCTCACCTGCCCGGGCGCGGAGCTCGGCGGCGTGCATTACCTGCGCGGCATCGCGGACGTCGCGGCCATGCGGCCGGGGCTGAAAGCCGGCGCCCGGGTCGTCATCATCGGCGGCGGCTACATCGGCCTCGAGACGGCCGCCACGGCCCGCAAGCTCGGCTGCGCCGTCACGGTGCTGGAGATGGCCGATCGCGTGATGAATCGCGTGGTGGCGTCGAGCGTATCGGAATACTTTGCGCACGAGCACCGCACCCAGGGCATCAAGATCATCTGCAACACGCGGGTGGTGCGGCTCGAGGGCACGGGGCGCGTCGAGCGGGTCGTCTGCGCGGACGGCAGCGCCTACGAGGCGGACTTGCTGGTGGTCGGGGTCGGCGCCGTACCCAACTTCGAGCTCGCCGCCGAGGCGGGTCTCGCCTGCGAGAACGGCATCACGGTCGATGAGTACTGCCGCACCAGCGATGCGGCCATCTATGCCGCCGGCGATTGCACCCACCACCCTTCGCTGCGCTTCGAAATGCGCGTGCGGCTCGAATCGGTCGACAATGCATTCGAGCAGGCGAAGACGGCCGCGCTCAACCTGCTCGGCAAGCCGACCGTCCACGACCGCGTACCCTGGTTCTGGTCGGATCAGTTCGACAACAAGCTGCTCATCGTCGGACTCTCCTCGGGCTTCGATCAGCAGGTCCTGCGGGGCGATCCCGCGGCGCGCAGCTTCAGCGTCTGTTACCTGAAGGGCGGCGAGCTGCTCGCCGTCGAGGCGATCAACCACCCCAAGGACTACGTCGCCGCGCGCAAGCTGATCGCCGGGCGCGCCCGCCCGGATCTCGACAAGCTCGCGGACCCGCAGAGATCGTTGAAGGAAACCGTCTGATGCCGCTGGTCGTGTTCATCGAGCGCGGCGGAGCGCGGCGCGAGGTGCGCGCGCCGGAGGGAGTCACGGTGATGGAAGTCGCCCGCCAGCACGGCATCGACGGAATCGTCGCGCAATGCGGAGGGGCGTGTGCCTGCGCGACCTGCCACGTGTATGTCGCGCCGCCGTGGCTCGAGAAGCTCGAGCCGCGCGAGGACATGGAGGAGGGGATGCTCGAGAACGCTTGGGAGCCGCGCGCCAATAGCCGCCTCAGCTGTCAAATTCACGTCGCGGCCGCGCTCGATGGACTCGAGGTCACGGTGCCCGAGCGGCAGAACCTACTCGAAGACGACCAATAGATCCTTGGCGTCCACGCTCATCCCGGGCTTGGCGAGTACTTCCTGGACGGTCCCGTCCTGCTCCGAGCGCACGGTGGTCTCCATTTTCATGGCCTCGAGCGTGAGCAGCACGTCGCCGCGCGCGAGCTTCACGCCGGCGCGCGCCGCGACCGTGCCGATCGTACCGGGCATGGGGGCGCCCACGTGCTTCAAATTGCCGGGCTCGACCTTGCGCGGCGGCGGCCGCTTCGCCACCTGGCTGCGATCCGGCACGCGCAGCGGCCGCGGCTGGCCGTTGAGCTCGAAGAACACCGTGCGCGTGCCGTCCTCGTGCGCATCGCTCGTTGTGACGTATCTCACGATGAGGCTCTTGCCGCGCTCGAGATCGATGCTGATCTCCTGCCCCGGCTCCATGCCATAGAAGAACACCGCAGTGGGCAAGGTGCCGACGTCGCCGTAGGTGGCGCGCTCCGCTGCGAAATCCGCGAACACCTTGGGATACATGAGATGCGAGGCGAGCTCCGCGTCCGTGACCGCGCGCCCGATCCTCTTCTCGACCGCGCCGCGCTCGGCAGCGAGATCCACCGTCGGGAGCAGCTCGCCCGGACGTGCGCTGAGGGGGGGTCTGCCCGCAAGCACCTTGCTCTGCAGTGCGCGTGGGAATCCGCCGACGGGCTGGCCGAGCTCCCCGCGGAACAACTGAACCACCGACTCCGGGAACGCGATGTCGACGCGCGGGTCGAGCACCGCCTCGCGCGTGAGCCCGCCGGTGACCATCATGAGCGCCATGTCGCCCACCACCTTGGAGGTCGGCGTCACCTTGATGATGTCGCCGAACATCTCGTTGACCTGCGAGTAGGCGCTCGCCACCTCCGACCAGCGGTGCTCCTCGATCCCGAGCGACCGGGCCTGCTCCTTTAGATTGGTGTACTGCCCGCCCGGCATGCCGTGCACGTAGACCTCGGAAGCGCCCGATCGGATGTCGCTCTCGAACGCCACATAGCCGCGCCGTACCTGTTCCCAGTAGGCGGAGATCAGGCGCAGCCGGTCGGGGTCGAGCTGGGAGTCGCGCTCCCCGAAGCGCAGCGCCTCGACGATCGATCCCATATTGGGCTGAGAGGTGAGCCCGGATAGGGCGTCGATCGCCGCGTCCACGGCGTCGGCGCCGGCCGCCACCGCCGCGAGCACGCTCGCCCCACCGATGCCGCTCGTGTCGTGCGTATGAAAGTGTACCGGCAACCCGATCTCGTCCTTGAGCGCCTTCACGAGATCGAAGGCTGCCCGGGGCTGGCACAGGCCCGCCATATCCTTGATGGCTATGACGTGCGCACCCAAGCCCTTCAGTCCTCTCGCGACATCGAGGTAATACGCCAGGTTGTACTTGCTCTCCCGCGGATCGGACAGATTGCCGCTGTAGCAAATCGCCGCCTCGCACAGCTTTCCCGAACTCACGACGGCTTCGATGGCCACCCGCATGTTGTCTACCCAGTTCAGGCAGTCGAACACCCGGAAGACGTCGATGCCCGCCCGCGCCGCCTGCTCGACGAAGTAGCGCACGACGTTGTCCGGGTAATTGGCGTAGCCGACCGCGTTCGCCGAACGCAGCAGCATCTGCAGCAGCAGGTTCGGCATCGCCTCGCGGAATCGCGCCATCCGCTCCCAGGGATCCTCCTTGAGAAAGCGCATCGCGACGTCGAAGGTGGCGCCGCCCCAGCATTCCACCGAGAACAGCTGCGGCAACAAGCTCGCGTAATACGGTGCGATCATCGCCATGTCGAGCGTCCGAAAGCGCGTCGCCAGGAGCGATTGATGGGCGTCGCGCATGCCGGTGTCGGTGATCAGCACGCGTTTCTCGCCGAGCATCCAGCGGGCGAAGCGCTCGGGCCCGAGCTCGTCCAGCTTTTGCTTGGTGCCGGGCGGCGGCGGCGGCAGCGCGATGCGAGGTGCCCGCGGAAACACCGGCGACTTGGGTTTCTGCCGGCCGCGCACTTCCGGATTGCCGTTGACGATCACATCGCCGATGAACTTGAGCAGCCGCGTCGCACGATCGCGCTTTCGCGGGATGACGAACAGCTCCGCCGTGCGGTCGATGAACTGCGTGGTGTAGTCGCCCGCCGCGAAGCACGGGTGAGTGATGAGCTGATCGAGAAAACGCAGGTTCGTCACGACGCCGCGGATACGGAATTCCCAGAGCGCGCGATGCATGCGTGCGACGGTCTCCTCGGGCGTCGGCGACCAGGCGGTGACCTTCACCAGGAGCGAGTCGTAGAAGCGGGTGATGATCGCGCCCGCATAGGCGGTCCCGGCATCGAGGCGTATGCCGTATCCGGCGGGACTGCGATAAGCGGTCATCGTGCCGTAGTCGGGCACGAAATTGTTCTCCGGATCCTCGGTGGTCACCCGGCACTGCAGGGCGTGGCCGGTCACGCGGATGTCCTCCTGGCGCGGCACACCGCTTTGCGGCGTGCCGATCTCGGCACCCGCCGCGATGCGGATCTGCGCCTTCACCAGATCGACGCCCGTGACGCATTCGGTGATCGTGTGCTCGACCTGAATGCGCGGGTTCACCTCGATGAAGTAGAACTTCCCCGTATCGGCGTCCTGCAGGAACTCCACCGTGCCCGCCGCCCGGTAGCGCACGGCGCGTCCGATCTTGAGCGCGGCCTCGCAAAGCTCGGCGCGCGCCTGTCCTCCGAGGAACACCGCGGGCGCCCGCTCCACCACCTTCTGGTTGCGACGCTGCAGCGTGCAGTCGCGCTCGAAGAGATGCACGAGGTTGCCGTGGGCGTCGCCGAGAATCTGCACTTCCACGTGCCGGGCGCGGGCGATGAGCTTCTCGAGGTAAACCTCGTCCTTGCCGAACGCCGCCTTCGCCTCGCGGCGTGCCGCAGCGACGGCCTCGGCCAGACCGCGCTCGTCCGCGACGATGCGCATGCCGCGGCCGCCTCCGCCCCAGCTCGCCTTGAGCATCACCGGAAAGCCCACCTCGCGCGCGAGCTCGAGGGTGCGCGCCTCGTCGTCGGGCAGCGGCGGCGTCGCCGGCATCACCGGCACCCCGGCGCTAGCCGCGAGATTGCGCGCGGCGACCTTGTTGCCCAGCCGGCGCATGGTGTCCGGCAACGGGCCGATGAAAACGATGCCCGCCGCCGCACAGGCCTCGGCGAACTCGGGACTCTCGGATAAAAACCCGTATCCCGGGTGAATCGCGTCGACGCGCGCTTCGACGGCGATGCGCACGATGTCCTCGATGTCGAGGTACGCCTCGATCGGGCCCTTGCCCTCGCCGACCAGATAACTCTCGTCGGCCTTGGTCCGATGCAGCGAAAAGCGGTCCTCGCGCGAATGAATGGCCACGGTGCGAATGCCGAGCTCGGCGGCGGCTCGCATCACGCGGATGGCGATCTCGCCGCGATTGGCGATGAGCACGCTCTTGATCGCGGCCGGCTGCAGGAATGGTTTCATCTGCTTTTGATGATAGCCTTGGGCCGTACCAGCGGCCAGAGGAGACACTCGATGTTCGGATTGGCGATTCACGGCGGGGCGGGCACGTTGCCGCGCGCGGAGATGAGCGCCGAGAGCGAAACGCGCTACCGCGCGGGGCTCTCCGAGGCGCTGGCTGCCGGATTCGCCGTGCTCGAGAGCGGCGGCTCGAGCCTCGAGGCGGTGACGCGCGCCGTGGTCGCGCTCGAGGACTATCCGCTGTTCAACGCGGGCCGCGGCGCCGTATTCACCCACGACGGACAGAACGAGCTCGACGCCTCCATCATGGACGGAGCGACGCGCAAGGCCGGGGCGGTGTGCGGCCTCGCTCACGTCAAGAATCCCATCGAGCTTGCGCGCGCGGTGATGGAGTATTCCGAGTACGTGATGCTCGCGGGCGCGGGCGCGGAGGAGTTCGCCCTCACCCGCGGGTTCGCGCTCGTGCCGCAGAGTTACTTCTACACCGAGGCGCGCTGGCGGCAGCTCGAGCGCATCCGCTCCGGCGAGGCCGGGCTGTCGCCCCTTACGATCTCGCACCTGGGGACGGTAGGGGCGGTGGCGGCGGACGCGGCAGGTCGACTGGCGGCCGCCACCTCGACCGGCGGCATGACCGGCAAACGCTTCGGGCGCATCGGGGATTCGCCCATAATCGGCGCGGGTACCTATGCGGACGACGTCTGCGCCGTATCGGCCACCGGACACGGCGAGGTGTTCATTCGCTTGAGCATAGCCCACGACATCTGCGCGCGGGTTCGCTTCGGCAGGCGCACCCTCGCCGAGGCCGTGCGCGAGGTCGTGCTCGAGGAGCTGCCCGCGCGAGGCGGCGCAGGCGGCGTCATCGCGATCGACCGCGAGGGACGCATCGTCATGGAGTTCAACAGCGAGGGAATGTTTCGCGCGTGCCGCGTCGCGGGCGACGGACCGGTGGTCGAGATCTATCGCGGTGTGCCGGACGCAGCGGGCGGCGCTCAGTCCGCGAGGTAGTGGGCGAGGTAGGTGTCGAAGTCCACCTTGTCGCTCGCCTCGATGCGGGCCTGCTCCTCGAGGGAATGCTGGGCGGCTTGCGCGAACTCGGCGAGACGGCTCTCGTTGGGCGGATACAGATCCAGGAAGTAGTCCTTGTGCATGCGCGACATGCGCTGCGCGAGCTGGAAGAAAGTCTCGCCGCTGCCGCGCATCTCCGCGAGCAGGCGGGCGGACGGCGTCCGCTCGACCTCATCGACCTTGGCGCGCTGCTGCTCGAGGGCGGCCTGATACGGGCGCGACGACTCGCCGTGGTCCAATAGCTCACACAGCCCCTGCATGGAATCGAGGAGCTCGCATGCCCACTGCAGCATCGGCACCTCGCGGCCGTCCCGGCTCAAGGTGAGTCCCGGCTCGCGGCCGCGGCGCGCCACCTTCAAGTGATTCGCATCGAGCTTCTCCTGCTCGTTGCGGCTGATCGGCTCGGAATCGCTCAGCACGCAGAGCCCCAGAAACGCCTCGAGAAAGCGCAGCTTGTTCTGATTGACGCCGACCGGATCGAATGCGCTCACGTCGAGGGCGCGCACCTCCACGTATTCCACGCCCGCGCGCCGCAACGCCTTGGTGGGCCGCTCGCCGGAGGTCGCGACCCGCTTGGGGCGGATGTAGCTGTAATACTCGTTCTCGATCTGCAAAATGTTGGCATCCAGCTGGCGCCACTCCCCGTCGACCTTGACCCCGAGCTTCTCATATGGGGGATAGGGCGTACTGATCGCCCTGGACAGATCGCGCACATACTCCTCGAGGCTGTTGACCGATACGCTTACCGTCGCCTGATTCTTGTTGCGGTAGCCGATGTCGCTCATGCGCAGCGAGGTGCCGTAGGGCTCGTAGACGGTGTCGGCGTCGAGCTCGGGCAGGCTGATCTCGCGCCCCGCGAAGAAGCCCTTCGATACCGCGGGCGAGGTGCCGAACAGATACAGCACCAGCCAGCCGAAACGGCGGTAGTTGCGCAGCACCCCGAAGTACTGCTCCGAGACGAAATCCTGGCGCGCGAGCTTCGATTGGTTGATGGCCTCGAGCGCCTCCCAGAAATCGACGGGAAACGAATAGTTGAAATGCACACCGGATATGGCCTGCATGATGCGCCCGTAGCGCAGCCCCAGCCCGTGCCGGTACACCGTCTTCATCTTGCCGACGTTCGAGCGTCCGAACTGGGCGAGCGGGATGCCCTCATCGCCCGCGAACGAGGCGGGCATGCTCGTCGACCAGAGCAGCTGATCGTCCAGGTGCCGATAGACGAACTGATGGATATCGCACAGGTACTGCAGCAGCTCCCAGGATTCACGAAATGGCGGGGTGACCAGCTCGATGAGTGCCTCGGAAAAATCCGTCGTGATGTTCTCGTTGGTGAGCGGCGCGCCGAGCGCCGGGGGATGCGGGGCCTGCGAGATTTCACCTGCCGGCGTCACGCGCAAGGACTCTTTCTCCACGCCCTTCTTGCCCCCGCGCAGCACCGTCCGCTGGCCGGAGTTGACGAGACCGGCCAGGCGGCGCTCGAACTTCCTGTCGATGAGGCTGTGAACCATGCCGATAAGGATACCAGCACGCCGCTCAAGGCAGCTCGGCGACCACCTCGACCTCCACCAGGAAGCCCGGGTCGAGGAGCCGCCGCACTTCCACCCAGGAGACTGCGGGCAGGCGCTCCTTCGAGTAATACTCCAAGCGCAGATCGGCGACCTTCAGCAAAGCGTCCATGTCGGTGGTGTATATGGTCTCCTTGACGACGCTATCGAAGCCCACGCCGTTCGCGGCGAGGGTGCGCTTGATATTGGCGTAAACCGCGCGCATCTGACCCGCCATGTCGTTCGGCGCAACCAGTCGGCCGTTCGCATCCGCCGCCACGGTGCCGGACAGAAAGAGTGTCTTGTCGATCAGGACTGCCTGCGAGTACCCGAAGTCCTTCTCCTAGGCATTGAGATGGAAATCCTGTCGCACGCGCTCGGGCGGGGTGGGCGGCGGCTCGCGTTCGCATCCGGCGAGCACGGCGATGCCGAGCGCAGCAACACCGCCCGCAAGGACCGCCATCGTGCAGGCTGATCGAGCCCGCCCGGCACGGCTCATTTCCGGCCTCGAGTCATTTCCGGGCCTCGAGCGCGGACTCGGAGCGAGTGCGCAAGGTTCGCAGCATCTTGGGTAAATCGTGCTTCAAGGCGATTCTCGCGAGCCAGCGTGGAACCCAGAATCCGGGAGTGACCTCGAGCGAGTAGTGGACCACCGTGAACTCACCGTCCGCCTCGAGACACCACGAGGACTTGAGCGTTCTCAAATCTCCCGAGTCGCGCTCGATGAGAATGTGCGCGGGATAGCCATAGCTGGCGCGCAGCACGTAGGTGAGCTTGGGAACGTACCAGGAATAGTCGATGACCTGCCTGATGAGCTGCCACGAGCCATCGGGGGCGGTATCGAGCACCCGACAGTCGCTGAGCCCCGGCACCATGCCGAGCGCCTCCTGGCAGCTCGTGAGCATCGCCCAGACGGTTTCACGGGGTGCGTGGATCTTGAGCGTCGCGGTCGTCTGCACGACCGCCACATCGGTGTCGTCGCCCTGCGCCGCGCCCGGCGCCACGGCGGCCGGACTCGCGGTGGACAGCCCGCCGGCGAGAAGCAGCGCGAAGCGCAGAAAAGAAGTGAAGCGCACCTTAAGTTAGTGCCGAGTGTTCAACCAAAGGTTCGCGGCGGACTCGAGAATGTCGAGCGGCATGGCGCCGTCATCGATCAGCTCCGAGTGAAAGTCGCGCAGATCGAAACGGGCACCGAGCACTTGCTGCGCGTGGGCTCGCAGACCCTTGAAAGTCCGGGCCCCCATGCCGCAATCCAGCGCCTCGGCCGGCAGCGCAATCACCCGATCGACGGCCGCGTTCGCCGCTGCCTCGCTCATTGGCACATGGGCATGCAGGTAGTCGAGGGCCTGCTCGCGGCTCCAGAGGAGTCCGTGCACGCCGGTATCCACCACGAGACCGGCGGCACAGGCCAGCTGATCCCGAAGATTCGCGAATTTCGCCTGGCTGTCGCGGTACAGGCCGAGCTCCTCGCCGAGCGACTCCGCATAGAGCCCCCAGCCCTCCACGAAGCCGGGGTCGCCTCCGAAACGGCGGAAGCTCGGCAGGCCGGATCGCTCCTGCTGCACGGTGAGCTGCAAGTGATGACCCGGCAACGCCTCGCGCAGGAAGTCCGCGGTGCGGGGAATGAGCGGCTGAGTGATGGTGTCCACATAGAGTACCGGAGCCGCGCTGCGGTTCGCGGCTCGCTCGTAGAACACCGCGGGCGCGCCGCCCGCCCGAAACGGCTCGACCGCCCGGATGAGGAAATCGGCCTGCGGAGAATCCGCGAACTCAAGGGGGACCGCCGCGGCCGCGGACACCTTGAGCTCTGCGTAGAAGTCGAGCAGCTCCTCGGGTGTCTTGTAGGCGATCGGCGGCTCGCGCTGCGCAGCCTCGAAGTACGCTTGCGCGGTGCCCGCGAATCCCGCTTCGGCGAGCAGACTCTGCAACCGGTCGTGCAACCGTTCGGTCTCCGCGACGCCGATCGCGTGGATGTCGGCCGGCACCAGCGTCGAAGCGGTCTCGCGCCGCACGAGATATGCATACCAGGCTGGGCCCAAGGGCAACGCCGACAGTGCCGTGCTGTGCCGCGCGCGCGGCAGGTACTCATCGCGCAGGAAGTCATGCAGACGCCGGTACGCCGGCAGGATCTGCTCCTTGACGCCCGTAACGATGCCGTCGGAAAAGCGCCGGCGCTCCTCGGCCCGCACGCTCGGCGGGATCGCGGCGAGCGGGCCGTAGAACACGTTCGAGGCCGTATCCGTGCCGAGTTCTGCGAGTATCGGCAGCGTCCTCGCCACGAGAACGTGCGGCAAGACATAGCCGCGACGCAGCCCCTCGCGCATGTTGGCGATCGCTTGCGCGGTCCAGTGCACATAGTCGCCGGCTCTCACCCGCCAGCTTTCGTAATCCTTGGCGCTCAGGATTGCGTAGGGTCCGACGCCTGCGCCGGCGCGCGCGAACTCGAGGGGCACCGATCGAAACGGATTCACCGGCATGAGCTCGGACGGGTAGGTGAAGCCCTCGATGGCCACATCCCGCTCACGCTTGAATATGTCATAAGTGAGCTGCGACTCCGCGTCGAGGCCCCCCCGCGGCACCGCGAGCAGCGCATCGCGATAGCGGCGCTCCAGGTCAAGAGAATCGGCGAGGGACTGCGGCGAGATGTCGTACGCGGCGGTAGGCTCGAATCGAACGAGGGCGCTGCGCGAATGCGGGTTGAGCCGCTGACTTTCGTCCCAATATTGCTCTACCAGCCGCGCGAGCTGCTCGACGGGCGGCACGGCATGCGCGCGCGATGCCGGCGGCGGCGCGGATCCCTGGCTACAGGCGAGCAGAGCGGAAGCGACGGTGGCGACCAGGCCGGCGAGCAAAAAACGGAGCATCGATCAATTATAGCGGGCGGCTTCGGGTGATAATCCTCAAGGTGAGGGAGATTCGAGACGGCGAGGGCCCTTTAGGAGGTGCTGCATGTTGGTGGGGACAAGTGCGCGGCGGGTCGCGATCATCGGCGGAGTGAGGATTCCATTCGCACGCGGCAACGGCGCATACGCGAGCGTCGGCAACCAGGATATGCTCACGACGGTGTTGCGCGGCGTGGCCGAGCGTTACGGCCTCCTGGGCCAGCGCCTCGACGACGTGGCGGCCGGCGCGGTGATGAAGCACTCGAGTCAATGGAACCTGACGCGCGAGTCGGTGCTGGGCTCGGGGCTCGCCGCGGAAACGCCGGGTCTCGACCTGCAGCGCGCCTGCGGCACCAGTCTCGAGGCGGCCATCCTTCTGGGTAACAAGATCGCGCTCGGCCAGATCGACAGCGCCATCGCCGCGGGCGTGGACACGGTCAGCGATCCTCCCGTGGTCTTTCCGCGCGGCTTTCAACAGCTCTTGCTCAAGAGCTATCGCGGCAAGAGCGCGAGCGGCCGGCTCGCGCCGTGGCTGGGCCTTAGGCCCAGGCACTTCCGCCCGATACTTCCCGGGATCACCGAGCCGCGCACCGGACTCTCCATGGGCGAGAGCACCGAGCTCATGGTGAGGACCTGGGACATCGGCCGGGGCGAGCAGGATCAGCTCGCGCTGGAGAGCCACCAGAAGGCCGCCGCGGCCTACGCCGCCGGCTTCTACAAGGATCTGGTGATGGAGTATCTGGGACTCTCGCGGGACGACAACATCCGCACCGACACGAGCCTCGAGAAGCTCGCAAAGCTCAAGCCTGTGTTCGACCGGTCGGGCGCGGGCACGCTCACCGCGGGTAACTCGACGCCGATGACGGACGGCGCCTCGGCCGTACTGCTCGCCTCCGAGCAATGGGCGCGCGAGCGCAACTTGCCCGTGCTTGCCTTTCTCAGCTACGGCAAGGTCGCCGCCGTCGACTACGTGACGAAAAAAGAAGGCTTATTGATGGCGCCCGCGTTCGCGGTGCCGCGGATGCTGAAGGATGCGAAGCTCGACCTCGCGGATTTCGACTTCTATGAGATACACGAAGCCTTCGCGGGACAGGTGCTGTGCACGCTCAAGGCCTGGAACGATCCCGGATTTTGCCGCGAGAAGCTCGGACTGCCCGCGGTTCTGGGCACCATCGACCGCGCGAAGCTCAACGTCAAGGGAGGCAGCCTCGCTCTTGGTCATCCTTTCGCCGCGACCGGCACGCGCATCGTCGCCACCCTCGCAAAGATTCTCGACGAGAACAAAGCCAAGCGGGGCCTCATCTCGGTGTGCACCGCGGGCGGCATGGGCGTGACGGCCATCCTGGAGCGCTGACGTGTCGCGCCGCGACGCCCCCCGACGCGACGTCCGCGACGCCCCGTGTTGAGCGCATTCGGCGATCGGGGCTATCCTCTGCCACAACCTACCCACGACTTGATCCAGGACTCGCCATGGCACATTCCTTCGAGCGCGGCGCAGCCGGACCTTCGGGCCCGGCATCCCTTCAGCTGAAAGACGCAGCTCTCTTCCGCGAGCAATGTCTGATCGACGGCCGCTGGCAGCCCGCGGACGAAGGCGGCACGCTGCCCGTGCGCAATCCCGCGACCTCCGCAGAGCTCGGCACGATCCCGAAGATGGGCGCGGGTGAGACGCGGCGCGCGATTGCCGCAGCCGCGCGCGCGCTTGCCGCATGGGCCGCGCGCACGGCCAAAGACCGCGCCGTCCTGTTGCGCCGCTGGTTCGATCTCATCACGCAGAACGAGCAAGACCTCGCCGTGCTGATGACGGCCGAGCAAGGCAAGCCGCTCGCCGAATCGAAGGGCGAAATCGCCTATGCCGCCTCGTTCATCGAATGGTTCGCCGAGGAGGGCAAGCGGCTCTACGGTGATCTGATTCCCGGTCATCAGCCGGACAAGCGCATCATGGTGCTGCGCCAGCCCGTCGGTGTGGTCGCCGCCATCACGCCGTGGAACTTCCCGGCGGCGATGATCACGCGCAAGGCGGGACCTGCGCTCGCGGCCGGCTGCACCATGGTGCTGAAACCCGCCACGCAGACTCCGTTCTCCGCGCTCGCCCTCGGCGAGCTCGCCCTGCGGGCGGGAATTCCGCCCGGGGTGTTCAACGTGATCACCGGCTCCGCCGCAGCAATCGGCGGGGAGATGACCTCAAACCCCACCGTGCGCAAGGTCACGTTCACGGGCTCCACGGAAATCGGCAAGAAGCTCATCGAGCAGTGCGCGAGCACCGTCAAGAAGTTGTCCTTGGAACTCGGCGGCAATGCGCCCTTCATCGTGTTCGACGATGCCGATCTGGACGCGGCGGTGCAGGGAGCAATCGCGAGCAAATACCGCAACACGGGGCAGACCTGCGTTTGCGCGAACCGCTTGCTCGTGCAGGAACGCGTGTACGAGGAATTCGCCCGCAAGCTGGCGGAGGCCGTCGGCAGGCTCCGGGTCGGAGATGGGCTGAAGGGCGCCACCGATCAAGGTCCGCTCATCGATGCCAACGCCGTCGCGAAAGTCGAGGAGCACGTGGCCGACGCCGTCGCCAAGGGTGCGAAGATCCTGGCGGGCGGCAAGCGGCACGCGCTCGGCGGCACGTTCTTCGAGCCCACCATCCTCACGGGCGTCACATCGCAGATGACGGTGGCGCGCGAGGAGACCTTCGGCCCCGTGGCGCCGCTGTTCAAGTTCAAGACCGAGGCGGAAGCGATCGCCATGGCGAATGCCACCGAGTTCGGGCTGGCCGCCTACGTGTACACCCGCGACCTCGCACGCAGCTGGCGAGTGTGCGAAGCGATCGAATACGGCATCGTCGGTCTCAACACCGGCATCATTTCCACCGAGGTGGCCCCGTTCGGGGGCGTCAAGGAGTCGGGCATCGGCCGCGAAGGATCGAAGTACGGCATCCTCGACTACACCGAGCTCAAATACGTGTGCGTGGGCGGCGTGAGCTGAGGTGCTCGGGCGTTTTCTCGAATATTCGATCCCGACCGCGGATATTCGAGCCTCGCTCGATTTTTACGGCGGCCTCGGGTTCTCGCAGGCCGAGGTCGGCGAGACCTGGCCGCATCCCTACGCGGTCGTCACCGACGGGCGCCTGCACTTAGGGCTGCACCAGCAAGCCGCCGCGGCGCCCGCGCTCACCTTCGTCAAGGCCGACGTTTTGCACCAGCTCGCTTTTCTGGAGAGCCGGCGCGTGAGTTTCGAGTATCGCAAGCTCGGGAACGACGTGTTCAATGAGATCGGCTGGCACGATCCGTCCGGCCATCTCGTCCGGCTGATCGAGGCGCGCACGTTCAGCCCGATCAAGAACCCGCCGGGCTCGCTGTGCGGATATTTCCTCGAGATCGGCCTGCCGGTACCCGATCGCGAGCTCGCCAAACACTACTGGGAAGGGCTCGGCTTCGTCGGCCTGGACGAGCCGCACGCCGCGCTTGCGCATGTCTCGTGCACCAGCGACTCGATCGACATCGGCTTGTACGATCCTACGCAGCTCACCCAGCCGACCCTCGTGTTCGAGGCTGACGACGTCGCGATGGCGTTGGCACGCCTGGCGAGTGCCGGCATCACCCCGTCGGGCCCCGTACCCGCGGCGCTCCGCGATCGGCCGGCGGCGATGCTTGCGGCGCCCGAGGGAACGCGGATCTTGCTGCTTGCGGACGACTAGCTTAAGTTGAGCTAGTCCGAGAGGGCGACGAGATCGAGCTTCACGCGCACTTGATCCTCGACGCGCAGCGCGCCCAGGAAGATGCTGAAGGGCGTGAGCCCGAGACTGGTCTCGCGCACCGTGAAGTCGACCTGAGCGTGCAGCCGGCCCGGCAAGGTGTCCACCGTGAAGGGCACCACGAGGCTCGACTCGTGTCCCGCCACGGACACACGCACCGTCGCCTGCGCGCCGCTCGCCGCGGTCGCGACCGAGACGCTCCGCACGGTGATCGCAGGATGCCCTTGCGCGTCGAGGACCGCCGGGCCCAGCATGTTGTGCAGCGTGCCCGCCTTGGCGTCCGCGTCGATCTGCTCCGAGAAATCGGCACCCTCCTGGCGGCGCGCCGCATCCTCGTCGACCACGAAGCCGGAAGTCGGCACTATGAGGAAAAACGCCGCACCCGCGAGATCGCCCGAATAGGTCACCGATCCTTCCAGTGCGCGATTGACGATGACGTGATCGTGACCGAGCTTGGCCATGACTCCGGCTCGGTACACCAGCAGGCGCAGCTCGGAGTGCGACGCATCGATGCGATACGCTGCCCCGTGCGCCGCGGGCGCCGATGCGGGCGGCGGCGCGGGGGGCGTCGCGGCAGGATGCGTGCTGGAAACGCGCGCCGGCGGCGCGCCGCAGGCGGCGAGGAGCAGCGCGAGCGCCGCGGCATTCAAGTGTTTGCGCAATTTCCAAACCCTCTCTTGCTAAACTGACAGTATGTGCCCTGCGCACGTGGAGGCGTTGAATGCCGACTCAAGCGACGCGCTATTCTCCCCTGGCCCAGATCTTTCACTGGGTCATCGCCGGCCTGATCATCGTGCAGTTCGTGCTCGCGCGCCTCGCCGAGCCGCTGCCTCTCGGGGTGCACAAGCTCGCGCTCCTGGCGCGCCACAAGAGCGTGGGCATGACCATACTCATGCTCGCGGTGTTGCGGCTCCTGTGGCGTCTCTGGCATCCCGCCCCGCCGCTGCCCCCCGGCATGACGCGCTTCGAGCGCATCGGCGCCCGCGCCACGCATGTGGCGTTCTATGTGCTCTTGTTCGCCATGCCGCTCACCGGCTGGACCATGTCGTCCGCCAAGAATTACTCGGTGAGCTGGTTCGGTTTGTTCACGTGGCCCAACCTCATCGGCAAGAACGAGGCGGCGTTCGACTTTCTGCGCACGACGCACGACACCCTGAGCGACGCGCTGTTCGCCGTGGCCGTGTTGCACATCCTCGCCGCGCTCAAGCATCATTTCTGGAACCGGGACGACGTGCTCGTGCGCATGTTGCCGTTCACAAAAGCCGCGAGGCGCTCACGATGAAACTGTCCATGCAACTCATCGCCGCGGCCGGCGCCGCGGCGCTGCTCGGCTCGGCGATGATGTCCGCGAGCGCCTCGGCCGCGAGCTACGCAGCCGACCCCGCTTCGAGCCGGCTCGAGTTCACCGGCGTTCAGGCGGGCGCGGCCTTCAAGGGTGTGTTCCATCAATTCTCCGCCGCAGTCGATTTCGACCCGGCCGCACCCGCAAGCGCGCACATCGACGTGACCATCGAGGTCAAGTCGGTGGATTCCGGCGACAAGGACCGCGACGACACCATGCGCGGCGCGGACATATTCGACGCGGCTCATTTCCCGACGGCGCATTACGTGACACGCAGCGTCACCCGCACGGCCACGGGTTTCAGCGCGATCGGCGCGCTGACCCTGCGCGGCGTGACGAAGGACGTGCCCATCGAATTCAAGTTCGCCTCCGCGGCCGCCGGCACGACGCTGAGCGGCACGGCCGAGCTCAAGAGGCTCGATTTCGGCGTGGGCCGGGGCGACTGGAAAAACACCGACTGGGTCGCCGACTCGGTCAAGGTGGCTTTCTCGCTCGATCTCAAGCCGAAGACTTGAGAGGCCGACACCGGTCCTGCGCAGAGCTTCCCTGGCGGGCGCTCGCGCCTCTCGCGATCTTTAGGAGCGGATCGGCAGCTCGCGCGACTTTTGCACCGTGCGCAGCGCGAAGCTCGACTGCACCCGGGCAACGTGTGGTAAGCGAGTGAGGTGTTGGCTGTGGAGCCGCTCGAAGTCGGCGGTGTCGGCTAGCACCACGCGCAAGAGATAGTCGTACTCGCCGGACATCAGATAACACTCCATGACCTCCGGCACCTTGCGCGCCGCTTCCTCGAAGGCATGCAGATGGGCCTGCTCCTGACGGTCCAAGGTGATGTTGACGAACACGTTCACCGGACAACCCGCCTTCTGCTGGTTGATGAGCGCGGTATAACCTTCGATGAAACCCGCCTCCTCGAGCGCGCGCACGCGGCGCAGGCAGGCCGACTCGGACAGGCTCACCGTCTCGGCCAGCTGGCTGTTGGTGATGCGCCCGTCGAGCTGCAGCACGTGCACGATCGAGCGATCGTACCGGTCGAGCTTCATGGCAGACGCTTTGACTGGCTCAGAACTTTATTGCGCGCGAGCACCACTATTCGAAAGATTCTGCCATAAACACGCCATAGTGGTGGAGTTTTTGCAAAGTTCTCGCGGAACGCCGGTGTACCCTCATCGGTCTCGAAACCCCCCAACCCGTGGAGCGACGTCATCATGAAGATCGGAGTGCCGAAGGAGATCAAGGTGCACGAATACCGGGTGGGGTTGGTGCCCGCCGGTGTGCACGAGCTGGTCGAGGCGGGTCACCAGGTGCTGGTGGAGAGCGGCGCGGGCGCAGGGATCGGCTTCGACGACTGCCATTATCAAGCCGCCGGGGCCAAGATCGCCACGCAGGCCGCGGACGTCTTCGCATCCTCCGAGCTCATCGTCAAGGTCAAGGAGCCGCAGCTTGCCGAGTGCAAGATGCTGCGGGCCGGCCAGATCCTGTTCACCTACCTGCACCTCGCCGCCGACAAGGCTCAAGCCGAGGCTTTGCTCGCCTCCGGTGCGACGGCCATCGCGTACGAGACGGTAACCGCCGCGGACGGCTCGCTGCCGCTGCTCACGCCGATGAGCGAGGTGGCAGGCCGCATGTCGGTGCAGGTGGGAGCCACTTGCCTGCAAAAAGCCAACGGCGGGTTCGGCGTGCTGCTCGGCGGCGTGCCGGGCGTGCAGCCGGCGAAGGTCGTGATTCTGGGCGGCGGCGTCTCCGGCACCCACGCGGCCGAGATGGCGGTAGGTCTGCGAGCGGACGTCACGGTGGTCGATCGCTCGGTGAAGCGTCTGCGCGAGCTTTCCACCATGTTCTCGAGCCAGCTGAAGACCGTGTACTCGACGGCGCATGCCATCGAGGCGCTGGTGCGCGATGCCGATCTCGTCATCGGCGCGGTGCTCATCGCGGGGGCCGCCGCGCCGAAGCTCGTCACGCGCGCCATGGTGAAGACCATGAAGCCCGGCGCCGTGCTGGTGGACATCGCCATCGACCAGGGCGGCTGCTTCGAGACCAGCCGTCCGACCACGCACGCCGTGCCCACTTTCGTGCTCGACGGTGTCATTCACTACTGCGTGACCAACATGCCGGGCGCCGTTCCGCGCACCTCGACGTTCGCGCTGACCAATGCGACGCTCCCCTACGTCAAGGCGATCGCGGATCAGGGCTGGCGAGCGGCGCTCGCGAGCGATGCGGGCCTCGCGCGCGGCCTGAACGTGCACGCTGGCCAGCTGACGTACGAGGCCGTCGCGCGCGCGCTCGGCATCGATTTTCGCGCCTTTCGCGCCGCCTGAGCTTAGGTGCACGCGGGCGTAGACGCGCCGCGCGCGCCATGGATATCGCGGGCGCGTGATATAACGCGCGGAAGCACCGGGGAGCACGATCAATGACAACGAAGCGGGGCGTGCCCAAATTTCGTCGAGCCACGCCGGCCGTGCGGCGCGAAGCGCTCGTCGAGGCGACCTTGCGCTGTCTCAAGCAATATGGACACGAAGGGGTGTCGGTACGCCGCATCAGCGCGACGGCAGGCGTGTCGATCGGCCTGATCAACCATCACTTTCCGAGCAAGTCCGGGCTGATCGCCGTCACCTACGAGACCCTGGCGCTGTCGTTGCAAGAGTCGATCAGAGCTCAGGCACAGAACAAGGCCGCCTCGCCGCGCGACCGCTTGCGCGGGTTTTTCCGTGCCTCGTTCGCGCCGGAGATCATCGATCCGCAGCTCTTCAACGTGTGGCTGGTCTTCTGGAGCATGGTGGCGCATTCACCCGAGATACGCGCCGTCCACGACAAGACCTATGGAAAGTATCGCGCGATGCTGGAATCCATGCTGGGACAGCTCGCCGATTCCGGGGACGCTCCGCCGTTCAAGCTGCGCCAGGCGGCCATCGCCTTGTCGGCGCTCCTCGATGGACTGTGGGTCGAGCTCAGCTTGAGCCCCACGACGTTCAAGCCTCGCGAGGCCATCGCACTGTGCGAGGACTGGGTGATCGGGCTGTGCAACGGTGCTTTTCCGAGGTTGCTTACGAAGAGAAAGGCTCGTGACTGAAAGCGCATCGCGCGACGCGGTGATCGTCGGCGGGGGACACAACGGTCTGGTTTGCGCCGCGTACTTGGCGGCCGCCGGCCTCAAGGTGACCTTACTCGAGCGGCGTGCGATCGTGGGCGGCGCCGCAGTCACCGAGGAGTTTCATCCGGGATTTCGCAACTCCGTCGCCGCCTACGCCGTGTCGCTCTTGAATCCGAAGATCATTCGCGAGCTCGAGCTGGCGCGCCACGGCCTGCGCGTGGTCGAGCGCGGGCTGTCCAACTTCCTGCCGCTCGAGGACGGCCGCTTCCTCAAGCTCGGCGCCGGGCGCGCGGAGCGCGAAGTGGCGAAATTCTCGGCGCAGGACGCGCAGCGGCTGGCTGCCTACGCCGAGCGTCTCGATGCGATCGCAAACGTCATGCGCGAGGTCGTGCTCGAGACTCCGCCGAACGTGACCGCCGGCGGCTGGCTCGAGGCGTTGCCGCAGCTGCTGCGCGGCGCGCGGCTCGGTCAGCGGATCGCCGGGCTCGACATGACGCTGCGCCGCGAGCTGCTCGACCTGTTCGTGAAATCGGCGGGGGATTATCTCGACGGCTGGTTCGAGAGTGCGCCGATAAAAGCCGCCTACGGATTCGACGGCATCGTCGGCAACTACGCGAGCCCGTACACGCCGGGCTCGGCCTACGTGCTCTTGCATCACGTGTTCGGCGAAGTGAACGGCAAGAAAGGCGTGTGGGGCCATGCCATCGGCGGAATGGGCGCGATCACCCAGGCGATGGCGCGGGCCGCGGAGTCGCGTGGCGTCGAAGTCCGCACGCAGAGCCCAGTGCGCGAGGTGATCGTCGAGTCGGGACGCGCGGTCGGCGTGGTCACCGAGCGCGGCGAGAGCCTGCGCGCCCGCAGCGTGATCTCGAACCTCAACCCGAAACTACTGTACGAGAAGCTGCTCGATCCTGCCGCGCTGCCACGCGAGTTCCTGGAGCGCATCCGCCAGTGGCGTTGCGGCTCAGGCACGTTCCGCATGAATGTCGCGCTCGCGGAGCTGCCGGATTTCAGCGTGCTGCCGGGCCGCATCGCGGCCGAGCATCACACCGCCGGCATCATCATGGCCCCGAGCCTCGGGTACATGGAACAAGCCTATCTCGACGCCAAGGCGGGCGGATGGTCGCGGCGCCCGATCGTCGAGATGCTGATCCCATCGACGCTGGACGACAGCCTTGCGCCGCCGGGACAACACGTGGCGAGCCTGTTTTGCCAGCACGTGGCGCCCGTGCTGCCGGGCGGAGCGTCGTGGGACGCGCATCGCGAGGAGGTTGCGGACGTCATGGTCGATCTCGTGAACCAGCACGCGCCGAACTTCAAGGCATCCATCCTCGGCCGCCAGATCTTGAGCCCGCTCGACCTCGAACGCACCTTCGGCCTTACGGGCGGGGACATCTTTCACGGCGCGCTCAGCCTCGATCAGCTGTTCTCGGCGCGGCCGATGCTGGGGCACGGCGATTACCGCGGACCGCTCAAGGGACTGTACATGTGCGGCTCGGGAACGCATCCGGGCGGCGGCGTCAGCGGCGCGCCCGGGCACAACGCAGCGCGCGAGATCATCGCGGACTTTCGGCGTGGGCGGCTCGCCTATTAGCCTGAAGTTACCCCGCAATTTTAATGGCTGAGTAGTCAGCAGATCCCTATTTTTTCTGTGTTTGGCGTTGGGATGAATTGGTTACATACCTACATA
>Ga0302324_100001408_pt1 | contig 58634 bp, 52 predicted proteins | sample Palsa_T0_1_FD_201949 | JGI IMG/M metagenome (GOLD analysis project Ga0302324, IMG submission 201949) | Peat permafrost microbial communities from Stordalen Mire near Abisko, Sweden - Palsa_T0_1 | ecosystem: Environmental > Terrestrial > Soil > Palsa > Peat permafrost | place: Sweden: Abisko...
GTGACGCGGTTCGGGAGAACCTCGATCACGGTGACGGGCACTGTTTCACCTGCATCCGTGAAGATGCGGGTCATGCCGACTTTGCGGCCGACCAGTCCGATTGCCATATCCTTCCTCTCTCAAACCCACAGGGCGCTGCGATTGGCGCCCCGGGGCCACTGGCACCGAGCGTAAGTTATTGACACGACAAGAGATTTACGCAAAGCCGGGAGGCCCGCGTCAGTCTCGAGTGGTCTTGAAGCTAGTAGCTCCAACCTCGCCCGATGCCGCTTCAAGCGACTGCCTCCGCCTTGCGGCGGGGGCTAAAAAGGGCGCGCAGTATAGGCGCGGCCCGTTCTGTAATCAATCCCGCATTATCAGCGGGTGCAGCGTGAAAGCAGGCACGCGGAGGGGTGCCTGCGCCGGTCGATCAGTTCAGCGCAATCTTCACTTCCACGCCTGCCGGCAGCTCGAGCTTCATGAGCGCGTCCACGGTCTTGTCCGTGGGGTTCACGATGTCCATGAGGCGCTTGTGGGTGCGCAGCTCGAACTGGTCGCGCGCGTCCTTGTCCGCGTGCGGGGAGACCAGCACCGTGAAGCGCTCCATCTTGGTCGGCAGTGGCACCGGGCCCTTGACGGTCGCGCCGGTGCGCTTGGCGGTCTCGACGATCTCGCGGGCGGATGAGTCGATGAGGCGATGATCGAAAGCCTTCAGGCGGATACGGATGTTCTGATTAGCCATTGCGCTCACTCCACTGACTCAGTTCGACGTCAATCACTTCAGGATCTTGGAGACGACGCCTGCGCCGACGGTCTTGCCACCCTCACGGATCGCAAAGCGCAGTCCCTCTTCCATCGCGATCGGGCTGATCAGCTCGACCGCCATCTTAATGTTGTCCCCGGGCATGACCATCTCCACACCCTCGGGCAGCTCGATCAGTCCCGTCACGTCCGTGGTGCGGAAGTAAAACTGCGGCCGATAGCCCTTGAAGAACGGCGTGTGTCGCCCGCCTTCTTCCTTGGACAGCACGTACACCTCGCACTCGAAGTTCGTGTGCGGGGTGATGGAGCCGGGCTTGGCCAGCACCTGGCCGCGCTCGACTTCCTCGCGCTTGGTACCGCGCAGCAGCACCCCGACGTTGTCACCCGCCTGACCCTCGTCCAGGAGCTTCCTGAACATCTCCACCCCGGTGCAGATGGTCTTGGTCGTGGCCTTGAGGCCCACGATCTCTACCTCATCGTTCACCTTCACGATGCCGCGCTCGATGCGACCCGTCACCACCGTGCCGCGCCCGGAGATCGAGAACACATCCTCCACCGGCATCAGGAAGGGCTTGTCCACCTCACGCTTGGGCACCGGGATGTACTGGTCCATCTCCTCGACCAGCTTCACCACGGAAGGCACCCCGATGTCGCTCTTGTCACCCTCGAGCGCCTTCAAGGCCGAACCGATCACGATCGGAGTCTTCTCGCCGGGAAACTTGTAAGTCGTCAAGAGCTCGCGCACTTCCATCTCAACCAGCTCCAACAGCTCCTTGTCGTCCACCATGTCGGCCTTGTTCATGTACACCACGATGTACGGAACACCAACCTGGCGCGCCAGCAGAATGTGCTCGCGCGTCTGCGGCATCGGACCATCGGCCGCCGACACCACAAGAATCGCCCCATCCATCTGGGCCGCTCCCGTGATCATGTTCTTCACATAGTCCGCGTGCCCCGGGCAGTCCACGTGCGCGTAGTGCCGGTTCTTGCTCTGGTACTCCACGTGCGCCGTCGAAATCGTGATCCCGCGCGCCTTCTCTTCAGGCGCCTTGTCGATCTGGTCGTACGCCATGAACGTGCCGCCGTAAGTCTCGGCCATCACCTTCGTCAGCGCCGCCGTCAATGTCGTCTTGCCGTGGTCCACGTGACCAATCGTGCCAACGTTCACGTGGGGCTTGCTGCGCTCGAATTTCTCTTTGGACATGGCGTACTTCCTCGGCTCTTAACTTTGCTTACCAGATTATTTCTTGATGATGCCGTCGGCGATGTTCGGCGGCACTTCCATATACTTCGCGAATTCCATCGTGAACGTGGCCCGGCCCTGGCTCATAGAGCGCACGGTCGTGGCGTAGCCGAACATCTCCGACAGCGGCACGTCCGCGGTAATGGCCTTGCCCGAGGGCGTCTCGTCCATGCCGGTGATCTGCCCGCGACGGCGGTTGAGGTCACCGATCACGTCGCCCGAATACTCCTCCGGGGTTACGACCTCGACCCTCATGATGGGTTCCAGCAGCACCGGTTTCGCGCGCTTGAAACCTTCCTTGAAGCCCATGGAGCCTGCAATCTTGAAGGCCATCTCGTTCGAGTCGACGTCGTGGTAGGAACCATCGAACACGGTGACCTTGACGTCCACGACCGGGTAGCCGGCGATGACACCGGTTTCCACCGCTTCCTTGATGCCCTTGTCCACCGCCGGGATGTACTCGCGCGGCACGGCGCCACCGACGATGCCATTGATGAACTCGTAGCCCTTGCCCTGCTCGTTCGGCTCGATCTTCAGCCACACGTGTCCGTACTGGCCGCGGCCGCCCGACTGGCGTACGAACTTGCCTTCGCTCTCGACCTTGGCGCGGATGGTCTCGCGGTAGGCGACCTGCGGCTTGCCGACGTTGGCGTCGACGTTGAACTCGCGCTTCATGCGGTCAACGATGATCTCCAGGTGCAGCTCGCCCATGCCGGAGATGATGGTCTGTGAGGACTCCTGGTCGGTGTGCACCCGGAAGGAGGGGTCCTCCTTCGCCAGGCGCTGCAGCGCGAGTCCCATCTTCTCCTGGTCGGCCTTGGTCTTGGGCTCCACGGCGACCGAGATCACCGGCGCCGGGAATTCCATCTTCTCCAGCGTGATGACCTTGTCGAGGTCGCACAGCGTGTCGCCGGTGATGACATCCTTCAGGCCCACGGCCGCGGCGATGTCACCGGCACGCACTTCCTTGATCTCGGTGCGGTCGGAAGCGTGCATCTGCAGCAGGCGCCCGATGCGCTCCTTCTTGCCCTTGGTCGGCACGTACACGGTGTCGCCCGAGTTCAGCACGCCCGAGTAGACGCGGAAGAAGGTCAGGTTGCCGACGAAGGGGTCGTTCAGGATCTTGAAAGCGAGCGCGGAGAACGGCGCAGTGTCGCTCGCCTTGCGGGTGTCGGGCTCGCCGCGATCGTCCAGGCCCTTGACGTCGGGCATCTCGGTCGGGCTCGGCATGAATTCGATGACCGCATCGAGCAGCGCCTGCACGCCCTTGTTCTTGAAGGCGGTACCGCACATGCACAGCACGATCTCGTTCTTGATCGAGCGCGCGCGCAGGCCCTGGCGGATCTCATTCTCGGAGAGCTCCTCGCCCTCGAGGTACTTGCGCATCAGCTCATCGTTGGCCTCGGCCGCCGACTCGATCATCTTGAGGCGGTATTCCTCGGCCTGCGCCTGCAGGTTCGCCGGGATCGCGCGGTACTCGAACTTCATCCCCTGGGTATCCATGTCCCAGTAGATGGCCTTCATGCGTACGAGGTCGATGACGCCCTCGAAATTGTCCTCGGCGCCGATCGGGATCTGGATGACCACCGGGTTGGCCCGCAGGCGCGACCTGATCTGGTCGACGCAGCGGAAGAAGTTGGCACCGGCACGATCCATCTTGTTGACGAACGCGATGCGCGGCACGCCGTACTTGTTCATCTGCCGCCATACGGTCTCGGACTGCGGCTGCACGCCAGACACCGCGCAGAACAGCGCCACGGCGGAATCGAGCACGCGTAAGGAGCGCTCCACCTCGATGGTGAAGTCGACGTGCCCGGGGGTGTCGAGGATGTTGATGCGGTGCTCGGGGTAGGACTGGTCCATGCCCTTCCAGAAGCAGGTAGTCGCAGCCGCGGTAATGGTGATGCCGCGCTCCTGCTCCTGCTCCATGTAGTCCATCACGGCCGCGCCGTCATGGACCTCACCGATTTTGTGCGAGACGCCGGTGTAGAAAAGAATGCGCTCGGTCGTCGTCGTCTTGCCCGCGTCAATGTGGGCAGAGATGCCGATATTCCGATAACGCTCGATGGGCGTCGCACGTGCCACGAATTCAGTAACCCTTTGCTTACCAGCGATAGTGGGCGAAGGCCTTGTTGGCCTCCGCCATACGATGCGTGTCTTCGCGCTTGCGGACGGCCGCGCCCCGGTTCTCGGAGGCGTCCATCAGCTCGTGCGCCAGGCGAAATGCCATGGTCTGCTCGCTGCGGTCGCGGGCGGCCTCGATGACCCAGCGCATGGCCAGTGTTTGGCGGCGGGTGGACCGAACTTCAACCGGCACCTGGTAGGTTGCACCGCCGACGCGGCGCGACTTCACCTCGACCACGGGCTTGACGTTGTCGAGCGCGGTGGCCAGCACTTCGATGGCATCGCCACCTTGCTTGCCGGTCTTCTCGCTGATGCGGTCCAGGGCGCCGTAGATGATGCGCTCCGCGGCTGACTTCTTGCCGCTCTTCATGACGACATTCATGAACTTGGCAAGCATCTCGTTGTTGAACTTCGGGTCCGGAAGAATGGTGCGGACCGGGGCTTGGGCACGACGGGACATGGCTTAAGTACCCCTTACTTCTTCGGGCGCTTGGCGCCGTACTTGGAGCGACCCTGCTTGCGCTCGGCAACGCCGGCACAGTCAAGCGTGCCGCGCACCGTGTGGTAGCGCACGCCGGGCAGGTCCTTCACGCGGCCACCGCGGATGAGCACTACCGAGTGCTCCTGCAGGTTGTGGCCTTCACCGCCGATGTAGCTCGTCACCTCGTAGCCGTTGGTGAGCCGCACGCGGCACACCTTACGCAGCGCCGAGTTCGGCTTCTTGGGCGTCGTGGTATACACGCGCGTGCAAACGCCGCGCTTCTGGGGTGATGCCCCGAGCGCCGGTACCTTGGTTTTCTCTGCCTTCGTCCGGCGCGGTTGCCGGATGAGCTGACCCGTGGTCGCCATCGTTGTCTTACTCTCCAAAGCGCTGCGGGAGTTGTCGGACTCACGCGATAAAGCGACTTCCGAAGAGCACCGGGCCGCCTGCGTGAGGCGGCCCGGTCGTCTGGAAGTCGCTGTTTCCGGTGCCGGCGATTAAGAAGGGCCGGCCCGACAAAGGCCGGCGATTCTAGGTATGACCCCAGTGAGTGTCAACCGGCAGCAAAATCCCTTTTATAGGATAATGAGCCCCGTGGGTGCAGGCGCCTCAAGACGCAGCCAGCCCGCGGCAAGAACTAAACGAATTCAGCCTCGCGTGGGGCCACAGGGACTAAGTGCGTAAACCGCTCCTGGCGAGCTGGCTTCTGAGCTTGGCTGCCGCGATTCCTTTATATGGGGTCCTGGCCGCGGCGCCGCAAGGGACTCCCGGCGTCCGCGAGACCGCTCCGACGGGCCAGATTGCCCTGGATACCCGGATCTTGGATTCCCAGGTCCCGGCTCCGGCCCCTGAGGCCGTGATCGGAGGAACCCTCGAGGGCAGTTTCGGGCCCTTCGCCAGTCAGGGCTCACATTTCCTCAATGGAATCCGATGGTTCCGTATAGAGGCCCCCGACGCCATGGCGCCCGGAAGCACCCCGGTGCTGGTTGCCCGCTCCGGAATGGACCAGGCGGTGGAGATCTGGGGACGCAAGGACGGCGCCCTCTTACCCCTCGGCCTGACCAGCGTCGTGCCGAAGTTCGGGGGTGCCGAGGACAAGGTGTTCGCGCTGCCCTCAGGACTGGACCCCGGCCAGCCCCTCTACGCCCGGGTCACCCGCAGTGGCCGGGCGGTCACGGACCTGCACTTCTCGGCCTCGACGCTCAAATATGTTCTCGACGGCGCGGCGGCCCACGCCCGGGCCATCGCGCTGGCCTTCGGGGCGCTCATGGCCATGGCCATTTCGGCCCTGCTGATCCGCCTGGTGCTCAAGGACCAGATCTACCCCCTCTACGGGGCGGTATTCCTGCTGCAGGCGATCTACCTCGCCTACTTCTCCGGGCAGGGGTTCAGCTGGCCGCTGCTGAGCTGGGCGCGCCCGTTCGCCAATTACGCCTACAACGTGCCGGTGGCGGTGAGCGCGGCGGCCGCGGCGCTCTTCGTGCGCGAGTTCGCCAACCTCAAGGTCTTCTCGCCCCGCATCTACCGGATCTTCGGCTGGCTGGCGCTCGCCTTCCTGGTGCTGACGCTCTCCAACGGTCTGCGAGCGTTCGGCTTCGGCATGATCGTCGCCCGAACCGGCGACCTCATGTTCGTGGGCTCGGCGATCTTCACGATGGTCGTGGCCTTCCTCGCCTGGCGGCGCGGGGGCAACCGGGCGGCCGGCTGGTTCCTGATCGCCTGGAGCCTGTTGTGCATCTTCCAGATCCTGACGGCGCTGCGCCTCCTGTATACCCGCGCCGACAGCGCCGAAGGGCTGGTGTACTACGGGCTGGCGCCCTCGATGGTGGCCGCGGCGGTACTCATTGCGCTCGGCGTCTCCGACCACGTGCGCCAGCAATCCCTGGCCCTGACCGATGCCGAGCGGCGGGCGCAGACCGACCCTTTGACCGGCGTCCTCAACCGCCGCTCGCTCATCGAGCGCCTCGACGCGGCCTGCGTGCGCGCGCGGGCGCGCAACCTGCCGATCTCGGTACTGTTCCTGGACCTCGACCACTTCAAGCAGATCAACGACAACTTCGGGCACGCCGCCGGTGATGCGTGTCTTGCCGGCATCATCCCGCCGATCCAGGCGGAGCTGCGCCAGTCGGACGTCATCGGCCGCTACGGTGGCGAGGAGTTCGTCGTCATCCTCTACGGCGCCGATGCCGCGGCCGCCTACCCGATCGCCGAGCGCATCTGCCGCCGCGTCTCGGACATCAGCATCGAGGGCTTCGGGACCGCGGTGCGGCTCACCTGCAGCATCGGTGTGGCCGCGTCCGACACGCTCGAGGTGTGGGGGCAGCACCTGATCGCGCACGCCGACACCGCCGTGTACGCCGCCAAGCGCTCGGGGCGCAATCAGGTCCAGGTCGCCGCGTCACTCGCGGCCTGAAGACCCCGCCATGATGATCCGTACCGCAGTGGCGAGCGATGTACCGCCGCTGCTGTCGCTGGTGCGCCGCTACTGGGAATTCGAGGGCATCGCAGGCTTTGACGCCCTGCGCCTGGAACTCCTGCTGCAGCGGCTCATCGGCAACGGTGCACACGGCCAGATCTTTGTGGCCGCCAGCGGCGCTGAGCTCTGCGGGTATCTCGCGCTGGTACACGTCTTCAGCCTGGAACACGGCGGACTCATGGCCGAGATCGACGAGTTGTTCGTGCTGCCCGCGGCGCGCGCTCAGGGCGCGGGCGGGCAATTGCTCGCTGCCGCGGAAGGCGCCCTGCGGCAGCGCGGCTGCGTGCGGGTGCAGCTGCAGCTCGGGGTGACAAACGCTGCGGCCCGCACCTTCTATGAGCGCCGCGGTTACGCCGGGCGCGCGGGCTACCAGCTGCTCGATAAGCCGCTCTGAGCAACTGCACCGCCTGCAGCGCTCGCTCTGTCGCATCGGGCGCGCGGTAGCCGCCGCAGCTCCGCCATAATCGCACGCCACAAACGCACGAGGAGTTTTCGCCCATGACCCTTCCGCATCGCGCGCGGCGCGTGCCGCTGCTTGCAGCGTTCCTGACTCTCGCGTGCCTCGCCAGTGCCAGCCTCTGGGCGGATATCTACGACGATGCCGTGGCACACAAGGGCCGCTCGGACAAGGACCTGCAGCGCGATGCGATCGATCATCCGGCGCAGGTCCTGCGTCTCTCCGGCATCGGCCCGGGCTGGAAGGTCGCTGACTTCATGGGCGCCAACGGCTACTACAGCGAACTGGTGAGCTACGTGGTCGGCCCGCGCGGGCACGTCTACCTCCTCAACAACGTCGCCTACGACGACTGGAGCGCGGGCCACTGGAAGGAGCGCATCGACGGGCGGCTGCCGAACGTCGAGCACCGTACCGTCGACTTCGAGCGCCTCAGCCTGCCCACCCGCTCGCTCGATGCGATGCTCATGATCAAGGTCTACCACGATCTGTACTGGGTCGATGATGACCCGAAGGATCACTGGCCGAAGTTCAACGTCGATCGCGTGCTGCGCGAGGTGTCGCGCGTCATGAAGACCGGCGGCATCCTCGTGATCGAGGACCACTCGGCCAAGGCCGGTACCGGGAGCTCCGCCGCCGGCGAGCTGCACCGTATCGATGAGGCCTACACGGTGGCCGAGTTCCAGAAGCACGGCTTCAGGCTCATCGACAAGAGCGACGTGCTGCGCCGGCCCGACGATGCGCGCGATCAGATCACGTACAAGGGACCCATGGTGGGCAAGACCGACCGCTTCGTGCTGGTGTTCCGCAAGGTCGACTAGCGCACAGCTCCCGCCACTGGCGCAGTGCGCGCGGCCGCACCACCCGGTCATTTCTTCAGGCGCGCTGACTCCTGCGTCGCAGGCCGTAGAATGGGCCTGTCACACCGCTACACCCGGCCTCATCAGTGGAAGATCCTTACGACCTTGCGCGCTTCGTGAAGGCGCAGGAGCCGCGCTACGCCCAGGCGCTCGCCGAGCTCAATCAGGGCGGCAAGCGCTCACATTGGATGTGGTTCATCTTCCCGCAGCTGAAGGGCCTGGGCAGCAGCCCGACGGCCGTGGCCTTCGCCATCGGCTCGCTCGCCGAGGCGCGCGCCTACCTTGCCCATCCGTTGCTGGGTGCGCGCCTGCACGAATGCACGCAGCAGGTGCTGGCACTGACGCAGTGCACCGCCCGCGAAGTGTTCGGCTATCCCGACGACCTCAAGTTCCTCTCCTGCATGACGCTGTTCGCACGCGCGGACCCTCAGGGGCCCTGGCGCACGGCACTGGAGCGGTACTTCGCGGGTGGGGAGGATCCCCTCACCCGCGAACTCCTTACTTGGGCTTGCGAAACTTCAGGATGAACTGGTCCGTATGGCCGCGGACCGAGGCATCAAACACCTTGGCGGTGCGCGGGTCATCCTTGTTGCGCAGCACCTCGCTTGCGCCCTCGAACTTGAAGCCCGCCGCCTCGACCTCCTTGCGCACCGCCTGCTCATCGATGCGATGGAGCGTGGAAGTGTCGCGGAAACCGGAGCCGGCATCCGCCGAGTGATCCAGCACGATATAGACACCACCGGGCCGCAGCGCCTGAAACACGGTCTTGTCGAAGTCTTCGACGTTGGCGTCGGGGATGTTGTGCAGGTCGTGGTAGTTCTGCGAGGTCCATACCACGTCGACCGGCTCAGGGAGCGTGAACTGCAGCAGCTGCTTGGCCGGCTGCGCTACCACCGTGACGTTGCCATAGTGCGGATCGGCGGCGATCGCCTTCACGGCGGCCGAGCGATCGGGCGCGTCCGCGGGAGCTGTGTCCGCCTTGGCCGGCGCCAGCGCGTATACCTTGCCCTTCGGCCCCACTGCGGCGCTGAACAGCCGCGTGAAGTAGCCACCGCCGGGAAGGAAGTCGACCACCTTCGCGCCCGGCTTCACGCCGGCGAAGGCGAGCATGTCCGCGGGCTTGCGCTCCGCATCACGCGTGGTATCCGCCTCGGGGCGCGCACTGTCGGACACCGCCGCCGTGATGTACGCGGGTTGCGCGCCCTGCGCGCCGAGCGTTGCCAGCAGCATCAGGGCAGTGCCGCCTGCGAGTATCGATGTCTTGAACATGTCGTATCTCCGTGAGAATGCATGCCGCACTGTATCAGTCCTGAGGATAAGTAAGATGCAACGGGAACGGGAGCGCTGCCGTTTCTGTGTCAGAATTCCAAGCGTTCGTCGGGCCACTTATCCAAATGTAAACGAGCTCCCATGACACGCAGATTTCCGTATGCCGTCCTGTCGCTGTTTCTCCTGGCCGCGGCCACAAATGCCACCGCCGTGCGGGCCGCTACCGAGGAGACGATCAGTCACGCCGCCGAAGCGGCGGTGGTCAAGGTGTTCTCGACCATGCGGCGCCCGGACGTCGCGAAGCCCTGGTCAAAGCAGGCGCCGGCGGAGGCAACCGGCAGCGGCGTCATCATTGCCGGGCACCGCATTCTCACCAACGCCCACGTTGTCGGCTATGCCAGCCAGGTACAGGTGCAGGGCAACCAGTCGGGCGACAAGGTACCGGCCACGGTCGAATTCCTGGCACCGGGTATCGATCTTGCGGTGCTGAAGCTCGAGGACGAATCCTTCTTCACCGACCGCCCGGCGCTGCCACGCGCCAAGAGCCTGCCGCAGGTCAAAGATGCGGTGTACGCCTACGGCTTCCCGACCGGCGGTGCCTCGCTGTCGATCACCCGCGGTATCGTCTCGCGCATCGAGTTCGTGCCCTACAACTACCTGACCTCCGGGCTGCGCATCCAGATCGACGCGGCGCTCAACCCCGGCAACAGCGGGGGACCTGCGGTCGCGGACGGCAAGATGATCGGGCTCGCCTTCAGCCACCTGCAGGGCTCGGAGAACATCAGCTACATCATCCCGAACGAGGAGATCGACCTGTTCCTCGCCGACATCGCCGACGGCAACTACGACGGCAAACCGGCCATGTACGACACCCTGCAGACGCTCGAGAACCCCGCGCTGCGCGGCTACCTGAAACTCGACCCGGGGGTGAAAGGGATGATCGTCAGCCGTCCGGATCAGGGCGTCGCCGACAACCCGCTCAAGCAGTGGGATGTCATTACCCGCATCGGCGACACTGACATCGACGACGAAGGAATGGTGAAGGTCTCCAACAACCTGCGCGTGAACTTCTTTTACATGATCCAGAAGACGGCGCAGAACGGCACCGTGCCGCTCTCGGTGCTGCGTGCCGGCAAGAAAATGACCGTGGCGATGCCGGTGCCCACGCACCGCCCGCTCCTGGTCGAGGGCCTGCAGGGTCAGTATCCCTCCTACTTCATCTATGGGCCGCTGGTGTTCTCGCGCGCCTCGATCGAGTCGCTGGCGCTGACACGCCAGCGTGGCGGCTTCAGCCCCGTGCTGGCACGCCTGGCCGACCCGCCGACGGCGGAGCGGCCCGAACTCGTCATCATCGCCTCGCCGCTGTTCCCGCACGCGCTCTCCAAGGGCTACTCGAACCCGACCGGCCAGATCGTCGACGCGGTGAACGGCGTGCCGGTGAAGAGCCTGGCGCAGCTGGTCGCCTACCTGCGCGACCTCAAGGATGAGTATGTGGTCATCAACTTCGACGGCCTGGTGAGCGAGGGGCTGGTGTTTCCGCGCGCCAAGCTGGTCGCGGCCACCGAGGAGATCCTGACCGACAACGGCGTGCGCGAAGAGGGCTCGCCCGACATGATGAAGATCTGGCAGGCCGGCAAGTAACCCTCAGCCGCGCTTCACGAACAGGATCGCACCCAGGTGGCCGGCGTGGTCGGTGAAGCGGAAGGCACCGCAGCGCACCCCGTGGTGATGCAGCAGGTACAACACCCGATTCATGCTGTAGGCGTGCATCGGCATCTTGGGTTCGTCGCCGCGCAGGCGATGCACCAGGCGCCGCCAGGGCCGGCCGAGCTCGCGCGTGATGCGCCGCAGAGCCGGCTGCGTGCCGAGCGTTTCGGCGTATCTGCTGCGGGCGAAGGTCAGGTGCAATGCGGCCGCGCCCCCCGGGGCGAGTCGCGCCAGCAGTGCCGCGAGGATCCTCAGGCCGCGCTGCGGGGCGATGTGCTGCAGCACGATGTAGGAGTGGATGAAGGAGAAGTCGCCGGCAACCACCGGGACCTCCTCGATGCTGCGGATCAGCTGCACGTTTGCCCGTCCGAAGGCCGCGCAGTTGCGCGCAGCCTCGGCGCGCATCGCCTCCGAGACATCGACCCCGACGCAGGTGCCCGAGAGCTCCGCCAGCGGAATCAGCAGCCGTCCGGTGCCGCAGCCGAAGTCCAGGGTGCGCCGCAGCGAAAAATCGCCGACGTGGGCGCGGCACTCCGCGAGGATCTCCCCGAACTCTTGGCGGCCGCTGCGGAAGAACGCCTCGAGCTCCTGCGGCGTGAGCTGCGCACGCCGGAAGCGCTCATGGGTGAGCACGCCAAAGTATGGATCGCGCTCGCCCCATGCCTGCCACTCCTCGTCCGCGCTCATGGCACCTGTGCTGCCGCGGCGAGCCGGCGCTCGAGGCGTGTGCGCACCAGCGGCCACTCGCCGGCGAGGATCGAGTAACGCGCCGAGTCGCGCGGTTTCAGGTCCGCCGCCAGCCGGTGGGCGCGCAGCACCCCCTCGAAGCGCGCGCCGATGCGCAGGAGCGCGTTGCGCGAGCGCTCGTTGCGCGCATCGGTATGGAAGCACACGCGCTGCAGGCCCCAGGCCTCGAAGGCATGGCGCAGCATCAGAAGCTTCGCCTCGGTGTTGATGGGCGTGCGCACGGCGCTCGAGTTGAGCCAGGTATAGCCGATCTCGCAGCCATCAGGGCCGGGGTGCGCGGCCGCCACGTCCGCGGGCCACGGCCAGTGCTCGAGGAGGAAGAAGCGCGTTGCGCCCACCACCGTGGCGTCGCTCCTGCGTACGGTGGCGAAGGGTTGCGCGGTGCCCTCGGCACGCCAGCGCAGCGCCGTCTCCACGTACTGGGTCATCTGCGCGAGCGTCGTCGGCACGGTGGTCCAGCGGAACAGTTCCTCTTCCCCCTGCGCCGCGCTCAGCAGCGCCGGGATGTGCGCAGGCTCGAGCGGCTCCAGGCGGACGGCGGAACCTTCCAGCAGGGGTGCATCCGGCACCGGACAACCTCGGGTTATTCAAAAAAAACGGGCCGGGGGGATGCCCCCGGCCCGTTGCATGGTACCGCACCTTCAGGCCTGCAGCCTTTGCGAGTGCGTCGGCGCCTGTGGCCGATCTTTAGCTGGCAGCGCTCTCGGATTCCTCACCGACGCTCGTCTCCTCCGCATCCGGCAGCCCGCCGCCGACGTCCATGAAGCTGCGACGGTCGGAGTTCTCGAGCTTGCGGCGCCGCGAGGCATGGGCCGCGAAGCCCGTACCCGCCGGGATGAGCCGGCCGACGATGACGTTCTCCTTGAGCCCGCGCAGGTCGTCCTTCAACCCCCGCACCGCAGCTTCCGTCAGCACGCGGGTGGTCTCCTGGAAGGAGGCCGCGGAGATGAACGACTCGGTGGCGAGGGATGCTTTGGTGATGCCCAGCAGCACCGGCTGCAGGCGGGCGGCCGCCTTGCCATCGCTCGTGGCGCGATCGTTGATGTCGAGCGCACGTGCTCGGTCCAGCTGCTCACCGCGCAGCAGCGCCGTCTCACCAGCCTCCTGCACCTCGGTCTTGCGCAGCATCTGGCGGATGATCACCTCGATGTGCTTGTCGTTGATCTTCACGCCCTGCAGGCGGTAGACGTCCTGGATCTCGCGCACGAGATAGTTGGCCAGCGCCTCGACTCCCTGCAGGCGCAGGATGTCGTGCGGGTTCGGCTCGCCGTCAGCGATGACTTCACCGCGTTCCACGGTCTCGCCCTCGAAGACGTTGAGCTGGCGCCACTTCGGGATCAGCTCCTCGTACTTCTCGGCGTCGTCGGAGGTGATGATCAGGCGCCGCTTGCCCTTGGTCTCCTTACCGAAGCTCGCGGTGCCGGATTTCTCGGCGAGGATCGCCGGGTCCTTCGGCTTGCGTGCCTCGAACAGGTCCGCCACACGCGGCAGACCGCCGGTGATGTCGCGGGTCTTGGAGGATTCCTGCGGGATGCGGGCGATGACATCGCCGACCGACACGCGCGCGCCGTCCTCGAGCGACACCAGCGCGCCCGCGGGCAGGGTGTACACGGCCGGAATCTCGGTGTTGGCGAAGGTGACTTCCTTGCCCTTGCCGTTCACCAGCTTGATGGTGGCACGCACGTCCTTGCCGCCGCGCTGCTTGGTATCGAGCACCACGGTGGAGGACAGGCCGGTCACCTCATCAACCTGCGAAGTGACGGTCAGGCCATCGACGAAGTCCTGGAACTTCACGAAGCCGGCGACCTCGGTCACCACCGGGTGGGTGTGCGGGTCCCAGGTCGCGATCACCTGGCCCGAGCCCACGGTCGCGCCTTCCTTGACGCTGATCACGGCGCCATAGGGGATCTTGTAGCGCTCGCGCTCGCGGCCGAAGTCATCGACCACGCCGAGCTCACCGGAGCGCGAGGTCGCGACCAGGTGGCCCTTCTCGTGCTGCACGGTCTTGATGTGATGGAAGCGGATCACGCCCTTGTTGCGCACCTCGACGGAGCTCGCCGCCGCGGCCCGCGATGCGGCACCACCGATGTGGAAGGTACGCATCGTCAGCTGCGTGCCGGGCTCGCCAATCGACTGTGCCGCGATGACGCCGACGGCCTCGCCGATGGAGATCGGCCGGCCGCGCGCGAGATCACGCCCATAGCAGCGCGAGCACACGCCGTAGCGCGTCTTGCAGGTGATCGGGGAGCGTACGCTGATCTGGTCCACGCCCTCGGTCTCGAGCAGGCGCACCAGCTTCTCATCGAGCAGCGTTCCGACCTCGATCAGCACCTCTTTCGGGGCGCCCGGCTTCATGATGTCCTCGGCCAGCACGCGTCCCAGCACGCGTTCACCCAAGGCCTCGACCACGTCGCCACCCTCGACGAGCGGGGCCATGGCGAGCCCTGCGGTCGTGCCGCAGTCCTCTTCCGTGACCACGAGATCCTGGGCCACGTCGACCAGGCGGCGCGTCAGGTAGCCGGAGTTCGCGGTCTTCAGCGCCGTGTCCGCGAGTCCCTTGCGGGCACCGTGGGTGGAGATGAAGTACTGCAGAACGTTCAGGCCCTCACGGAAGTTCGCCGTGATCGGGGTCTCGATGATCGAGCCGTCGGGCTTGGCCATGAGGCCGCGCATGCCGGCGAGCTGGCGGATCTGGGCCGCGGAACCGCGGGCGCCGGAGTCGGCCATCATGAAGATCGAGTTGAAGGACTTCTGCTTGTGCTGCCTGCCACGCGTGTCGGTGGCGTCTTCCGAGCCGAGCTTCTCCATCATGGCCTTGGCCACCTGGTCATTCGCACGCGACCAGATGTCGACCACCTTGTTGTAGCGCTCGCCGTTGGTGACGAGACCGGAGGCGTACTGGTCCTGGATCTCCTTCACCTCGTTGTCGGCAGCCGTCACGATGCGCGTCTTCTGCTCCGGGATGACGATGTCGTCGATGCCGAAGGAGACACCCGCACGCGTGGCGTAGTGGAAGCCGGTGTACATGAGCTGGTCGGCGAACACGACCGTCTCCTTCAGACCGAGCGCGCGGTAACACGCGTTGATCGTCGCGGAGATCGCCTTCTTCGTCATGTCCTGGTTGATCAGGTCGAACGACAGGCCCCGGGGCAGTATCTCGAACAGCAGCGCGCGACCCACGGTGGTATCCACCACGCGGGTGCGCTCGGTGAGCGTGCCACCCTCGCCACGGATGCTCTCGCGCAGGCGCACCTTGCACTTGGCCTGCAGGTCGACGCCACGGCTCTCGTAGGCGCGGTGCACTTCGCCGACGTCGCTGAAGTGCATGCCCTCGCCCTTGGCGCCGATGCGCTCGCGGGTCATGTAGTACAGGCCGAGCACCACGTCCTGAGAGGGCACGATGATCGGGTCGCCGTTGGCCGGCGACAGGATGTTGTTGGAGGACATCATGAGCGCGCGCGCTTCCAGCTGCGCCTCCAGCGACAGCGGCACGTGCACGGCCATCTGATCACCGTCGAAGTCCGCGTTGAACGCGGTGCACACCAGCGGATGCAGCTGGATCGCCTTGCCCTCAACGAGCAGCGGCTCGAAGGCCTGGATGCCCAAACGGTGCAGGGTCGGCGCGCGGTTCAGGAGCACGGGATGCTCGCGGATGACTTCCTCGAGGATGTCCCAGACTTCCGGTCCCTCGCGCTCCACCAGGCGCTTGGCGGCCTTGATGGTCGAGGCTTCGCCGCGCAGCTGCAGCTTCTGGAAGATGAAGGGCTTGAAGAGCTCGAGCGCCATCTTCTTCGGCAGGCCGCACTGGTGCAGGCGCAGCTGCGGGCCGACCACGATGACCGAGCGGCCCGAGTAGTCGACGCGCTTGCCGAGCAGGTTCTGGCGGAAGCGCCCCTGCTTGCCCTTGATCATGTCGGCGAGTGACTTCAGGGGACGCTTGTTGGTGCCCGTGATGGCGCGGCCGCGGCGGCCGTTGTCGAGGAGCGCGTCGACCGCTTCCTGCAGCATGCGCTTCTCGTTGCGCACGATGATGTCGGGCGCATTGAGTTCGAGCAGGCGCCGCAGGCGGTTGTTGCGGTTGATGACGCGCCGGTACAGGTCGTTCAGGTCCGAGGTCGCAAAGCGGCCGCCATCCAGCGGCACCAGCGGTCGCAGGTCCGGCGGCAGCACGGGCAGTACGGTGAGCACCATCCACTCGGGCTTGTTGCCGGACTCGACGAACGACTCGATGAGCTTCAGGCGCTTGGAGAGGCGCTTCAACTTGGTCTCGGAAGAGGTGCCCGCCATCTCTTCGCGCACCTTGATGATTTCGGCCGGCAGCTCGATGGTGCGCATCAGCTCGTAGACGGCCTCCGCGCCCATGCGCGCGTCGAATTCATCGCCGTGCTCCTCGATCGCCTCGAGGTACATCTCATCGGTGAGCAGCTGGCCGCGCTGCATCGGCGTCATACCCGGGTCGATGACGACGAAAGCCTCGAAGTACAGCACGCGCTCGATCTCGCGCAGCGTCATGTCGAGCATGAGGCCGATGCGCGAGGGGAGCGACTTCAGGAACCAGATGTGGGCGGTCGGGCTCGCCAGCTCGATGTGGCCCATGCGCTCGCGGCGCACCTTGGACTGGGTCACTTCGACGCCGCACTTCTCGCACACCACGCCGCGGTGCTTCAGGCGCTTGTACTTGCCGCACAGGCACTCGTAGTCCTTCACCGGCCCGAAGATCTTGGCGCAGAACAGGCCGTCACGTTCGGGTTTGAAAGTGCGGTAGTTAATGGTCTCGGGCTTCTTGACCTCGCCATAGGACCAGGCCCGGATCATCTCCGGGGATGCCAGTCCGATCTTGATCGAGTCAAAATGTTCGACCGGAGCGTGCTGCTTGAACAGTTTCAGTAGGTCTTTCATGGGTTAGTCCTGCTCCAGTTCCATGTTGATGGCGAGCGAGCGGATCTCCTTCACCAAGACGTTGAAGGACTCCGGCATACCCGCATCCATCTGGTGGTTGCCGTCGACGATGTTCTTGTACATCTTGGTGCGACCGTTCACGTCATCGGACTTCACGGTCAGCATCTCCTGCAAGGTGTACGCCGCGCCGTAGGCCTCGAGCGCCCAGACTTCCATCTCGCCGAAGCGCTGGCCGCCGAACTGCGCCTTGCCGCCGAGCGGCTGCTGGGTGACGAGACTGTACGGGCCGGTCGAACGCGCGTGCATCTTGTCGTCGACCAGGTGGTTGAGCTTGAGCATGTACATGTAGCCGACCGTCACCTGGCGCTCGAAGCGCTCGCCGGTGCGGCCGTCGAACAGGTACGTCTGGCCGTTGAGCGGCAGGTCGGCAAGCTTCAGCATGCGCTTGATCTCCTGCTCGCTGGCGCCATCGAATACCGGCGTCGCCATCGGCACGCCGTTCGAGAGGTTCTTCGCCAGCTGCTTGAGATCGCTGTCGTTGAGGCTGTCGATGTCTTCCTTCTGGCCGCCGGTCTCGTTGTAGACCTGCTTGATGAAGGAGCGCATCTCCTGCAGCTGCCCCTGCTGCTCGAGCATGCGCCCGATCTTGAGCCCGACGCCCTTGGCCGCCCAGCCAAGGTGCGTCTCCAGCACCTGGCCGACGTTCATGCGCGAGGGCACGCCGAGGGGATTGAGCACCACGTCGACCGGGGTACCGTCTTCCAAGTAAGGCATGTCCTCGACGGGGACGATGGTGGAGATCACGCCCTTGTTGCCGTGACGGCCGGCCATCTTGTCGCCCGGCTGCACGCGGCGCTTAACGGCGAGATATACCTTCACCATCTTCAGCACGCCAGGAGCCAAGTCATCGCCGGCGGTGATCTTGGCCTTCTTGTCGTCGAGGCGCTTCTCGAACGCCTTGCGCTGCAGCTTCAGGCGCTCCGAGGCCTGTTCGAGCTGCGAGTTCGCGTCCTCATCCTCGAGGCGGATCTCGAACCACTCCTCGCGCGGCACCTCGTCCAGGTACTCGGCGGTGATCTTGGAGCCGCTCTTGAGCTTACGGGGACCGCCGGCGGCCGACTGGCCGAGCAGCATCCCCTGCACGCGCTGGAACAGATCGTCCTCGAGAATGCGCTGCTGGTCGGCGAAGTCCTTGCGGACGCGCTCGATCTCAGCCTTCTCGATCGACAGCGCGCGCGAGTCCTTGTCCACGCCATCGCGGGTGAAGACGCGCACGTCGATCACCGTGCCATCCATGCCCGGGGGCACGCGCAGACCGGTGTCCTTAACGTCGGAGGCCTTCTCGCCGAAGATGGCGCGCAGCAGCTTCTCTTCCGGCGTCAGCTGGGTCTCGCCCTTCGGCGTGACCTTGCCGACCAGGATGTCGCCGGCCTTCACTTCCGCGCCGATGAAGGCGATGCCGGCCTCATCGAGCTTGGCAAGCGCCGCATCGCCGACGTTCGGGATGTCGGCGGTGATTTCCTCAGGTCCGAGCTTGGTGTCGCGCGCGACGCAGGTGAGTTCCTCGATGTGGATGGTCGTGAAGCGGTCTTCCTGCACCACCCGCTCGGAGATCAGGATCGAGTCCTCGAAGTTGTAGCCGTTCCAGGGCATGAACGCCACCAGCAGGTTCTGGCCGAGCGCCAGCTCGCCCAGATGAGTCGAGGGGCCATCTGCCAGCACGTCCCCGCGCGCGATCACGTCGCCTGCGTTCACCAGCGGGCGCTGGTTGATGCAGGTGTTCTGGTTGGAGCGGGTGTACTTGGTGAGGTTGTAGATGTCCACGCCCGGCTCGCCGGCGATGGTCTCATCGTCATGCACGCGCACCACGATGCGCGAGGCATCCACCGAGTCGACCGCGCCACCACGGCGCGCCACCACGGTGACCCCCGAGTCGATGGCCACCGGGCGCTCCATGCCGGTACCCACCAGCGGGGTCTCGGAGCGCAGCGTCGGCACCGCCTGGCGCTGCATGTTCGAGCCCATGAGGGCGCGGTTGGCGTCGTCGTGCTCGAGGAACGGGATGAGCGATGCGGCCACCGAGACGATCTGCTTCGGCGACACGTCCATGTAGTTGATGCGCTCACGCTGCATGAGCGTGAACTCGTTCTGGAAGCGGCAGGACACCAGCTCATCGGTGAGCTCGCCCTGCGGCCCGAGCACCGCGTTCGCCTGCGCGATCGCATACTCGCCCTCCTCGATCGCTGAGAGGTAATCGATGCGGTCGGTGACGCGGCCGTTCTCGACGCGCCGGTACGGGGTCTCGAGGAAGCCGTAGTTATTGGTGCGCGCGTAGACCGAGAGCGAGTTGATCAGGCCGATGTTCGGGCCTTCCGGCGTCTCGATCGGGCACACACGCCCGTAGTGCGTCGGATGCACGTCACGCACCTCGAAGCCTGCGCGCTCGCGCGTGAGTCCGCCCGGGCCAAGTGCCGAGACGCGGCGCTTGTGGGTGACTTCCGAGAGCGGGTTGTTCTGGTCCATGAACTGCGACAGCTGCGAGGAGCCGAAGAACTCCTTCACCGCGGCCGCCACCGGCTTGGCGTTGATCATCTCCTGCGGCATGAGCGGCTCGGTCTCCGCGATCGTCAGGCGCTCCTTGACGGCGCGCTCGACGCGCACCAGACCGACGCGGAAGGCGTTCTCCGCCATCTCGCCCACCGACCGCACGCGGCGGTTGCCGAGGTGGTCGATATCGTCCACCTGGCCGTTGCCGTTGCGAATGTCGATCAGCACCTTCAGCACATCGATGATGTCCGACATGTCGCCGTATTCGGCGACCAGGCGCTTGGAGAGCTCATCGGTACGCGTGCCGGCGTACTTGAAGTCATAGAGGATGCCCGGGCCGAGGATTTCCTTGCGGCCCACGCGACGGTTGAACTTCATGCGGCCGACGCCGGAGAGGTCGTAGCGCTCGGGGTTGAAGAACAGGTTCGCGAACAGGTTCTCGGCCGCGTCCTTGGTGGGCGGCTCGCCGGGGCGCATCATGCGGTAGATCTCGACCAGCGCCTCCAGACGTGTCTTGGTCGGGTCGACGCGCAGCGTGTCGGAGATGTAGGCGCCGCGGTCGAGGTCGTTGGTGTAGAGCGTGTTGACCTGCGGGATGCCCGCCTCGATCAGCTTCTCCACCGAGGCCGCCGTCAGCACCTCGTTGGCCTTGGCGAGGATCTCGCCGGTGTCGGTGTTGACGACGTCATGCGCCAGCACCTTGCCGTACACGTACTCGCGCGGCACGCGCAGGCGCGTGACCTTGGCGTCCTCCAGCTGGCGCACGTGGCGGGCGGTGATGCGCCGGCCCTCTTCCACGATCACCGTGTCGCCGATGCGGATCTCGAAGGTCGCGGTCTCGCCACGCAGGCGCTGCGGCACCAGCTGCAGGGCCACCTCGTCGCGGGTGATGAAGAAAGTATTGGTGTCGAAGAACGTCGCCAGGATCTCTGACTCGTTCATGCCGAGCGCGCGCAGGATGATCGTCACCGGCAGCTTGCGCCGGCGGTCGATACGCGCGAACACGCAGTCCTTGGGGTCGAACTCGAAGTCGAGCCACGAGCCGCGGTACGGAATGATGCGGGCCGAGAACAAGAGCTTCCCGGAGGAGTGGGTCTTGCCACGGTCGTGGTCGAAGAACACCCCGGGGGAGCGGTGCAGCTGCGAGACGATGACGCGCTCGGTGCCGTTGATCACGAAGGTACCGTTGTCGGTCATGAGCGGCAGCTCACCGAGGTACACCTCCTGCTCACGCACGTCCTTCACCGGCTTCTTGGCGCCGGCGGCTTCCTTGTCGAGGACGATCAGGCGCACCTTGACGCGCAGCGGCGCGGCGTAGGTGAGGCCGCGCAGCTGGCACTCCTTGACATCGAACACCGGCTCGCCGAGCCGGTAGCTGACGTACTCGAGGGAGGCGTTGCCGCTGTAGCTCGAGATCGGGAACACGCTCTTGAACGCCGCGTGCAGGCCGATCTGGTCGCGGTTCTCCTCAGGTTTGTCCACCTGCAGGAACTTGCGATAGGAGTCGAGCTGGATGGCGAGCAGGTACGGCGTGTCGAGAATGCTCGCCTGCTTGCCAAAATTCTTGCGGATGCGCTTCTTCTCGGTAAAGGAATAAGCCATCGTCGGGTCACCTCAGGTTCGGCTGACCGCCCTTTATGGGGGCGGCGCCATAGGAAAAGTATCGGGCGCGTCGTCTAAATCGAAATCAAACAAAACAGCCCCTCCCCGCCTGCGGCGCACACACGCCGCCAGCCGGGGAGGGGTTTGCGGCGCACGGCGGTCTTACTTGACCTCCGCCTTCGCGCCAGCGTCCTCGAGCTTCTTCTTCATCGCCTCGGAATCGGCCTTGTTCACCCCTTCCTTGACGGTCGAGGGGGCACCCTCGACCAGGTCCTTGGCTTCTTTGAGGCCCAAGCCGGTGAGCTCACGGATCACCTTGATCACGGTCACCTTCTTGTCCGCCGGGTACTCCTTCAGAGTGACGGTGAACTCCGTCTGCTCCTCGGCAGGCGCGGCAGCGGCAGCGCCGGCAGCGCCGGCAGCGGCCACCGCCACGGGGGCGGCGGCAGTGACGCCGAACTTCTTCTCCATGTCGGAGATCAGTTCGACGACTTCCATCAGGGTCATCTTGGAGATCGAATCGAGGATTTCGTCTTTGTTGACAGCCATTTCAAGTACTCCTAATTAGGTTCTAAGACAGTTAAGCGCCCGCGGCCTGCTTCTGGTCGCGTACGGCGGCGATGGTGCGCACCAGCTTCGACCCCGGTGCCGCAAGCGTGCCGACGAACTTCTGGATCGGTGCCTTCATGACGCCGAGCAGCATCGACAGCGCCTGTTCACGGGTCGGCAGGCTCGCCACCTTCTCGAGCTCCCCGGCCGGCAGTACCTGCCCACCGAGTGACACGAGGGTCGCCTTGAGCTTCTCGTTCGCCTTGGCGAAGTCCTTCACCACGCGCGCGGCCGCGCCCGGATCGTCCTTCGAGAAAGCGAGCACCAGAGGCCCCTTGAGCTTCGGCCCGACAGATTCGAACGACGTGCCGGCGAGTGCCTTGCGTGCCAGCGTGTTCTTGACCACACGCATGTACACGCCCGACTTACGCGCCTTGCTACGCAGCTCGGTCATCTGACCGACGGTCAGCCCGCGGTACTCGGCGGCCACGACCGACTGGGCAGTTTTTGCCACTTCGGCCACTTCCGCGACGAGCGCCTTCTTGTCTTCCAGGTTGAGTGCCATTCAATTTCTCCTCTCGCCTGAAGATCACAAAATGAAGCTGCCCGTATCCTTCGAGCGGCTTCCCCTATCGACGGTGACCTCCACGCCTCGAGGAGTTCCTCGATGCGAAAAGCGGTTCACCATCTGCGCGGGCGCTCCATTAAGAGGGCCGGTTCCCTCGCCTGCGGTCTTCGATGATGGCCAGCGCCTTCAAGCGCGCCGGCCCGCATCAAACTTGGTTTCACCGCCGCCCTTGAAAAGGGCAGCGGCTACTCATCAACTTAGGCTCGACTGATCGACCATCACGCCCGGCCCCATGGTCGAGGACAGCGTGACGCGCTTTAAGTACACACCCTTCGAGGAAGCAGGCTTGGCGCGCTGCAGATCCGCGATCAGCGCGCTCAGGTTCTCCTTGAGCGCGTTCACCTCGAAGTTCGCCTTGCCGATCGTGCAGTGCACGATGCCGGCCTTGTCCACACGGTAGGTGACCTGGCCGGACTTGGCGTTCTTCACCGCCGTGGCGACGTCCGGGGTCACGGTGCCGACCTTGGGGTTCGGCATCAGGCCGCGGGGGCCCAGGATCTGGCCCAGCTGGCCCACCACGCGCATCGCATCCGGGGAGGCGATGACGCGGTCGAAGTTGATCTCGCCGGCCTTCACCTGCGCGGCGAGGTCCTCGAGACCGACGATGTCGGCGCCGGCCGCCTTGGCCAGCTCCTGGTTCTTGCCGGAGGTGAACACCGCCACCCGCACGGTCTTGCCGGTGCCATGCGGCATCACGGTCGAGCCGCGCACCTGCTGGTCCGACTTGCTGGCGTCGATGCCGAGGTTCACGGCGGCATCCACGGCCTCGGGGAACTTGGCCGTGGCGAATTCCTTCACCAGCTTCAGGGCCTCCTCGACCGGGTACTGCTTGCCTGGGGCGATCTTGTCTTTCCAGGCCTTGATTCGCTTTGCAACTGCCATGACTTACATCCCTTCCACGTCGACGCCCATGCTGCGCGCACTGCCCGCAATGGTGCGGACTGCGGCATCCAGATCGGCGGCGGTAAGGTCGGGCTGCTTCATCTTGGCGATCTCTTCCAGCTGCTTGCGCGAGATCTTGCCAACCTTGGAGGTATTGGGGGTGCCGCTGCCCTTTTCAATGCCGATCGCCTTGCGGATCAGCACTGCCGCCGGCGGGGTCTTCATCACGAAGGTGAAGCTGCGGTCGCTGTAGACGGTGATGACCGTCGGGATCGGCAACCCCTTCTCCATCTTCTGGGTCTGCGCGTTGAACTGCTTGCAGAACTCCATGATGTTGACGCCCTGCTGACCCAGCGCCGGCCCGATCGGGGGCGAGGGGTTCGCGGAGCCTGCAGGCACCTGCAGCTTGATGTAACCCTGTACTTTCTTGGCCATGATTTCCTCTCCCTAAGGTCCTAAGCGCCTTGCGGCTCCCTTATAAGGAATTAAGGTTCAAACACGCGGCTCAGCGCCGCACCAATCGACCCTCAGGCCTTCTCGACCTGCGAAAAATCCAGTTCCACGGGCGTCGAACGCCCCAGAATCTGCACTGCTACCTGCAGGCGATTCTTTTCGTAATTCACGCTCTCCACGACCCCGTTGAAGTCGTTGAAGGGCCCATCCACCACGCGCACCACTTCGCCCGGCTCGAACAGCACCTTCGGCCGCGGCTTGTCCACGCCCTCTTCCACGCGGCGCAGGATCTGGTTGGCTTCCTTGTCCGTGATCGCCGCCGGCTTCTCCGGCGAACCACCGATGAAGCCGAGCACCTTGGGGACGTCGCGCACCAGGTGCCAGGTCTCCTCGTCCATCTCCATCTGTACGAGCACGTAGCCGGGGTAGAACTTGCGCTCGCTCTTGCGCTTCTGGCCGTCGCGCATCTCGACCACTTCCTCGGTCGGCACCAGGATCTCCCCGAAGCGCGGCTCGAGGCCGGCGCGCGCGATGCGCTCCTTCAGGGATTGCGCTACGCGATGCTCGAAGTTCGAGTAGGCGTGCACCACATACCATCTCAGCGCCACGTTCAGCTCCCCCCCGGAGTCGTCCAAAAGCGTGTCGCCCAGGCGAGCACCAGATCCAGCACCCAGAAGAACAGCCCGGCCACGGTCACGAAGATGACCACCGCGATCGTGGTCTTGGTCGTCTCATCGCGTGTCGGCCATACGACCTTGCGCAACTCGACGCGCGCGGCCTCCGAGAACGCCCACAGGCGGCGGCCGTAACCGGAGAAGCCCACCACCAGCGCACCGAGGACGAGCCCCGCGACCACGCTGCCCCAGCGCAGCCAGAGGTTGTCGAGCAGGTAGTAACCTGCGATGCCTGCGATCACGAACAGGATCGCGACTACGAGCTTGGCGATGTCCGCTGAACTCGCCGTGTCCGCTATCTTCGTTTCGTCTGTCATGTCAACCGATGGCAGGCCAGGAGGGAATCGAACCCCCAACCTGCGGTTTTGGAGACCGCCGCTCTGCCAATTGAGCTACTGGCCTGCGTTGAAAACTCTTACTTCAGGATCTTGGAGACGACGCCTGCGCCGACGGTCTTGCCACCCTCACGGATCGCAAAGCGCAGTCCCTCTTCCATCGCGATCGGGCTGATCAGCTCGACCGCCATCTTAATGTTGTCCCCGGGCATGACCATCTCCACACCCTCGGGCAGCTCGATCAGTCCCGTCACGTCCGTGGTGCGGAAGTAAAACTGCGGCCGATAGCCCTTGAAGAACGGCGTGTGTCGCCCGCCTTCTTCCTTGGACAGCACGTACACCTCGCACTCGAAGTTCGTGTGCGGGGTGATGGAGCCGGGCTTGGCCAGCACCTGGCCGCGCTCGACTTCCTCGCGCTTGGTACCGCGCAGCAGCACCCCGACGTTGTCACCCGCCTGACCCTCGTCCAGGAGCTTCCTGAACATCTCCACCCCGGTGCAGATGGTCTTGGTCGTGGCCTTGAGGCCCACGATCTCTACCTCATCGTTCACCTTCACGATGCCGCGCTCGATGCGACCCGTCACCACCGTGCCGCGCCCGGAGATCGAGAACACATCCTCCACCGGCATCAGGAAGGGCTTGTCCACCTCACGCTTGGGCACCGGGATGTACTGGTCCATCTCCTCGACCAGCTTCACCACGGAAGGCACCCCGATGTCGCTCTTGTCACCCTCGAGCGCCTTCAAGGCCGAACCGATCACGATCGGAGTCTTCTCGCCGGGAAACTTGTAAGTCGTCAAGAGCTCGCGCACTTCCATCTCAACCAGCTCCAACAGCTCCTTGTCGTCCACCATGTCGGCCTTGTTCATGTACACCACGATGTACGGAACACCAACCTGGCGCGCCAGCAGAATGTGCTCGCGCGTCTGCGGCATCGGACCATCGGCCGCCGACACCACAAGAATCGCCCCATCCATCTGGGCCGCTCCCGTGATCATGTTCTTCACATAGTCCGCGTGCCCCGGGCAGTCCACGTGCGCGTAGTGCCGGTTCTTGCTCTGGTACTCCACGTGCGCCGTCGAAATCGTGATCCCGCGCGCCTTCTCTTCAGGCGCCTTGTCGATCTGGTCGTACGCCATGAACGTGCCGCCGTAAGTCTCGGCCATCACCTTCGTCAGCGCCGCCGTCAATGTCGTCTTGCCGTGGTCCACGTGACCAATCGTGCCAACGTTCACGTGGGGCTTGCTGCGCTCGAATTTCTCTTTGGACATGGAAGTTTCCTCGAAATAGTCCGCCACGCTTCATCGGGCGCGGCGCTTGAAATCCCGACACACCTTACAAACACTCAAACCGAATCAACTGGAGCCCACGACCGGAATCGAACCGGTGACCTCGTCCTTACCAAGGACGTGCTCTACCGACTGAGCTACATGGGCCCTTAAAAACTCGAGCTCAGATCTGGTCGCACGCAAACGCTGGAGCGGGTAGTGGGAATCGAACCCACGTCATCAGCTTGGAAGGCTGAGGTTCTACCATTGAACTACACCCGCGCTGATGGTGCCCTCTGCCGGCAACCCTTCAGCGCATGAGGTTCCCCCTCCACCCCAACCCAAGTGGTGGAGGGGGAAGGATTCGAACCTTCGAAGGCGTAAGCCGGCAGATTTACAGTCTGCTCCCGTTGGCCGCTTGGGTACCCCTCCTCAAAACGAGCCGCGTATTGTGATTTCGCAGGTTCGGAGTGTCAATGCATCATTGGCCCGTTATTTGCTTGGGCGGTGGCTTTTCGGTCCCGCGCCGGGCCGCCGGGACGGGGCGCGGGCACCCCCGGGGGGCCTCGGGGCGCCCGGGGAAGCTGCCTTGGGGGCAACGGCCCGGTCCAGGCCTGCCAGCCCCTCCCCCTCGACCTTGCGCACCGTACCGGGGCGCATGTCGCGGGGCAACTCAATGGGGCCATAGCGGATCCTGAGCAAGCGACTGACCTCGAAGCCGACCGCATTCCACAGCCGCCGCACCTCGCGGTTGCGTCCCTCGTGCAGGACCACGCGGAAAGTACTGTGGCTGGCATCCTCCGGCTCCTCCGCCGCCTCCCCGGGTGCGAGGGAGTCAAAGCGCGCCGGACCGTCCTCCAGCGGCACCCCGGCCAGAACCTGCCGCAGCACCTCAGGACCCGGACGTCCCCGCAGCCGCACCAGGTACTCCCGGGCGACCTCGCTTGAGGGGTGCATGAGGCGGTGGGCCAGTTCCCCATCCGTGGTCAGAAGCAGGACCCCGGAAGTGTTCACGTCCAGCCGCCCGACGCTGATCCAGCGGCCGGCCGCAGGCGATGGCAGGCGCTCGAACACCGTCGGGCGCCCCTGCGGATCGCTGCGGGTCGTGACCTCGCCGACGGGCTTGTAATAAAGGAGTACTTCACGGCTGCCGGGCTGCGCCGCCTCGAGCTTCAGGCGCTCCCCGTCGAGGCGGATGTCGTCCTGGATAGTCGCCCGGTCCCCAAGCTGGGCCGTGCGGCCCCCGATGCTCAGGCGCCCGGCGCGGATCCACTCCTCCACCGTGCGCCGCGAGCCCAGGCCCGCTCCCGCCAAGAGCTTCTGCAATCTGATCATGCGATCATAACGGTGCGATCTAGATAAATATCGCGGCGATCCTTGCCGGATCCGCCGCCGCGGGCGTAGAAGGGCAGACCATGATCTATGACAGCATCCTCGGCACGATCGGCAGGACCCCGGTGGTGCGCATCCAGCGTCTCGCACCCAAGAGCGTCACCATGTACGTCAAGTGCGAGTTCTTCAATCCCCTCTCCTCGGTGAAGGACCGCCTGGCGATCGCCATCATCGAGGATGCGGAGCGCTCCGGGGCGCTGAAGCCCGGTCAGACCGTGGTTGAGGCCACCTCCGGCAACACCGGCATCGCGCTGGCGATGGTGTGTGCCGCCAAGGGCTATCCCTTTGTCGCAGTGATGGTCGAGACCTTTTCGGTCGAGCGCCGCAAGGTCATGCGCCTGCTGGGCGCCAAGGTCATCCTGACGCCGGCCGCCGAGCGTGGCAGCGGCATGGTGAAAAAGGCGGCCGAGCTCGCTCAGAAGCACGGCTGGTTCCTGGCCCGCCAGTTCGAGAATGAGGCCAACCCTGCCTACCACCGCAACACCACGGGGCCCGAGATCCTCCTCGACTTCGCCGGGCGGCGCCTGGACTACTTCGTGACCGGCTGGGGTACGGGCGGCACGCTCACCGGCGTCGGACAGATGATCCGGCTGGCCCGTCCGGAGGTGAAGATCGTCGCCACGGAGCCCGCCGCGGCGCAGCTGCTGGCCGGCAAGCCCTGGGCACCGCATAAGATCCAGGGCTGGACGCCGGACTTCGTGCCCGCGGTGCTGAAGAAGGACGTGGCCCACCAGATTCTGCCCGTGACCGACCAGGAGGCGATCGAGACCTCGCGCTCGCTGGCCGCACGCGAAGGCATCTTCTGCGGCATATCCTCCGGAGGCACCTTCGCGGCTGCGCTCAAGGTCGCGGCCGAGGCACCGCAGGGGTCGGTGATCCTGGCAATGCTGCCGGACACCGCCGAGCGCTACCTGTCGACGCCGCTGTTCGAGGGCATCGCCGAGGGCAGCGACCCGGAGCCCTGAGGGCTCCCGGGACACTGCCCGCGAAGCTTAGAAAGCACCGCTGCGATGGATGCGCGCCGCTATGCGACGCTCTCTGACCCGTTCCCGATGTGGCGCGGTGGACAGCTGCACGGCGGACGCATTGCCTACGAGACTTGGGGCACACTGAACCCTGAGCGCAGCAATGCGATCCTGCTCTTTACCGGACTCTCCCCGAGTGCCCACGCGGCGGCCTCCCCTGAGGACAGCGCCGATGGCTGGTGGCAGGGCATGGTGGGGGCGGGGCTCGCGATCGACTCGGACCGCTTCTTCGTCATCTGCGTTAACTCACTCGGCTCCTGCTTTGGTTCCACCGGTCCCGCCTCCAACGATCCGGCGACCGGCAAGCGCTACCGCCTGAGCTTCCCGGACCTTTCGGTCGAGGACATCGCGCGCGGCGGCTTCGAGACCGTGCGCGCGCTCGGCATCGAGCGGCTCGATACGGTGATGGGTCCCTCCCTCGGCGGGATGGTGGTGCTCGCCTTCGCGGCCATGTTCCCGCGCGCGGCACGGCGCCTGCTGTGCATCTCCGGAACTGCGGCGGCGGCGCCGTTCGCGATCGCGCTGCGCTCGATACAGCGCGAGGCCATCACCACGGATCCTGCCTGGGCGGGCGGCAACTACAGCGTGGAGGCGCCGCCCGTCACCGGGCAGCGCCTGGCGCGCAAGCTCGGCACCATCACCTACCGCTCGGCGGCCGAGTGGCAGCAGCGCTTCGGGCGCGCGCCCATCCGCGCGGACATGGCGCGCGGGGACCCGTTCGCCTCTGAGTTCGCGGTGCAGGGCTATCTTGAATCCCTGGCGGCGAAATTCGTGAGCGCCTTCGATGCCAACTGCTACCTGTACATCTCGCGCGCCATGGATCGCTTCGAGCTCGCAAGGCACGGTGATCCGGTGGCCCTGTTCAGAGACGCCGGGCTCGAGTCCGCGCTCGTGATCGGCGTGCAGAGCGACCTGTTGTTCTCGGTGAGTGAGCAGCAGGCGCTCGCGGATGCGCTCACGAGCGCCGGTGTCGCCACGCGCTTCGCACCACTGCCGTGCATCGAGGGCCACGATGCATTCCTCGTGGATCTCAAGACCTTCGGCGATGAGATCGGCAGCTTTCTTAAGAGTTCGCAGCCGCGCGGCGGCGCGGCGTGACCCGGGCAGGAAAAAACCGTTCCCAACAAAGTCTGAAATAAGTTCAGTCGCCCCCGGCCCGGCCCTCGCGGCCATGCATAATGTCGCAGGGCAAACGAGAAAAACGAGACGCCGTCGAGAGCGCAACACGTGGAACGCCGTCTGCATACAAGGCATCGGGCCCGCACCATCGTCTACATCACCGTACCGGGTGGGCGACGCAAGCTGTGCAAGGCACTTAACCTCTCGGCCACCGGCGTCTTCATCGAGACCTCCAATCTCGGGCTGCGCAAGGGCCAGCAGGTGGTGCTGTCCTTTGCGATCAACCTCGGCACGATCACCAAACTCCATCGCCGCACGGCGGTAGTCGCCCACGTCTCGCGCGGCGGCACCGGCCTCATGATGGAGAGCTTCGCGCAGGCCTCGAGCTGAAGGGCGGCGGCGACTCAGGGCGCGCGGCGCAGCTGCTTGTAGAACACGCTCGTCGCGCAATAACCGCCCGCGGGCCATAGCGCGTAGTCCGGGATCTCACCGAGCCGCACCCAGCCGCCGCGTGCATACACGCGCTCGGCATCGGCACTCGCCGTGTCCAGCACCAAGAGGCTCCTGCCGGCTGCGAGTGCTTCGGCCTCCGCCGCCTGCAGCAGCGCGGCACCCACGCCGCGGCGGCGTGCACGGCGGTGCACCAGCATCTTGGCAAGATCCGCGCGATGCGGCTGATTCTCCGGCTGCTTCAGGATCAGGGTCGCCGTGCCAATGATCGCTCCGGCATCGAAAGCCGCGAGCACCAGGCTCTCGCCCAGGGCGACCTGCGCTGCAACGCCGCGCCAGTAGGCGGCTGCCTTGGGCAGCGACATGGGCAGCATGAAGCTCACCGAGGCGCCACCGTGCACGCAGTCGTTCAGGACCTCCGCAAGTCCTGCGATCTCCGGCTCACCGAGGCCCGGCAGCCTGCGTACCTGGATCGCGCCGCTCACAGTTGAGGATGATAGCGCCGCCGTGGCAGGGAAGCGCGGGCGCGGTGCGCACGTGCCGTTGCGCGCCGCGCGCGCGTAACATCCGCATCCAGGCCCGAGCGATTCGACGGGTCGCACCGGCATGAGGAGCGTTCCATGTCTGCTATTTACTCACGGACACGCCGCCGGGTGCTCAGGCGACTGGCCGCACTCGCAGCTCTCGTGCCGCTCGGCGCGCTGCTGGGACGCAGCGCCCAGGCCGCGGCGGCGGCGCTCCTGTCGCCCGCCGCGCCCGAAGCCAAGGCCGTGCAGTACACCGAGGACGCGAGCGGCGCCAAGGCTGCCGGGGCTGGCGCCAGCTGCGCCTCGTGTGCGCTCTACCAGGGCGCTGCCGGATCAGCCCAGGGGCCGTGCCAGCTCTTCCCGGGAAAGGACGTCAAGGCGGCCGGCTGGTGCAGCTCCTGGGCGGGACAGATGTAGTGCCGGGCCGGGCGCCTCACTCGTAGCAGGTGCCGAGCTCGCGGATCTCGATCGTGGCCCAGGCGGCGGCCGGGCACTCGCGCGCGAAGACGAGCGCCTCTTCGCTCGTGTGGCAGTCGAGCAGCAGGAAGCCGCCGATCAGCTCCTTGGATTCCGTGAACGGACCATCGAGGCGCTGGGCGTGGCCGTTGTGCTGCCCGAAGCGCACGGCTTCGCTCTTCAGGGCATCGCTCGCGATGAGGACGCCGCGCTGGCGCAGCCGGGCGCTGTAATCAAGCATTTGCTGATAGGCGTCATGCCCCTGCGCCGGGGTGCGCGTGCTGCGCTGTCCGGTGGGCTCCAGGATCAACAGCATGTAGGCCATGGCCTTGGGTGTCCTTGTGCGTTCAGAGGCTCAGGAAGACAGGTGCTGGCCGCAGGCCGCGGCGCGCTGCGCGAGCAGCGCCCGCTCACGCGCATTCTGCGTCAGCAGCGCCGCCCGCCCGAACTCTGCACGGGCCTCCGCGTAGCGGCCGAGCCGGGCGAGGAGATCGGCGCGCACGCTCGGCAACAGGTGATAGCCCGAGAGCGCACCCCCCTCAAGCAGGGCGTCGGTGAGCGCCAGGCCTGCCGCGGGGCCGTAGGCCATGGCGACGGCTACCGCGCGATTGAGTTCGACGACCGGGGAGCCGGTGAGTCGCGCCAGTTCATCGTAGAGCGCCGTGATGGCCACCCAGTCGGTGTCGGTGGCCGCGAATGCGCGCGCGTGGCAGGCCGCAATCGCGGCCTGCAGCAGGTAGGCGCCGCGCACCGCGGTCAGTGCCTCCCCGCGTGCCAGTGCCAGGAATCCGCGGTGAATGAGGACCCGGTCCCACCGCGCGCGGTTCTGTTCCATGAGAAGGACCGGCTCGCCCTGCGCGCCGCTGCGGGCCCGCAGCCGCGAGGCCTGGATCTCCATCAGGGCCACGAGCCCGTGCACCTCGCTTTCCCGCGGCGCGAGCTCGGCGAGGATGCGCCCGATACGCAACGCCTCCTCGCACAGCGCCGGGCGCATCCAGTCCTCCCCGGCCGTGGCGGAATAGCCCTCGTTGAAGATCAGGTAGATGACCTCCAGCACCGAGGCGAGTCTTGAGGTGAGTTCCTCGCGCGGCGGCAGCTCGAACGGCACCTGCGCATCCCTTAGCGTGCGCTTGGCGCGCACGATGCGCTGTGCAATGGTGGGCTCGGCCGTGAGAACCGCACGCGCGATCTCCGCCGTGGTGAGCCCACCGATCAAGCGCAGCGTGAGGGCGGTGCGCGCCTGCGTCGACAGGAGCGGGTGGCAGGCAATGAACATCAGGCGCAGCAGATCGTCGCCGATGTGCTGATCAACCTGGGTCTCGACGGTGTAGCTGCCGAATTGCTGTTCCATCTCAAGCTCGTGCCCGAGCAGGGCATGCTTGTCCGCGAGCATGCGGGCGCGGCGCAGCTGATCGAGCGCACGATTCTTGGCGGTGGTCATGAGCCAGGCGCCGGGGTTGTCGGGGATCCCGGTGCGTGGCCATGCTTCGAGGGCACTCAAGAGTGCCTCCTGCGCCAGCTCCTCGGCCAGCCCGACATCGCGCACCCGCCGCGTGAGCGCTGCGATCAGGTGCGCCGACTCGATGCGCCAGACTGCATCGATGGTGCGATGGACATCCGTGACCGTCATGGTCACAGATGACACCATCCTGACTTGGGCTGCGCAAGCCAAGTGCATCCCGTGAGGCTCAGGGCGCCCGCTCGCAGTTCACCATCCACGGAGTCCCGAAGCGGTCCGTGCACATGCCGAAGCGGTAGGCCCAGAAGGTCTGCGCGAAGGGCATGGTGATGCTGCCCTCGCGCGCGAGCGCGACGAAGACGCGCTCGGCCTCGGCGGGTTCCTGCACCGTGAGGAGCACATTGAAGCCCTGCGGCGGCTGGAAACGCTCCCGTGGCGCATCGCAGCCCATGATCGCCTGGTTACCAAACTCCAGGCGTGCGTGAATGATCTGGTCGCGCACCTCGGGGGGTGTCTGGCTCGCGGCCGGGGATTCGCCATACGTCATGGCGAAGGCGATGCGGCCGCGCAAGGTGGCGGCGTAGAAGTCAAAGGCGTCACGGCAGTTGCCTTGGAAGTGCAGGTGGGGGCTGGCTTGCATGGTTGCTCCTTGGGTGTGGCGCGGGTGTTCAGTTCCTGGTGATCTCGGCACGCTGGCGTGCTTCCTGCGCTTTCAGTTCCGGCGTCGCCGGCGTGAAGTCCTCCGCCTCGAACACGCGACGGATCTCGATCGTCTCGCCGCCTTTCTTGAACGGGGAACGACGGATCCATTCCACCGCCTCCTCGATGGACTTCACCTGCCACAGCCAGAAACCGGCGATGAGTTCCTTCGACTCGGTGAACGGACCGTCCACCACCGTGCTCTTGCCGCCACCGAACTTCACGCGCACGCCCCTGGAGCTTGCCTGCAGCCCCTCACCGGCCAGCATGACGCCCGCCTTGATCAGCTCCTCGTTGAACTTACCCATCTGCGTCAGCTCGTCCACGGTCGGCAGCTTGCCGGCCTCCGAATCTGGCGTGGCCTTGACGATTACCATGACTCGCATGACGCATCTCCTGCAGGTTGTACATATGCCGTGGGTTCGCCTTCTGGTGAGTACGACGAAGCAGACGGCACGGGATCGACAGCGGGCGCAGGAATCTTCGCTCCGCGCCGCTTAAGTCACTGAAAGTTGTTGAAATCAGAGCCGGGTCCTGTGCACATTTGAGCCCCATGGCCACTCCGCACGCGCAGCACCCGACCCTCTGGCCCCTGCGTTTCATCAGTGTCGAGGCCGTCAGCGGCATCGTGCTGCTGATCGCCGCGGCGCTGGCGCTCCTCTGGGCCAACTCGCCGTGGGCGGCAAGCTATGTGGCGCTGTGGCATCTGCCCCTGAGCTTCGGCATCGCGCGCTTGCTGCCCGCCCACGACCTGCACTTCTGGGTGAATGACGGGCTCATGACGGTGTTCTTCCTGGTCGTGGGCCTCGAGATCCGCCGCGAGATGCACGACGGCTCACTGTCGGATCCGCGCGTGGCGACGCTGCCGATCATCGCCGCCGTCGGCGGCGTCCTGATACCGGCGCTCGTGTATGTGGCCATCAATCACAGCCCCGACACGCGCGCCGGCTGGGCGATCCCGACCGCGACCGACATCGCCTTCGCAGTCGGGATCCTGTCGTTGTGTGGCAAGGGCGTGCCCTCCGCGCTGCGCATGCTGCTGCTGACGCTCGCCATCATCGATGACATCGCGGCGATCCTCGTGATCGCGTTTTTCTACTCGAGCGGCATCGACTACACCGGGCTCATCCTCGTGGCGGCGGCGGTGGCGCTGGTGCTGCTGATGCAGCGACTCGGGATGCGCAGCGCGCTCTTCTACGTAGTGCCCGGGGCCATCGCCTGGTTCGGCATGCTGCGCGCCGGCATGCATCCGACGCTCGCCGGCGTGATCCTGGGATTGCTGACGCCAGCGACCGCAAACTTCGGCCGGCACCGCTGCATCGATCCGACCGCGCTCGCCCCGGTGCAGCAGGTCGAGTCGTGGCTGCACCCCTGGGTCGCCTACGGAATCATGCCGCTGTTCGCCCTTGCGAACGCCGGGGTGAGCCTCGCGGGCGTGAACCTCACGGCGGGCAAGCCCTTGAGCGTTGCCGCCGGCATCGTCGCGGGCCTGGTGCTCGGTAAGCCCGTGGGCATCGTGCTGGCGGCCATGGCCGCGGTGGGCCTGAAGCTGTGCACGCTGCCGGCGGGCGTCAGCTGGCGTCACATGGTGGTGCTCGGGCTGCTGGGCGGTATCGGCTTCACCATGGCGATCTTCATCTCGAACCTCGCCTTCGCTGACAGCGTGCTGCTCGCGTCTGCCAAGTTCGCGGTGCTCGTAGCCTCGGGCGCCGCCGCCGTCCTCGGACTGATCCTGGGAAGGCTGGGCGACGCGCCGCCGGAGCGCTGAGGCGCCGCCTCGGCGCATCGGAACCGGCCGCACGCCCTCGAGAGCACCGCGGCTGATACGAGAGTCTATACTCTACATTACAAAGTACTTGACGATGCACGGGATACTGTCGTATCTTCGTACCATGCGCCCCAACACCATCGCGCTCGACTCGCACGCCGCCGCCACGCTGCGCTACATCCGCGCCTCGATGGAGGCGGCGGCAACGCTCACGGTGCCGGGCTCCGCGGGCATCGCGATGGGCCTCGTCGGACTTGTGGCTGCCGCCCTGGCACAGACACCCGCGCTGCGTTCCCAGTGGCTGGGCGTGTGGCTGTGCGCTGCGCTCCTGGCCGCCGGAACGGGGGGCCTGGTGATGGCACGCCAGGCGGCGCTGCAGGGTTTCACCTTCTTCGGCGCACCGGTGCGCAAGCTGCTGCTGTGCCTGAGTCCCGGGCTGTTCGCCGGGGCGGTACTGACGCTGGTGTTATGGCACAGCGGGGACCTGCGTGACATCCCCGGCACCTGGCTGCTCCTTTACGGCTGCGCACTGGTGGCCGCCAGCGCCCCGACGACGCGCGCGGTGGCCGTGCTCGGCGGACTGTTCGGGGCGCTCGCGGTTCCGGCCTATCTCTTGCCGCAGGGGCTGCAGCTGATCACACTCGGGGTTGGTTTTGGTGCCCTGCACCTGGCATTCGGGATCTTCATCGGACTTAGAGCACATGGCCACGAAACCTAGCGCCCGCCCCCGCACTGAGGTCCCCGCCCCCAGGCGGGCCAAGCCGGCCGTCGTGGCCGGCGTCAGCCAGGGTGCGGAAGACTCCAGCTTCGACCGCCTCGTCTACGAGCGCGTGCGCCTGGGGATCATGAGCGCGCTCGCCGTGCGCGAGGAGCTGACCTTCAGCGAGCTGAAGGCCCTCTTCGACGTCAGCGACGGCAACTTAAGCGCCCACGCCCGCAAGCTCGAGGAAGCCAAGTACGTCAGCTGTCTCAAAACCTTCGACGGCCGCCGCCCCAAGTCCGTCTACCGGCTCACCGCCGCGGGACGCGCCGCGCTCAACCGCTACCTCGACCATGTGGAAGCCGTCATCAAGGCCACACGCGGGACCTGACCTTTTTTTGTCCATTAACTCTGCAATACAAAGTACTCTATATATGCATATCGCAATCATCATGGACGGCAACGGCCGTTGGGCGGCCGAACGCAACCTGCCGCGCCACGCCGGCCATCGCGCCGGTGCGCGCGCCGTCGAGACTGTCGTGCGCGCCGCCGCGCAGCAGGGCCCCGGCACGCTCACCCTCTACGCCTTCTCCTGCGATAACTGGTACCGGCCCCGGCCCGAGGTCGACGCGCTGTTCGGGCTGCTGCGACGCTATTTGCTGACGCAGACCGACCGCTGCCGCGCCGAATCCATCCGCCTCAACGTCATCGGCCGGCGCGACCGCCTGAGCGCGGCGCTGCTCGCGCAGATCGAGCACAGCGAACGCCTGACCGCGCATTGCACCGGACTGCACTTGCGCCTCGCCATCGACTACTCCAGCCGCCGGGTGCTCATCGAGGCCGGCCGCCGCCTGCGTGACCTCCCGCTCGAGGATACCTCGCAGTACCTGAGCTTCCTCGCCGCGGCGGACCACTCGCAGCCCGCGGCGCCCGAGGTCGATCTGCTCATCCGTACCGGCGGCGAGCGCCGCTTAAGCGACTTCCTCCTCTGGGAGTGCGCCTATGCGGAGCTGCATTTCGTTGACTGCCTGTGGCCGGATTTCGATGCCGCAGCCTTCGCGCATGCCCTCGAGGAGTTCGCACGCCGGCAGCGCCGCTTTGGCCGCATCCTGAATGAAGCGCCAGCGACGGTGGAGCGTGCCTGAGTCCGACTTTGCACAAATGACCTGCTCGGCGAGTCGCATCGCCAAAGGAGTGGCGGCGGCCTCCATAGCACTCCTGGTTTCGAGTGCGCCGTTGCTGCTCGCGGGTTTGGATTTGACTATCGCCTACGGTGGCGCAGCGCTGTTGGCCTTCCCGAATCGAAGTTCGTGACAGCGCCGCTGCGGACTTCGCCCTCAGGTGAGCCGCGGGCGCCGATACCGGTCTGGCAGGAGCTGACTGCCGCGTGCAATAGTGCAGCCCCACCGAACGCTCCGCTGCACCCGGTAGCCATGCAAGCCGCGCATCAAAAGAACCCCGGGAAGGCGCGAGCGCAGCCCGGATTCATTTTCCTGGTGTTCGTCACCAGTCTGGCTTTTTTTGTCACGCAGCTTGACGTCACCATCGTCAACGTCGCACTGCCTGGCATGGCCAAGGACCTTTCAGCAAGTGTGGGCGCGCTGCAGTGGGTGGTCGACGCCTACACCCTGGCACTGGCCGTGGCAATGCTCTCCGCGGGCGCCCTGGGAGATCGCCTGGGAGTTAAACGGGGCTTTCAACTAGGCATTGCCCTGTTTGGCGCAGCCTCGCTCGCCTGCGCGCTCGCTCCTTCGGCCCTCTTCCTCAATCTCAGCCGCGTGGTACAGGGTGTCGGTGCCGCGGCGATGCTCCCGAATTCGCTGGCGCTGCTGAACCACGCGTTTGCGCACGACCCCGCACACCGCGCGAAAGCGGTGGGCTGGTGGACCGCCTCAGGTGCGGTCGCACTCGCCCTGGGTCCCGTCATCGGTGGCCTGCTGCTGGCCAGCCTGGGTTGGCGCTGGATCTTCTATGTCAATCTGCCGGTGTGCCTGCTCGGGCTTGCCCTGACCGCGCGCCTGCCGCAGGGCCACGTGCAGCGCAACCCCAGGGGATTTGACCTCGGAGGCCAGCTTTGTGCGGCCGCCGGACTGACGCTCCTAACCGCGGGCATGATTGAGCTCGGACACCAGGGGCTCACGCAGCCGCTCGCCTGGAGCGGGCTTGGCGGGGCGGCCGTGTGCGGGGTGCTGCTCGTGTTTCTGGAGCGCCGCTCCCGCAATCCGATTCTGCCGCCGGCTCTGTTTGCGAATCGCACCTTTCTGCCGGCGGTGGGCTTTGGCATGGTGATGAACTTCACCTACTACGGCTCCATCTTCACGCTCAGCCTTTTTCTGCAGAACGCCCTTGGCTATTCGCCATTGCACGCCGGGCTGGCTTTCCTGCCGCTCACCGCCGGCTTCCTGATATCGAACGTCCTGAGTGGTCCGATCGTGGCGCGGGTCGGGGCGCGACTGCCGATGCTGATCGGCGCGTGCATCGATGCCATAGGATTCGCGCTGCTCCTCGGCGTGAAGGGCGATGCCAGGTACGCTCAGCTCGCCCCGGGGTTCCTCCTCATTCCCCTGGGGATGGGACTTGGCGTGCCCGCCATGACGAGCGCCGTGCTCGCCGCTGCCGACAAGCGCCTCTCCGCAACGGCTTCAGCCATCCTCAACACCGCGCGTCAGGCTTCCGGCGCCGTAGGCGTCGCGGCCCTGGGTGCCTGGGCCCATGGCGGCCCGGAGAGCATTGCGCGCGCGGTGCACCGCGGCGCGCTGCTGAGCATCGCACTGATCGCCGGTGCCCTGCTATTGGCGCTGCGCGTGGACCGGCGCGCTGCGTCTGCTTCGCAGTGACTTCGGCCCCTAAGTCAGAGCTCTGGTTGCAACGCCGGCCGCCTGCACGGGCGCCGGCACCGGGCGCGGCCAGCACTGCAACCCGGACCCGTTAAGCTTCACGCCATCACCCGCGAAGCGAAGGAGCGATCGCAATGCCGCCAAGGAAAAAAGGCCCCACGGGGCGAGCGCCAGACGCGCCGCAAGCGAAGGTCACGGGCCGCGACCTCGATCGCCCGGTGTTTGCTCAACCGATTCGCACCGAGGATCCGACGACCTTTCGCGTGCCCCACCCCTCTGACGGCGCAGCTTACAAAGTCATCGACGAACTCAATCGCGAGCACAAGATTCACCCGCTGCCCTTTCCCACGCCCCGCGGTGGCACGGAACCGCGACTGACCCTGCAGCAGGTACTCGGCGACATCTCTGGTTCCGCCGCGAAAGTGCGGGCAACGGCCCGCGCCACGGTGCAGTCGATCACGAGCGCGCAGCAGCTGGTGTTTCACGCACTCGGAGATTGCGGCAGTACCGCCGGGCCCGCGACGCAGAATGAAGTGGTCGACAAGCTGCTCAGCGACTTCAGCGAGACCGATCCGCGCGAGATTCCACAGTTTCACCTGCTGCTCGGCGACATCGTCTACAGCTTCGGCGAGGCGCAGTACTACTATGATCAGTTTTACGAGCCGTACCGCGATTATCCGGCGCCGATCCTGGCGGCGCCCGGTAACCACGACGGCATGATTTCGCCCTTGGCCGGTGCCCAGAGCCTGCAGGCCTACCTGAGGAACTTCTGCGCCGACTCCTTCACGGTCACACGTGAGGCCGGTGGCCTGTCGCGCACCGCGCAGATCCAGCCCGGGGTGTTCTTCACCTTCGAAGCCCCCTTGCTGCGCATCCTCACCCTCTACAGCAACACGCTCGAAGACCCGGGGGTCATCGCCGGTAGTCCCGTCGGCAATGAGCAGCTGCAGTTCCTGGAAGCGGCGCTCACGCGCGTCAAGAGCGAAGCGTTCGCCGGAGCGCTCCTGTTCGCTGCCCATCACCCGCCCTACACCGCCGGCCGCCACGGCTGGAGCGTGCAGATGCTCGCCCAGATCGACAAGGTGTGTGAGCAGTGTGGGGTCTGGCCGCACGCCTTCCTCGCCGGGCACGCGCACAACTATCAGCGCTTTACCCGCACCCGCAATGCAGACAAGACGCAGATTCCGTACATCGTCTGCGGCAACGGCGGCCATGGGCTGCAGTCACTATCGGGCGCGGCCGGACAGACCCTGCGCGCCCCGCAGGTCATCCAGAAATCCTCTGCCGGCACGGATCTTGTGGTTCTGGAGAACTACGATGACCAGAACTACGGCTACCTGCGGATCATCGTGACCCAAAGCCAGCTGCGCATCGAATACCACCCGGCACGCGACGGTGCCACGACCAAGGCGCCCGACGACTCGGTCACGGTAGATCTCGCCTCGCGTGCACTCGTACACTATGAGGCCAACAACCTCGGCTACCCGAAAGCCGCCGCCCGGATGCTGGCGCTGCGACAGGGCCGCAAGTAATGGCGCTCGATTGAATGCGCGAAGTAAAACATGCCGTCAGCTGAAGCATCCTCCCCTCAGGGCAAAGCGGCTCCGGCGCCTGGCGCTGCGAGCGGCGAACCGCCGCCGGCGGTCAGTGCCGGCCTCGCGTCCCTCAGCGTGGCCGCGCTCGGGGTGGTCTTCGGGGATATCGGCACGAGCCCGCTTTATACGTTGAAGACGGTGCTCAATCTCACCGGCGACCGGCCCGACTCCTTCACCGTACTCGGCTCACTGTCACTGGTCATCTGGACGCTGATCCTCATCACTTCAGTAAAGTACGTGGGATTCGCGATGCGCATCAACAATGACGGCGAGGGGGGCATCCTCGCGCTGATGTCGCTCCTGGGCGTGAAGGGGCGCCATCGTCCGGTGATTGTCGCCGTGGGTCTGTTCGGCGCCGCTTTGATCTACGGAGACGGCGCGATCACACCCGCAATCTCGGTACTCTCGGCGCTCGAGGGACTGAAGATGGTAGCGCCGTCATTCAACCCCTACGTGCTCCCCGCAACCGTCGTGGTGCTGATCCTGCTGTTCGCCATCCAGCCTTTGGGGACGGCCCGCATCGGCAGGGCCTTCGGCCCGATCATGACGGTCTGGTTCCTCGTCATCGGCGCACTCGGCGTGTGGGGAATTCTGCAACACCCGGGAGTACTGTGGGCCCTCGACCCGCGGCACGCGATCGGCTACCTGTTCTCCGGGGGTTTTACGAGTTTCGTGGTGCTCGGCGGCGTGTTCCTGTGCGTGACCGGCGCGGAAGCCCTCTACGCCGACATGGGTCATTTTGGCGCCACGCCGATCCGGCTGACCTGGAGCGCACTCGTGTTCCCGTGCCTGGTACTGAACTATGCAGGCCAGGGAGCGCTCGTGCTCGCGGGCGCGCCCACCAATGACAACATCTTCTTCCGGCTGTGTCCGCCGGCGCTGCTCTTGCCGATGGTGGTGCTGGCAACGATCGCCACGATCATCGCCAGTCAGTCGATCATCACCGGCGCCTTCTCGATGACCCGGCAGGCGATTCAGCTCGGCTGGATGCCGCGGCTGCCGATCACGCAAACCTCCCATGAAGGCTACGGCCAGATCTACGTGGGCCCGGTAAACTGGCTGCTGATGCTGGTGACCCTGGCGCTGGCGGTTGGTTTTGGCAAGTCGGACAACCTGGCCGCCGCCTACGGCATTGCGGTCTCGGTCACCATGCTGATGACTTCGGCGCTGCTCTTCATCGCCATGCGCGAGGTATGGCGCTGGAGCCTGCCGGCGGCGGCGGCCGTAGCAGGACTCTTTATGCTCATCGACGCGACTTTCGTCGCCGCCAACCTCTTGAAGCTCAGTGATGGTGGCTATGTGCCACTGCTGCTCGCCGCGGCGGTTTACGCCGTCATGTGGGTCTGGCACATCGGCGCGCGCGCCGAATGGGCGCGCATCCAGGACTATCTCATGCCGATCGATGCCCTGCTGACGCAGCTGCAGACGCAGCAGATTCCCCGTGTCCCCGGCACGGCGGTATTTCTCACCCGTACGCAATCGGACGCACCGCCTGTACTGGTGTGGCACCTGAAGCACAATCGCGCTTTGCACGAGCGGGTACTCATTCTCACCACCCTCATCGAGCCAGTGCCGCGCGTCCGCGGCGCCGCGCGGCTGAAGGTGGAAAGCCTGGGGGCGGGGATGTGGCGCGCCACCGCGCGTTTCGGCTTTATGGAACGACCGGACGTGCCGGAACTGCTGCGCCAGGCGAATGTGCTCGGCTGCACACTCAAACTTGAGGACGTGACCTACTACGTGGGCCACGAAACCGTGATCCACCGTCTGGATGGCAAGGGCCTGCCACACTTTGTCGAGAGCGCCTTTGCCTACCTGCAGCGCAACTCCGCGCACGTGAGCGATTACTTCCGCCTGCCCCCGGACTCGGTGGTCGAGCTGGGACGAGAAATTGCGATTTAGTGCATCCCCCGCACCCTACGCATCGTCCCCGCTGCAACAACGGCCGGGGCGTCAAACGCCACGGCAAGGCATGGCGGTAGCCGGGCCGACCCACGCGCCCACAGGAATTGTGGCCGATTGTAAGGCTGGCATGTCACGCTGCGGACCTGCAGGCCACCGTAAGTAGCCTGCCGCGTACCGATCGCGGCAGCGGCTGCACGCGGGCGCTTGTATGCCCCGGGGCGTTGCGGGACGATCCGCCCGCGGGTTCTAACACCCAGGTGTCGGAGAATGTTTTGTTCAATTGCCTGCGCAGATTCGGTCTCGTGGTCGCGCTGCTGTGCACCGCATTCCCCTGCCGCGCCTCGCGCTGGGTCGAAATCGGCACTGCCGGTGTCTCCACCGACAAGGTGATGCTCGACGCCGACTCGATCGAGAGGGTGGATAATTTCCGGCTGGCGAATGTCATGACGCTCTCCAGCGCCCCGCAAACCAACTCCCACAACATCACCTACGATCGCCGCGTCAATAAGGTGGCGTTCAGCTGCGTCGACCGGACTTTTCAGAGCGTGCAGATGATCGCCTACCTGGGCGAGAAGCGTGTGGGCTCGAGTCCGGAAAATACCAGTTGGCGCACGGCCATGAAATCGGTCGGAACCGACGGCTTGAACAACCGCGCATTGACTATGGTCTGCGCGGCCGCCATAGCGGGTGCGCCTCCGGCTGAACAGAAGCCCAGGAATTCGAGCGGCTCTGGCATCGTGGTAGACGGGGTGGGCGATATCCTCACCGCCAGCCACGTCGTCAGCCATTGCAAGTCCATCATGGTCAAGACTGCGACCTCGAAGCTCTTCGACGCCTCGGTTTTCGGGGTCGACCCCAAGAACGACCTGGCAATTCTCAAGATCGCGTACGACGCCCCGCTGGGCGAGCCTGCGCATTTCCGCGTGCAGTCAGCGCCGGCGCGACTCGGCGAGACGGTCGGCGTCATCGGCTATCCTCTGACCGGCCTGCTCTCGACGGAACCCAAGGCGACCTTCGGCCAGGTCAACTCGGTGGCCGGAGTCAACAATGACTACACCTTGCTGCAGATATCCGCCCCGATCCAGCCGGGAAACAGCGGCGGCCCGGCGCTCGACGAGTTCGGTCAGGTCATCGGCGTGGTGGTGAGCACGGCATCGCTGGCAGTGGCCGCACTCACCGGCACTGTTCCGCAAAATGTGAACTTCGCCGTGCGCGGCGAGGTCGCGCAGATCTTCATGGCTGCGCGCGGCATCAAAGTGCTGACCGGCCACCGTCAGCAGGTGCAATCGACCGAGGCCATTGCGGCGCAGGGCCTGAAGTCGACCGTACTGGTGCAATGCCTGGTGGAGTAGCGAGCCGCCCCGAGCCCTCAGAGACTCTTCAGGAACCCTAGCAGCAGCCGGTTCACCTCGGCCGCGCGCTCGCGCTGTATCCAATGCCCGGCGCCCTCGAGAATGTGGCAGCCTCGCAGCCCCGGAAGCGCCTGCGCGAGACTGTCGATGCGCGCGCGCGTCCCCGGGAACTTCAGAACATCATCGCGGGCGCCGGCGATGAACATCGAGGGCTGGCGGACGGTCATGCCGCGCCAGGGTGCGAGCAGCTCCGAGGAGCGTGCAATGTTGCGGTACCAGTTAAGGCCACCGCGAAAACCCGTCCTTGAGAACTGCGCGGCGTACTCGGCGATGTCCGGCGCACTCAGCCACGCAGGCAGGTCGACCGGCTCGGTCAGGTGATCGAGGCAGCCCTCGCCAGGGGGCACGCGACCAAAGGCCACCCGGTCCGGCCCATCACCGGAGCCATTGAAGTGAATCAGCCGGATGCTCGCTTCGACATCGCGCTCCAGCTCGGCCTCGGCAACCCCGGGCGCCTGGAAGTACTGCATGTAGAAATCGTTGATGCCCTGCTGTCGCAGCGCCGACAACAGGTCGGTGCGCGAGGGGGAGGCAAACACGACGCTCATGCCGACCACGGCCCGGAACAGGTCGGGCCGCAGCAGCGCCGCGTTCCAGGCGACCGGTGCGCCCCAGTCGTGGCCAACGATCACGGCTTGCGCTTCACCCAGGGCCCGCACCAGCCCGACCATGTCACCGACCAGGTGCAACTGCGTGTAGGCCGCAACGTCTGCCGGCGCGTCGGTGCCCCCGTAGCCGCGCATGTCCGGTGCAGCGGCGCGGTAACCGGCAGCTGCCAGGGCGCTCAGCTGTGCCCGCCAGGAGCACCACAGTTCCGGGAAGCCGTGGCACAAGAGCACGAGAGGGCCGGCGCCCTGGATGGCCACGCGCATGCGCAGGCCATTGACGTCCATCATCTGCAGCTTCAGATCGGCCATGACGCCGGTCGTGTTTCTGAACAGACCGCGGTGCGCCTGCTAACGGGTCGGCACTTGCAGGGCGCCCGCAGGCGGAGCGAGTGGTGCATTAGATGCTGGGCCTGCATCCTCAGGCAGGTTGAAAGCCCGCAACGCCTGCGCGCCACAGGACGAAGGCATACTCATCGGTGCGCTCAGCGTCGGTCTGGCTGCGGGTCGAGCCGATGCCATGACCCGCATCCAGATCGACCCTCAGGATCACCGGGTTCGGCGAGCCGCTCGCCTTCTGCAGGCGCGCGGTCATCTTCGCCACCTCCCAGGGCTCGACCCGCGGATCCTGCAGTCCGGTGGTTAAAAGCACGGCCGGATACTTCACGCCGTCCCTGACGTGCTGCAAGGCATCCATTGCCTTCAGGCCCTGGAACCCTTCGCGCTCCTTCACGGTGCCGAACTCTGCGATGTTGGGCGGCCCGTTCGGCGAGAACTCCGCCCGCAGTGCGTTCGACACCCCGACGTTGTCGATCACGGCGGCAAACAGATCCGGCCGCTCGGTGAGCGCCATCCCCACCGTGATGCCACCGGCCGAGCCGCCCTGGATGGCCAGCCGGGCGGCACTGGTCCAGCCGGCATGGATCATCCATTCGCAACAGTCGATCAGGTCGCGCCAGGTATTGGGTTTCTTGAGTTTCTGGCCGGCCTTCCACCAGCGCCGCCCGTATTCCCCGCCACCGCGCACGTGCGCCGTGGCAAGCACGCCGCCGAGTTCGAGGAACGCCACCCCACGGGCGTTGAAGAACGGCGCATTCACGATCTGATACGACCCATAGGCATCGATGAGGGCCGCCGCACGTCCGTCGCGGGCGAGACCTTTCTTGGCGACGATCGAGAGCGGCACCTTGGCACCATCGCGCGCCACGGCATGGGTGCGTATTGCCTCGTAGGGGGACAGGTCGATCGCTGGCTGCGGCGAGATGCCCGTATCGGTATGCCTGCCGGTCTTCGGGTCGAAGGACAGAACCGTGAGCGGCACCAGCCAGCTGGTACCGGTCCAGTACATTCCCTCCTCGCCCGTGTTGGTGGCGAGCTGCTGGATGGAGCCCTCGAACGGGGTGGGAATTGAACCCAGGCGCCCGTCGTTGGCCAGACGGCGCAGACTGCCGTAGCCGCCGTTCATATCCTGGATGTAGAGCCCATCACGGGCGAGACTGAGGTTGTCGATGACCACGTCGCTCTCGGGCACCACCTCCGTGGCCCTCTCGAAGCTGCCGGCGGCGAGGGAGGTCCTGAGAACGCGCGCGTTCTGCGCCCCCTTGGTCGTCTGCAGATAGACCTCATCGCCCCGGAAGGCAAGACCTACGACTTCGTCGGCTATGCTGCACAGCCTGCGCCACTTGGGGTCACCTGCCATGACGTCCGCGAGTCGCGCCACATAGAAGGGGTTCTCACGGCGCACCCCGCCAACGAGACCTGCAAGCACGTACTTGCTGCTCGGGTCGGTGACCACGACGGGGAAATCGGTCGGTTCAACCGGCACGTCCGCGTACTGCCCGCGCACGAGGACCCGCAGGTCTGTCTCCGGCTCGGTCCGCAGCCGGTGCAGCCACGCGACGCTGTCCTTGTAGTAGTCGGTGGAGGCCTTGTCAGCGCCGGCGAGCCGGTTATAGAAGAACCCGCTGCCGTCGGGCAGCCAGCTCGGGGCTGCATACTGGGTGCGGCTGATGCGCTCGGGCAGGATCTCCTTGGTGTCTACGTGCATGACATGCGTCACCGAATCCTCGGAACCTGCCGCCGAGAGCCCATAGACCACGTAGTGCCCGTCGGGGGCTGCCGCCCACCAGTCGAGCGAGATGTGGCTGCCTTCCTGCTTCATCATCGTGGGGTCGATGAGAAGCTCCGCCGCAGCGCTCGGGCTCTTGCGCACGAACAGCTTGTAGTTATCCGCCCCCTGGGGACGCTGCTGGAAAAAGACGCGACCGTTGCAGCTCTGCAGGGTCGTCGTGATGACGGTTTCGCCGGAGAGCTCGGTGATGCGCTCATACAGCTTGTTGCGGGCGGGGATCGCGTCCAGGAGCTTGCGGGCCCAGGCCGCCTGGCCGCGCATGAAGGGCTCGAAGTCCTTATCCTTGGAATTCTCCATCCAGCGGTAAGGATCGGTGATCCGTTCGCCGAAGTACTCATCGGTTACCGGCTCGATGCGTGCCACCGGCGGTCCGGACGCAGCCACCCCGGGCGCGCCGAGCGCGCGCGCGACGGCAGTCGCGATGGTGACTCCCGCCGCACCCAGCAGTGCTTCGCGGCGCGTAACCGCTAAATTTGTCATGCAAGCCCCCCAAAGAATCAGGCCTGCATGGTAGCGCTCTCCTGCAAAGGCCCGGAACGATTTGCGACCAGTTGCGGCTGGCGCACGTCACGCCGCCGGCGCGTGTCCAGCGCGTTGTTGAACACAAACCGAGAGGGGCTGCCGGAGTGGCGTGCCCTACAGCATCCAAGCGCGGAATCGAGCCTGAACCTGCGCAAACACAGCGGCGGGCGGCCCCGGTGTAGTCGGGAAATGCACGCGCGTGGCGTACAATGCCGCGGTTGCCGCCGTAGCTCAGTTGGCAGAGCAGCCGCCTTGTAAGCGGCAGGTCGTCTGTTCGATTCAGACCGGCGGCACCACCCCTGCCGATTGCGCGAAACACCGCGTGCGGAATCGCCCGAAAACTGCCGGACCTACTTCGGCCCCAGCGCGGGGGACGCGGCCGCGGGCGCCGCCGCGGCGCTGTTGGCGACTGGCGGGGCAGCGGCAGGCGGGGCGACCGCGGCTGCGGTTGCGGCTTTCGTCTCCGGACACGGCTGCACCGATACCTTGGAGCTGACCCCTTCCGCGAACAGGTCCTGCAGCGGCACGCTCGTCATCCCCGGCTGCGGCGCAAGATCCACCCAATAGAGGGTCCCGGGGATTTTGCGCTCCGTGATCTCCGGTTTCAATCCCATGGCGCGCACCGCCTCCGCGCGCCGTTCGGCGCGGGCACGCTCGGTGAAGAGCCCGAGCGACACGCGCCGCCCGGCGTCGGCGCTGGCCGGCATGACGAGCGCATCCTTGACGCCATTGTGCTCGAGCGTCACCAGCACCTTGTCGCTCTCGGCTTCCGACTTCATGCCGCCGATGAAGACCCCGAATCCCTGGATGGTGTCGCCCTCGGCGGCGCGCTGCTTCGGGTCGAAGCCCTTCTGCTTCAGGATCGCGGCCGCCTGCGCGCTGTTGGTAACGTCCGGAAACGGCCCGACCGACATGCACCTCTGGGTCACGACCGGCTCGAGGTTCTTCGGCGGCGCGTCCGGGTCGGGGCGCTGGTCGGCGGGCAGCTCGGTGAGGAGCTTAAGAGGCGGCAGGTGCGCCACCGCCTCGTTCACCGGCACCGAGGGCGGCGGGGTGACCCACAGCGCCCAGGCAAAGTAGGCAAGGTTCACAAACAGAAGCGCAAAGAAGACGCGACGCACGGTGTGGGGATTCTAGATCAACGCGCGCGCGGCTGCGCCGCGAGCACCGCGAGGCCGCGCAGTACCAGATCCGGCACCCCGACCGCGGGGCTGTGCACGAGCGGGCGTACGCCCTCGGCACCCCCACCCGTGAGCACCACCAGCGGCGGCCGTCCCACGAGCGCGGTGCCTTCATCCACCGCGCGGTCAATCAGTGCCGCCGCCGCGTAGTGCGCGCCCGCCTCGATGGCAGCGCGCGTGGACCGGCCAAAGGGCCCGCGGCCGGTGCGCCGCCCGCCCCGCGCGCGGCGCCGGATTCCCCAGGTACCGCTCAGGAGCGTTTCGACCATGAGCCCGGGACCGGGAATGATGGCGCCCCCGAAGTGCCGTCCACTGCGGGCGATGAGGTCCAGGGTGAGTGCCGTGCCGATGCCCGCAACGCATACCGGCACGCCCCGGAACAGATGATGCGCGGCCACCATGCCGATGAAGCGGTCAACACCCAGCCGCCAGGCGTCCGCATAACCCACCGTGATGCCGGCGCGGCGCGCCGGCACCTTCACGAAGGAGACTGGCACCCGGCTGCGGCGCGCCATCCGTGTCAGAGCGGCGCGCACGGCCGGACCTGCGACGCTTGAAACCAGAATGCGCTCGGGCGGCACGGCGCCGATGAGGCGCCGCGCGTACTCCTCGGTGCGCCAGTTGGCGTGCACGGCGGCGGACGCCCGCCGCAGGTCCGCACCCTGCAGGCGCGCCCACTTGATGCGGGTGTTGCCGACGTCGATGAGGAGCACTGTCATCTACGCCGGCCTCACGCTGACGTCGCCCGAGATGAAGCGCTGCACCCCCTGGGAGGTCTCCAGCAGCAGCGCGCCGTGCAGATCGATACCGCGTGCCATGCCGTGGGCGACGCCCTGCGCACCGCTCACGTCCACGGGCTTGCCGTTGAGGGCATCGGCATTGCGCCAGTCCTCGATGAAGGGCTGCAGCGCTGAGCGCTCGAAATCCAGCAGCCCCTGCAAGCAGGCGCTCGCCACGGCTGCCACCACGCGATTGCGCGATGCGTCTTGAAGACCTGCGGTCCTCAAGTCCGTGGCGGCGATGCCGGTGGTGGCGATCCGCTCCTGCAACTGGGCGCCGAGTGACACGTTCAAGCCGATGCCGATGACGACATGCGCAGGTCCGGCCGATTCGGCGCGCAGTTCGATCAGCACGCCGCCGAGCTTGCGCCCCCCTACCAGCAGGTCGTTAGGCCACTTCAGCTGCACCTGCGCAAGGCCGAGCTCGCGCAGCGCGCGCAGGATGCAGACCCCGACGACGAGGCTCAGCGCGCCAAGCTGCGGGGGCACGTCGCGGAATGTCCAGCTCAGTGAAAGGCATAGCGCGCCACCCGGGGGCGCGAGCCAGGTGCGCCCGCGGCGCCCGCGCCCGGCGGTCTGGTACTCCGCGAGTAGCACGTCGCTCTCGCCCGGGGGCGGACTGGGACGCGCCAAGAGCGCCGTGTTGGTGGAATCGAGTGACCAGGCGGTCTCGATGCCGCGCACGTGGCCGCGCACGCTGCGCTCGAGGCGCTCGCGGATCTTCGCAGCGTCCAGGGGCTCCCCGGAGCCGGCCAGCCGGTAGCCACGATTGCGCACGGCGTGCAGTGTCGCGCCCAGCTCGCGCAGCGCGCCGGCCGCTTTCCACACGGCGCTGCGGCTGACGCCGAGCCGTCCGGCCAGTTGCTCGCCGGAGTGGAACTGCCCGTCGCTCAGGGCCGCGAACACCTGCGCCACGAGCGGCACGGAGTCGCGTGCGGGCGCGCTCCCCGAGTTCACGGCCATCAGGCGGCGCTCCGCCGCAGCAGCCACAACCGCCTGGCGCGCGCTTCCGTGCCGGCACGCATGCGTGCGATGTTGCCGCGATGCGTATAGAGAATGAGAAGCGCCGCGGTCACGGTGAGAGTCAGGAGCGGCACACGCGGCGTGAAGTGACCGAGCGCCACGGCCACCGCCACCGCCGCCGCGCCCAGCATCGAACCGAGCCCGACAAATCCGCACGCCATGACGGTGATGAGGAACACCCCGAGGAATACCAGCAGCAGCCAGCCGCTGACGCCGAGCAGTACCCCGAGGAGCGTGGCCACGCCCTTGCCGCCGCGGAAGCCGAACCAGGCCGGGTAGACGTGGCCGAGCATGACCGCGATGCCGCACACGGGCACCGCCCAGACAGCGAGCGCCGGCGCCGCCGGCAGGACTACCGGCAGGCTCCAGCGCGCGAGCCACGCGGTCGCGACCCAGCCCTTCACCAGGTCGACGACGAGCACCGCCAGTCCCACGGCCTTGCCCTGGGTGCGCAGGGCATTGGTCGCGCCGGCGTTACCGCTGCCCAGGGTGCGGATGTCGACGCCGCGCAGGCGGCCGATGATCAGGCTCCCGACCATGGCGCCAAGACCGTAGGCGAGCACGGCCTTGATGAGAAGTTCGCTCATCGGAACACTTCCGCGAGCATGCAGCGCACGCTCCCGCCGCCGAGCCTCTCGATGGTCGGTACCGGCACCGACAGCACCGTGTCTACGCAGCCCGATAGCTGTGCGAACACCTCTGGCTGCAGTGCACGCCGCGCGCTCTCCGACATCACCAGCAGCCGCGAGTCTCCGAGGGCCTCATCCCAGGTGCCGAGCTCGAGCATGTTGCCGGCGAAGTTCTCAAGTTCGGTGTGCCCGATACGGATCACCTCGCGCCCCGCGCCGGCAAGGCTTGCGAGCACCGCCTCGCGGTCGCCCGCGGCGATGGCCTCGGCGGCCACGACCGCCACCTGCGAGCCTATCCACAGGCACACGTTGGTGTGATAGAGCGGCACCCCGGCACGGTTCGCGGCATGGAAGATCACCGGCTCGAACTTAAGCTCCCGCGCCCATTCGCGCACCAGCTGTGGGTCGGTGCGCGGCGAGGCGCACGCGTAGGCGATGCGGTTCGCGTGATCGAGCACCAGGCTCCCGGTGCCTTCGAGGAAGCGTCCCTCACTCTCATGCCAGCTCAGATCCAGGAGGTGAGTGAGACGGAAACCGCTGCTTCGGGTCGCCGCATCGATGACCGCCTGGCGGCGCTCGGGGCGGCGGCTCGCGGCGGCCAGCGGGTACAGCACGAGCGTGCCACAGGGGTGGAAGCTCACCCAGTTGTTGGGAAATACCGCATCGGGCTTGGCCGGCTCGGCGGAATCCTCCGCCACGCATACCCCGATCCCCTCCCCGCTCAGCGCCCGCACCAGCGTCTCGAACTCCGCGAGCGCCCGTGACGGGGCAGCCGCAGCGGCTGCTGCGTCCGCGTGCTGGAAGGTGTTGGTGAGGGCCGTCTCGGCGTTGAACCCGAAGGCGCGCGGCCGCACCATCAGCACCGCATCCGCACACTGCTGCAGCGCCCGCCCGGGCAGCGTCGGCGCTTGGGAAAGGGACGACATGTCCCATTCTCGCACGTTCCACGGCGGCCTCCGGAACGGGCGCAGGTGGCGCGCGGCTACGGGCGGCTTGCGCCTGCCCCGGCGGCAGCGGGCTTAATCAGGCGCGCAGCGCCCGCACGTGCTCGCCGCTGCCGGTGTTTTCCAGCATGTCGAGCACCGGCAGGCGCTGGGTGAGATCGAGCGGCGCACCGGTGAGGTAGCGCAGGCAGTCGGCGGCCGGTGCCGGGCGCGCGAACAGGTAGCCCTGCGCGTAGGAGCAGCCGAGCTGGCGCAGTTTCTCAAGCTGCGGCCAGCCCTCGATACCCTCGGCCACGACCTTGATGTGCAGGTGGCGCGCCATCGCGATGATGGCACTCACGATGGCAAGGTCGGACATGTCGGTGACAAGATCGCGCACGAAACTGCGGTCGATCTTCAGGGTATCCACGCGCCAGCGCTTCAGATACGACAGGCTCGAATAGCCGGTGCCAAAGTCGTCGATGGCGATGTGCACGCCGAGCTCACGCAGCTTGGCGACCGTGTCCTGGCTGGCCTCGCGGGCGCGTGCCTCGCGCCGTTCGAACACTGCGCTCTCGGTGAGCTCAACCTGCAGCATCGAGGGGTCGAGCCCGTGCTGCTTGGTGAGGCGCGAGATGCTCTCGGCGAGGTTGGAGCGCTGCAGCTGCACCGCCGAGACGTTGATCGCCACCGGCACGATGGTGCCGCCGGCCTGCCGCCAGCGCACCGTGTCCTCGATCGCGCGCTGCATGACGAAGTCACCGATCGGCACGATGAGGCCGGCCTCCTCGGCCACGCTCACGAAGCGCTCCGGGCGCACGTAGCCGTGGTTCGGATGCTTCCAGCGCAGCAGCGCCTCGAGCGCAACCACGCGCTGGGACTCGATGTCGACGATCGGCTGGTAGTGCACGTCGAGCTGATGCGAGGACAGCGCGGTGCGCAGCGAGGACTCGATCGCGATGCGCTCCTTCAGACGTTTGTCCATGCCCGGGCTGAACAGCTGGAAATTGTTACGGCCGCGATCCTTGGCCTGGTACATGGCGGTGTCGGAGTGCCGCAGCAGCTCGCCCATGTCGGCACCGTCGTGCGGGTAGAGGGCAACACCGATACTCACCGTGGTCACGAGCGTGCGCCCGTCCACCACCATCGGCGCCGAGAGCGCGTGGTTGATGCGCCCCGCCGCCTCGCTCACCTGGTCGGAGCCCTTGACGGCCTTGAGGATGACGACGAACTCATCCCCGCCCATGCGCACCACCACATCCTCGGCGCGCATGGTCGAGCGGATGCGCTGCGCCACGGTCTTCAGCAGCTTGTCGCCGGTCTCGTGCCCGCGCGAATCGTTGACGTGCTTGAAGCGGTCGAGATCGAGGAACAGCACCGCGAGCACCGTACCGCTGCGCTTGGCTTCCTCGATGGCCTCCGGCAGGTGTACCTGCAGGTAGAGGCGGTTCGGAAGCCCGGTCAGCTGGTCGTGATGCGCCAGGTGGTCGAGCTGCTGGTGCTTCTGCAGCAGATGAGTCTCGACGCTGCGGCGCACCGACACGTCGTGGACGGCGACCGCGAGCACTGAGCGGTTGCCGAGGCTCAGCGGGTAGCAGGTGGCCTCGACGGTGCGGGTGGCGCCATCCTTGCAGCGCTGCCGCATTTCGACCGGCGTGCGGGAACTGGACTCCTGCACGCGCTTCACCAGCGCCTTGGCATCCACCCCTTCCGCACTGAACAGGTTGCTGAAAGACAGCGCACGCACCTCAGCGAGCGTGTAGCCGAGGCTGCGCAGGCCGGCCGGGTTTACGGCCAGCACGCGCTCGCTCGCCGGGTCGAGCACGAGTGCGGTGGTGGGCCACTGCTCGAACGCCGCCAGGTGCGTCGCGTCATAGTCCTTCAGCCACGCAGGGGCCGCAGGGCGCAGCAGCCGCAGGAAGAGCAGGACGATGCCCGCGCCGGCAAGGCCGGCGAGCGCACCAATAGCGAATGCCAACTGGTTCACACTTTGCCCCGAAATGTCTCATGGAGTGTGGCCCATGGGTGCCGGAGGCACTCGTGCGCTGCGCACAGTTTCGGCGCTCGCCACGGCCAGGCGCTGCCGGCTTTGGGAGACAGGGCGATTTTTGCGGGGCGCGGCGCAGCGCGCGGGTGCCCTTGAGGCTTCTTGAGACCTATGCGGCGACCCTAAGCCTCGGGCGCGCGTTCCCAGGCGTGCGCGCTCGCGCGCCGCGTGCGCCCGGGGGAGCTTCTGTCCTATGCTCGCCGCGCGCCCGCTGCAACCGCGAAGAAGGAACAAGGCATGCGCCTGAGCCCTGACGTCCGCACCCTCCGCGCATGTACATGCGCGCGCCTGCTAGGCATCTGCGCCGCCGCCCTGCTGGCGCTCGGCGCCGCCGCGCCCGCCGCGGCGCGCACCCAGAAGCCCGCCCTGCACGGGGCGCACTGGATGGCGGTCACCGGCAAGCCACTCGCCGCCACCGCCGGCGCCATGATCTTCGAGCGCGGCGGCAACGCGGTGGATGCGGCCTGTGCGATGATCGCGGCGACCTCCACCATGTGGGACACTCTGTCCTGGGGCGGGGAGACCCAGGCGCTCATCTACAACCCGCACAACGGCAAGGTGATCGGCATCAACGGTCTCGGCGTCGCGCCGACGGGGGCGACGCCTGAGTATTTCCACAAGCTCGGCATGAAATTCCCGCCCGAGTACGGGCCGCTGGCCGCGGTCACCCCCGGAACCCCGGGCGGCCTCATGACCATGCTGGCCGAGTACGGCACGATGAGCCTCAAGCAGGTGCTCGCGCCGGCGATCGAGATGGCCGACGGCTATCCGATGGAGGCGGAGCTGGTGCACACCATCGAGAAGTACCAGGACCGCATCCGGCAGTGGCCCGAGTCCCGGCGCATCATGCTGATTCACCCGGGCAGCGCGCACGCGGCGCCCGAGCCCGGGGAGATGTTTCACCAGCCGGAGCTGGCGGCGACGCTGCGCAAGCTGGTGGAGGCCGAGAGCAGCGCGCTCAAGGCCGGTAAGGATCGCAAAGCGGCGATCTACGCCGCCTACGACCGCTTCTATCGCGGCGACATCGCGCGTGAGTTCGTGCGCGGCGTGCAGGAGGCCGGCGGCCTCATCACCCTGCAGGACCTCGATCACTGGAAGGTGAAGATCGAGGAGCCCGTGCACACCAGCTACAAGGGCATCGAGGTCTACAAGCTCACCACCTGGGTGCAGGGCCCGGTGATGCTGCAGACGCTCAACATCCTGGAGAACTTCGACCTGAAGTCCATGGGCTACGACTCCACCCGCTACATCCACACGCTCTACCAGGCGATGAACCTCGCCTATGCCGATCGCGACTTCTACTACGGTGACCCGGACTTTCCGCCCGCGCCGCCGATCCAGGGACTGCTGTCGAAGGACTACGCGCGGGCACGGGCGCAGCTCGTGCGCCCCGACCGCAACGACCCGGACATCCGCCCCGGTGACCCTTACCCATTCCAGGGCGGCGGCAACCCCTTCGCCGCGACGCTGCGCAACTGGCACAGCCGCATGCCGGCCAGCACCCCGACGGCGCTGGCCGAGTTCGACCGCTCCTTCCGCCTCGGCACCACGAGTGTCGAGGCAGCCGACGCGGAAGGCTGGGCGGTCTCAGTCACGCCCAGCGGCGGCTGGGTGCCGGCGGTGATCGCCGGCCACACCGGCGTCGGCCTCTCGCAACGCATGCAGAGCTTCGTGCTCGATGCGCGCGAAAACCCCTTCAACGTGCTGGCACCGGGCAAGCGGCCACGCGCCACGCTCACCCCGACCCTCGCCCTGAAGGAGGGCAAGCCGCTGCTGATCTTCTCGGTGCAGGGCGGCGACACCCAGGACCAGAACCTGCTGCAGTTTTTCCTGGACGTGGTCGAGTTCGGCATGACGGTGCAGGAGGCGACCGAGGCTGCCAACATCACGAGCTACCAGATGCGCGACTCCTTCGGCGCCCACGAGTCCTTTCCGGGGCGCCTGACGCTCAACAGCTCCACCCCGGCCGCCGTGCGCGTCGAGCTTACCGGCATGGGCTATACGCTCAACTACGAGGAACGCAGCTCCGGGCCCATTAACGCGATCCTGGTGGATCAGGCCCACGGCACCCTGTGGGGTGGCTCGAGCAACCACGGCGAGGACTACGGCATCGGCTGGTGAAGCGCCGCGGGCCTTAGCAGCAGCGCGCCGGCGCCGATCGTCCACAGGGCCTGCAGCACCACCACAGCGCTCATGCCGTGAACATCCAGGCGTAGCCAGCCTGTGCCTATGGCGAGGGCGCAGCCGAGCCCGCTCGCCAGCCCGAAGAGGCCGAGCACGCGCCCGGGCTGCGCGCCGCGCGCCAGGTCGAGCGAAAACGCCGCGATGCCGGCCGACATGAGGACCGCGCCGCACTTCGCGAACGCCTGGTTGAAGAGCATGGCGAAGCCTGCGAACTGCGCGATGAGGGCAGGCTCTGCGGGCGCGATGCCCGGCACGGTGAGCGCCACCCGCGGCACGATGAAGCCATCGACCAGGGCCGCCGGCGTCATGATGATCACCCCGGCCGCGTAGGCGATGAGTCCGCAGCGCACCGCCGCGCACGCCAGGCGCCGCGCAGTGGCGAACTGCGTCAGGGCGAGGAGCACCGCATAGATGAGCCCGATCAGGACCCCGTGCACCTGCGCGGCGAGCGCGGCGAGCGCTGCGAGCTGGGTGACGACCTGCGCCGGATCCTTGCTGCTGATGCTCGGGTGATGGGCCATGGCCGCGATCTGCAGCAGGGGTGCTGCGATCAGCACCCACCCGGCAATCCGTGTCGCACCCACCGCCGGCTCCGCAGCTGCCGCCACCTGCACCATGGAAACTCTCCCAAGCCTGATTTCCCCTACGATACCGGCGCGCGCACCGCCGTTGGCGGACAGCACGCCCCGAGTGTCCGCCCTGGGGAGCCGTAAGCCCGTGACCGAGAGCGCCGATACGCGTGTGCGACGAACCCGCCAGCGGCTGCTCGCGGCCTTCTTCGAACTGCTGCTCGCGCAACCGTACGAGCAGATCACGGTGCAGCTCGTGGCGGCCCGCGCCGGCGTCGCCCGCTCCTCGCTTTACGAGCACTTCCGCGGCAAGCGCGGCCTCCTCGAGGCAAGCCTCGCCGGGCCGCTTGCAGTGCTCGCCGACACGGTCGGCGCAGCCGACAACACCGAGACGCTGACCTCACTGCTGCGGCACTTCTGGGAAAACCGCGCCCGTGCACGCGGCCTGTTCACCGGCGCGATGCGCCCGCACGCCGTGGCGGTACTGGTAAGACTGATCGAGGAGCGTCTGCGGCGTGAGCGCGCGGCACTCGCGCTGCCGCGCCGGCTCGCGGCGATCCAGCTCGCTGAAGCGCTGTTCGCGCCACTGGCGGCGTGGCTGACCGCGGCCTGCGCCTGCAGCGTGCCGCAGCTCGCGCGTGCCCTGCGACGCGCGGCGCTGGCGCTGCGCACGGCATTGCGCAGCGCCTGAGGGCGGGAACGCGACCCAGGGCCACTGCGTGCCGGCGCGCGATGGACAGTGCTTTGCAGCAGCGCCTATCCTCGTTGCGGAACGAGGACGATGACACGGCGGCAGGGAGAGCACCGCCCGCATGCCAAGCACTTCCCCACCCGATGCGTTCGCTGCCCTGCGCAGAATGTCGGGGGCGACCTGGCTTTCGCTGCTGCTGCTCACCGGCTGCGGCGGCGGCTCATCCCCGTCCGCACCGCCGCTGGCGACCGCACCGGCGACCATCAACCTCTACCCCACACAATCCTCCGCCGTCGGCAGCCGCCTGTTCGTATTCGTGACCGCAGTCGGGGAGACGCCGGTCAACATGCCGCTCGGCTTCGATACCGGTTCGGCGGGCATCACGCTGTATGCACCGGACATCTTCCCGCAGAGCATGGTCACGTCCGCCGGCTTCGCGTTCGCAGGCGCTGCGGCCTCCCTGAGCTACGGCGGCATCACCGTGCTGAACCAGCAGGGCCGGCGCGTCTATGGCACCCCTGCGCTCGGACGCACCGAGGTCGGTAACATCGGTTACGCCAGCGTCACCTTCGGCGACAGCAGCGGCGCGCTCACCACCGCCGTCATGCCGGTCTTCCTCTACTACCAGATCCTCGATGACGCCACGGGCACTCCCGTCCCGGTTCCACCCGAGCACGGCTGGTTCGGCGTGCACGACGGCGCCGGGTTGATCGATGAGGGCACGCCACAGGCCGCGGAAGGCTTTCCCGCCTGCGCTCCGGACACGCTCGGCAGCTGCTACGTGGCAAGCGTACTCAAGTACCTGGAATTCGGCGCCGGCCTGCACGCCGGGTTTCTCCTGCAGCCAGCCGCCCTGCAGGCATGCGACATCACGGCGGCCGGCAGCTGCAGGCCCGCGCCGATACTCACCGTGGGACTGACCTCAGGGTCCGTGGCGGGTTTCAGCGTGACGCAGCTGGCCTGCCCGCCGCAGGAATACGCAGGACCTGCGTCCATCGCAGGCTTCGCGGTCTGCCAGCCCGCGATCGCCGATACCCTCATCACGGTGGGCGGGACTGACCCGGGCGTCTTAAGCGGTGACAGCGTGCTCTTTGACACCGGCACGCCGTACATGATTCTCAATGTACCCGCAGGTTCCGCCTTCCCGGTCAGCGTGCCCGAGAACGCGCCGGTCACCGTCGCAACCCCCGCAGGCTTTGACTACACCTTCACCGCCGGGCCGCCCTATGGCGGCGCGGCGCTGACGCCGCTGTCGGTGAGCGTGGTGCTGGACGCTGCCACGACGCGCAGCATCGTCGGCGTCGGCTTCTTCACCGGGCACGCCCTCTTCATCGACTTCACGGCGCGCACGGAAGGCTGGCAGTGAAGCGCCAGCCGCGCCTCGCCTAGCTCGCCGGGTGCGCCGCGACCTTGGCCGCGAGGAAGTCGTAGATCCCCTGGTCGCCCAGCTTGCGGGCGTTGGCCAGTTCGCCGCCCCTGGTGGAGTAGAGGATCTTGTTGCTGGCGTCGATGACCACCACGGCGGGGATGCCGTTGCCGATCGGATGACCATAGCGGGCGTCGATGTCGAGGTTCTTGTCGAAGTTGCCGACGTCGATCTTGACGACCTCGAACTTGCCCTCGATCAAGGGACCGCTTCTGCCGTGCAGAGCCTGATCGAGCGCGCGGCAGTCACCGCACCAGTTGGCACCAAACACCAGGAGCACCTTGCGATGCTCGCCCTGCGCGGACGACAGGGCGTGCTGCACATCGGCCGCGGCGTCGGCCTTCTCATCATAGGGCGCCGGGGTTGCGCCGAGGACGACGGTCGCGGCCAGGGCGCAAAGCGAAGCCAGGAGGAAGCGCTGCATTGTGGAGTCTCTCTTCTTGAAAGGGCGCGCCGGCGGCAAGCGCCGGGGCGGGGGACAAAGTCTAGCGGTGTGCCGCCGCCGGGTCGACTCGCGCGCGACCCCTTCAAGCCCGCGTGCTTCAGCCCGGCGGCACATCGCTCGCGAACAGCTGCCGCAGCCGCTGGGTTTCCCCGGTGGGCCTGCGGATCGCGACCTCGCGCCACTCGCGCGCCGGCGCCAG
>Ga0302324_100001409_pt1 | contig 58632 bp, 36 predicted proteins | sample Palsa_T0_1_FD_201949 | JGI IMG/M metagenome (GOLD analysis project Ga0302324, IMG submission 201949) | Peat permafrost microbial communities from Stordalen Mire near Abisko, Sweden - Palsa_T0_1 | ecosystem: Environmental > Terrestrial > Soil > Palsa > Peat permafrost | place: Sweden: Abisko...
CGGGGACAACATCAAGATCGTCGTGGAGCTGATTGCCCCGATCGCGATGGAGCAGGGCCTGCGCTTCGCCATCCGTGAGGGCGGCAAAACCGTCGGTGCAGGTGTCGTCGCCAAGGTAATTGCGTAACCATTGTTCACCGAATACAGGGCAGTAGCTCAATTGGCAGAGCGGCGGTCTCCAAAACCGCAGGTTGGGGGTTCGATTCCCTCCTGCCCTGCCATTGATGCTGGCCTGTAGGAAAGCGTAAGTCCATGGCAGAAGTGCAAACACCGCAGGGCGCATCGGCGAAGGATACGGCGCTCGCGATTGCGTCGGTCGCGGCGATTCTCGGCGGCATCGTTGCGTTTTACTGGTACGACGAGATGGGACTGCCGTTGCGCGTCGGGATGGTCGTGGTCGGCATCGCGGCGGGCGCGGGGCTTGCGTGGTTCAGCTCTTATGGCCGCGAGTTCATACAGTTTGGGCAGGCCGCGCGCGTTGAACTGCGCAAAGTGGTGTGGCCGGGACGGGAAGAGACGATCCAAACCACGGTGGTGGTATTTATTTTCGCCGCGCTGATGGGCTTTTTTTTCTTCGGACTTGATTGGTTGCTGAGCTTGATGACTCGATTTTTGGGCGGCCAATCCGGCTGACGGAAGCGGAGCAGTTTTATGTCCTTGCGATGGTATGTGGTTCACGCCTACTCGAACTTCGAGCACAAAGTCTCGGAGTCGCTGAAGGAGCGCGTCAAGCGCGCGGGTCTCGACGCCAAATTCGGCGAGATCCTCGTGCCGACCGAAGAAGTCGTGGAAATGCGCGACGGCCAGAAGCGCAAGTCCGATCGCAAGTTCTTTCCGGGCTATGTGCTGGTGCAGATGGAAATGGACGAGGACACCTGGCACCTCGTGAAGGAAGTGCCCAAGGTTTTGGGATTCATCGGCGGCACCAGCGATAAGCCGGCTGCCATCACCGATAAAGAGGCGATGTCGATTTTGCGCCGCGTCGAGGAGGGCGTGGACAAGCCCAAGCCGAAGGTGCTGTTCGAGCCCGGCGAAGTGGTGCGCGTGACCGACGGTCCGTTCAACGACTTCAACGGCGTGGTCGAGTCCGTAAATTACGAAAAGAACCGGCTGCAGGTGGCGGTGCAAATCCTGGGGCGCTCGACGCCCGTGGAATTGGATTTCTCGCAGGTCGAGAAGGGTTAAGGGTCTTCTGGCGCGCAAGCGCCCAAACAGGGGAGTCGTGCTCGCGGCGACGTTTGTACCCACAGGAGTAAGCGACGATGGCGAAGAAGGTTACCGGCTACATCAAGCTGCAGATCCCTGCAGGCCAGGCCAATCCAAGTCCGCCGGTGGGGCCCGCATTGGGCCAACAGGGCGTGAACATCATGGAGTTCTGCAAGGCATTCAATGCGCAGACTCAGGCCTTGGAAAAGGGATTACCGACCCCAGTAGTGATCACGGTATACAGCGACCGCAGCTTTACCTTCATCATGAAGACGCCGCCGGCCTCGGTGCTCATTGCCAAGGCGCTTGGGATCCCCAAGGGCAGCGCCACGCCGAACACCGCCAAAGTGGGGAAGATTTCCCGCAAGCAGCTCGAGGACATCGCCAAGATGAAAATGCCGGATTTGACCGCAGGCGGCCTGGACGCGGCGGTGCGCACCATTGCGGGCAGCGCCCGCAGCATGGGCGTGGACGTGGAGGGAGTGTGACATGCCCGCTATAGCCAAACGCACCAAAGGCTGGAAGGAAAAACTGCCTCCGGGCAAGGCCTATCCGATCGACGACGCGCTCAAGCTGGTCAAGGAATTTGCGACCGCGAAGTTCAATGAGTCCGTGGACGTGTCGGTGAACCTGGGCGTGGACGCCACCAAGTCGGACCAGCAAGTCCGCGGCTCCACCGTGATGCCGCATGGCACTGGAAAGACGGTGCGCGTGGCGGTGTTTACCCAGGGCAAGAATGCCGATGCCGCCAAGGCGGCCGGCGCCGACATCGTCGGCTTCGAAGATCTGGCCGAAAAGGTCAAGGCGGGCCAGATCGATTTCGATGTGGTGATCGCGAGCCCGGATGCCATGCGCATCGTGGGTCAGCTCGGCCAGATATTGGGGCCTCGCGGCCTGATGCCGAATCCGAAGGTCGGCACAGTGACGCCGAATGTGGCCGAAGCCGTGAAGAACGCCAAGTCCGGCCAGGTGCGCTACCGCACTGACAAGGCAGGCATCGTGCACGCGCAGATCGGCCGCGCGAACTTTGAGCCGGGCGCATTGAAGGAAAATCTGCTGGCGCTGGTGAACGATCTGCAGAAGATCAAACCCGCGACCTCGAAGGGCGTTTATCTGAAAAAGTTGACCGTATCTTCGACCATGGGTCCAGGCGTGACGGTGGATCAGGCGAGTCTTGGCTTGGTAAAGATTTAGGACGGGGCCGCATCGGCCCCGTTGAAAGGTTGCGCGAAGCGCATGGAAACATGCGCGCAAGCGCATGAAAAGATGGAGGGCTGCGCGAAGCTTGAAAAGCTTCGCGCACTCACCGTCGAAGACCGCAGGCAAGCTTCCGGCTTTTAAATGAAAAGCCTGCGCAGATGGTGGGACCTGAATCAGGATTGCTGATGAAGGTCGCACCGGTTCCGCAAGGGTGCGGAAGGGTGGATGCGGGCGAGGGCGCTCGTATCTTGTGTGACGCTTCTCAAGGAGAACCTTAGTGGCACTCAAGTTAGAAGAGAAGAAAGTCGTGGTAGCGGAGGTCAACGCGGTGGCGGCGAAAGCCCTGTCCGTGGTGGGCGCTGAGAACCGTGGCTTGACCGTGACGCAGATGACCGATCTTCGCGCCAAGGCGCGCAAGGAAGGCGTTTATCTGCGGATCGTCAAGAATACGCTCGCCCGCAAGGCCGTCGCCGGCACTGCTTTCGAGTGCATTTCTCCGGCGTTGAAAGGACCCATTGTCCTTGCCTTCTCCAATGATGATCCGGGCGCCGCCGCCCGCATCGTCAAGGCGTTTGCAAAGGACAACGACAAGTTGGTGACGACGATCGTGTCGTTGGGCGGACAGCTGCTCAAGGCCGATTCACTCGAGCGCGTGGCGTCACTGCCGACACGTGCACAGGCGCTGTCGCAACTGTTGGGTGTGCTCAAGGCGCCGATTTCTAAGTTCGTTGGTACGTTGGCTGCTCCCAACTCTAAGTTGGTTCGGACGCTGGCTGCTGTTCTTGAAGCCAAGAAGAGTGGTCTGCCCCAGGCGGCGGCGAATTAAACCTGATTCGGGGTTTTTAAGACCTCATATTATTTTTGGAGACGATAATGGCTGTTACTAAAGATGAAATCCTCGAGTCCATTTCCAAGATGACCGTCATGGAAGTGGTCGAGCTGATTGCCGACATGGAAAAGAAGTTCGGCGTGACTGCGGCTGCTCCGGTCGCCGCGGCTGCCGCCGGCGGTGGTGCCGCTGCAGCTCCTGCTGCGGAAGCGCAAACCGAATTCACCGTGACCATGACGGAATTCGGCGCCAACAAGGTCGGCGTCATCAAAGTGATCCGCGAGATCACCGGCTTGGGCTTGAAGGAAGCGAAGGACCTGGTCGAGGGCGCGCCTTCGACCGTCAAGGAAGGCATTCCGAAGGCGGATGCAGACGCCATCAAGAAGAAGCTCGAGGACGCCGGCGCCAAGGCTGCTATCAAGTAGTGATTATTGCCGATATGTGCAGCTCGACGATTGCCGCTGAGACAGCGGTGGTCGTCGGCTGCGCTTTGAATGTTGATGTCGATCCTATGCTCGCGCAGCGAGCACTATCGGGCGGGGTCGCCAAGACCCCGTTAAATTCGGCGCTTTAGCGCCTGGAGAGAGACCGCACATGGCCTATTCGTTCACCGAGAAGAAGCGTATCCGTAAGAACTTTGGTAAGCGTCCGAGTATTCTCGGCACGCCGTACCTGCTGGCGATCCAATTGGATTCGTACCGGCGTTTCTTGCAAGCGGAGGTCGCGGAATCCAAACGCGATGAGATCGGCTTGCACGCTGCTTTTGACAGCGTTTTCCCAATTTCCAGCTACTCCGGAAACGCGACGCTCGAGTATGTGAGCTACCGCTTGGGCGAGCCGGTATTCGACGTCAAGGAATGCCAGTTGCGCGGCCTGACCTATGCGGCACCGCTGCGCGTCAAGGTGCGCCTCGTGGTGCTCGACAAGGAAGCGAGCGGCGCCAAGAAGCCCGTGAAGGACGTGCGCGAACAGGAAGTGTACTTGGGCGAGCTGCCCCTGATGACCGAGAACGGCACGTTCATCATCAACGGCACCGAGCGCGTCATCGTTTCCCAGCTGCACCGCAGCCCGGGCGTGTTCTTCGATCATGACCGCGGCAAAACGCACTCCTCGGGCAAGCTGCTGTTCTCCGCGCGCATCATCCCGTATCGCGGTTCATGGTTGGATTTCGAGTTCGACCCCAAGGATTGCGTGTTTGCGCGCATCGATCGCCGCCGCAAGCTGCCGGTGACCATCATTCTGCGCGCGCTTGGCTACACCGAGGAGCAGATCCTCGACATCTTCTTCGAGAAGAACGTGTTCCACTTGGGCAAGAAAGAGATCGAATTCGAGATCATTCCGCAGCGCCTGCGCGGCGAAACCGCGGCATTCGAGATTCGCGTCGGCAAGAAGGTCATCGTCGAAGAGGGCCGGCGCATTACCGCGCGCCACGTGAAGGAACTCGAGGAAGCGGGCATCAAGCGCCTGCCCGTGCCCACCGAATACGTGCAAGGCAAGGTCCTGGCGCATGACATCGTCAACACGGAAACCGGCGAGATCCTGGCTAAGGCCAATGAGATCCTCACCGTACCCACGGTCGCGAAGCTCATCGAAAGCGGCATCACGGAAATTCGTACGCTGTACGTGAACGATCTGGATCGTGGCCCGTACATTTCGGACACTCTGCGCATCGATCCGACCAAGACCCGCCTCGAGGCGCTGGTGGAAATCTATCGCATGATGCGTCCCGGCGAGCCGCCGACCAAGGACGCCGCCGAGAACCTGTTCCAAAACCTGTTCTTCAATGGCGAGCGCTATGACCTGTCGCCGGTCGGGCGCATGAAGTTCAATCGCCGCGTGGGCCGCGAGGAAATCACCGGTTCCGGCGTGCTCAGCAAGGAAGACATCATCGAAGTGATGAAAACCTTGATCGACATCCGCAACGGCAACGGCCACGTGGACGACATCGATCATCTGGGCAACCGGCGCGTGCGCAGCGTCGGTGAAATGGCCGAGAACGCTTTCCGCATCGGCCTGGTGCGCGTCGAGCGCGCCGTGAAGGAGCGCCTGACGATCGCCGAGAGCGAACCGATCATGCCGCAGGAAATGATCAATGCGAAGCCGGTGGCGGCCGCGGTCAAGGAATTCTTCGGCTCCTCGCAGCTGTCGCAGTTCATGGATCAGAACAATCCGTTGTCGGAAGTCACTCACAAGCGCCGCGTTTCCGCATTGGGCCCAGGCGGCCTGACGCGCGAGCGAGCCGGATTCGAAGTACGCGACGTGCATCCCACGCACTACGGCCGGGTATGCCCGATCGAGACTCCGGAGGGTCCGAACATCGGCTTGATCAACTCGCTCGCCGTCTATGCGCGCACCAACGATTACGGCTTCCTGGAAACGCCGTATCGGCGCGTCTCCGGCGGCAAAGTGACCGATCAGATCGACTATTTGTCGGCAATCGAAGAGGGCCAGTACGTGATCGCGCAGGCGAATGCGACCCTGAATGACAAGGGCCAATTCACCGATGATCTGATCTCCTGCCGCACGCAAAACGAGTTCACCTTGTCTGCACCGGATAAAATTCACTACATGGACGTGTCGCCGAAACAAATCGTCTCGGTGGCGGCATCCTTGATTCCGTTCCTGGAACATGACGATGCGAACCGCGCGCTGATGGGATCGAACATGCAGCGCCAGGCCGTTCCGACCCTGCGTTCGGAAACCCCGTTGGTGGGAACCGGCATGGAGCGGGCGGTGGCCATCGATTCCGGCGTCACCGTGGTCGCGCGGCGCGGCGGCAGCGTCGACTCCGTCGATGCCTCGCGCATCGTGGTGCGCGTGAATGACGATGAAACGACGGCCGGCGAACCCGGCGTCGACATCTATTCGCTCACCAAGTACACGCGATCGAATCAGAACACCTGCATCAATCAGCGTCCGCTGGTGAATGCCGGAGACGCGATCAAGCGCGGCGACGTGCTGGCGGACGGGCCCTCGACGGATTTGGGCGAGCTCGCGCTCGGCCAGAATCTCTTGGTCGCCTTCATGCCCTGGAACGGCTACAACTTCGAAGACTCCATCCTGATCTCCGAGCGTGTGGTCGAAGAGGATCGCTTCACGACCATCCATATCGAAGAACTCACTTGCGTCGCTCGCGACACCAAGCTGGGACCCGAGGAAATCACCGCCGACATCCCCAATGTGGGAGATTCGGCACTGGCGAAACTCGATGAAGCTGGAATTGCCTTCATCGGCGCCGAAGTGCGCGCCGGCGACATTCTGGTGGGCAAGGTCACGCCGAAGGGCGAAACCCAGCTGACGCCGGAAGAGAAGCTGCTGCGGGCGATCTTCGGCGAGAAGGCCTCCGATGTGAAAGATACCTCGCTGCGCGTGCCCCCCGGCATGGACGGCACGGTGATCGATGTGCGCGTATTCACCCGCGATGGCGTCGAGAAGGATTCGCGCGCCCTGGCGATCGAGAAATCGGAACTGGAGCGCGTCCGCAAGGACTTGGCCGATCAGCAGCGCATCCTGGAAGACGACTTGTTCCAGCGCGTACGCGGCATGATCGAGGGCAAGGCCGCCGAGGCCGGACCTAAGAAGATCAAATCCGGCACCCAGATCGACGATGCATACCTGGCAGATCTGCCGCGCGAGCAGTGGTTCGAGATCCGCTTCAAGGAAGAGGAAACCAATACACAGCTGGAAACGGTGTCCGAGCGCTTGAAGGGCCAGCGAAAAGCCTTCGAGAAGCGCTTCGAGGAAAAGAAGGCCAAGATCACCGCGGGCGATGACTTGGCTCCCGGCGTGCTCAAGATGGTCAAGGTGTACCTGGCGGTGAAGCGCCGCGTACAGCCCGGCGACAAGATGGCCGGCCGTCACGGCAACAAGGGCGTGATTTCCTCCATCGTTCCGGTCGAGGACATGCCGTACATGGCCGACGGTACCCCGGTGGATATCGTGCTGAACCCCTTGGGTGTGCCCTCGCGTATGAACATCGGGCAGATTCTGGAAACCCACCTCGGCTGGGCTGCCAAGGGTTTGGGCGCCAAGATCGGCAAGATGCTGGAAGCGCAGCACGCCATCGTGGAATTGCGCAAATTCCTAGGCCAGGTCTACAACGAGACCGGCGGCCAGAAGGAAGACATCAAGTCCATGAGCGATGCTGAAGTGATCGAGTTGGCCAACAACCTGAAGAAGGGCGTGCCGATGGCGACGCCGGTATTCGACGGAGCCAGTGAGGAGGAGATCAAGAACCTGCTCACGATGGCGGACCTGCCGACCTCCGGTCAAACCACGCTGCACGACGGCCGCACCGGCGAGCAGTTCGAGCGACCGGTCACGGTTGGCTACATGTACATGCTCAAGCTCAATCACTTGGTCGACGACAAGATGCACGCGCGTTCCACCGGACCCTACAGCTTGGTTACCCAGCAGCCGCTGGGCGGCAAGGCGCAGTTCGGCGGTCAACGCTTCGGCGAAATGGAAGTGTGGGCGCTCGAGGCCTACGGCGCCGCATACACCCTGCAGGAAATGCTCACGGTCAAGTCGGACGACGTGAACGGACGCACGCAGATGTACAAGGCGATCGTCGATGGCAACCATGAAATGAAAGCCGGCATGCCGGAGTCGTTCAATGTGCTGGTCAAGGAGATTCGATCCTTGGCCATCAACATCGAACTAGAGAGCGAGGCCTAATCAATGAAAGACTTACTCAAGTTGTTCAAGCAGCAGGTTCCGGTCGAGAATTTCGATTCGATCAAGATCGGGCTTGCTTCACCGGACATGATCCGTTCCTGGTCATACGGCGAAGTCAAGAAGCCGGAAACCATCAACTACCGCACCTTCAAGCCTGAGCGCGATGGTTTGTTCTGCGCGAAGATTTTCGGACCCGTGAAGGATTACGAGTGCCTGTGCGGCAAGTACAAGCGCCTCAAGCATCGCGGCGTGGTGTGCGAGAAGTGCGGCGTGGAAGTGACTCAGTCCAAAGTGCGCCGCGAGCGCATGGGACATATTGAACTCGCGAGCCCCACCGCGCACATCTGGTTCCTGAAGTCGCTGCCCTCGCGCATCGGCTTGATGCTCGACATGACCCTGCGCGAAATCGAGCGCGTGCTGTACTTCGAGGCCTTCGTGGTCGTCGATCCCGGCATGACATCGCTGCAGCGCGGGCAATTGCTGACGGACGAGATGTATCTGGAATCGATCGAGGAGCATGGCGATGAATTCGACGCGCGCATGGGCGCGGAAGCGGTCCATGAGCTGCTGAAGTCGATGGATCTGCCCTCGGAAGTCGTCAAGGTCCGCGAGGACATGTCGAACACGAATTCCGAGACCAAGATCAAGCGCCTCTCCAAGCGCCTGAAGCTCATCGAGGCGTTCATGGAATCGGGCAACAAGCCGGAGTGGATGGTGCTCACCGTTCTGCCGGTGCTGCCGCCCGATCTGCGTCCGCTGGTGCCGCTCGACGGCGGCCGCTTCGCGACCTCCGATTTGAACGATCTGTACCGGCGCGTCATCAACCGCAACAATCGCCTGCGCCGGCTGCTGGAACTCAACGCGCCGGACATCATCGTGCGCAACGAAAAGCGCATGCTGCAGGAAGCGGTGGATGCTCTGCTCGACAACGGCCGCCGCGGCCGTGCCATTACCGGCACCAACAAGCGCCCCTTGAAGTCCTTGGCCGACATGATCAAGGGCAAGCAAGGCCGGTTCCGTCAGAACTTGCTCGGCAAGCGCGTGGACTACTCGGGCCGTTCGGTCATCGTGGTCGGTCCGACGCTGCGCCTGCATCAGTGCGGTCTGCCGAAGAAGATGGCATTGGAACTGTTCAAGCCATTCATCTTCTCCAAGCTGCAGCTGCGCGGCGAAGCCTCGACCATCAAGGCGGCGAAGCGCCTCGTGGAGCGTGAGGGACCGGAGGTGTGGGACATTTTGGAAGAAGTGATCCGCGAACATCCGGTGCTCCTGAATCGCGCACCCACTCTGCACCGCCTCGGCATTCAAGCTTTCGAGCCCGTGCTGATCGAGGGCAAGGCGATCCAGCTGCATCCGCTGGTATGTGGCGCGTTTAACGCCGACTTCGACGGCGACCAAATGGCCGTGCACGTGCCCTTGTCCATCGAGGCACAGCTCGAAGCGCGCGCGTTGATGATGTCGTCCAACAACATCCTCTCGCCCGCCAACGGCGATCCCATCATTGTCCCGTCTCAGGACGTGGTGCTGGGGTTGTACTACATGACCCGCGAACGCGTGGGCGCCAAGGGTGAAGGCATGGCCTTCAGCGACGTCGCTGAAGTGCATCGCGCCTACGAAAGCCGCAATATCGATTTGCAGGCGAAGGTCAAGGTGCGCCTGGCTGAATACATCCGCGATGCCTCCGGAACACTGGTGAAAAACGTTCGGGTGGTGGATACCACGGCGGGCCGGGCACTGCTGTCCGAAATCCTTCCCAAGGGTTTGTCCTTCGACGCCATCAACCAGGATATGACCAAGAAGATCATCTCCGGAACCATCAACGCGTGCTATCGCACGGTGGGTCTGAAGGAAACGGTCGTGTTCGCGGACCAGTTGATGTACACCGGCTTCCAGTACGCGACGCGCGCGGGCGTGTCCATCGGCGTGGATGACATGGTCGTACCGCAGCAGAAGATCAAGATCCTGGCGACCGCCGACAAGGAAGTGAAGGAAATCCAGGAGCAGTACTCCTCAGGCTTGGTCACCAACGGCGAACGCTACAACAAGGTGGTCGATATCTGGTCGCGTACCAATGACCAGGTGGCCAAGGCCATGATGGAAAAGCTCGGCACCGACGAGGTCACCGACACCAAGGGCAACAAGGTCCGTCAAAAGTCGTTCAATTCGATTTTCATGATGGCCGATTCGGGCGCGCGCGGCTCCGCGGCGCAGATTCGTCAGCTTGCCGGCATGCGCGGTCTGATGGCGAAGCCCGATGGCTCCATCATCGAAACGCCGATCACAGCGAATTTCCGCGAAGGCTTGAACGTACTGCAGTACTTCATCTCGACTCACGGGGCGCGCAAGGGATTGGCGGATACCGCACTGAAGACGGCAAACTCAGGCTATCTCACCCGCCGATTGGTGGACGTGGCGCAGGATCTGGTGGTCACGGAAATCGATTGCGGCACGGTGAATGGCTTGTCGATCACCCCGATCGTCGAGGGCGGCGATGTGGTCGAGGGATTGGGCGAACGGGTACTGGGCCGTGTCGTCTCCGAGGACGTGGTAGTGGCCTCCAGCGGCGAGGTGCTGGTCAAGGCCGGCGTGCTGATCGATGAGAAATTGGTCAAGCTGTTGGAAAAGATGGGCATCGACCAGGTCATGGTGCGGTCGCCCATTACCTGCGAGACCCGCTACGGCGTCTGCGCGCAGTGCTACGGCCGCGATTTGGGCCGCGGGCACCGCATCAACATCGGCGAAGCGGTGGGCGTCATTGCGGCGCAATCCATCGGCGAACCGGGTACTCAGCTCACCATGCGCACTTTCCACGTCGGTGGAGCGGCCTCGCGGGCGGCAGCGGCCAACGGCGTCGAGGTCAAGAGCAAGGGCACGATTCGCCTGCACAACATCAAAACGGTGCGCCATGAGAAAGGGCACCTGGTCGCGGTGTCGCGCTCCGGTGAACTGGGCGTGGTGGATGAGTTCGGCCGCGAGCGCGAGCGCTACAAGATTCCCTACGGCGCCACCATCACGGTGAACGATGCCGATGTCGTCAGCGCCGGCCAATCGGTCGCGAACTGGGATCCGCATACTCATCCGGTGGTCACGGAAGTGGCCGGCATGATCAAGTTCTCCGACTTCGTCGACGGCATCACCGTCACGACGCAGGTGGACGATGTCACCGGTCTGACCAGCACCGTGGTGCTCGATCCGAAGCAACGCGGCTCGGGCGGCAAGGACCTGCGTCCGGTCGTTCGCCTCACCAATGCCAAGGGCAAGGAAGTCACTTTCGCCAATACGGATATACCGGCCGTCTACGCGCTGCCCGCGGGCGCGATCGTCAGCCTGGAAGACGGTTCCAAGGTGTCAGTGGGCGATGTCATTGCGCGCATTCCGCAAGAGTCTTCCAAGACTCGCGACATCACCGGCGGTCTGCCTCGGGTGGCGGACCTGTTCGAAGCACGCAAGCCGAAGGATTCCGCGATTCTGGCGGAACGCAGCGGCACCGTGAGCTTCGGCAAGGAGACCAAGGGCAAGCGCCGCTTGATCATCACCAACGAAGCGACCGACAAATACGAGGAATTGATTCCGAAGTGGCGCCATCTCAACGTGTTCGAAGGCGAGCAGGTGGAGAAGGGCGAGGTCATCGCCGACGGCGAGCCCAACCCGCACGACATTCTGCGGCTACAAGGGGTCGAGGCGCTGGCCAACTACCTGGTCCGCGAGATTCAGGACGTGTATCGATTGCAGGGCGTGAAGATCAACGACAAGCACATCGAAGTCATCGTGCGGCAAATGCTGCGCAAGATCGAGGTGCTGGACGCCGGCGACTCCGCGCTGCTGCGGGGCGAACAGATGGATCGCGGCAGACTGCTCGATGTCATTGCCAAGCAGAAGACCGAAGGCAAGCACCAATCGACCTGGGAACCCCTGCTGTTGGGCATTACCAAGGCCTCCCTTGCCACCGAGTCCTTCATCTCAGCGGCATCCTTCCAGGAGACCACGCGCGTGCTCACCGAGGCGGCGGTACGCGGCCTCAAGGACGACCTGCGAGGTCTCAAGGAGAACGTCATCGTGGGCCGCCTGATTCCCGCGGGCACGGGGTTCGCGTATCATGCGCGACGCCGACGTGCTTCGGATGACAGCCGACGCCGCAGCTTCATGGATGTGAGCGGCGGAATGGGCGACTCGGATGATGCGGTACCGGCGGGGGACACAGAAGCGGCTGAATAAAACCATAAGAAGCATTGAAAGAGATGGCCTCGGACCTTAAAAAGTTCGAGGCCTTTTTTATGGCGCCGGAAAGGTCTAGAGTTCGGCCGAATGCGCCCACCGACACGGATTGTTTGCCTCGGCCTTCTCTTGACGGGTAACCCTTGGATTTCCGCGGCGGAGCTGCCGAATCCAATGCCTCCGGCGGCGGCGTTCGCCACACCACCGCGCATGAGCAATGTGCGGTTGAGCTTCGATGGTAAATCGGTTGCCTGGCTCGACTTGGGCGCGGCGCCGGAGCAAATCATTGCCTTCGATCTCGTCAATGGGAAGGATCGCCGAGCATTCAATCTTCCCGCGGACTTTAAACTGCGTGATCTAGAGTGGGCGGATAACGACACGCTGATCTACACGGCGAGTACGACGCTGCAAGGGCGAAGGGATACCCGGGTCAAGTTCGAGTTTGCCCGAATATTTTCAGCCGATCTGACCAACGGCAAGACTCAGATGTTTTTGGCCGACGATATGGCCTTCCAATACGTTACCGGGGCAACGCTGCTCGCCACGCACACAAGCAAGCCGAAAACGGCGATCCTGTACACGCTAGGTTATAGCAGGATCTCAGGCTGGGCGATTACCGTGTACGAGGTCGACACGCTCACGGGGAGGGGTAACAAGGTTGATCAGGGAGCCCAACATGCCGACCAGTGGGTTGTCGATCCGGACGGCGCCTCGATGGCGCGCAGTGAATGGGACCAAGAGCAGGGCGCTTTCAGCATCTTTGCCAAGCGCGGTTCGGGTTGGGCGAAGATCTATAGCCGCCACGACGGAAATAGATTGTCACTCGACGGCCTGACAGCGGACCGCAAGGCGATTGTGTGCGTGGGGTTGGACAAGGACGGCCGATCCAAGCTGCTGGGAATTCCTTTGGATGGATCCGAACCCAGGGTCCTCTTCGAGGACAAGGGAGCCGGGGTGGCGAATGTCATTCTCGATCGACTCGACGCGCGTCCGATTGCCGTTACTCTGGACGGTCCCGAGGCCGCATTGACTTATATCGACCCGGCTTCGCTTCAGCGCCTGAAGGCACTTACGGGAATATTTCCCGGAGCCACAATCGACATACTGGGACAGTCCAAGGATTCGAGTATGGTGCTCGCGGAAACCTACGGTCCGGAAAGTCCTCCCAAGTACTTCGTGATCGATTTTGCGACTCATAAAGCCCGGCTTTTGGGGGAGGCATATCCGGCGCTTGCCGGCGCCAAGTTGGGTAAAGTCAGTGCGATTACCTACAAGGCCCGGGACGGTACGGATATTCCGGCCTATCTCACCACGCCGGCGGGCGCTCCTGACGGAGCTGCACTGCCCATGGTGGTCATACCGCACGGCGGACCGGAGGCGCGCGACTACTTCACGTTCGACTACCTGGCACAGTTCATCGCTTCGCGAGGCTACCTGGTGCTGCAGCCGCAGTTCCGCGGATCAACGGGTTTCGGCGAAGAATTTCGTAAGGTCGGCATTCATGAGTGGGGCGGATTGATGCAGGATGATGTAACGGACGGCGTAAAAGCGATGATCGATCAGCATTTGGCCGATCCGCAACGCGTTTGCATACTGGGATGGAGCTATGGCGGCTATGCGGCGCTTGCCGGAGCGGCGTTCACGCCTGAGTTGTATAAGTGCGCGATCAGCATCAACGGCGTGTTTGACCTGCCGATGATGATTGCGTATGAGGAGAAGCTTGCTGGTGAACGATCGAGCACCGTGGCCTATTGGCGCGAACACATGGGCTCGCCGCGGGATCCGAGACTCGCCGAGAAGTCGCCCAGCCGCCACGCCGCCGGCATCACCGCACATGTACTGCTCATCCAATCGGCAGATGATACGGTGGTACCCGCGGAACAATCCGACATGATGGGGCACTGCTTTCGGCAAGGGGAATAAACGGCTGACACGGGTCAAGATCGACAGCGACGATCATTGGCTTTCTGTGACCAAGACGCGGGTTCAGGCCATGGAAGCGATCGACAGCTTCCTGCGGGAAAATCTTCCGAGATAAGATGGCCGACGGGATTCAGGACGTCTATCGATTGCAGGGCGTGAAAATCCGGCGGCGCGTTGCTTAGGTATCGGCTACCTTTCGATCATCGCGCGGACCTTGGCGCCGAGCGCGTCGAGCGCGAAAGGCTTGGTCAGCATTTCCATGCCCGGATCGAGGAAATTGCCGCGAATGGTGGCGTCCTCAGCGTAGCCTGATACGAAAAGCACCTTGAGATTGGGACGCAACCCGCGAGCCGTTTCCGCGAGTTTGCGGCCATTGATATGAGGCAAAACCACGTCGGATATCAGCAGGTCGATGTGTCGATCGGATCGCAGAATAGGTATTGCCTCGCGCGCATCCGTCGCTGCCAGGATGGCATAGCCCAAGTCTCGAAGCGCGTCGCTGATGATCGATCGCACGATGGCGTCGTCTTCGACGATGAGGATGGCCTCTCCCTGGCCTCGCGGCGATTTGACCGCCGCAGCGTCCAATTCGATTGCATCGTGCAGGGCCCGGGGAAGATAAAGTTTGACGGTCGTGCCTTCCCCGAGTTCGCTGAAGAGTCGCAGGTGGCCGCGGCTTTGCTTGGCAAATCCATAGATCACGGATAGGCCCAAACCGGTGCCCTCCCCTGTGGGTTTCGTGGTGAAGAACGGGTCGACCGCTTTAGCCAGTACTTCAGGTGACATGCCGATACCGGTATCCGAGACGCTGACCACAATGTAATCGCCTGACTGAACACCCTCGTGTAGCGAGGGGTAAGTCCCGTCCACCTGCAGATTCGAGGTCTCGATCGTCAACCGGCCGCCGTCCGGCATGGCGTCTCGAGCGTTGATCGCGAGGTTCAGAAGCGCATTCTCGAGCTGATTGGCATCGGTGAAGGCGGGCCAGAGGTCGGCGGCAAGCACACATTCCAGCTCGATCCGCTCACCCAGCGTCCGGTTGAGCATGTCCTCCATGCTTGCGACCAGCCGATTGACATCATTGGGCCGGGTGTCGAGCGATTGGCGGCGGGCGAAAGCGAGCAACCGATGCGTCAACGCTGCCGCCCGCTGCGCAGAAGCCGATGCGGCATCCATGAAGCGCGGAATATCCTCGAACTTATTTGCGGCCATGCGCCTTCGCACCAGGTCGAGCGAACCTAGGATCCCGGTCAAAAGGTTGTTGAAGTCGTGGGCGATACCGCCGGTGAGCTGACCAATCGCCTCCATCTTTTGCGAGTGCCGCAGAGCCTCTTGAGCTGCCAACAGCTCGGCTTCAGCCGCGCGTTCGGCTGTGATGTCCCGGCCGGTGCAGTAGACGAAGTTGTCTTCCTGAATGCCGACCCACGAAATCCAGCGGTAGCTGCCGTCCTTGCATCGGTAGCGATTGGCAAAACGGATCGCCGGCTGACCTACCAGCGTCAACTCGAAGCCCGCGCGCGTATGTTCCACATCATCGGGATGCAGCAGCTCGAAAATCGACATGCTTGCGACTTCGGCTTCCGACCATCCGAGAACGGTCTGCCACGCCGGATTGGAGGTCTCGAAATATCCCTTGGAGTTGAGGGCCCCCAGCAAATCGGGGCTCAACAGCCACGTCAAACCGCGCGCTTGGGCGCGCTCAATCACCCGCCGTTCAAGGTCTGCATTGAGTTCACGAAGCCTGGCCTCAGAGGCGCGAAGAGCGTCCTCCGTCGCCAGCCTCTCGGTGATGTCGGACCCCTCGACGAAGATAGACGCGACACTGCCGGATCTATCCTTGATGGGCTGGTAGATGAAATCCAAGAAGCGGGTTTCCGCCTTCCCATTAGGCGTGCGTTGCAGAACGATCTTAACGTTCTTGCCTATATGCGGTTTTCCCGTCGCGAATACGCCGTCGAGCAGATCAATGAATCCCTGACTCTCGACTTCAGGAAGGGCCTCGCGCAGCGTCAGCCCGACGACATCGCGATGTCCAATCAGCTGCTGATAGGCACGGTTAACCATCACGAACCGGTGCTCCGGACCGGACAAGAGACATGAAAAGCTCGGCGACTGGGCAAACATTTCCCGAAGGCGCCGAAGTTCCTCGGCACTCTCTGGTAACTGTATGGAGTGTTCTGTCCGCCTCATGCCCGTGATGTTAGCGGCTCGGCATCTCCTTGCCTACAAGCTCATTTAACATACGTTAGGAAGGAACGCGCGCCGCGTAGCCGCCGCGCGCTGTTCTTCTAGACTGTTGCGCTACGGCTAGACTCTTGCGCTACTAGACTCTTGAGCTACGGCGAAAAATGGCGTGATAGATCACGAGAAAAACCACCGCCCCGACCACGGCCACGAGAATACTGTAAATGTTCAAGCCGGTGACCCCGGCCATGCCAAAAGTTTGGAACAAATAGCCGCCGACAACAGCGCCGACGACTCCCAACACGATATCCAACAAAACACCTTCGCCCGATTTATTGACGATCTTGCTCGCGATAAAGCCGGCAATCAGTCCAAGTACGATCCACGCAATTATCGACATGTTGATTCCCCTGTTTGATCGAGTTCTTCCCAATAGCAATGCTAAGAGATGCGTCCTGGAGCCGGAGTTAATCGAAACTCTCGCGCAGCATCGGCCGCACCACACCAGCTCATGCGCATGCCCTGCTCCAATGCCTCGAGTGCTGATCTGCGCATTGCAAGAACGGCTCGGCGCGCTTCCAGCTTCTTCCACGCCACGCGCGCTCGAGCGATGCCCATCTGCGTGCAAGGACTCTCTTGGAGCGCCACGTAGCGTGCCTTTGCAACGACTGCTCCGCTCAAAACAGCCCGATACAAAGATTCAACCTGCCGCAGCTCGTCCAGAATCGGCGAGGGCTGCACATCCGGGCGTTGCATTGGCACCTTCAGCGTGTACGTATGGGCCACTGTCGTTCACTTGTTGAGCACTGACTTACGCATTGAGTACCACCTTACGCAGTCGGTCGAAAACTCCTGGTGATTCGATGAAATCATCACACAATGTGCTCTGCGAGGCTTGCCGCTGCCATTGGTCTGTAGGAAAAGTGCGCTTCACCACGTAAGTCCTTTCTTGTAGGACGGAGGTGAGCGCAATACTCACGCGCACAACATCAATCATGTGCGAATATCTCGCAGTGACAAAACCGGACGAGTTATTTGCCCACGGCGGAGATCTGGGCGCGCTGATGAGCGCGCGTGACTGGTCCGACGGACCACTGGGATTGCCGAGTCGGTGGCCTTACCGCCTGCGTACTCTGGTTGGCGTGATTTTGGGCGCGAAACAACCCATGCTCATCGTATGGGGCGCCAGCCGTACCATGCTCTACAACAACGGCTACGCAGAGATGTGCGGGGAACACCATCCTGGCGCACTAGGAAAATCTCTGCAATCAGTTTGGCCTGCTGATTGGGCCACTATCGCGCCGATACTTGATCGTGCTTATGCAGGCGAGGCCATATATCTGGATGGAATAGCCCATAAACTCGAGCGTCGCGGCCGAATTGAAGAAGCGTACTTTGCATTCGGGTACACGCCGATTCGCGATGATGCCGGTACCGTGGCGGGCGTATTGTGCGTTGGGACCGAGACGACCAGCCAGCAGAAGGCAGCGCTGCAATCCGCGGCCGAACTCAATAGATTGGCGCAAATGTTCGATCAAGCGCCGAGCTTCATGGCTCTTCTGAGCGGCCCCGATCACCGGATTATATTGGCGAATCGGGCCTATTTGCGTCTGGTGGGCGGGCGCGAGGTTGTGGGACTGACCGTGGCCGAATCCCTTCCGGATGCCGTCGCGCAAGGATATCTCAGTCTTCTCGATAACGTTTTTTCATCTGGAGAACCCTATAGAGCACGCGGCGCCCGATTTGCCGCGCAAAACACGTCCGGAGCGCAGGCGGACGAGCGCTTCGTTGATTTTGTATACCAACCGATCGTCAGCGACGATTCACGAGTAGTCGGGATTTTTGTTGAAGGCGCGGATGTCACCGATCGCATCGTCGCTGAATCGGGACTTCGGGATCGTGAGCTTGCGCTGGTGGAGGCAAATTTGCGCCTCGAAGAGACGATCGCGGAGCGAACAGCGCGTCTCAGTGCAAACGAGACGATGATTCGGACATTTTTTCAGCACTCCTCGGAATGCCACGCGGTGCTGCGCGAGACAGACGACACTTTTGTCTATGAAGAAATCAATCCGGCGACTCTCAATCTTTATGGCCGCAGCCGCGATCAGGTCATCGGCCATACTCTGCCGGAGGTCCTGGGCTCGGAACTCGCGCCGGCGCTTGCGGAGCATCTCAGGGCAAGTCTGCGCAGCGATGGGCCCTACCACTATGAGCGCGCCCAGGGTGAGAATATTGTCGAAGCAGTCGCAACGCCGGTACCGCGTGAATCGGGAACAGGCAGGCGGATCGTGGTGAGTGCCCGTGACGTCACGGAGCGCAGACGGCTGGAGCAACAACTGAGGCAATCCCAGAAAATGGAGGCCGTGGGCCAGCTGACGGGAGGGCTTGCGCACGATTTCAATAACTTGCTCGCGGGCATCGCGGGATCGCTTGACTTGATCCAGACGCGCGTCGCTCAAGGTCGAGTCAATGAACTCGATCGATTCATCCACGCAGCCCAAGGAGCGGCGCGCCGCGCTGCCGCCTTGACGCATCGCTTGCTGGCGTTTGCTCGACGCCAGACTCTTGACGCCAAACCGACCAACGTGAACCGTTTGGTCGGTGACATGGAAGAGCTGATTCGGCGGACCATTGGACCGGAAATCAAGCTGGAGGTGGTCGGCGCGATCGGCATTTGGCATGTATCTGTGGATGCGAATCAGCTCGAGAATGCACTGCTGAATCTATGCATCAATGCGCGCGACGCAATGCCGGATGGAGGCAAAATCACCATTGAAACCGCTAATCGTTGGCTTGATGAACGCGCGGCGCAACAACGTGAATTGGCGCCGGGACAATACGTCTCCTTGTGTGTGAGCGACACCGGGATCGGGATGTCGAAGGAGGTCGTTGCCCGCGCGTTCGACCCATTTTTTACCACCAAGCCGATCGGCGAGGGTACCGGACTTGGCCTTTCCATGGTGTACGGTTTCGCTCGGCAGTCGGGCGGTCAGGTGCGCATCTACTCCGAATTGGGTCAGGGCACCATGGTTTGCATCTACCTGCCGCGCTACCGGGGTGGGCACGACGCCGCGGAGCAGAGTGAACAATCAGTCCCGGAAGCGCCATCCGCGAGCGGCGCCAACGTGCTTGTGGTCGACGATGAACCGACGGTTCGATTGCTGATCACCGAAGTTCTCAACGAGCTGGGCTGTACGACGCTGGAGGCGGCCGATGGCGTCGTCGGACTGAAAATATTGCAAAGCAAACGCCGCGTTGATTTGCTCATTACCGACGTCGGCCTTCCCGGCGGCATCAATGGGCGTCAACTTGCCGACGCGGGGCGCTCATTGCGGCCGGGGTTGAATGTTCTCTTTATAACGGGATACGCCGAAAATGCAGTCGTAGACCACGGTCATCTGGAGACGGGCTTCGAGATTTTGACCAAGCCTTTCGCGATCACGGCTCTGGTAAAAAGAGTGACCGCGCTCCTCGCTAAAGGGCCCGCGCAAGCCTAAGGCGGCTGCAATTTCGTGCGCATGATGATGGCCTCGGATGGCGTGCTGCCGGGTTTTGGTTCGCCGTGCTCGTCCAGGCCATCCCACCCAGAATTCGCGATGTAGTAGAAGAAGCCATCAACCACCACCCCGTGAGTCGGATCGCCGAGGGTGGCGGTCTGCCGCTCTATGATGGATTCGGAAAGCACGACCGTCATTGACGGATTGAGCCTAAATCGTACGACTCTTTCAGGGGATGTTCCGTTCTGCGTCGCGATCACTTCGCTCTTGAACATGTAAAGCCCGTCTATTCCGGCCAAGGCGTGCATCCCCTGCATCGGAATCCACGAAACGTGCCGGGTGGCGAGATCGAGCACGCCCAGGCCCCTGACGTAATCCGGAACCAGAACGTGCTTGCCGTCGGGCAGCGCGGCTGGAGTCTGCGGCGAGATGAAATCGCCCGCATCGATGCGCTCCATACGCTGCGTTTTTCGGCTGACGCGATACAATCCGCCGCTATCGCCATCCGACACGATCGAGTCGCCGTCGCGATCAAGCGTCATATCGCCCAATGCGGTCTTTGGCGGACCTTGAATTCGATGCAAAAGGCCGCCTGAGTCGAGATCGTAGATGAGGACTGCGGATTTTCCCCAGTCCTTTGCGTCAACCGATGCAAAACCATCGAATGCGACTTCGGTCGCCCACAAGATTCTGCGGCGAGAATCCAGCTTGAGCGCCACCATCGGCCAAGCATCAGGCGCGTTTGCGAACACCGTTGCACGGCCCGTCATATCGACCGCGAGGATTTGCTTTTCACGCACGCTCGTCACGTAAAAAAGCTTTGCGCCGGGATCGTAGTCGATATCCTCCGCGATCATCGCAGCGGGCTTGAGTTTGAACACCTGTTCGGCTAACGAAATGCTCGCGGTATTCGCGGCCATGGCGGTATGCAGACTCTCGTATCCCGGAGCGGCTCGCAGTGCATCGAAATATGCAGGCTGCAGCGCTGTCTCGTTGGACTGTCCCATGCGGATGAATTGTCCGAAGCTTCGCAATGCGTCTTGCTGTTTCCCCGCAAAGCTCTCGGCCAGCATCGTTTGCAGAAGCGAATTCGGAGAACCATTGAGAAGCGATTGCATGAGAAGCGAAGAATATAGATAGGACGCTGCGTCGCCGCCGGCATGTGCGCGGTGCAAGTCGCTGGTCAGCCGCGCAAATTGTTCGAGGGCGCTCGGCGATTGCAGCGGCGCGGCCGCAATCGCGGCCGCGGGAGCAATACTTAGACCGGCCGCCGCGATAATTCGTGCAAGGCTGTTCATGCGCAAGGTCACCGCTAAGGGCGTTCATGCAAGGTCACCGCACTCTCCGGCAGTTGTCAAATGGGCGTTGCCGCAAACGTTACGCAGATGCCTCAACGCGTTGATTATGAAGATTGAAGAGCCGGAATTGCTCGAATTGCCCCGTTTCCCGAGCTCAACGTTGTGCCGCCCGTCACGGGGCCCGTGGACGATGAGCACGATGTTGAAGATGCGTGAATCCAATCACGCTTTTGCCGCGCGCCGCCATTATTCTGGGGCCATGCTTTTCCTCGCCGCATTTGCCCGTCTTTCTCCGTCCCGGGAATCCGAGCAGAACGACCTGCTGGCGGAATCACACGCGGCCTTGGGCCACCTGGGATTGACAGTCATCGCCCTGGTCTTCGTGCTGCTGACCTTCTGGAAAGGCTAGTCTCCGGAGAGATTCGTCTTGCGGCGCGAGCCTGCTAGTCTATGTGTATCAAAAACACATACGGGGGCTCACATGACGGGGGCGCAAGGTTCCTTTGTTTGGTATGAGTTGATCAGCACCGATTTGCCCGCGGCGAAGGCGTTTTACGGCAAGGTGGTTGGCTGGGCAATGGAAGATTTGCCCATGCCCGGCATGACCTACACCATTCTGAGCGCCGGGAACTCTCAAGTCGGCGGCATGATGGGCATGCCCAAAGAGGCTGGCGACGCCGGGCTGAAGCCCTTCTGGGCACCCTACATCGAAGCGGCGGATGTTGATGCGGCGGCCTCGAAGCTTCAGCGGCTCGACGGCAAAGTCCACCGACCGCCGAACGACATACCCAATGTGGGCCGATTCGCGGTGGTGGCCGACCCGCAAGGCGCAATGTTCAATCTGTTCAAACCCAACCAGTCGGGCGAGAGAAGCATCTCGAATGTGCCTGGACAAGTGGGTTGGCACGAACTTCACGCCCGCGATTGGACCAGGGCGTTCGACTTTTACAGAGAGATGTTCGGCTGGGGGAAAGGGGAAAGCGTGAACATGGGACCGATGGGCACGTATCAACTGTTCACGATCAAGGGAACTCCCTCGGGCGGAATGTTCAACAGCCCTGCTGCTGCGAACGCGCGCTTCTGGCTGATCTATTTCAGCGTCGACGGCATCGATGCGGCCGTCAAACGCATCGGCGATACCGGCGGCGCAATCACGAATGGCCCGCAGCAGGTGCCGGGGGGAAATTGGGTAGTCCAAGCTTCAGATCCCCAGGGCGCGTCATTTGCGCTGGTAAGCGCCAAGAAATAATCTTAAACGCTAGGATTGCGAATGATCGAATTCTTGGAGCTGTCGAAGAGCTACGGTTCTTTTCGCGCGCTCGCGCCGTTGAATTTGACCGTGCCCCGCGGAGAAATGTTCGGCTTCCTCGGTCCGAACGGCGCCGGCAAGACCACGACTATACGGATGATGATGGGTATTTTGGTGCCGAGCGCAGGGCAGGTCAGAATCGATGGATTGGACTGTCATCGAGAGAGTTCGGAAGTCAAACGCCATGTGGGCTACCTGCCCGATAGTCCTATCTTCTACGACTATTTGCGCGGCCGCGAGATACTGCAGTTCATCGGAGAGATGCACAATCTAACTCGCACGGAGGCCGTCCTGCGCACCGGCCGGTTGATGGCGGAGCTGGGTCTGGAAGAGGTGGCGGAGGAGTTTGCCGTCAATTACTCAATGGGAATGAAGAAGAAGCTGGGGCTTGCCTGTGCCCTCATTCATGAACCCTCGGTGCTGATCCTCGATGAGCCGACCAACGGTCTCGATCCGCGCGCATCGCGGGACGTACAACAGCGCTTGCGTAGGAGCGCCGAGCAAGGCATGACGATATTCCTGTCGACCCATATTCTCGATATGGCGGAGCGGCTCTGCAGCCGCATCGGCATCATTCACCACGGCGAATTGGTCGCAACGGGTAGTCCACAGGAGCTCAAGGACAACGTGACAGCCGGCGGTACCCTGGAAGAAGTGTTTCTGGCGGTGACAGAGGAGTCCGACCAGGCATGATGCAGGCAGCCGCGCCCACCGGCGTGTCCGCTGCGCGAGCGGTATGGTTGTTGACATGCCTGCGTCTCAAGCGCGTAGCCAACCAGATGACCGTGATATACAACCGGCCCCTCTCGGGCAGAAAGGGCCGTCCCGCGACCAGCGGAAAGAAGCGCAATCGGTGGGTGGTGAGCGGCGTCGTTGCATTCTTCATGCTGTTTGCGTATGGGAACATTGCGCGTCAAAGCATCGTGAATCTGCATCGCGCCTTGGATCATGTCCCGTACGCTCGTAGCATCGCTTCAGGGCCGCTGAGCGACGCTCTGGTGCGCGGCTTGGCGATGCAGCTATCGTTGCTGCTGGTGGCGGCCATTTTGGGAACTTTGGCCAGTCGAGAGCTTTCGCAGCCGGATTGGGACCTGGAATGGCTGGCGACTCTGCCTCTGAGGACGCCGATGCTGCTCCTGTGCCGAATCATGGAGCGGTCCATCGCCAATCCGCTGGGGCTATTGACCCTGCTGCCAGCCGGCACCCTGATCGCGTGGATATCCGGATACCGATGGAGCGCGCCCCTGCTTGGCGCAATTGCCACTCTGCCGCTCTTGGTCGTGGCGGCGATTGCGCGAACCTTGATCGATACGGGACTGCGAATGTCGCTGGCAGCGTCGCGGCTGCGCAATTTGCAGGCAGTGCTCTCCATCGTCAGCGTCGTGTTGCTATATCTCGTGATTTCGCTCGGCATGACCTCGCCGATGGCGTTCGTGCTGGGATGGGCGCGAGAATTTCCAAACTGGGGTTCGTGGCTGCCGCCCGGACTCGTGGTCCGGGCGCTGAATGCGCCGCAACTGTCGGCGCAGATTGGGATTGGGTTGCTGCTGATCGTCGAGGTTGGCATCGGATTGTGGGGCAGTCTAGCCCTCATCGCTCACCAACTCAGAAACGGCGTTGTTGCCGCAAGCTCGCGCGAAACCGCACGCCATTCGGTTGCGATGAGCAAGGGTCACGGAACTCAATCGACGCGGCGGATGGGTACCGTCGTGCAGCGGCGCGAGCTCAAGCTGCTGCTGCGCGATCGGACGTTTCTGGTTCAGACATTGGTGCTGCCCGTCGTCATTGTCGCCAGCCAGGTCATTTTTCAGGGGCGTCTTTACGGATCATCTTTTGCGGGCGCGAGCAATGCCGCGGTGGCATCGATCGCCTTCGGAATCGCTTCATACACGCTGATGATGTCGGCTTTCCAAACATTGAATTCCGAGGGCGGTGCGCTCTGGCTGCTCTTCACCGTGCCGCGATCCGTCGAGAGCGTTCTCAAGGAAAAGGCTCAGCTGTGGGCGGTTCTCGCGCTGGGCTATCCGATTGCCGTGTTCGCCATCGCCGCCGTCATCAAATCGCAAGCGGACTTGGAACTGATCGGGCTTGCGGCGGTAGTTCTGCTGGGAGTTCCGATCTACACTCTCATTGCTGTGTCGCTTGGCGTATTCGGCTGCGACCCATTGGCCCAAGAGGTCAATACCAGGCTTCGGCCGACCTACGTGTATCTATTCATGATGCTCGCAGGCCTTTACACGTACGCGATTTTTGCAAGTGAATGGTGGCAAAGGGTCGTTCTGATTGTGCTCAGCGGCCTGCTTGCATTGGCACTATGGCAAAAGGCCCGCGACGAACTTCCCTACCTTCTTGATCCGGCGGCGTCTCCGCCCGCGCGCGTCTCGACTTCCGACGGCGTGATCGCGGCAATGATCTTTTTCGTCATCCAGGGAATTGCGGCTGTTTTTTTGCGCGACGAAGATCATCACTTGTCCGCCGGCGCATTGATTGTCGCGTACTCCATAGCGGGAGGACTGACCTTCGGCTTGTTCCGCTTGTCTTTGTGGCGTACCAAAACAACAGGTGTGCCCGCGGTTTTCGGCGCGCGGTTCGGTCGGGCCGCCGCCTGGGGTGCCGGCACGGGCCTCATCGCCGCAGCCGCGGGCCTCGTCTATATCTTCACGATGCGCCACCTGGGGTTGATGCAAGATGCCATGCCTGACTCGGCGCGCGGCCTCTCGGCCGGCGCGTGGATTGCGGTGCTGGCGATTGTAGCTGCGCCGGTTTTTGAAGAATTCATATTTCGGGGGTTGATCTTTGGCGGCCTGCGCCGTTCGCTCGGCGCGGCGCCGGCGATTGCGGCAAGCGCCGCGGTATTTGCAATCGTGCATCCTCCGGTCTCGATGATCCCGGTTTTTGGATTGGGTGTTTGCGCGGCCTTCGCCTACGATCGGACAAAGCTGCTGCTCGCACCCATGATTGCGCACGGACTCTACAACGCCGTCGTGCTCGGATATCAAGCGGCGCTATAGCCGGCTTACGCTGCTAAGCGCGCGACACGCAGGCTCATCGGTTAGCATAGCGGCTCTATCGGGAGTTGCATAACTATGGGTCGATGGGTGTTGGCACGGTCTGCCATCTTGACTGCGACAGTGTGCATTGCATCGATTCATGCACATGCGGCGGATGCGCCGGCGTACACGGCCAAACAGCTCACCGAGCTTCCTGTCGCCGGCTGGACGACGAACGGCGGAAATATCTATAACCAGCGCTTTTCGCCGCTCACCGAAATCAATGCCGGCAACGTGGCATTGTTGAAAGGGGAGTGGCAGGCGCATCTGAACGGCTCGGGGGTCGGACCCCCGTTTTCCGGCGAAGCGCAGCCCATCGTCAGCGACGGCGTGATCTATGTGGCAACCGGTGCCGATGACGTGTTTGCGATCGACGTGGAAACCGGCAAGCCGCTTTGGGTTTACAAATCGAATCTCGAAAAGAAAATCTCCACCGTCTGTTGTGGCTGGGTAAGCCGCGGTGTCGCGATCGGCGAGGCGAAAATCTTCTTGGGAAGGCTCGATGGCGCGATCGTTGCGCTAGATCAGCACACCGGCAAGGAGGTGTGGTCGGTGCAAGCCGAGCGCTGGCAGGATGGTTTTACCATCACGAGCGCACCCCTGTACTACGAACACATGATCATCACCGGATTCGCCGGCGGCGAACTCACCGCCCGGGGCCGCGTCCGCGCATTTGATTCCCGGACCGGCAAATCCCTGTGGACGTTCTACACCGTTCCGGGTCCCGGCGAAGTCGGGCATGAAAGTTGGCCGCAGGATAATTCTTCCTGGCAGTATGGAGGCGCGGCGGTTTGGCAGACACCCGCTGTCGATCCGAAGCATGGATTGATTTATTTTTCGACTGGAAATGCAAGCCCGGACTTCAATGGCAGCCTGCGCAAGGGCGATAACCTCTTTTCCGTCTCCATGGTCGCCATCGAAGCGAAAACCGGCAAGTACCGGTGGCATTTTCAGCAAGTACATCACGACCTGTGGGACTACGACTCGCCGAGTCCCGTCGTGCTCTTCGATTTGAGCTACAACGGTCAAACCCGCGAGGCGCTGGCGGAAATCGGCAAGACAGGCTGGGTCTACATCCTGGACCGGCTCACCGGCAAACCGCTGATCGGCATCGACGAGATGCCGGTTCCGCAAGAACCTCGGCAAAACACCGCGGCAACACAGCCTTTTCCGCTGGGAGACCCGGTGGTGCCGCATTCCATCGACATTCCGCCGGCGGGACTTCGCCTAGTCAATGGCGGCCAGATATTCACCCCGTATTGGGATGAAGCGGTGGTTGCAAAACCAAGTCCCTTGGGCGGCGGCAATTGGCCGCCGAGTTCCTATGACCCGCGGCAGGGGTATCTGTTCGTCTGTGCGAACGATCAAATGGGGCGCTTTCTGGTGGGCGCATCGCAGGAACCGAAGCCCGGCACGCCCTTCACCCAGGGTCTTTTCGGCTTCTCCGATATCCCGCTCAACGGCATCTTTGCAGCGGTCGACATGCGGACCAACAAGATAGTTTGGCGGCAGCGGTGGAAGGATAGCTGCTACAGCGGCTCGACCGCCAGCGCCGGCGATTTGGTTTTCACCGGGCGCAACGACGGCCGGTTCGCGGCGCTCGATGCGCGAAACGGCGATGTGCTGTGGGAATTCCAGACCGGCGCCGGCGTGAACGCGAGCGCCAGCATATTTCTGCACAAGGGGCACGAGAAGGTGGCCATCGTTTCCGCCGGCAACAATTTCGCCGGCAGCCCGTCGGGCGATAGTGTTTGGCTGTTCTCTTTGCAGGGCACGCTGCCCCCGTCCGAGCCGCCTCGGGCGCTGGCCGCCAAGGCAACTGCGGTCTCTTTTCAAGGAGGAGACCCGGCGGCCGGAACGCAAGTGTTCGCCCAGTTCTGCGCGGCATGTCACGGCGATGAGGGCAAAGGCGGCCACGGCGCCGGTCCCGACATCACCAAGGTGGCCACGCTCGAGCTGGTGGCGAACACCGTCATTTCCGGCAAGAACAACATGCCGCCATTCGCGGCCGCGCTGAGTTTCGCACAAATCAGAGATGTGGCTACGTATGTCGCGACGCAGCTGGGAAAACGCTGAGGCGCATGCAAATCATCCGCAAATCCTCATTCACCGCCACGCCCTGGAAGAACGGCGGAGGCGTCACTCACGAGGTGATGCGCGTGCCGGCCCGCGGCGATTCATTTCGCTGGCGGGTCAGCGTAGCGCACATCGACGCTTCAGGTCCTTTTTCGGACTTCGCACACTACCACCGCAAAATGGTGCTGCTCCGAGGTACTGGAGTGGCCCTCAAGTTTGCCGACGGCAGCCATCGCGAACTGCGGCAAATCGGCGAGTTGGTGGAATTCGACGGCGGCGTACCCACTTACTGCGAATTGCTCGGCGGACCGTGCGTGGATCTTAACCTCATGGTTTCGAAATCAACACACGCGGAGGCTCGCGTCGAGGCGGTGGGCGAAGGATTCTTGGTGCGCGGATCCCCGCTTCAATCGACGTTGATTTTCAGCATCGAACATCCCTTGATGATCGAGAGCGATGCGGGCGAGGCCGGCAGGCTCGAGCCCTGGGATCTTGCCGTGCTTTCGCGCTGCGGGGGCCGCCTCAGGCAAGCCGGAGCAGGGAATTTGTCTGCGCCGAGCGCCGTATTTTTTGCGACGATAGCCGATTGAAATCCAGGATGATGCCCGCTATGGCCGACGATTTGGACGCGCTGCGTCAGACCATCAGAGATCACGGCACGTGGTCCGAAGACCGATCCGTAATGCAGTTGCTGCACTCGCAGGAACTCACCGGGGGCGCGCGCCACCGTGCCGTTGCACTGGGCGTGGCTCTGGTGGAGGGGGCGCGCGCGCGGCGCGACGAGCGCCCCTTTTTGGATGCCTTCCTGCAGGAATTCGGCCTGTCGAATCAAGAAGGCATCGCGCTCATGTGCATCGCCGAGGCGCTGCTGCGTATTCCGGATGATGCGACGGCGGACCGGCTGATTGCGGAAAAGCTCGCCACCGGGGATTGGTCGTCGCACGCCGGCCGGTCCGAGTCGCTGTTCGTCAATGCCTCGACCTGGGGATTGATGCTCACCGGCGGTATTCTAGAGTTGGACCCTTCCATCAAGACGGATGCAGCCGGCTGGATGCGCAAACTTACGCGCAAGGCAGGCGAACCGCTGGTGCGTCTGGCTGTGCGCCGGGCGATGCGAATCATCGGCGGTGAGTTCGTGGTCGGCCGCAGCATCGAAGAAGCGCTGGCGCGCAGCGCCCGCGAACCGGAACTCGCGTTGTGTTCGTTCGACATGCTTGGCGAGGGCGCGCGAACGCTCGAGGATGCCGGACGATATCTCAAGTCCTACCAGCACGCCATCGAGGTCATCGGCGCCGCCGCGAGCGGGCGCGCCGCTCACGAATCATCGAGCATCTCGATCAAGCTGTCGGCATTGGAACCGCGCTATACGCTGCTTCAGCATCAGCGGGTCATGCAGCGTCTGGTGCCGCAGGCTCTCGCCCTGGCCGCCCAGGCCGCTGCGGCGAACATCCAGCTCACCATCGATGCCGAGGAGGCAGACCGCCTCGATCTGTCATTGGACATCATTGAAGCTCTTGCAGGGGATACCACTACCCGCGATTGGCAGGGGCTGGGATTGGCCGTGCAGGCATACGGCAAGCGCGCGTTGGGCGTGATCGATTGGGTGGCGGCGGCGGCCCGGCGCTACGGGCGACGCATGGCCGTGCGCTTGGTCAAGGGCGCCTACTGGGATTCGGAAATAAAACGCAGCCAAGAGCGCGGCCTTGACGGCTATCCGGTTTACACGCGCAAGATCACCACCGACGTGTCGTACCTGGCGTGTGCCGGCCGCTTGTTCAGTCATGCGGATGCGATTTATCCGCAGTTCGCCACGCATAACGCGCACAGCATCGCCTCGGTATTGGAACTGGCGCCGCCGAAGGCAAGTTTTGAGTTTCAGCGATTGCACGGCATGGGGCGGCTCTTGTATGCGGAAGCGGCCCGCCGAGTCGCTGACTTGCCGCCCGTGCGCGTCTATGCTCCCGTGGGCGAACACAAGGACTTGTTAGCCTATCTGGTGCGGCGTCTTCTGGAGAACGGCGCCAACACCTCGTTCGTGAATCGCTTCATGGATGAGCAAGTGCCGGTCGCCGATATCGTCCGTGATCCCATTTCGGAACTCGAGCGTTTGGACTCCTTCGCGAACACGCGACTACCGGTTCCCGCGGCTTTGTATTCAGACCGGCGCAACTCTCGGGGCGTGGATCTGGGCGAGCCGTGCGAACTTCAAGCATTGCGCGAGCAGATCGCGGTACGCGCGAAGCGTCCCGCTCAGGCCGCGGCAAACGGATCGGCAGGTCCCATCATCAACGGGGTGCTGCAGCCGGGAAATATGCACCCGATCACCAATCCCGCGGATCGCCGCGAGAAAGTGGGCCTATCTCGCGACGCCTCGCCGGATGAAATCAGGACGGCATTCGATGCGAGCGCCGCGGCCCAAGCCGACTGGAACGCGCGGGGCGGCGATGTGCGCGCGGGCTGCCTCGAGAAGGCGTCGGACTTGTTGGAAGCAAGCCGCGGACAGTTCCACGAACTCTTGGTACGGGAAGCGGGCAAGACCATTTCTGACGCGATTGCTGAAGTTCGTGAGGCGGTGGATTTCTGCCGCTATTACGCGTTGCGCGCGCGCAAGCAATTCGCGGCGCCGGAGCGTCTGGAGGGTCCCACCGGAGAATTGAACGAACTCATCCTGCAAGGCCGCGGCGTATTTGCCTGCATCAGTCCGTGGAATTTTCCGTTGGCAATCTTTGCGGGCCAGGTCACTGCGGCTCTCGCCGCCGGCAACACCGTCGTGGCCAAGCCGGCAGAGCCCACGCCTCTGATTGCCGCGCGCTTCGTGCGGCTGCTGCACGAAGCGGGCGTTCCTCCGCAAGCCCTGCACTTGGTGCCGGCACGAGGACGCCTGTTTGGCGAGGTCGCGTTTGCACATCCGGCGCTTGCCGGCGTCGCGATGACCGGGTCCACCGCAACCGCCGTGACGATCAATCGCGCATTGGCCGCCCGCGGCGGGGCCATCGTACCTCTGATCGCCGAGACCGGCGGGTTGAACGCCATGATCGTCGATTCCACGGCGCTGCCCGAACAGGTGGTCGATGATGTGGTGAGTTCGGCATTCACGAGCGCCGGTCAGCGTTGTTCGGCACTTCGCATCTTATTCTTGCAGGAGGAGATCGCAGAGCAGGTCTTGGAAATGATTGCCGGCGCGATGGACGAATTGCTGATCGGCGATCCCGGCAGCTTCGATATCGATGTCGGACCGGTAATCACCGCGGCGGCGGCGCAGGGCCTGACCCGGCATGTCGACCAGATGCGCAAGGAAGCGCGCGTCGTCAAGACATGCTCCCTGGGCGATGCGCACGAGAACGGCAGTTTTTTCGCGCCGCATCTGATCGAACTGAAGCATGCCGCCCAACTCACCCATGAGGAGTTCGGGCCCATATTGCACGTCGTGCGGTATCGATCCACGCAGATTGATCAAGTTTTGCAGTCGATTCGGGATAGCCGCTATGGATTGACCCTGGGCGTCCAAACTCGATTGGAGTCATTCTGGCGCGAAGTTTTCGAGAACACGGCGATTGGCAATACCTATGTCAATCGCAACATGATCGGAGCGGTGGTGGGGGTGCAGCCATTTGGCGGCACCGGCTTATCGGGCACAGGTCCGAAAGCAGGCGGACCGCATTATCTAGCGCGATTCGCCAACGAACGAACACGGACGGTCAACACCACCGCCACAGGCGGGAACGCGGCGCTGCTCAATCTCGGCGGCTGACGACGGTCCTCAGATGACGCTTGGCCGAGTCTGACATTCGTCAGAGACCGCCTACTCAGGAACGCTCGCCTCAACGTACAGCGACGCCGCGGCGCGCCTCTTAGGCTGTCTTCACGGCGTACGAGCCGGCCAATTCATCCATAGACAGGAGACCTCTTATGGAAGTCAATTATGTTTCTCGCGATACCTACGGCATGTACAAAAATTCGACCAGCGGCGGCCCCGGCCCCTATCTCATGGGTGCGGATACGCTGCTCGGAAATGATGTCTACAATTCCTCCGACGAGAAATTGGGTTCGATCAAGGAATTCATGATCGAGATGAAATCGGGCAGAGTCGCGTATGCGGTCTTGTCCTTCGGAGGATTTTTGGGAATGGGCGATCGGCTATTTGCCGTTCCATGGCAGGCGCTCAAGCTCGATACCCAGTCGCATCGATTTGTCTTGAACGTGGCCAAGGAAACGCTGAAAGATGCGCCGGGATTCGACAAGGATCATTGGCCCTCCATGGCGGATCCTAGCTGGGTTCTGGGCGTGAATAAATTTTACGGGACTTCCTATCCCGGCGATGAGCGGCGCGACTCGCACTAGTATCCGTTGAAATCTCGAGGGGCGGCGTCAAGCGCGCCGCCCCTTTTTGTCGGATTATTCCTACAGCGCGGAGCGGACGCTGCGCGCGTTGCGCAGGAGGCGATCTCACGTAGAATTTCCGGGGCCGCTGATCAAAGTACCCATGGATCAAACCCTTACCCCTAGCTCAACCGGCGCTCCTCGCTCAGGACTGCCCTTACCCACAAAGACGCTCCTGGGATTCCTGTCGGCGGTGGTTGCCGTGGTAATCATCGCGGTGCTGTCGTATCAATCGCTTCAGGCGACGACCACCAGCGCCGCCAATTTGACGCAAACCATTGAGGTCCTGGGCCAGCTCGGGGCGCTGTTATCGACCTTGAAGGATGCGGAGACCGGCCAGCGCGGATACCTGCTCACCGGCAACTTAAGCTACCTCGATCCCTATACGGAAGCGAAGAATGTGTTGCCCGAGGAGTTCAAGACATTGCGCGGTCTCCTCGCCGACAGACCCCTTCAGCGGCGGCGGCTGGACGACCTCGAATCAATCGCCAATCTTAAAATGGCGGAGCTCGAATCCACTGTGGCCGCGCGGCAAGCGGGGCAGCCTGAGGCGGCGCTCGCCATCGTGCGCACCGATCGCGGCAAAACATACATGGATCGAATCCGGGTTGGCGTCAGCGAGATGGAGGCCGCCGAGCGGCAGCTGATCGCGCAGCGCGGCCAAGAATCGCGAAACGCCGCGACCCTCTCTTTGGCCGTTACGTGGGGCGGTTCTGGCCTCCTGATGTTTTTGATCGCCGGAGCGGCAGTCGTCGCCTCACGCGACTTTCGTGCCCGCCAGGCGCTCGCGTGGATTCGGGCAGGCCAAATGGGATTGAGCGAGAGGATGCAGGGCGATCAACCCCTCGACAAGCTCGGCATCAATCTGCTGGGGTTCCTTGCCAGCTACGTAGAGGCGCAAGTGGGCGCCGTTTATATTGCGCAAGGCGGGGATTTCAAGCGCTTCGCCGGCTATGCTCTTCCCGCCGACGGCGAGGTCGAGGCAGTGCGCCCGGGCGACGGCCTGGTGGGACAAGCGGTGCGGGACAAGCATCCACTGCGGGTACGTCAGGTACCCGCCGGTTATCTGCCGATTTCATCGGGTCTGGGCCGCGGCACTCCCGACGAGCTTCTCGTCATTCCGGCAAGCATCGACGGGGTGGTACAAACGGTGCTCGAGCTGGGGTTTTTCGGCACCACGGACGAGGATACACGCGAACTGTTGTCGCGCGCTTCCGAGTCGATCGCCGTCGCAGTGCGCGCCGCGAAGGATCGACAGCGCCTCGAAGAACTGTTGCTGGAAACACAACGGCAAGCCGAGGAACTGCAGGCGGGTCAGGAAGAGCTGCGGGTGAGCAACGAGGAACTCGAAGAGCAGGGGCGCGCGCTCAGAGAGTCGCAGTCAAATCTGGAGATGCAGCAGTCGGAGCTCGAACAGATCAATTCGCAGCTCGAAGAACAGGCGCAGCTGCTCGAACATCAAAAGGACGCACTCGCCAAGGCGCACGATGTTCTCACGGCGCGCTCGGCCGAGCTGCAGCGCGCCAACGAATACAAGAGCGAATTCCTGGCCAATATGAGCCATGAGCTGCGCACCCCGCTCAACTCCACCTTGATCCTGGCGAAACTGTTGGCCGACAACAAGGAAGGCAATCTGACGGATAGCCAGGTGAAGTTTGCACAAACGATCACTTCGTCCGGCCATGATTTGCTCGCGCTCATCAATGATGTGCTGGATCTATCGAGGATCGAGGCCGGCAAAGTCGACCTTGTTCCCGAAAAGATCTCGCTGTCGAATACCGTTGAATCGCTTGCCAGGTCCTTTCAGCCGGCCGCCGATCAGAAGGGGCTGCGCTTCTCCTGGAACATTGAACCGGGTGTAGCGGAGGAAATTGAGACGGATCCTCAGCGGCTGGGCCAAATACTCAAGAACCTGTTGTCGAATGCCTTCAAATTCACGGAGAAAGGCGAGGTGGCGCTGCGCGTATCCTCGACGGACCCAAAATCGGTGTCTTTCTCGGTTCGCGACACCGGCGTCGGTATCGCCGCTCATCAGCAGGAAGTCATCTTCGAAGCGTTCCGGCAAGCCGACGGCAGCATTCACCGCAAGTTCGGCGGCACGGGCTTGGGTCTTTCCATATCGCGCGATCTGGCGGGATTGCTCGGGGGCGGCATTACCGTCCAAAGCGAGCTTGGGGTCGGCAGCATATTCACCTTGACTCTGCCGACGGTGTATGACGCGGCCGCCGCGTCCGTTCCGGTGTCGACACCCGCGCCGGCGGAGATCACTGCCTCTCCGGTCAAGACTCAAACCGCGCCGGCGGACGACCGCGATACGATCAGGCCCGGGGGCAGGGTTATCTTGTTGGTGGAGGACGACCCTGCATTCGCAATGATATTGAGCGATCTGGTGCATGAAATGGGATTTCAATGCGTGGCCGCTTCATCCGCTCATGACGGTCTGGTAGCCGCGGCGCAATTTGTCCCGAGCGCGATCCTGCTGGACATCAGACTTCCGGATCATTCCGGCCTGGGCTTGCTCGACCGCTTGAAGCACGATCCCCGGACTCGGCACATTCCGGTTCATGTGATTTCGGTGTCGGATTACAAGCGCGAAGCGTTGGAGTTGGGCGCGGTCGGCTACGCATTGAAGCCCGCCAAACGAGAGGAGTTGGTGGACGCGCTGCGTAGATTGGAGGCGAAATTCTCCCAAAGCATGCGGCACGTGCTCGTTGTCGAGGATGATGATCGGCAGCGCGAAAGCATTCGCCATCTCTTGGCCAACGCCGAGGTGCAAATCATAGGGGCGGCGAGCGCCGCCGAGGCGTTGAACCATCTCAAGACCACGACGTTTGATTGCATGGTGGTGGATTTCAACCTGCCCGACCTGAGCGGCTACGATCTTCTCGAAAAGATGTCCCAGCAACACGACGTGGCCTTTCCACCGGTCATCATCTACACCGGCCGAGCCTTGACTCGGGAAGAGGAGCAGAGACTACGGCGCTATTCGAAGTCCATCATCATCAAGGATGCGCGCTCCCCCGAGCGGCTGTTGGACGAGGTCACTCTGTTTCTGCATCAGGTTGAGGCGAAGTTGCCGCCGGAACATCAGAAGATGCTCAAGGCGGCGCGCAACCGAGAGAGCATTCTCGAAGGGCGCAGGGTTCTCATCGTAGAGGATGACGTGCGCAATATCTTTGCCCTGTCGAGCGTGCTCGAGCCCAAGGGCGTCACGGTGCTCATCGCCCGCAACGGCCGCGAGGCGCTCGAGACCTTGACGCGCTCGTCCCAAGATGGGGCGCCTTCCGTGGACCTGATCCTGATGGACATCATGATGCCCGAGATGGACGGATACACGGCAATGCGCGAGATACGCCAGCACGCCGAATGGAAAGATCTGCCCATCATCGCTCTCACGGCCAAGGCGATGGCCGACGATCACGAAAAATGCCTGGCAGCCGGCGCCAACGACTACATCGCCAAGCCGCTGGACGTCGAGAAGCTGCTTTCCTTGGTGCGCGTGTGGATGCCGAAGTAGCAGCGCCCCGCGGCGAGATCGGGAAGGAATTCGATATTGAATTCAAGCTCCTGATCGACGCCATCTATCACATGTATCACTATGATTTTCGCCAGTACGCGCCCGCATCGCTGCGCCGGCGCTTGAAAGCGGCGCTGAACCGTTTCGCATGCGGCACGCTCTCGCAGCTGCAAGACAAGGTCATGCACGATCCGACGGTATTCCCGGCACTGTTGGATTTTCTCACGGTGCAGGTGAGCGAAATGTTTCGGGATCCTTCCTATTTTCGGGCGCTGCGCGAGCAGGTTGTGCCATTGTTGCGCACTTATCCCTCGCTCAAGGTGTGGGTCGCCGGCTGCAGTGCCGGCGAAGAGGCGTATTCGCTCGCTATTCTGTTGCATGAGGAAGGGCTGCTGTCCAAGACGATCATCTATGCTACCGATATCAACACGCGAATCTTGCAAACGGCCGCCGCGGGCGTTTATGACGCGCAGCGCATTCCAGGCTTCACCGCGAATCACCACAAGTCGGGCGCTAGACAGTCCCTTTCCGATTACTATACTGCGGCCTACGGCAGAGCGGCGTTTAACAGAACATTGAGAGAGCACATTGTCTTTTCGGATCACAGTCTGGCCACCGACAGTGTGTTCGCGGAGGTCCAGCTGATTTCGTGCCGAAATGTACTCATATACTTCGACCGCGCTCTGCAGGACCGCGCACTCGGCTTGTTTCGCGAGTCGTTGTGCCGCCGGGGATTTCTCGGCATCGGCGCCAAGGAATCCATGCGCTTCTCCTCGCAGGCCGCCGGCTTTGTGGGTTTCGTGCCCGAAGAACGCATATTCCAGAAAGAGGCTGCGCTGTGAGCTTGGGGGGCCGAATCGACGCGGTCGTCATGGGAGCTTCAGCAGGAGGCATACAAGCACTCAGCGCAGTGCTGCCCGCGCTGCCGCGTGGTCTGCGGGCGCCGGTGTTCATCGTGCTGCATCTGCCGCGCGACAAACCGAGCGTACTCGCGGATATATTTTCGCGAAAGTGCGCAGTCCCCGTACGCGAGGCAGAGGACAAGGAGGAGGTGGCGTCCGGCACGGTTTACTTTGCTCCGAGCAACTATCACTTGCTCGTGGATCAGGGCCCGCGGCTGGCGCTCTCAGCCGACGATCCCGTGCATCATTCGCGGCCGTCGATCGATGTGCTGTTCGAATCGGCCGTGGATATCTACCGGAATCGACTGTTGGGCATCATCCTGAGCGGCGCTAACGACGATGGTGCCTCGGGCCTCGCGGCGATTCATAACGCCGGCGGACTGACGGCTGTACAGCGGCCGGAAACCGCGGTTTCACCGCATATGGCGCTGTCGGCATTGAAGCGGTGTCCCGCGGATTGGGTGCTCAGTCTCGATGAAATCGCGGGATTGCTGCAAACCTTGGATGCGGATAGCGTCGAACCGCGGACCAATTGACCATGGATACGCCCGCATTGCCCCCGGTAAAATGTCTGTTGGTCGACGACATGGAGGAGAATCTTTTGGCGCTGTCGGCCCTGCTGGCGAGCAATGATGTCGAGCTGTTGACTGCACGCTCGGGTTCGGAAGCACTGGAGCTGCTGCTGGTGCACGACGTCGCTCTGGCGTTTTTGGACGTACAAATGCCGGACATGGATGGCTTTGAGCTGGCGGAGCTCTTGCGCGGCAGCGAACGAACGAGACATATCCCGCTGATTTTCGTCACCGCGGGCGCACGTGAACCACACCGCCTGTTCAAGGGCTATGAAACCGGCGCTGTCGATTTCATCTATAAACCGATAGAACCGCACATCCTCAAGAACAAGGCCGACGTATTCTTTCAGCTTTACCGGCAGAGACAGATGCTGGCGCTCGAGTTGAGAGATCGCACGGAAACGCTGCGGCTCAATGAAATGTTTACCGCGCTGCTGGCTCACGATTTGCGCAGTCCGTTGAGCGCGATACTTGCCTCCGCCCACGTTCTAAAGCGCCGCGGCGATGACAGCGCGCAAGAAATTGCGGCCGGCATCGTCACCAGCGGCAATCGCATGGCGCGGATGATCGAAGACATGCTTGACCTCGCGCGCGCCAGGCTGGGCGGCGGCATCATCGTCAAGCGCGAGCCCGTGGATTTCAAGGCACTGGTAGAACGAGTACTTCGTGAACATCAGGCCGCGACTCCGAACCGCTTGATCGAGACGATCTACGACGGAGATCTGACCGGCCAATGGGATCCGGAGCGCATCGCTCAGGTTGCCTCGAATTTGATCGGCAATGCTCTCAAACATGGAAATTCCGATACGCCGGTGCGTGTGCGGCTGGACGGCGCGCGAGGCGATTGCGTCACACTGGTGGTGCAGAACGACGGCACCATCCCGCCTGACATCGTCACTCATCTGTTCGATCCGTTCCGCGGCGGCGCGCAACGCCAGGCGGGGCGCGGCGAGGGGCTCGGGCTCGGACTTTATATCGTTTCTCAAATCGTTCAGGCGCATGACGGAGATGTCGAGGTCAAGACGGGACAAGGCGATGAAACGTCGTTTTGCGTTTATCTGCCCCGCACTGGACGGCGCGCGTAAGACTGCTATTCCGCCGTGACTTCCACGGTGACGTTCATGCACAGAAAATCATCCGGCGCGCCGATAAATCCCCCGGCCAGCGGCGCAGCCTGAGACGCCTGGCGTGCTACGGCGACACGAATCAAATTCCGCCCTCCCACCAGGGCGTTGGTTGGATCGAACTCCACCCAGCCGGCGCCGGGTAGATATACCTGCAACCAGGCGTGAGTGGCGCCGCCGCCCACGAATCCGCTATCGGCTCCGATAAGCCTCTCATCGTACAGATATCCTGAAACGAATCGCGCCGCGAGGCCGATGCTGCGCACGGCCTCCATCATGAATACGGCAAAATCCCGGCAACTGCCGGACATGAGGCGCAATGTCTCCGTGGGGGTCTGAACGCCGACTTCCTCGCGACGTGCGTACAGGAAGTCGCGCCTCACCGCCGTGGTCATGCCAATGAGCACGTTGAGCGTATCTCTGTCAGGCGTCGCGTCGACATGAAATTTCGCCCATTGATCGACCAAATGATCGGGGTCTGGATATTGACGTTCCTTGGTGCGCGCCAGATCGGCGCTATCCTCGCCGCTGTAGCTGAAGGGCAGCTGTCGCGCGTAAGGCTCGATCCAGATGGTGGTTTCCTGCAAGGGATAGTGTTGGGCGCGAAACGTGGATTCGAATACCAACTCAGCGGATTTGTCATTGAAGGTCGCCACGGCAATTGAGTTGCCGAAGACATCGTGCAGCCAGCGCATTTCGCTCGGCACCGGCGCGACCATGAGCGCGGTGTCGAGCAGCCGCAGGTCGTGGCTGTCCCGGGGACGAGACATCAGCCGATGCTCGCTCAAAATCACCGGCTGCCGGTATTGATACTCGGTGCGGTGACGGACAAATAAAACCGTCATTTCCTTGCTGCGCGAATCTTCAATGAAGTTTTTGGATTATCCAGAGCCCCGGCTTGCCTTTTTGATTGAGGCCCACGTGCAGGAGGGCGGAGTGATTTTCCCAGAGACGCGCCACGGGCAACCCTTCCCGGCGAAACTGTTGTACGCGCTCTTCCATTGTCGGCTGTGCATGCATTCCCTCGGTCCCCAGGCTTGGAAGCTGAAGATGATCGTCCGCGCCTGCTGACTGGCGGCTCGACGCCAATGAACGGAAAGATCCGGCCTTGGCGGACTGCTCTATCAGATTAGACGGTGCGCTCAAGTCCAAGTGCTGGGTCACGGTCTGAATGGGCCGATTCTGCGGCGGAGCCGAATGAGCTGTATTGAGCGCCAGGAGACCCGACATTCCCAGCGCTGCTACCCAGATGACCCGCGTTGTTAAAATCCTTCCCATGTGGACAGTTGACCACGCTGGGAAAGGAATCGCATTCGGTCAACCGACCGATCGACCGTAGGAGGATGTCTATCGGCGGATTCCTACAACGCATCAGGACAAGCGGAGGTTTCGGCGGTGTACGCCAGCGGGCGAGTATCTTCCCATTCGGGAGCGCCCTCGCAACTCAAGGATTCGAAGTGAAACATAGCGTTAATGCCTGGGCCCTGGTCCTCGCGGGCGGCGAAGGAATCCGCCTGCAGCGCATCACCAGAAATATTCACGGTATCGCTGTGCCCAAGCAGTTTTGCTCATTGCAGGGCGGCCCAAGCCTGCTACAAGAGGCTCTGCAGCGCGCCTCCACGGTGGCTCCCATGCAGCGCGTGTGTACGGTAGTTGCAGAACAACATCGACAGTGGTGGACAGCGATGCTTGCGTATTTGCCCCAAGCGAACATCATCGTTCAGCCGCAAAATCGCGGTACCGCGCACGGCATTCTTCTGCCGCTGATTCGAATCGGCGATCGCGACCCGAACGCGACAGTGGTGATTCTACCTGCCGATCACTACGTGCGCGATGAGGACATCATGACAGCTTGCTTGCGTCGCGCCGCCGAATTGGCCAATGCCGATCGCGATTCGATCCATCTATTGGGCATTGAGCCGGATGAACCTGATACCGAGCTGGGTTACATACTTCCCGCGTCCCGTGCGCGTGACGACGCCGCCAATGTCGTGCGGTTTTTCGAAAAGCCAACGGCGGATCGCGCCCGCGCCCTTGTCGAGCAGGGCGCCATGTGGAATTCATTCATCATGGCGGCCTCGGTGCAAGCGCTGCTTGGCCTATTTGACGCATCCTTTGCCACCACGAAGGCCGCCATGCGCGGCTCCGAAGGCGCCGCGATTGACAATGTCTACCGGGACCTACCGAGCGTCGATTTCTCCCGCGACATCTTGCAGGGCAACGAATCGCTTCTCAAGGTGCTGCGCGTGCCGCATTGCGGCTGGACAGATCTGGGTACCGTCAAGCGAGTGGAACTTACGCTTCGGCATTTGCAGGACGAGGACATTGGGCCCACGAGGCGCCCGTACTTCCCCACCCATTTGAATCTTGCGGATCAATATGCGCGGCTGAACCGCAATCGTGATTTCACCGCGAGGTTTAGCCGCGTTGATTTGCGGGCGTAAATCACCAAGCCGCACAGCGCCAGGAGTTCCGGCCAGCCAACGCTGCCGCCGCCGCCGACTTTGATCGGAGTGCCGACAACGATGCTCTGTGTAGCGACCGGCGTTGGACCGGTGTTGCTTGCCGTGGCAGTGGCCTGACTGGTCAACGCTTGACCGTTAACATCCGTGCTGTTGACGGTGGCAATGAAGTTAATTTCCCAACCAGCTGTACCGGCAGTCGCATCGAGCGCGTTCAGCGCGCAAACCATCTTAGCCTCAGCCGCATCAATCAGGCAGACACCGGCTCCTGCGGACGGATTGGAGAAGGTCATTCCGGCCGGAATACTCACCGTCACGAGCACATTCTTGGCCGGTGGCGAACCTTCGGTATTTGAGACCGCAACCGCGTATGAATAGCTCGCCCCAGGGGTCACTATCGGACAAGCGCCTCTGAAAATCGTCCCATTGCAGAGATCATCAAGGTTGACATACGCCACACCCAGCGTCGTCGGCGTCTGCGATTCGGACACCGACGCGGAAATCGACGGACTATTGCTGCTGTTTTCCGCTTTGACGTTGGCGACAGCGGTCTGCACGCTCTGGCTGCTAGCGGCAGGGCCGAGCTGCACCGTGACGCTCGGCGTCCAGGTGGCTCCCGCCGCGAGCGATGCGAGCATGCAGGTGTAGGTGGTCGCCGTCGTCGTGCACGTGGCGCCGGCAGCGCTGTCGGATATCAGCGTCACGCCGGCCACCAACGTACCGTTCAGCACCACATTGATGGCGGGTTGCTGTTTGTCGGTGTTGGTCACAGTCAGGTCGTACACCAAATCTTGATTTGCAACGACCGTGACACCGTTGGGACCGGTGTAGCTCAGGGATAACGCGGCCGTGGAGGTCGCGACGACGACATCTTCGGTTGCAGCGCTGGATATCCACAGACCATCGCTCACGTTGAAGGTGAAGCTATCCGACCCGGCATATCCGGCGGCGGGCGTGTAAGTAAATGCGCCGGTGCTGGCATTGGTGAGCGCAACGGTGCCGTGAGCCGGTTGCGCGACGATGCCATAGGTCAAAGCGGCGATCGATCCCGGCGTCGCACTCAGCGTGCCGGAAGTGGCGGCACCGCCGACGATTTCCAGCTGTCCGCTATTGGCCACGGGTGGCACATCGATCACGGCCGTGAAGAACGCCTCGGCGATGGCACTGCCGGCGGTTACTGTTGCGCTGGCATGAAGCACTGTCGGTGTACTACCCGCGGTCACGAGAACAGATGGCTGCCAGGTGGCGCCTGCTGCCAGCGCGGCGAGTGTGCAGGTCAGGGTGGCGGATTTGGCGCTGAAGCTGCACGTGCCTCCGGCCGGGGCATTGATGGGAAGGTATGTCACACCCGCTGGTAGAGTAAACGTCAGCGTGAGATCAGCGGCGATCGCCAGATTGGCGGTGTTGGTCGCAGTGAACTCATAGGTCAATGTGCCGCCCGGCGCCACTGGGTTGGGGAACGCGCTCAACACCAGCGATATCGCGGCTTGTGCGCCCGGTGCGCCGTACACAAACGCTGCGCCATTGCCACTCCCGCTCACTAACGGGGTGTTGGGCGCGCCGCCCAACACGACGGTTGCGTCGCTGGACATCGCGAGCGCTGAACCAAATAGCGCGTTAGACCCGCCTAGCGGTGGATTGAGAATTTCCGCAGGCGTGTTGACGCAGTTCGGCGAGGCTGAAAAGTTGCACGTATAGAGGTCGATGGCGCCGTCGTACCCGGCGCCTTCTTGCGCTCGCGGCGAACCCACGAGCACCGTGCTGCCGTTACTGGAGAGCGCCAGAGATGAGCCATAATTCTGAATGGCTTGGTTTGCGCTAAACGACGCGCCGGGGAGATTCTCATTCGGGTTGGTAAAAATGAGAACCGGGCTGGTCACGCCCGCCCAGGTACCCGGCGTTAACCGATGGAAGACGCTCACGTCGCCGAGGTCGCCGGCACTGGCGCCATTGCCCAGCGCGTTGGGCGCACCGACGGCCGCGGTGCTGCCATCGGCGGACAGTGCAACGGCCGCGCCGTAGAAATCGCAAGTTTCTGCGGCGAGGTTTGTGCAAGCGGTTGCATCCGGTTTGGCCAAGGTGGTTACCGGCAATGTCTGCCATTGGCCACCATTCACTTGAAAGGCGAATGCACTGCCTTGGTTGGGTTGGCCACTAGTCACTACACCCGGGGCGCCCACCAGCGCGGTATTGCCGTCGGCTGACAGGGCGACGGCATAGCCAAATTTGTCGCACACGATCTGCGACTGAGGACTCCCGAATGAGGCGCAGGTGGACGCGTTCTCGCTGAGCCGCGCGGTGGGTAACGTCGGCCAGTTACCGCCGCTTGCGATATAGACATAGGCAGCACCGACAGCGGCTTCGTTCATGTTGCCGACACCCGCGCCCCCCGCTCCCGATATGCCCCAGGCACCCACCAGTAGCGTATTCCCGTCCTGGGACACGGCGACCGCGGAGCCAAACCGGTCGCTGGGGGTCGCGGCGTCGACCGGGTCGAAAATGACGGCGACTTGCGTACAGCCGGCGGGAGCGTTGAGCGTACAGGTGTATAGGAAAACCACGCCGTTCTCGATCGGCTGGCCATGCACTTCCGCTCTGTCGGCGGAGCCGACCGCCAGAGTAAAGGTGTTGTTGGTGACAGCGGAGACGGCAATCGCCGCGCCGAATTGATCCTGCATATCAGTGCCAGAGGCCGGGTCTTCGAGCTCAATCATTGGCGCGCTATTCCAGGCGCCGTCGGCATACTGGAAAACGAAAATGGTATTGGTATTCAGGTCGAGATTGTTGTTATTAGGGTTGTTGGCGGCCACCACCGCGACGCTGCCGTCCGGCGACAGAGACACCGCGGTGCCATAGCCTTGGGCGTTGTTGGGCAGAGGCAGCGAGGTCGGGAGGCCAGCAAGCGCCCGCACGCCCAACAGCGCCAGTAGACTCAATCCAAGAACAAATTTGCACGTACCCAAAACAACACGGCGTTTCATGGGAAACATTTGCGTCGGCCAAACCAGGTCAAGCCGCCGAGTGCCAGAAGCTCCAGCCAACCGAGACTGCCACCGCCGGAACTGCCGCCGCCGGCCGGTCCACCACCACCGGCACCGGCTGCCACCGTGACGTTGGCATTCACTGACGGCGGACTACTGCCGTTGCTCAAGGTGAGGCTCGCCGTGCTGGCCAGCGACGTGCCCGCGGTATCGGCGGCGTTGACACTGACCATCACGGTCAAAATCCACGACGCGTTACTCGCCAAGGTCGTCAAGGTGCAGTTCACACTGCTTCCCCCCGTACACGCGGCGCTGGTTGCGCCGCTCGTTGAAGTCCACGACGACAGACTCAGTCCCGAAGGCACGGTCACGTTCAGCACCAGGTTGTCCGCAGGCACTGTCGGGCTGGTGTTGTTGATCGTCGCCGTATAGGTGAGAGTCGGGCACGGGTTGGCGTCGCACGGCGTGACCTGGACTCCGCTCGGCCCGGTATAGCTTAAGGTCACGGTAGAGGCGCTCACCGTGATCGAGATCGTAGCGGCTGTCGAGGTGGTGACGCCGTTGCTCACATCGAAGGTAAAACTATCGGGGCCGGAATACCCGGGGTTCGGCGTATAGGTAAAGGTGCCCGTCGTGGGGTTGATGGGAGGACTTAAAGTACCGTGGGTCGGCCCGGCGACGAGCAAGTAAGTCAATGTTAGCGATCCATCCGTGTCGCTGCCCGTCACCGTGCCGCTCTTCGGCATGCCCTCGCCCGTTTCGAGGTTGCCGGAGTTGGCGGTCGGCGGCGCGGCGATGGTGGTGGTCACCGTATTGCTGGGCACGGCCGAAACGCCGGTCGCGGTGACCGATCCGCTGTCCTGAAGCGGAGTGGTGGTGGTGGGCGTGGCGCCCGCGGTCACGGTGATGGAGGGCTGCCACTTCGCGCCGGCCGCCAGCGCGGCGAGGGTACAAGTGACGGTGGTCGAGCCGCTGGTGGTGGCGTTGCTGCAACCGCCGCTCGCGGAAGCAAACGCCACGCCCGCCGGCAAGGTATCGGTGAGTGTGAGGGAACTGGCGCTGACGGCGCCCGTGTCGGTGACGATGAAGCTATAGGTAAAGCTCCCGTCTGTCGCCACCGCAGCGGGCGCCGAGCTCAGTGTCAGCGACAGCGTGGCCTGCGCAGCAGTAGAGGGTGTGCCGTACACATACGCCGCACCGTTGTCTGTTACTTCGCCGTTCGCAGTAGCACTGGTGTCCGGTGCGCCCGCCAGCCAGACGCTGCCATTGCCGGAAATGGCCACCGACGCACCGAAATAATCCATCGGGGATGGATAAACCCCGGGCGAGGGCTGGATGAGCGCGGGCGGGTCTATCAATGTCTGACTGGTGGGACAGGTTGCGGTCGTGATTGTGTACGTGCAGCTGTACACGTCGACTTGACCGGTACCGCCATAATCTTGGGTGTTGGTGCCTTGGAGCGATTCCGGCAGGCCGACGATCAGCGTCGTGCCGTCTTTGGATAGACCCAGAGAGGTTCCAAAACCACCGACACCCGTGTAGCTGGAATTGAACGGAGCGGGGGATGGAAATCCCGTGATGAGTTGGGGATTGGTAAGCGTAAGCGCGGGCGTGCCTTGCCAACTTCCGCTCGATTGCATGTAAAGGCTTACCGCCCCCGTCTCACCGGCTACTGCCCCCGGAGCCACTTCATTCGGAGCAGCGATCAAGGCCTTGGTGCCATCGGCGGACAGTGCCACCGCGAACCCAAATTCATCGCACTTGTCTTGCACCACATCGCTGCAGGCAATGGTGCTGTTGGGATCCGTGAACGTGCTCACCGGCGACCACGAAGTGCCGTTGTAGCCAAAGAGAAACGCCTGGCCTTCGCCGGGCTCGAGCTTGGCGGTATTATTTGGAGGAGGCGTGATGGTTTCATTTGCGCCCGGCGCGCCAATGAGCGCCGTTACGCTGCTGCCGGTTCCCGACAAGGCGACGGAATAGCCGAACTCATCGCACACGACCTGCTGGTTTGGCGCCGTACCGAAGGTGTTGCAGGTGGGTGCGGGATCGCTGAGCGTCGCGGAGACGGAGGGGAACGTCGTCGGCCAGTTACCGTTCGTTGTGGTATAGACATAGGCAGAACCCACAGCCGGTTCGGTCGCATTGCCGACACCGGGACCGCCCGGTCCCGGTGTTCCGGGAGCACCCACCAATACAGTATTCCCATCCGCGGAGATGGCTACCGCGGAGCCAAAGTTGTCGCCTGCGGACTGACCTGGATCAGCGAACGTGGCGATTGGGTCAAGAGTGCAGGAGGCTGGTGGGCCGGCCGTACACTGGTATTCGTACACCACACCATACGTAGCCGCGACCACACCGACTTGACCGCCGCCGGGCGAACCCACGACCACGAAGAAAGTGCCGTTGTTATTGGCTGAAACGGCCACTGCGGAGCCAAACAGATCCGTGGGCAGAGAATCATTTTTGCAATTCGAATTAAACTTATCCGAGGGATCACAGATGGTGACGCTGGGCGTGGTGCCCCAGGCACCATTGGCATACTGAAATAGGTACACGGCGGGCGGTGTATCGAATCCATATCCGCCGGCATTTGCGGCTACCACGGCGATGCTGCCGTCCGATGTCAGCGTCACGGCAGAACCGTAGTCATAGCGGACCGCGGTGGAAATAGGATTAGGCAGCGCCGTCGCGGCTGTGCCGGCGTGGGCGGGTGCGCCGAAAGCCAGCAGGCTCGCGCCGAGACCAAGTGTCGCAATTGTCGCTTTATGCCACATCATGTATGGGGCTCCCTGGAACTCGCCAGAATGCGAGATGTGCCCCTCAGGGGAAGCGCAAAGCCCATTCCGCGAATTATGTCGAGTGGTTTGCGGCAGGATGTTCAAGACGACCATGGTGAGAATCCCCTAAAGGCTGCAGACGGCCCGTCGACGCCCCGAATAGTTGTGAACGCTCGAAGCTCGATGATTACGGCGCCGGACACGGGGGCGTCTACCCCGTTTCGCTCAGAGATTTCTCAGAAAGTTCTCAGAGAACTCTTGTGTGTGGGGTCAGGTACTTACGCTATACTTCGGGCGTTCCTAAGGCGTCACGAAGAACTCGGCGTCACCCCCATGTCAGCCGTTCCAGGGCAAGTTTTGCAGATCGGCGAGTGGTCCGTGGATCCCGCGCTCGGCGAGATCGCATCCGGCGGGCGCGTTACCAAGCTCGATCCACTCACCATGCGCCTGCTGCTTTATTTCGCCGACAACGCTGGTCGAGTGGTGGCGCTGCAGGAACTCCTGGATGCGGTGTGGCCGAATGTGGTCGTGACGCCGCAGTCGGTGTACAACACCGTGGCGCAATTGCGCCGCACCCTCGGGGATCTTGCCGAGGCGCCGACCTACATCGCGAACATTCCGCGCAAGGGCTACCGCCTGATTGCGAAGGTCGAGCACCGCCAGGTAGAGCGCCGGGCGGCGCCCGCCGCGACCCCGGCGTCCGCTGGGACTTCGCCGTCCGCAGCGATGTCGGAACCCCTCGCGATGCCGCAGCCGCCCGCGAGTCCTGCGCTCGTCGATGTCCCAGCGCCGCGGTCGAACATCGGTGCGCCGAGGGTGCTCGTGATTGCCATCCTCGCCGTTGTGCTGATCGGCCTCATCGCCCTGGTGCTGGCACAAAGAGGTGTTTTCGGATCGCGCAGCGCCGTGACGGACACAGTTGATCATTCCATAGCGGTACTGCCGTTTCGCGATTTGAGCGAAGCCCAAGACCGGGCATATCTCGCCGAGGGCCTGGCCGAACAGATTGGCACCGTATTGTCAGGTGTGCCCAAGCTGCGGGTCATCGGCCGTGCATCGGCATTTGCATCGAGAACCGACAACATTCCGGACATCGCCAAAAAGCTGCACGTCGATCACGTCCTCGAGGGCAGCGTGCAGAGCTCGGCGCAAGGCGTACGAATCACCGCCGCTCTCATTCGCACCGACACCGGTCAGTACCTATGGTCGAAGACCTACGATCGGGCCACCGACGATTATTTCAGCATCGAGGATGAGATTGCCCGCGACATCGCAAGGGCGCTCACGCACACCGGGCTTCCGCCGAACAGGTCTGCAAGCACCTGTGGGAAGAACGGTGCAGCCAATAACCTGCTGCTGCAGGGCCGCTATCTTGGGCGCCGCAACACGCGCGCCGATCGCGAACGGTCAATTGAGCTCTACCAGCAGGCTCTCGCGCTTGAACCAGATTGCGCTGAGGCCTGGGCATGGCTCTCCACCGCCTATGGCGTTCAGGCCGCCAGCGGTTGGGTGGCGCCCGACTTGGGCTATCAACGCGCGCGCGACGCCGCCGAACACGCTCTGCGCCTGGATCCGCTCGAGGCTGACGCCCATGCGGCGCTTGCCTATGTCGAGGAGTTTCACGATTGGAACTGGTCGGGCGCGGATGCCGAGCTCAAGCGCGCGCTCGAACTCGATGCCGGCGATGTGCGGGTGTTGAACATGAATGGACACTTCGCGTTGGACTTAGGCCAGAGCGACCGTGCGATTGATTTTTATCGCCGCGCCGTCGATCAGGACCCCTTGAGCCCCGGCGCTTTGGGCGGGCTTGGGGCAGCATTGTGGAGTCGGGGTCGGTTGACGGAGGCAGAGACGGTCTACCGGCAGGCGGCCGCGCTCTCGCCCGAACGGCATCGGACATGGATTGCGTTGATAATGCTGGAGCGCGGCGATAAGGCGGCGGCGCTCGCTGAGATCGAGCAGGAACCCGATCCCGAGGCGCGCCTGATGGGGCGCGGCATCATCCAGAGCGCGCTGGGAGACCGCGAGGCGTCGGATCGCGCGCTCGCGGAACTAGTGGCGAAGTACCCGAACCACGCCTTCCACATCGCGGCGGTCTACGCACACCGCGGCGAGACCGATGCGGCGTTCCAGTGGCTCGAGAACGCGTTCGACCAGCGTAATAGCGAAATGCTGTGGTTGAAGATCGGTGTCTCGCTGCGTCCCCTGCGCGCCGATCCGCGCTACGACGCCCTGCTGCGTCGCATGGGTCTGCCGGTCAACGCGTCAGACGCTCCGTCAAGTGCGCGCGCAACGACGCCAACTGCTCCGGCGACAAATCACTGAGAATGCCGCGCCGCTCCGGCGGGATGTGATCGGTGACGGCGGCTCTCTCGCCAAACACATAGTGCTCGAATAACGCGGCCCAGGCGCGGCGAGTCGGTGCAGGCAGGCCGCGGATACTCAGGATTCCGTGCAGCAGCGCATCGAATGCGGAATCGGCGGCCGCACCGTCGCCCGTGAGATCGTGCCACCAATAGTTCACCAGCACGTTGAAGGCATCCAGCGACTCGACGTGATGCCACCACAGCGGTGGAATGCAGACCGCGTCTCCGGGTCCCAGTTCGGCGGTTTGCGCCGCCGCCAATGCCTCGCGAAACTTTGGATACCGTTCGAAGTCCGGATGACGCAGCGAGACTAAGCTCATGGGCGCTCCGGTGGGTGCGAAATCGAGCGGGCCGATATACAGATTCGAAATCTGTTCCGGAGGGAACAGCGTGAATCGCCGGCGGCCCGCCACCACGCAGCCGATGTTGTTCCATTCATCGACATGAGCAGGCGTGCTGATCCGATTGCCGAGCCAGATGCGCGGCAGCACTTTCTCATCGACCAGGTTCAAGCGGTTCTCATCGGTAAAGCCCGGCAGGCAATCGCGGATGAGCGCGCTCTGCGCCGCCACCGCGGGCGACTTTGGAAATTGCGCGTAGCGCAGCACCTGGTCGGCGACGGTGGACAGCGAGAGTCGATTGCGCAGGAAGTTGAATCCGCTCATGCTGTCGTTATAGAAAAGCTGGCCGTCGATTTCGGGGGCCGTCATGAGCGCATCGACCGGGATGCCGGTATCGAAGCGCTTCAGATACTGAACGAGGACTGCGGGAGATTCGTTCGCCGCCCGAACGGCAGGCCACTCCCGGATCACGCCGCGCAAAATGGCCGGACGTTTGTCCGGCAGTACATCGCGCCGTATATCGATTGCATCGAGGCGCGCGAATTCACGGATGGGCGCGGCAGCCTTCACCAGAAATAAACCTGCAAGCTCTCGCTCTTGCGATTGGGGGGGATGTTCATCAAGACCTCGCGATGATCGCGATAATTCGTCGCGCTGCGATCGAGGAGATTGTCGATTTCCGACACTCGATAGGCATTCTCCCTGCCTTGCGGCGCGTGCAAATCGCCGGGGTCCGGAAAAATGCCCATTCCGGCCATGATCGAGTACCAGGAAAATACCGGATAGCCGCGGCCAAGCACCTGTTTTCGAACATGCGGCGCAATGCCCTTGCCGGACATCCACAAGCTCAACAGCTGCTTCAACGGATCGGAGAGGTTCAAGTTGGCCGCGTTTGCGCGCCAATAGTCCGTATCGGTTCGGCTATTGGTTTTATAGTGTGTGACGATGTAGTCGCGAGTACCCTCGAAGTGCTCATTCACGCGCGCATTGAACCGCTCATGCGCCGCCTCGCCAAGATCACCCTGCAACAGGGCCTCGCTGAAGGCGGTCGCTGTTTGCTGGATAAATAGCAGGGCGGTCGCCTCCAAGGGTTCGATGAATCCTTGCGAGAGTCCCACCGCGAGGCAGTTCTTGTTCCAATGCTTGATCACGCGCCCGATTTTCATCTTCAGATGCCGCGCCGGGGTGTCCGACTCGAGCAGCCCCAAGCGCTCGCGCAATTCGAATTCCGCTTGGTCGGCGCTGCAGAACTGCGAGCTGTAGACATAGCCATTGCCGAAACGGTGCGTGAGTGGAATCTTCCAGGCCCAGCCATGCCTCATGGCCGTGGACACGGTCTCCGAGGGCACTGTTTCACCGATGGGCGTTGGCATCGCGATCGCCGAGTCATTGAAAAGATTTTCGGCAAAGCTTACGAAGGGAGTCTTCAGCGCCTGACTGATCAACAGTCCGGCGAAGCCGGTGCAGTCGACGAATATGTCCGCCGCGATGTCCTGTCCCTCCTTGGTGCCGACAGATGAGATGGCGCCCTGCGCATCGAGATTCGCGTGCGTGACATGCGCGGTCTGGTGGCGCACGCCGCGCTGCAGGGCTTTCTTGTGCAGGAACTGTCCCAACAGCACAGAATCGAAGTGATAGCCGTGCCAGATGTCGAACGGAAAATTATCGGCCGGTTTCGGCGCGAGATGGCCGCGCGCAAGCCGGGCCGCGATGAAGAAACGATCCGGATGCGCGCAAACCTCAGCGCCGTTGACCCGGGCGTCGGCATTGTGTACGAATTGGGTCATGGTCAGATTGTCGAGCATGGAAGCAAACGGGTGAAAGTAGCTGCAAAATCCCGGCTTGGTCGACCAGCCATCGAAGGTAATGCCGCATTTGTACGTGGCATGACATTCGGGCATCCATTCCGCTTCTTCGATGCCCAGACTATCGAAAAAACCACGCAGCCAGGGTGTGGACCCTTCGCCGACGCCGATGATGCCGACGGCCGGGGATTCCACCACCGTGATCTCGATTCCATGATTTGCGAGCGCGCGAGCAAGAATCAGCGCGGTCATCCATCCGGCCGATCCGCCGCCCACGACAACGATGCGGCGCAGCGATGGAGGTAATGCGGAACCCTTTGCGGGCATGCGCGCCGTATGCGCGGCAGAGCGGTTGTACACGGTGGCGGTATCGGTATCGCTCACGAACTTTACCTTACGCCGGTGAGATCATTTTGCGCAGCGGTTCCAGCCATTCTTCGATGCGGCCGGCCACCAGCAGCTGGATCGGCGCCCCGTCGGGGTAGGCGATGCCGCGGACCCCGAGCGCGGTCAGAGCGCCCGCGTCGATGAGTTCAGGCCTCGCGGCGCGAACCAGCACCCGGCCGGCAAGCACCTCGAGTTCGCGCACATTCGTGCCGCCGCCCAGAGCGGTGAGCATCTCAACAGCGTTTGGGACAACAGCGTTCGGGACTACCGCCTCCGCTTCAACATCAGTGTGCGCGTGTGGTTCCAGGGCCATTGGTGCGCGCGCAGCTTGGCGAATCTCCCCCGCGACTTGGTCAGCGATGGGGCCGAGCACCACCTGCAGACCCTGGGTCGATGTGCGCAGGACGCCGCGTGCGCCCAGGCGCCTCAAGGCAGCTTCGTCTATCGCCTTGTTGTCGATCAACACGAGGCGCAGCCGAGTGGTGCAAGCCGACACTTCAACCAGATTGGCGGTCCCTCCCAATGCGACCACGAACGCGCTCGCACGGGAGGCCGGCGGCATCGGTGCGTGGGGCACTGCATCCGCGTCTTCGATATCTCGCCCGGGGGTCGCAAGATTCCAGCGCACGATACAGAAGCGAAAAACCGCGTAGTACAAGCCAAAATATACTGCGCCGATCGGCAGCAGCAGCAGCGGCCGCTGCGCGCGGCTGAAATTCAACACATAGTCGAACAAACCCGCGGAGAAACTGAAGCCCAAGTGTACGCCGAACACATGCATCACCACCATGGCGAGTCCCGTCGCCACCGCGTGCAGCGCGTACAGCACCGGAGCCAAGAACATGAAGGTGAATTCGACCGGCTCCGTGACTCCCGTCAGCAGCGAGGTCAGGCCCAGAGATAAGAGCAGACCGGCGACGGCAGCGCGCCGCTCGGGTCTTGCCGTGTGGTACATCGCCAGGCACGCGCCCGGAAGGCCGAACATCATGACCGGGAAGAACCCCGACATGAACGCGCCCGCCGTCGGGTCGCCGGCGAAGAAGCGCTTCAAATCGCCGGTGGCGCCGTGGTAGTCGCCGACGATGAACCACGCGAAATTATTCAAGATGTGATGCAGGCCGGTGACGATGAGAATGCGGTTCAGCAGACCGTAGGCAAACAACCCGATCGATCCCGCGCCCAAGATGGCCTGACTGGCGCTGTCCATGCCGCGTTCGAGGACCGGCCATGCAAAACCTAAGATTGCGCCCAACAGCAATCCGGCAAGACCGCTGACAATGGGCACGAAGCGCCGCCCGCCGAAAAAGCTCAAGTAGCTGGGCAAAGTGATATTGCTGTACCGGTTGTAGGCGACGCCGGCAATGACCCCCGACAACAGCCCGACGGGAATGCTCAGCTTCGCAAGAGACCCCGGCGCCGCGTGCAGCATGGTTTCCACGGCGCGCGTGGTGACTAGAAAACCGACGACCGCGGCGAGTCCGGCCGCCCCGTGATTTTCGCGCGCGAGGCCGACACCCACGCCCACCGCAAATAAGAGCCCGAGATTCGAAAAGATGGCATCACCGGCGGAAGCCATGGCCGTCCAATTCAGAAGATCGGGCTGGCCCAGGCGCAGCAACAGGCCGGCAATGGGCAGTACTGCAATGGGCAGCATCAGCGCCCGTCCCAATTGCTGCAGTCCTGTAAACCGAAAACTCATGGTGATCGTCCCACATTGACCATTGCCTTCTCGACCAAGGCGCGCACCTCACCGGGCGAGCTGAGATCGAGGCTGCGCATCGCGAGCTCACGGCAGTTAAGGACCCGCAATTCGCCAATCTGACGTTTGATGGACGGTATCGCGGCGGGCACCACGGAAAGCTCGCGAACGCCCAAGCCCAATAAGATGGGCACGGCCAGCGAGTCCGCTGCCACGCCTCCGCACACCGCCGCCAGCTTGCCGGCATCGACGGCGGCACCCGCGGCTGAGGCCATCAATCTGAGTACCGCGGGATGCAGGGCGTCCGTACGGCGCGCGAGTTGCGCATGACCGCGATCCATGGCGAGCGTGTATTGCGTCAAATCGTTGCTGCCGATGGACAGAAAATCCGCTTCGCGGCAGATCCAAGCGGCCGTTAATGCCGCGGCCGGCGTTTCGATCATCGCGCCGAGTTCGATGCGACCTTGCAGCTTGAGCTCGCCCGCCAGTTCATCGACCATGTACCGCACGGCGCGGATTTCCGACACATCGGTGATCATGGGTATCAGCAGACGTACCTTGCCGAACGGCACGACGCGAAGCGCCGCGCGCAGTTGGGTGCGCATCAAATCGGGATGCGAGAGGGCTGTGCGCACGCCGCGCATGCCGAGCGCCGGATTGTCCTCGGGCGGCAGCGGCAAGTAGCGCAGCGGCTTATCGCCGCCCACATCCATCAGCCTCAATATCATCGGTACATCGCCCAGCGCATCCGCGATCGCCTGGTAGGCCTTGAGCTGCTCATCCTCGCTGGGCGCAGTCTCCCGATCGATGAACAGAAACTCCGTGCGAAGCAACCCGCAGCCTTCGGCGCCGTTCGCGACGGCGGCAACCGCGTCCGCAGCACTGCCCAGATTTGCGAACACCTCGACGCGCGTGCCATCCAGAGAGCGGCATTCGGTTTGCGCGGCTGCGCGCAGCGCAGCGCTTGCAAGCCGCTTCCGTGCAACTGAGGCGTGTGCCTGCTCGATTTCCGCGGTCGAGGGCCGTATTCGAAGCTGCCCGCGATCGGCATCGACAATCACGGGCGCACCGTCGGCGACCTCGTGGATTCTCCTGCCGAGCCCGATGAGCATGGGGATTTCCATCGCCGCCGCCAGAATGGCCACGTGCGATGTCACGCCGCCTGCGCCCAGGCAGATGGCGATCAGCCGCTTGGCGTCAAGCGCGGTCAGCTCCGATGGCAGCAGATCGTCAGCGATTAATACCGCCTTCTCCGGCAGCGGCGTATTCATCGGTCGGGCTTCGCCCGCCAGCGCCAGAAGTACATGCGCTTCGACATCCAGCAAATCATCGGCACGCTCCCGCTGGCGCGCATCCCCGAGGCCTTCGAGAGCTTTGATCGACTGCCGAATGGCGCCGCGCCAGGCAAAGGCCGCGCTCTTGCCTGCCGCAATGAGCGCATGCGCAGCGTCCGTCAGTGTGGGGTCGCCCAAAAACTCGAGATGCGCCTCAATGATCTCGCGGCGCGTACCCCCGCCGGCCGCGGCGACGCGTTGCAGCCGCGCGCGCACATTGGCGAGCGCACGGTCAAGTTCGGCGGATTCGTGAGCCGCACCCGCACCGGCTTCGATCACGTCGATTTCCCGCCGTTCGATTCGCGTAGCGCGGCCGACCGCGAACCCCGCCACTGCCGCAATCCCGCGGAGAACGCTGATATCGCTGCCGCTGATATTGCTGTCGAGGGCCGCAGCGGATTGCAGCGGCGCCCGCGCAGGTGAGCCATGATGCGCGGACAGCTCGACTTTGACCGCCTCATCGATGCCGGCAACCAAACCTGCCACAGCCTGCGGCGCGTCCGGACCAATGCCGCGAATGGTCAATTCATCGCCGTGGCGCACGCCAAGCGCCATGATGGCGACGACGCTGCGAGCATTGGCGCTGCGGCCGTGAGCCGCTAACGACACTTGCGCGTTGAAGGCTTTGGCGCGGTGCGCGAGCAGTGCGGCAGGCCGCGCGTGCAGGCCCTGCCGCAAGGACACGGCAATCGTCCGAGTGACTGCGGCATCGGAGAGACCCGAAGGCAGGCCCGATCTGGCCGGCACGCCCTCGAGCTCGAAGAGCACGTCGCCACTGGAAACCGGTCCCGGTGTACGCCGATGAGTGATTTGCAGGCCATCCATCGGCGCAATGACGATGGGCGTCATCAAGCTCTTGGCACCGCGCGCCACGACATCGAGGTTGAACCGTATCAGTTCATCGCCAGCCCGCACCGAGGCGCCAGTCTGTACGCGCGGCTCGAACCCGCGGCCTTGCAGCTCAACGGTATCTATTCCGATGTGAATGAGAACATCGATGCCCTGCGGAGTGCGGATCGACACGGCATGACCGCTCGCCGGCAGCGCGATGACCTCACCTGAGCAGGGCGCGACGAGTATTCCCGTGGTCGGATCGATGGCTACGCCGTCGCCAATCATGCGCGCCGCAAACGCCGCGTCGGGCACTTCCTCGAGACCAGTACACCAACCGGCAAACGGCGCGATGATTTTCAGCGTCGACACGTTACTCTCCGATCTCAACCCAATCGAGCGCCCACATGGGATCGAGGCGAGGGCGCGCGAACTTGAGACACAAATCGTGCCGGCCGGGAAAACTCGGCAGCGGCTGCGCGGGCAAAACCGTTACGCCATGGTTTGCCATAGCCGGCGCCAGTGGCAGGCTTGCAATCGCAGGCGTGTCGCAGGTGTCGAGGTGCACCTCGAGTTCCCCCTCAGGCGTTCTCGCGCGGCCCAGCGCAATGGCCGCGGCATCCGCGCCGAGTGCAAAGTTGAAGGGCAAGGCAGCCACGGAAGCAACGATATTTTTGCCGCCGGACAAATCGACATCGCGATCGATCCAGCAAGGATTCATGATGTCGATGGCTATCGGAGCGCCGCCGCTGGCTTGTCCGGCCGCAGGCTCCAATAGAAGCCCGATGCGATTGCTGCAGAGCTGCAGATCGTGGCTGTCGCGACGCGTGCCGGCATGCGGGTCGAGACGCTTGATCCAGGTCCTGGACGCCTGCCTGTCATCGACAAAGCTTGCGGCACGAACCTCGCTGCCGACGGAAACTTCCAGCGGCGATGCGTAAGCGATTGAACTCAGCGTCGGGTCGCGGCCATCGAGTGAGTAGCGGATTTTGGCGCCTGGCAGATCCTTTTGCGCCTCGCTCGACAGGGTGATGGTGATGCCCTGTGCGCCGCGCTCGATCTTCGCATCGATGGCGAAGACGCTGTCCGCGTATGGCAAACCGAAGGCGCGGTAGCGCGCAAACATGGGCACCAAGCGGGTGAGAAAATGCGGCCACTTGCGCAGCATGGGCGACCAACCCACCTCCGCGAGCGCCGCCGCGCGGGGCAGCGCCATCCACACGACTCGATTGTCGTTTTGAATATGCTCGGTCCAGATGTTGGCCTGCACCCCGAGCACGTGCCGTTGCTGGGACACGCTGAGTTGCGGATCCACGGGGTTGAAGCGATACACATCCTCGAGCGAAGACAGTTCGAGCCGGCCCGGCGGTTCGCCTGCCAGAGTGCTTTGCCTGCGGTCGAAGTACAGCGTCGGCTGGGGGGCGAGTACGGTGTCGTTGCCGGCTGCCGCGGCGTCGTGTGCGCCGGAAACCCCGCGCCACGACATGACAATGGCGTCAGTCGGCAATCCGGGAGCCAAGACTTCATCCCAACCGACCATTCGCCGCCCATGCGCGGCAAGATAGCGGCCGATGCGCTGCGTGAAGTAGGTCTGCAACGCGTCCGCGTTTGGAATTCCGAGTTCACGCGCCTGAGCCTGCACTTGCGCGGAAGCATTCCATTCGTCCTTGACCGCCTCGTCGCCGCCGACGTGCACATAGCGGGAGGGAAACAATTCCATGACTTCGGCGAGCACGTCCTCGAGAAATCCGAATGTCTGCGGCTCGAGATTGAACAGATGCGTATGCACGCCCCAGTCCGGCGAGACCATGAGGGGCGGCCCGCCGACGCCAAGCGCAGGGTAGGCGGCGATGGCCGCCTGTGCATGTCCCGGCATTTCGATTTCAGGAACGATTTGCACATGGCGGGCCGCCGCATGCGCGACGATGCCGCGCACCTCGGCTTGAGTATAGAAACCACCGTAGCCTCCGCGCCACGCCCCAACCGAGGTGAGCTTCGGATATTTGCGGATTTGCAGCCGCCAACCTTGATCGTCGGTCAAATGCCAATGCAGCACGTTCAGCTTGTGCCACGCCATCCAGTCGATCATGGAGCGTATGAACGCCGGCGACTGAAAGTGCCGTGCGGAATCGAGCATCAGACCGCGCCATCCGAACCTTGGCGTATCGGTGATCATTTGCGAAGCGATCTGGTGAACCCCGGGGTCTGGAGGCAGTAGCTGCCAAAGGGTCATGGCGCCGTAAAAAAGCCCCGCGCCGGTGGTGGCCGATAGCGTGATTCTCAGCGGCGAGACTTCAAGGCGATACGACTCGGGACCGAACCCCTTCTCGCGCTGGAATAGGATCGCGGAGCGAGGATTTCCTGACGCGGCGCTCGACAGCGCCGCGGGGTACGCGGAGACCGGCAGTACCAGCGTATTTGAACGCCGCCATAGCTCGACGAGATAGTGGGCTGCGCCTGCCGCTTCACGGTCGCCGTGGGGCACCCTGATCCGGGTCGCGGCGCTGATCTCGAAGACACCATCGCCGGCAGTGATTTGTGCGGGAAGCGGAATGACTCCGCCATGCGCCGTAGGGATAAGCGCCAAGCTCAAAACAAGGGCGGCCTGTGCCGCCCTTGTGGTTCTCAACAGCATCGAGCCGTACCGCACGCTCTGCACTCTACCGCATTGCCACGCGCGGCGGCCGAAACGGCGCGCTTACATCTTGAATCGGACGGTGAGGTAGTACTGCGAACCGTTCTTGTAGAAGGCTCGCGGCTGGTCCTCATTCAAGGCATAGTACTTGAGCGTGGGATTGTTCAAGTTCTGCCCGTCCAGCGTGATCGAGAAGTTCTCGTTGATGATGTAGGCCAGCGATGCCGACAAGTCCCCGATGTTGTACTGGGTGAAGGCGGTATTGCGGTCCAAGCCACTGTAGAACGACGAGCGATACGTGTAGGCCACGCGCGCGCTGATGTGCTTGTTCTCGAAGTAGCCCTGCACGTTGTAGGTGTCCTTCGAAGTGCCCACCAAGCGATCATCGCCGTTGATCGTGATGTTCGAGGTTTGCTTGCCATCGGCGTAGGTGTAGTTGCCGATGAATCCGAAGTAGTTGTTGAAGGCTTGCTGATACGCGATTTCCGTGCCCTCGACGCGGCCGCTGGCGTTCACCGGTATGGTCAAGAGGTAGGGCACGAAAGCGCCGTTCGGGGTTTGCGAGCTATAAGTGAAATAGCTCTTCTGTTCCGTTCCATAGCTGACGTAATTGCGCAAATCCATGTAGAACAGGGTCGCCGAGAGCAGCGATTGCTTCGCGAAGTACCATTCGAGCCCGGCGTCCAGATTCGTCGATAGAATGGGCTTGAGATCCGGGTTGCCGCCGGAGCCGCTGCCGACCTCGCCGACCGCCCCGGGGGGCGACAAGCTCGTGAATCCCGCCAGGGCTGAATAGTCCGCGCGCGTCATGGTCTCGGCGGCGGCGAAGCGCGCCACCAGATCCGGTGCCACATCGATCTTCAAGTTCGCGCTCGGCAGCACGTCATTGTAATCGTGCGACGTCGGAACGCCGATGTATTGCCCGAAATCCGAGTACTGGGATCCTGGCGTCAATGCACTCACCCCGGTATAGGTCAGCACGTCCTCGACGGTGTGGACGAAGCGCACGCCGACATTGCCTGCCCAGTTATCGCCCTTGAAATCGGACTGAA
>Ga0302324_100001410_pt1 | contig 58598 bp, 48 predicted proteins | sample Palsa_T0_1_FD_201949 | JGI IMG/M metagenome (GOLD analysis project Ga0302324, IMG submission 201949) | Peat permafrost microbial communities from Stordalen Mire near Abisko, Sweden - Palsa_T0_1 | ecosystem: Environmental > Terrestrial > Soil > Palsa > Peat permafrost | place: Sweden: Abisko...
GCACGTGCGCCGGAGCTGCCGTGTTGGAAGGCGTGGCAGCTCGAGTGTACGCGGGCTTGTCGATGTCGCCGTCGCCGCCCGAAGAGTGGGTGCGATCGATCTCGATGGAGCCCTTGAAATACGCGCCGTCCTCAATCATGATGCGCGCCGTGGTCAAGTCTCCGACCACCGAGCCATCCTTCTTGATTTCGATGCGGTCGCGCGCCCGCAAATTGCCCTTTACGCTGCCATAGACGACCACTTCGCGAGCCACTACGTCGGCGGTCAGCTTGGCGCTGGCCCCCACGGTGAGCTTGCGGTCTTCGAGCTGAACCAGCCCTTCGACGCTGCCGTCAATGTGCAGATCTTCATTTCCGGAAATTTCGCCCTTGATGTGTAAACTGGCGCCTAGCCGTGCCGTGGTTCCGGACGGCGTGGAGCTTAGCGGGCGCAAGGCATCCGTGCTCATAGCTGTTCCCTCCGTTTTTGCCGAAGCCGGCTTCGCTACCGGTGCTGGTATTTCCGGAGCATTTGCGGTCGTCGGTTGCGGCGTTTCTGGTTTCTTGTTCCCCCACATTGCCTTCTGGCCTCCTCGGTCAGAATCACCTACTAAACTCCTGGTGCTGGACCGGGGGTGCGAAACACTGTATCTCCCTGGTCAATATTTGGAACAATAGAAATAAGGGCGTGGTGTTCCTTTAGGTAACACGGGCTGGGGGCCCGGCTGGGAGGGCAAAACAGTACTAAAAACCGACTCGGAGTGCAACGGGAAAAAATTGTTTCAGTCTGGCTCCATTGTTCAATACTTCCGAAGCACGCCTACTACCCGGCCCTGAATCTTTACGTCCGCTGCCGGAACGACGATGGGGGGCATTTCCGAATTGGCGGGTTGCAAGCGAATCTTTCCACCCGCCTCGCGATAAAAGCGTTTTAAAGTGGCTTCGTCATTGCCGACCAATGCCACAACGGTTTCGCCGGGATTGGCGACTTGCGTTGGCTCAATCACCACGTAATCGCCGTTCATGATGTGGTCTTCAATCATGGAATTGCCCTTCACTTGCAGGACAAACGATTTGTCCGAGCGCGCGAACTCGCCGAGAGAAAGCGTCTCCCGTTCTTCCACTGCTTCGAGTGGCCTGCCGGCGGCGATGCGGCCAAGGAGCGGCAGCTCGACCGTGTGCCGGTCGAGGACCTGTTCGCGCACCGGCTTGGGGAGCTGCGTGACTTCGATTGAGCGGCTCTGGTTGTAGCCGCGCCTTATAAAACCCTTGCGCTCTAGCGTGGTGATGTGCTTGTGCACGGTGGCGAGCGAAGTGAGTTTCAGAGAGCGCGCCATTTCCTCAAAGCTCGGCGAGTATCCGTGCTTGTTGTGAAAGGCGACCAGAAAATCGAGAACTTCTTTTTGTCGTTTCGTCAGGGTCATGTCGCGCACCTCCAGGGCGTCCCCATCTTAGGCGAATTAAAAGCGAAAAAGCAAGGCCAAAAATTCGCGGCGTGCAATTTGTTCTTGCAAGCAGGTTCGCCATGACACGATTCGTTGAAGCCTACCAACAAGAGAAATTCACCCTCCCTGGAATTCCCCTTGTCCTTATCTCATGCCATTTAAGCCACATCGTTTTTGCATCCCGATATTACATGGCCAGTTCCATTGTGCTATGCTTGCGTATTGGAAGCCCTCTTGGGAACTTCGGTAACCGCAACTGATGGTCCTTGGGGCAAGCCGGGTGGTTAAAATTCATAATTAAGAATTGGAGCTTTTCTAAGCCATGGCTACGATTACGGACCCAGTTGTCCGCACACATAAGCGCGAAGTCATCGAAAAAGCAGTTCTTCGCTTTTGCGGAGACTCGGGCGACGGCATGCAGATTACGGGCAACCAGTTCACCAACACGGTGGCCCTCTACGGAAACGACCTGGCAACGTTTCCCGATTACCCAGCCGAAATTCGCGCCCCCGCGGGCACCCTTCCCGGAGTAAGCGGCTTCCAGATTCAGTTTTCCTCGGGCGACGTATTTACCCCCGGAGACGCCGTGGACGTGCTGGTGGCGATGAATCCCGCCGCCCTCAGGACCAACGTCAAGGATTTGAAAGCGAACGGCATCCTCATCGTAAACAGCGATGCTTTTACTGACAACGATTTGCGCAAGGCGGACCTGACCGCCAATCCCCTGGAAGACAATTCCCTCAACGCCTACCGCCTGTTTCCCGTGGGCCTGGAGCGTTTGACGCGCCTCGCTCTGCAGGACTTGGGCCTTGACGCCAAGTCGATGGACCGCTGCAAGAACTTCTTCGCGCTGGGCATGTGCTACTGGCTCTACAACCGCACGATGGACTTGACGTACAAGTGGATCGAGGACAAGTTCAAAACCAAGGCCCTACTGGTGGAAGCCAACAAGCTGGCCATGCGCGCGGGTTACAACTACTGCGAAGCGACCGAGGCGTTTCAAGTCAGCTACGAAATCCCTCCCGCCAAGCTGACACCCGGCACGTATCGAAATCTCAGCGGCAACCAGGCGCTGGCGATCGGTTTCGTGGCGGCGTCGCAGAAGGCCGGGCTGCCCCTATTCCTCGGCTCCTATCCGATCACACCTGCTTCGGACATCCTGCACGAACTTTCCATGTACAAAAATTTCGGCGTGATGACGTTCCAGGCCGAAGACGAAATCGCGGCCATCACTTCCGCCATCGGGGCCGCCTATTCCGGAGCCCTGGCGCTCACCACCACTTCCGGCCCCGGCATGGCGCTGAAGACGGAAGCGATGGGACTGGCGGTCGCGGTGGAATTGCCCCTTGTGATTTGCGACATTCAGCGCGGCGGCCCGTCCACGGGCTTACCGACGAAAACCGAGCAAGCGGACCTTCTGCAAGCGATGTTCGGGCGCAACTCGGAAGCGCCGATCCCCATCCTCGCGCCCTCGACGCCGGGCGATTGTTTCTGGGTGGCCGTCGAAGCCTGCCGCATCGCGCTCAAGTACATGGTGCCGGTCATCATTCTGTCCGACGGTTATCTGGCCAACGGTGCAGAGCCGTGGCGAATTCCCACGGTGGACGAAGTCCCCGGGATCAAGGCCAAATTTACGACCGATCCCAACGGATTCCATCCCTACTCTCGTGACCCGAATACCTTGTCACGCCCGTGGGCGATTCCGGGCACGCCAGGACTCGAGCACCGCGTCGGCGGCATCGAGAAGCAGGACGTAACCGGGAACATCAATTACGAGCCGCTGAACCACGAAAAAATGGTTCGCCTGCGCGCGGCCAAAGTCGAGGCCGTGGCGCAGGACATTCCAGATCTGGTTCCGGCGGGAGATCCTGACGGCGACTTATTGATTGTGGCCTGGGGCTCGACCTACGGCGCGATCACCGCGGGGCTGAAAACGATGCGCGCCAAGGGGCATCGCATCGGCCATGTCCATCTGCGGCACCTCAATCCGCTGCCGCGTAATCTGGGAGAGGTGCTGGGGCGCTACCGCCAAGTGCTGGTCCCCGAGATGAACCTCGGCCAGTTGCTGATGCTCTTGCGTGCCAAGTACCTGGTGGACGCGCAAGGCTACAACAAGATTCAGGGGCAGCCCTTTAAGCAATCGGAAATCGAAGCAAAAATTGAAGAACTTCTGGGCTGAGGCCCGAAAGGAATTTGGAGACCAGACCCATGACTACGGCATCGTTTCCAGTACTCACCAAGAAGGATTTTCAGACGGACCAGGAAGTCCGCTGGTGTCCGGGATGCGGAGACTACGCCATTCTCTCCGCCGTGCAGGCCGTGTTCCCCGAGCTGGGGATTCCACGCGAAAAATTCGTTGTGATTTCCGGCATCGGCTGCTCCAGCCGCTTCCCGTACTACATGAATACGTTCGGCTTTCACACCATTCACGGCCGCGCGCCGGCCGTCGCGACCGGCGTGAAGATCACACATCCCGAGCTGGAAGTGTGGGTGGCGACCGGCGACGGCGATTCGCTCGCCATCGGCGGTAACCATACGATTCACATGCTGCGGCGCAACGTCGGCATCAAGGTGCTGATGTTCAACAACAAGATTTATGGGCTCACCAAGGGACAGTATTCTCCGACTTCGGAGTTCGGCAAGAAAACGAAATCGACTCCCTTCGGTAACGCGGACCGTCCGTTCAATCCACTGGGCCTGGTGATTGGCGCGGACACTTCCTTCGTGGCGCGCTCCGTGGACGTCTTCCAGCAGCACCTGAAAGACACGCTGCGAAAAGCGGCGGCGCACCGCGGCTCGGCCTACGTCGAGATTCTTCAGAACTGCAATATTTTCAACGACGGCGCATGGTTCGATCTGACCGAAAAGGAAGCCCGCAGCGAGCACGTCGTGCAGCTGGAACACGGCAAGCCGCTGATCTACGGCAAGAACCGCGACAAGGGCATTCGTCTCGACGGCATGGAGCTCGAAACCGTCCATCTCGGCAACGGCAACGGACTCACCGAGAAGGACCTGCTCGTCCACGATGAGCACCACCCGAATCCCGCGTACGCCTATTTGCTGGCGCAGATGGAAGAGAAGCCCGGCTTCCCCACCCCCATCGGCGTGCTACGCTCCTGGGACCGCGACCGCTACGAGGACGTGATGTCCAAGCAGATTCAGGACGTGATCGCCAAGCGCGGCCCGGGCGACCTGGCCAAGCTGCTGAACGCCGGCGATACGTGGGAAGTGCGGTAGGTTTTCCGCCGCTTCGCGCGATTCATAGGTCCATTGTTTCGAGCCGGTTGAATTTCAAACACTACTGGTGAGGTGGATTTCAAATCATTGGGCGGCCCGGAAGTTCGGGCCGCTTTTCTTTTTTCTGGGCAGTTTCCTGCGTGCAGGGAAAAGGGAGCGGCGCAATAATTTCAAGTTTGAAATTTGAGAATTAATCCCTACAAATCGCGATTCAATCTTGGATTCAAAATCCGCGCCCGGTTGCCGCGGTCCACTACTGCCGCGTACCGGCAGCCATTGCCGACGCGCGGGACTCGCTCGATCGCGCTGCGGCAAAATAATTTTCGTCGTTCAGGCGGCGATAGATGCGGCCAGCGACTCCGGCGGCCATGGGTCCCTTGATCGCGGAGCTGTGTCCGCGCATCAGGACAACCAGAACGATCTTGGGGCGCTCTTGGCCTGCGTAAGAAACAAACCACCCGAGACGCGACGCCGCATCCGAGCAGGTGCCCGTTTTTCCGAACGCTTGCGCATCGTCGGAAATGTAGCTGGAGCGCGCCGTGCCGTAGAGCACCGCGGCCAGCATGCCGTCCCGCACTTCCGGGAGGAGCGATTCGATGTTGAGCTGCCGCTTGACGCGCGGTGAGAAATTCGCCTGCTCCGCCGTGCTGCGCGGATATTGCAAATAGTAAAGAGTGCCGCCGTTGGCAATGCTCGAAACCAGGGCGCCGAGTTGCAGCGGCGTCATCTGAATCCCCTGGCCAAAACTGGACATCCGCGCGACGCCGCCAAAGGTAGGCGGCTCGGACGGAAATCCGCCGGGATGCTCTTCCGGAATCTGATACCCGGCCAGCTCGCCGAGGCCCAGGAGGCGGCCGTAGCGCGAAACCGTGTCAAATCCCATGCGCCGGCCAAGCTCCTCGAAGAAGGCGTTGTTGGAGTGCGCCAGCGCCTCGGTGAGGTTCAAATATTTGCGGGGAGCGACGCGGATCATCGTATCGCGCGTTACCACGCCCTCCTGCAACGCCGCGACCGCGATCACCGGCTTAATCGTCGAGCAGGGAATATAGCCGGCGGAAAACGCGAGACTCTGGTTCACTACCGTGAGGATACGCCCGCTGGAAGGATCGATGGCCACGACGGAACCGTTGTAGCGCCCCAGCGCGTCCACAGCCGCCTTGCGCACGATCGGGTCATCATATGCCGAGACGTCGCCCTTTTCGGAGTCCGTGAAGGTCGGAACGCCGTAGCGCGACGATGAGCTTTTCCTTACGGCAGCGCGCGCCGCGCCTGGCGCGGGAGCCGCCAGCGCTGGTGAACTTCCTGCAATCGATGCGCAGAGGAAAATTGCTAGCAAGCGAATATGGCTGGGCCGACACATCATCATCAATTGTTCCAGTCTGGACCGCTAAAGCGCTCCCGATGTGCGTTTCAAGCTGAGGCCATGATTCTAAGCAATTTGTTTGCCGAAACGCAATAGGAAATCTCAACATATAGGTACTATCATGTAGAGGGCCATAATTCAGTACCTTTGTACTAGCCTGAAAACACTATGCCTAGGGGTGAAACACCTGTATAAGGGCTGTATCCTTGAGGAACATTCAGTTCCACTGTAACCCAACGTTTACCATTCTGTGGCTGGACGTAGTTTCGCGGCCCGGCAGAGCGCCGAGCCGCGATGTGTAGAAATTAATTTCCCGCTCGTCCGAGCGGCGAATTACTTCAGCGGGCGCGGCTTGCCGGGCGCGGCAGAGGCGCCGGAGGCAGCAGCGGCTGCGGCGTGAGTCGCGGGTTTTTCCGAGGGATTCTCCGCCTGGGCTGCCTGGACCGGCGTGCCATTGGCCGCGCCGGGAATGGGAATATTCATGCTCTTCCGCAGCGCGTTCTCGAGTTTTCCGCGGACGTCGGCGTGTTCCTTGAGAAAGACGCGCGCATTTTCGCGTCCCTGGCCGAGGCGCTCGCCGCCATACGAAATCCACGTGCCTGACTTCTCGAGGATGCCCTTCTCCACGCCCAGGTCGATCAAATCGCCTTCGCGGGAAACGCCCTCTCCGTAGAGAATGTCAAACTCGGCTTCGCGGAAAGGCGCGGCCACCTTGTTCTTCACCACCTTGGCGCGGGTGCGCGAGCCGATGACGCGGTCGCCTTCCTTGATGGACTGAATGCGGCGAATATCGAGCCGGATCGACGAGTAGAATTTCAGCGCGCGCCCGCCCGTGGTGGTTTCCGGATTGCCGAACATCACGCCGATTTTTTCGCGAATCTGGTTGATGAAGATCAGGCAGGTGCGCGATTTCGAAACGATGGCCGTGAGCTTCCGCAGCGCCTGCGACATCAGCCGAGCCTGCAAACCCATCTGCGGATCGCCCATGTCGCCTTCGAGTTCCGCGCGAGGCACGAGCGCCGCCACCGAGTCCACCACGATCACGTCCACCGCGCCCGACTGGATCAGCTTCTGCGCGATCTCCAGCGCTTGCTCGCCGTTGTCCGGCTGCGACACCAGCAGATTGTCCACGTCCACGCCCAGGTTTCGCGCGTAAACCGGATCGAGCGCGTGTTCGGCGTCGATGAACGCCGCCTGCCCGCCCATCTTCTGCGCCTCGGCGATAATGTGCAGCGTCAGCGTCGTTTTCCCGCCCGATTCCGGGCCGTAAATCTCGATCACGCGCCCGCGCGGCACGCCGCCCACACCCAGCGCCGCGTCGATCGAAAGCGCCCCCGTGGGAATCACGCTGACCGGCACCAGCACGTCGCGGCTGCCCAGGCGCATGATGGCGCCCTTGCCGTAATCCTTCTCAATCTGCGAAATCGCGTTTTCCAGCATTTTCGTCTTTTCGTCCGTCATCGCTTCACCTCGGAGGCTGAGTTGTCACGTATCGTGACTTTGCGGGTCCCACGGAGTCTACTACAACCGGCCCGCTTGGCGCAAATTCCTTACGAGAGGCAGGATATCATGTGGCGAAGAAAAAGCAAATACTATTTAAATGGTTCCGGGTCGGATGAGCAGTCGCTTCGGGTAGCGGCTGCAGTCGCTGTTCTCTGTATTAGAGGCTCCTGTGTCATTTGGCATATCCGGAAAAACCCCGCCTCTGAAGAGGCGGGGTACCGCAGATCAGCGGCGGGACCGGGTATGTCAATGGAGCCAGAGACTTAGTAAGTGGCGCCCTCAGGAACCCAAATGACGTCGATACGTCGGTTTTCCGTGCCCGACCCGGCTTGGCCGCTGCCTGTGCGGGACGTGGCGCGGGAAGAGTCGAGGCCCTTTTCGTTGAGGTACTTCACAGCATTGCTGGCGCGGTCTCTCGCGACCTGCGCGGGTTTGCCTTCGCCTGGGTCCGAATAGCCGATAATCACGGCGGTCGCTCGTGGCTCGTTTTGCAGGCGCACGGCAACGTCGTCGAGGGTGCGCTTGCACACGTTGTCAATACGCGTGCTCAATGGTTTGCCGAATGCGCATTCGCCGATCTTGCTGGCCAGCGGCGGCGGAGGCACGGGCTTCACTACGACAGGTGTGGCAGCTTCGGCGGTTCCACCCCGCCCGTCATCCACTCGAGTGGAGATTGTGTAAGAGGCGGGCGATAGCCCGCTCGTGTCAAACTCTCCCATCGGGCCGTTGCCTGTAATCTTGCCGGCATATGCTTGCCAGGCGTAGGTGAGTGGATCTCCGTCGGGATCGATCGCGGCGCAGGCAATGTGGGAACGCTCCCCTGCGAAGACCGAAGGGGGATTTGCCGAGCAGGTCATTGTTGGGGGACGATTCGGCCGTGCGTCCACTCGAATGTCCGCGGAACAATCGCTTGCGCCGCCCCGACCATCATCCACATGCACTCTTACGGCATATGTGCCGGCAGCCGCGCCGGAGGAATTCCACTTAGCATCGGCTCCGGAGCCATCCACGGCGCCGCCGTTTGCCGCCCACGAATACGTAATGGGATCGTTGTCCGGATCGCTGGCAATCGCGTGCGCCATGGCCGTGTCTCCCGACCCGGCGAAAACCATTCCCGGGTTGATGGAACAGGAGACAATCGGCGGATGGTTGACGGGCGGTGGCGGCGGAGGCGGAGAATTCCCGCCAAAACGGAATACGAGCCCTGTGGAGAGACGCATGTTGGTCTGCCAGCCCGCTTTTGGGATGGCTAGAGCAGGATCGTCGAAGCGGGTAAGCAAAAATTCCGCTTGGAAAACCCGCCAGGCGATTCTGCGATTCAGGCGAAGGTCGAGTCCGCCCCCTGCGGTAAACGCGAAGGCCGTTTCCCGTGGAAGCGGGACGCAAGAATAAATGGGCGCTGTGCAGCCTGTTACCGTGACCGTGTCGGCCTGCGCCGCTCCAACCAGGACCTGGAGAAATGGAGTGAGTCTGGTATGGCTGCGGAAGGATACCCGGGGACCGATGAGAAAAGTAAGAACGTTGCTATCTGCATCCACCACGCGAGCAGGGGCGGATCCCGCTCCAAGACTGCTGAAATATAGCGAATCGATCTTGAAGCCGCCCACGTCAGCCGCCAAACCCAGGTAGCTGCTGAAATTGTATGCCACGGATGCGCTTGCGCCGTTCATTTCAGCTATGCGGTTGTCCGCATGTCCGGGCACACCCCACCAATAGGTGTAGCCGACAAAAAGTTCCACCTTTGGGGTTCTGGTGTCCTGAGCTTTCGAATCGCGCGCGCGCTTGTTCGAATTCTCTCCATTGCCTTCACTCGCGGGGCCTTCGCGGGGCAGCATCACCCGCAAAGGTAGCGCCATTTTCGCGCCTGCCTTGGGCATGTCCGAGACGCCGGGGGGCAATGGGGAGCTTAGGGCTTCCTCATCTTCCGATGGGTTCGCAGGCCTTCCAGTACCATCTGCCAAGAGTGCGGGCGCTAGTAGAAAAGCAAGCGCCGTTGTGGAAAAAATGCGTGCTCCCCATTTCATTGTCGCCTCCCGAATCACGTTTACAAACTGCTGAGCGGCCAACAGATCTCAATATTTCTGCTTTTATGGCGCGGGCACATTGATCACGGTATTCACCATGGTCACGGACGCATTGAGTGCCAGCGCTCTGCCGTTCAGCGTAGTTATGGCTGCATTCCCGACTGTGGAAAACGTGACTCCCGCGGACGCGATGATCGTGCCGACCATGGTGCCGCCACCGGCCCCGTTAATTGTTGCCGCGCTGCCTACATACCAAAACACGTTCTTGGCCTGCGCTCCGTTGACCAGAATGATGCTGCGCGGAGCTCCAGGAGCGCCCACGGTAAGCGAACTCGACGACTGGAACACCCAGAGGGCGTCGGTATTCCCCTGTCCATCCAACGTCAAATCCGACCCAGTGATCATGAATGAGCCGCCTGCGGCTTTGTATATGCCGGCATCGAGGACTAGGCCGCCAAGCTGTCCCGCGCCCGGATCGGAGCCTCCGGGCCGTGAAGCCGGTGAAATATCGTTAAACGCGTTGAGTGCGTCGGTTGCGGCCTGAGTCGCGACCTGGGCCGTGGTCGTTGTACCTTCCGTCGAACACAGCGGAGTGGGAGGCGGGGCGGCAGTATAAATTCCCCCATTTACGGTTCCCATGTTGCTACCCGTTTCGGTGTACGTGCATCCCGGCCCAGCGTCGTGGAATCCGGTCACCAAGGTGGAAGCGGCAGTAGTGCTGATATTTCCGTTTATTACCGTGTTTATTCCCTGATTTGTTATCCCGTAGTTGCCTCCAAACGCCCCAATCGGAGCGGCGGATGCGAGATTCGGCCCCGTTGGTCCGGCAGCAGCGCCAGTCGTAAAGGTCCACGGGTTCGGCGTATTTCCGGCCGCGAGCGCGTTGCCCGCCAGATCGTTCGCCGCATTCGTCACCGTTGCCGTATATTGCGTCGTCCCTGTAAGGCTCGCCGTGGGCGTAAAGGTAGCGATATCGCTGACGGAATCGTAAGCGACAGTTCCGGGGACGGCAGCGCCGCCGACTCCCGATACCGCTAGCGTGAATGTGCCGGGTTCGGTGATGGTTGCCGGATTCATTGCTTCACTGAAGGTTGCGTTCACGGTCGCATTGAGCGCAACGGGGGACGCGGCATTCGCGGGACTCGTGAGGCTGATCGTAGGCGGCGTGTCGTTCGCAGCCGCACCGGTTGTAAAGCTCCACGGATTGGGCGTCGGGCCGGCGATCAAGGCGTTCCCGGTTAGGTCCTGGGCCGCATTCGTAATCGTGGCGGTGAACTGAGTGCTGGCAGTCCAATTCGCCGTGGGCGTGAAAGTCGCAATCAAACCCGCATAGCTGACAGTTCCCGGTACGGGCGCGCCGCCAACTCCCGCCACAGCCACAGTAAACGTTCCTGGCGCAACGATCGTCGCAGGATTCATGGCTTCACTGAACGTCGCGGTTACGGATTGATTCGTGGGAACACTCGTCGCCCCTGAGGCAGGGAGGGTAAGCGTCACGGTGGGGGGTGTGGCGTTCACGGTCGCACCGGTCGTGAAACTCCAAACATAATTGCTTGCCAGTGCGCTGCCTGCCGCGCCTTGTGCCGCCGTGGTGACGGTGGCCGTGTATTGCTCGCTGGGCAGCAGATTCACCGTGGGCGAAAAGGTCGCCGTGTTGGCTGCCGCCACGTAGGTCACCGTTCCCGGCACTGCCGCTCCGCCGACGCCTGCCACGACTAGCGTAAATGTGCCCGCCGCGGTTATCGTTGCGGGACTCATCGCCTGGCTAAAGGTTGCAGCGATTTTTTGGTTTAACGGCACATTGGTGGCGCCGTTTAGAGGGTTTGTGGTAAGTACCGTGGGGGCAGCTGTTGTGAATGTCCACATGGACTTACTGGCCAGCGCGGCCCCTGCAGGGTTTTGCGCCCCCGTCGTAATGGTCGCTACATACGTCGCGCCGGGGGCAAGCAGTGCGGACGGAGTAAAGGTAGCTGTTGTCCCCGAGTACGTGACCACGCCATTCACAGGGGCCGCGCCCGGCCCCGTCACTAAAAAGGTCGTTTGATTGATCGTCGTGGCGTTCATCGGCTGGTTAAAGGTTGCGGTGATTATTTGGTTCAACGGTACATTCATTGCGCCGTTCAAAGGGTTTGTAGTGAGTACCGCAGGGATCGGTATCGTCGTGAAGGTCCACATGAAGTTGCTGACCAGCGCACCCCCTGCCGAGTTTTGCGCTCCCGTCGTAATGATCGCTGTATACAGCGTGCCGGGTGCAAGCAGTGCGGACGGAGTAAAGGTAGCCGTAGTCCCCGAGTACGTGACCACACCAGTCACGGAGACCGCGCCCGGCGCCATCACCAAAAAGGTCGCTTGATTGATCGTCGTGGGGTTCATCGCCTCATTGAAAGTTGCGGTAATGATTTGCGCGAGGGGGACTCCGGTGGCGCCCAGGGCGGGCGTTGTGACGGTCACCAAAGGCGACCCTGGATTGGGCGCCTGTTCTCGGCCGCATCCGGACGCAAAACACGCCACCAGGATTGCCAGGATCTCGATCATTCGTACCGTTTGCACGCGCATCTGCTTCTCCTATTCAATCGTTGGAACGGCGTTGCGCCCGAGGCCACAACGACGCCTTACGGACCCGGCTGGGAGCGGAGCGGATGGATCAGCCGCGACGCGCGCTCCCACATTCACCAAACCAGACGTGAATGACAGAAAATTCAGGGCCAATTTTATTTTGATTAATACACACTTATTTGCCGCTTATGCGTCCATACAAAAAATGAATCGCAAACTTTCTAATTTCGATTTTGCTTAGTGGCCCTAAAAATGGAGGCACAACCTGTGCCAAAGGAGACTAAGGATCTTCGGGGTTCAGGAGCGGATGGAAGTAGTGTGCAAGCCCCTGATTCTACGGACGATAATAAATCAAGTCCTCATCGACGCCGAAAAACAGTGTTTCGCTCCAATCAAATTTGTTCCAAATAAGGATGGAATCAGAGCCATTTGAGAACGATCCCCCGCTTACCTTTTCTACTAAAATTCTCTAATGATTTGTCTTTCGCAAAGGATGGAAAATGGCCTCAATTGTGTCGAAGAATTTCTAGCTTGAATAGAGGTAAAATCCCCGCCCGCTCTTTCGTCCGAGCCATCCGGCAGCGACCATTTTTCTGAGCAGGGGGCAGGCGCGGTATTTCGGATCTCCGAAGCCGTCGTGCAACACGTCTAGGATGTTTACGCACACGTCCAGGCCGATGAAATCGGCGAGTTCGAGCGGGCCCATGGGATGGTTCATGCCGAGCTTCATCACCGCGTCAACGGCTTCCGCGATGGCGACGCCTTCCATCACGGCAAAGGCGGCTTCGTTGATCATCGGCAAGAGGACGCGGTTGGAGACGAAGCCGGGGGCGTCGTTGACCGCGACGGGCTTTTTCTCGAGGCGCTCGCACAGCGCCTTGGTGCTGTGAAACGTTTCGTCGCTCGTTTGCAGTGCGCGGATCACTTCGACGAGAACCATCACCGGGACGGGATTCATGAAGTGCATGCCGATGAAGCGATCGGGACGGCCCGTGGCAGCGGCCAGGGTCGTGACCGAAATCGAGGAAGTGTTGGACGCGAGGATCACTTCGGGGCGCAGCAGTTTGTCTGCTTCGCGCAAGACGGCGAGTTTCAGATCGAGGCGTTCGGGGACGGCTTCGACGGCGAAATCGGCGCGCGCCAGCTGGGATGAATCGGTGGTGGTGTGAATGCGGGCCAGGACTTTCTCTTTGTTTCCCGCCTCCACGGTGCCCTTTTTCACTTCGCGGTCGAGGTTTCTGGCAATTGTATCCCGGGCGCGAGCGAGGAAATTTTCTTCCACGTCGCGCAGAATCACCGTATGGCCGCAGCGCGCGAAGACATGCGCGATGCCATTGCCCATGGTTCCCGCGCCCAGCACGGCGACGGTGCGGATTGCGTCGATCATTGCGTCTCCTGGCGATTCGGAAACTAAGTGGCGCAGGCTTCAGCCTGTGGGGTTCCGTTCATCTCGGCTGGCGCGCGCGGGCTCGGTTTATTTACGGAAACCCACAGGCTGAAGCCTGCGCCACTTTTATTCCGGCGGGCTTGCATCCACTACTTCGCGGACGATTTCCTTGGCCCGCGATTCTTTCTCCGGGCGAACCGCAAGGCTCCAGTGGCCGGCCTCGCCCACTTTGCGCGACGCGATGCCTACTTCGCGGAGGCACATGGCTAAATTATCCGCGAGGGTTTCGTCTTCCCCTGTCCAGACAGCGGTAGCGGGATCGTCGTCTTGCCATTCCACCGATAAATCCGCCGGGTCATCATTTTCCGGCGAATCCGATTCCGGAAGCGTCAGCGCCTCGATCCCCTCGGGCGTAAGCTCGTCGGGATCGATCCGCCCATCTTCATCTAGAATAATCTTTCGGGCTGCATCCCGATCCTCGGCGGAAACAAAAATCTCCATGTTCGAACCCAAGGGAATAAAGGGACTGAAATTCTTCGAATCCCGGTCCAGGGATTCGATTCCCCCTTGTTCGAGAGCCGCCTTCACTCTTTCATATTCGGTAGGATCGCCACCCTGCCACACCGAAACGATTCGAACGTCCTGGGAAGGGTTTCCTTCTTCCGGTTCGAGCTTGTCCACCAGCGCGACGCCGCAGTCGGCGCATTCGGTCACTCCGCGGATATATTCGCATTTGCAGTTGGGGCAGATCATCGGCGGGGCATTCTACCGCTGCTTGGACGAGGAATCTATCTTTCCGTGATTTCGCGGGCAATGTCGCGCGCTCGCGTCAGATCCACCGCGCGGACGCAGAGGCGGGCGCGATGGCCCGGTTCGTCCGGGATGCGGCTGGGGATCCCGTTTTCGCGCAGGGCGCTGGCCAGGTATTCGGCCATGGATTCGTCCTCGCCGGACCAGACTTCCGAGGTCGCTTCCTTCCAATCCCAATTGTAGGGCAGTGATTGCCTGGGGTCGAGACGGTCGTGTTCCCGCATCGTGGCGCCACTGGAAAATTCGGACGCGCTTTCTTTGCTCTCTACCCAATCCAAAGCGCTGTTCGCACGCTCCAGATCGGAGGCGTGCACTCGAATTTCAAAGCCGGGGGTAGCTTCCAAATAATACGGGCGGGACGAGAGAAATCCGCCGGCGGGATCGTATACCTGGGTCTGCCAGAAAGGGATGCTCTCGTCGCGCAGGGCCGCTTGCAGCGCGGTGAATTTGGCGGGATCGGAACCGCGCCACAGGATCTCGAGAGAATCGTCGGTCATGAGTTCCTGCTGTAGCCCGCCTCTTCAGAGGCGGGGGTTTGTGTCGATGGCGCGAATAATTTCATTCGGTCCTTCATGCGCGGAGGCGGAATCTGAACGGGGCGGTCTCGGCGCATTGGCGGAAAATCCCCGCCTCTGAAGAGGCGGGCTACAGCAAATGCTAGCGCTCGACGGCTAACGCTACGGCGTTGCCGCCGCCTAGACACAGGGCGGCGATTCCGCGGTGCGCGTTGCGGCGCTGCAATTCGTAGAGGAGCGTCGTGAGCACGCGGGCGCCTGAGGCGCCAATGGGATGGCCGATGGCCACGGCGCCGCCATTCACGTTCACTTTGGCCGGATCGAGGCGCAACTCGCGCGTCACGGCGATGGCAGCGGCGGCGAATGCTTCGTTTATTTCGTATAGGTCCACGTCGCGATCGCGGTCCCAGCCCGTTTTTTCGAGGATTTTTTCCACGGCGTAGATGGGCGCCATCATGATCCATTTGGGATCGACGCCGCTTACGGCCTGCGCGACGATCCGCGCCATCGGCGTTTTTCCCAGGTGCGCCGCGTTGCGCTCGCTCGTCACGACGAGCGCCGCCGCGCCGTCATTGGTGCCCGGGGCGTTGCCCGCCGTCACGGTGCCGTCTTTTTTAAACGCGGGCCGCAGCTTGCTCAGCGCTTCGAGCGAAGCATCCTCGCGCGGTGATTCGTCGTACTTGATCGTCACCGGAGCGCCCTTTTTTTGCGGAATTTCGATGGGCACGATCTGCGATTCGATGAAGCAGGATTTTCTGGCGCGCACGGCGCGCTGATGGCTCTCCAGGGAAAATCGATCCTGCTCTTCGCGCGTGATGCCGAATTTTTCGGCTACGAGTTCGGCGGTGATGCCCATGTGAAAATCGTTGTAAACGTCCCACAAACCGTCGCGCACCATCGAGTCCACGACTTCCGCGTTCCCGTACCGGTAGCCGGTGCGAGCGCCCGGCAACAAATAGGGACAGTTGGACATCGATTCCATGCCGCCCGCGACCACGATTTCTGTCTCCCCCAGCATGATACCCTGCGCCGCGAGGCCCACCGCTTTCAATCCCGACCCGCAAACTTTGTTGATGGTCATGGCCGCGACGCGCACGTCCAGCCCCGCACCAAGGCCCGCCTGCCGCGCGGGATTCTGCCCGAGGCCGGCTTGCACCACATTGCCCATAATGATTTCATCAACCGCTTTAGGCTCGATGCCCGCGCGGCGCACCGCTTCGCCGACGGCTTTGGCGCCGAGCTCGGTGGCGGAAAGGGGCGCAAGGCCACCCTGGAATTTTCCGATGGGCGTACGAACGGCGCTGAGGATCACGGCACGGTCCATGGTGCTCTCCCGGACAAACTATCGACGGGGTGTGCCACAAGGGCTGTGGCATTGCCATGGCCCAGTATAGGAGGTCGCTAGAGCGGGGTCAATTTCGCCGCGCTCAGGCTGCGCGAGACTGTCGATTCGCGGCTACTTTTAGAGGCGGCTTGATTCTCCGCTTCAGATGAAAATAGATTCTTTCCTGAGAAGTCATTTTACGATGCATCACTTTCTCAAAGATGCGTTCAATGGGCGTTTCCATTGCTGCACGTGGCTGGGTTTGTTGAGACATGTGCAACCCCCTGTGGTCTCGATTTGCTTTCTTTCTGTAACCATCGGCTCGCCCGCTGGGGTTTAAATTATCCGTACACTACCACAAGCTTAAGGTGAAGCAACATGTTTCTATACCCTGTCGCACTATAACCTTATTGTTATATCGTTGTCCGTTAATCCCGAAAGCCGCCGCCTGTGCTACTGTGGGTGCCGAGGACGCTCCTCGATGGCCGACTTGTTCCAGCTCGCCGGTGCCCCCGCGCCGGGCTTTCCGCTCAACCCCGAGCAGCGCGCCGCCGTGCAACATGGCCAAGGCCCGCTCGTCGTGGTGGCGGGAGCGGGCACGGGCAAGACTCGCGTCATCACCGAGCGCATCCGCTATCTGCTGGACACCCAGCCGGAACTTACCGGCAAGGAAATCCTGGGCCTGACGTTTACCGACAAGGCCGCGGCGGAAATGAAACACCGCGTGGTCGCGGCGGCGCGGGATCGCGGCGAAGCGGAGGCGGAGCGCGCCGAGGCAGTCACGCTCAAGACGTTTCACTCTTTCTGCAGCGCGCTGTTGCAGGACATCGATCCGGACCTCAAGCCCATTGACGGGATCGACCACTGGATTCTGCTCCGCCGCAACCTGCCCGCGCTGCAACTGGAGCACTACCGGCGCCTGGCGGAGCCAGGACAATTCCTCGGCGACTTCGTGGAATTTTTCTCGCGCTGCCAGGATGAGCTGGTCACGCCGGACGATTATCAACGCCATGCCGCGGAGCAGGCGGAAAGCTTTCAGCGCGTCCGCGGCGCGATGCCCGAGGATGAGCGCCGCATCCGCGACGAGGAAATCGCCAAGCTCCAGGAAATTGCGCGGGCCTACCGGGCCAGCGATCTTCTCCTGCGCGAACGGAAGCTGCTTACGTTCGGCACGCAGATCATGGACGCCGTCCTTCATCTTCGCGCGGGCGAGGCCTTGCGCGAATCGCTGCGCGCGCGCTACCGGTACATCCTGGTCGATGAGTTTCAGGACACCAACATCGCGCAACTGGAATTGCTCTGGCTGCTCGGCGGCGAGCGCCCAAACCTGGTCGTGGTGGGCGACCATCGCCAGGCCATCTACCGTTTTCGCGGCGCATCGTTCGGCAGCTTCACGATTTTTCTGAAGCGCTTCGCGTCGCCGCGGCCCGGTTCCATGGAACAGGATCTGCTGCGGCCGCTCACTCTGAACTACCGCTCCGCCGGGCGAATCCTGCGGGTTGCGGGACAAGTGATCCGCCACAACGAAAAACCCACCAACATTCCCGAGTACCCGCTAGCGGCCGTCCGCGAGGACGGCGATAAAGTGCGGATCGTCACGCACGCGTCGAGCGACGACGAGGCGCGGTGGGTTTCCGGCGAACTCGATCGGCTGCATCGCGCCGGAGCCAAATGGCGCACCTTCGCCGTGTTGTATCGCGGCCACGCGCACCGCGACAAACTGGTCGACGCGCTTAAAGCGCGCAAGATTCCGTTCGTCATCAAAAATCTTACGATCCTCTCCCACCGCCTGGTGCGGGACTTGATCGCGTATCTGCGGCTCATCGATCAACTCTCGGACGACGTGGCCTGCGCGCGCGTGCTGGCGATGCCGGCGTGGGGCCTCGAACCGGCGGACCTGGTGCGCCTCATCGAACGCACCGCAAAAAGCAAAGGCGCCTCCTTGTGGGACACGATGCAAGCCGCGCGAAGCGAGCCGCCCTTCTCCGGCGGCGGGCGCGATCTGGGAACCCTCGTCGATCAGGTTGCGGAGCTTCGAAAGAAAGCCCGTCAATTGATGGCGGCGGAATTATTCGACGAGCTGGCCGGGGCCCTCGAAATAAATTCCGCCGTGAGTGCCGAAGACCGTAAATACTTCGAACGCCTCGCGCAATTCGTGCGCGAGTGGCAGCCCAAGAGCGAGACGCAGCGCCTGAAGGAATTCGTCGAGTACCTGGACTATTTCGAGCAAGCCGGCGGATCCGTCAACCTCGAACAAGAATCTGGCGACGCGGTGCAGCTCATGACCGTGCATGCGGCCAAGGGTCTGGAATTCGATCACGTCTACGTTCTGCGCCTCGTGCAGCGCGGCTTTCCGGCGGGGGAAAAACCGCGCGTGCTCGAATTCCCCCCCGAATTGATGAAGGAAGACCAGCCGCAGGGCAGTTTTCATATTCAGGAAGAGCGCCGCCTGTTTTACGTGGCCGTCACGCGTGCGCGGAACCGGCTCACACTCAGCACGGTCGTGAACAAACGTTCGAAACCCTCGCCGTTCCTCGACGACATCCTCATGGAGGCGCAAATCAAGCGCCGTGACGTCGAACAGCTTGCGCCCACTCCAGCGAATGAGCCTGTGCCTGCGATTTCCGAGGAGGAGCCGGTTCTCTTCGAATTGCCGGGACGGCGCGCGCGGATCGGCTCGCGCATTGGCGAGTGGGCCGCGTCCTATCGTCCGCCCGTGCTGGAGCCGTTGCAAATCAGTCCTTCAGCGATAGAGACGCTCGAGTGGTGCCCTCAGAAATTTCTATTTAACAATGCGTGGAAACTTCGCGGCGGGCCCGCCGCGGCCATGAGCTTTGGCAGCGTGATGCACAACACGATCAAATATTTCATCGGCGAGTTGGCCAAGGGAAACACGTTGACGTTCGAGGAAGTGGAACGCAAATTCGAGCTGGAGTGGACCTCGGCCGGATTCGAGGACGACTACCAGGAGCAGGAGTACAAGAAAGATGGTCTCGCGCAATTGCGCGCGTTTCACACGAGCACGCTCGCTTCGCCGCCCAACGTCATCGCGCAGGAAAAAGTTTTTGATCTGCCGATGGACAACAACATTGTCCTCACCGGACGGATGGACCAGGTGAACCGCCTCGGCCCCGGCGAAGAGGAAATCGTCGATTACAAGACGGGCCGGCCGCGGGACGAAGCCAAGGCTAAGAAAGACGTGCAGCTGAGCGTGTATGCCCTCGCCGCCCGCGAAGTGTTTGACTGGAATCCCGCGAAGCTCACACTCTGCTACCTGCAAACCAATCAGCCGGTGAGCGGTACGCGCGATGACAAGCAGCTGAGAAAAGTGCGCGAGACAATTCAGGAAGCCGCCGCCGATATTCGCGCCGGCGAATTTCCGCCCAAGGCTGGATTTGCGTGCCGGTACTGCGATTACGTATCCATCTGCCCCGCGCAGGAACAAGGCGCGGCGGCCAGCGCCTCCGGCGAAGAGTAGCGCGCTTTTTGAAAGCCGCTTCGCCGCACTCGCAATTTAGAAAACAATTTTTCTTACTACAGGCTGGACCGACGAACCTTGAATCCCGGCGAATTTCGCTGGAAACGCCGCCAAAATAAAAAGGGCGGCCATTAATTTAGCCGCCCGTTCCGAAAAGGTTTTCTCAGACCTGTCTCGGTGTGCCGCGTGTTCCTGATGGGCCGATTCGCGCAATCGCTCCGTGAACCGTTCTCCCCTCGGAGCAGCGAGCCCATGTATCGCAGACTCGCTATCGTTCTTTTACGAGTCTGCGCGCCGGAAGTCAAGAAGAAATTCCGGAAGCGCGCAATAAAAAACGATGCAGACAAGAAAAATATTTTGTGCAAGATTTTGCCGGCAAGCAGCGGCGCCTGCCATGTGGAACTGAAAACTTTCATTGAATCGCAATTGGCACGGCGGTTTGAGCAGAACAGACTTCAGTCTGTGGGGTTTGATTTCGCATGGGCAAAAACCAACAGGCTGAAGCCCGTTCTACTTAATTACGGCGTGGCGTTGAGGTAGTAGCCGTCGCGCGTGAGCAGCGCCAGGCCGGGGCGTTTCACGCGCACTTCGATAGTGTGGTAGGGCTTGGAGCGGTCGGTATGCGCGCCGGAGTAGGCGATGGTGTATTGATTGCGCGCTTGTTCGGAAACGCGCGAGTACAGATTTTCGAGGTTTTCCCGGCTGATCCCGCCGTAGAAAATATCGCCGCCGGTGGCATGGGCGTACTTGGAAAGAATATTGTTCCCCAGAAAGGTGATGCCGCGATTGTAGTTCGCTTCGCCGACGCCGACGGCGTAGACGGAAATATCGGCGGAGAGCAGCAGCTTGAGAGTGTCTTCATAATTGTGCGTGTTGTTCTTGGCGTTTTGCCCGTCGGAGATCAGGAAAATAATTCTGCGCCGTTCGCGCACCCGGTCCTGCAACTGTTCCGCGGCGGCGTAAATCGCATCGTTGATGTGCTTCGTGTTGGGATGCACGTTGGCTTCGGTGGGAACCTTCATCGGCCCCGGGGGCGCGGCCGTATTGACGCGCGGCCCGTCCGTCATCGTGTAGGAACCGATACCGGGGAACGAACTGCTGAGGTCGATCTTTTTGAGCGACGTGAGAAGCTTGTCGTTGTCGGCGATAAATTCCTCGGAGATTTGCTCGGGGACTTCGTCGAAGCGCCAAAGGGAAACCTCGTCGGAAACGCTGAACGCGCCCGCCAGGGCTTCCAGGGTCTTCTGAACTTTTTCCGCCGTGCCGCGCTTCAGATCGTCGTCGATCAGAATGGCGGCCGACAATGGAAACGCTTCCGCGGAAAACAGCGCGATTGGCTGCTCGATCCCGTCTTCAAATACGCGGAAATCGCTTTCCTGGAGATCGGACACAAGCTCGCCCTCGTGGTTCTTGACCGTTACGGGCACGACCACCAGGGACACGGTGGTGTGGATGCGGGCGCGGGGATCGTCCGATTGCAAGGACGGCTGCTGGCTGGCGCCCTGGGCGAACATCTCCTGCGCACGCCAAGCCATGAAGGCAGCCAAGGTCAGGCCCAACGCCACGCTCACGGCCAGGAATTTTCGTGGACTTTTCATAGGTGTCCCGTCACTATTTCTCCGCGGGCGGTCGCTTTCCGCCACGCCTCTTGAGTCTCAAAATGGCATCTTAATGTTCCGGCGCGGCATCCAACGGGCCATCGCAGCCGGAGGAGATTATACAATGCGGATTCCAGCCATCGTTTCCTATCTATGCATCGCATCTCTCGCGGGAGGGTTGGCTTTCGCCAAGCCCGCTGGCCAAATCCGCGTGCAAGTAAACCAGGTAAACGTCTTCGCCACGGTGCGCGACAAGCACAAGGCCATCGTCACCGGCTTAAAACAAGATGATTTCCAGGTCTATGAGGATGGCCAGCTCCAGGAAATTACCGATTTTTCGGCGGAATCGAACCTCCCCGTTACGCTGGGCATGCTGATCGATACCAGCGGCAGCGAATACTATATGCTTTCCGCTGAGAAAGATGCGGCTTCCCGTTTCTTCGGGCGCGTCTTGCGCAAGGGCGATCTGGGCATGGTCCTGAGCTTCGATACGGACGTGGACCTGCTCGCCGATTTCACCGATGACCGCTCGGTCCTGAATCGCGCCATCAATCGCGCGCAGGTCAATGTCCCCGTCGGGGGAATTATCGTGCAAGGGCCCTTGCCCACGAGCGGCACCGGTGGGACCAATTTCTACGATGCCGTGTACCTCGCTTCCCACGATAAACTATCGGGCGAAGTGGGGAGAAAAGCGATCGTGGTTCTGAGCGACTGCGAAGACACGGGAAGCAAAGTGAGGTTGACGGACGCCATCGAAGCCGCGCAGCGCACCGACACCGTCGTCCATATTCTCCTCGTTGCCGCTGACGGAGGCGACCTGAGCGTCGCCAGGAGGCTGACCGACGAGACCGGCGGGCGGACCATCGTCGTGCGCAACGAAAGGAACCTGGAGCAGGCCTTCGATGAAATCTCGGAAGAGCTGCGCAGCCAATACACCATCGGCTACGCCCCCAGCAACAAAACGCACGATGGAGGCTACCGCAAGATCAAAGTGGAAATGAAGAACAAGGATTATTCCGTCCTCGCGCGCCGCGGGTACTACGCGCCCAACTATTGAGCAATGCAATGCTGGAGGCGATCTTCCAATGCTGAAAGCGCATAGCTCGAACGTCTAATTTCCCTGATTCGAATTGCATTTTTGATTCGCTGACTTCTCACTGGATGAGCCACTTGGCACTTGCCACCGCCGCCCGCGCCTCAGCGCCCCGCCCCCAGAAAACAGCGGCAGCACGTGCGACGGCTTACCGGAATGTGGCTTTCGAGACAGAACGTATGAATAAACTCATTGCTGCCAGTGATGGCGCGTGCCATCGTGAATGGGGGAGACGACCCATGTTGCGAACCGCCTTCGCATGCGCAATGGGACTGTTCGTTATCGGCTCAGCACGAGCGCAGTCCGCACAGGGAGTTCCTGGCGACGTGAAGAACTTTGTTACGCAATACGTAGCGGCGACGAACGCCAAGGACGTTGCGCGGCTGCGGTTGTTTCTTTACCCGAAATCGCTTGCGTGCATCACCCCCGGGAATAAGGACTACTACGACGAAATGGCAAGCCATATAGGAGAACTGATTCCGCCGAATTACAAGTTCTCGGTGATGCCGGTGAACGAAGGCAATCTGAAGTCGCTCGAAAGCATGGGGCAGCGCTGGACGGTGAAACCCGCTCAGGAACTGCACATCGATTATCAGCAGGGCGACGATGCGGGAGGTTACGTCGTGTACCTGATCCACGAGAATGGGCGCTGGTTCTTCGATTTTCCGTGCGCGACGGATGCCGCAATTAAACAGTATCGCGAGAATGCGGCCGCTAACGAAGCAGCTCTCGCGCGCTATAAGGCCCTTGCATCGGAAATCAAGGAACCGCTGCGGTCGGAACTCCTGGGCTTGCTTCGAGCGCACAAAACCGGCGCCGCCACTGACCGTTACCATGAAGCAACCGGACAGGATTACAAGACTTCAATGTACGTGATTAATGCGCTGAAAGCCGAAGCGCGCTTCTAAATGGGACAACGAAAATGAAGGATGATAGGAGCTAGAAATGCCTTTTTCAAGAGGGCGAGGGAATATCAGTGCAGATGAAAAACACATGCTTCCCTGTTTCATTATTTTTCGCGTCCTGCTTTGTCTCACTTTTAACAGGCTGTCAGCGACAACAGCCCTTCCATCTGATCGCGAATAAAAAGGGTGATACCGTCCAGCTTTGCCTCTCAAACGAATTGACGTGCCCGCAACCGGGAGGCGTAAGCCCGGCCGGAATCTCCGTTTATCGCTATGATTCCTTACATGACAACGAGATTGTTTGGGAGGCGGAGCCGGATCATCCTATTACCGGTGGCAGAATAAGTGGAGTGATTACATATGGGATACCGCCTGAACACTGGAGCAATAAGAGAGTCGCCCCGGCATTAATTTGCGGAAAGGCTTACCTGGTTAATCCCGGCGCCAACTTGTTCGCGGTCAAATGTGACGGGTCCGTTGTCGTCCTCGATTTTCAGCACTTGGAATATTTTTTCAGGCAAGAGGGCCGTTTAGAGCCGGCGACGAAAAGTCCCGAGTATTAATTGTCGGCCAGTGTGATGGAGTTTGTTAGGCCAACCATACGGACTAAGCGGGAGGCGTGGCCGGCGGCGCGAGCGTTGGTATGGGAACGGAAAAGTATCCCTTGCGGGCGCGAACGATTACGTCCTTGCGATCGGCCTGGATGCGAATGGTGTGGTACTTGCCGTCCGGAGAGCGGCCCGCAGGGCTATAGGCCAGCGCGTATTGATGGCGCAATTCGTCCCCGATGTCCAGAAACGATTGCCCCAGATCGTCAACCTTGTAGGGGAAAAATGCACGGCCCCCGGTTTCCTGCGCCAGTTGTTCGAGGACCCGGTCTCCCTCGTTTTTTTCATATTTGCGGCTGATCCGCTTGGCAGGATCCTTTTCGTCTTCGGCCGAAACCCAATCCGTGCTGGTGCTGATCGAGTAGATGATCACGCCCGCGCGCTGCGACATCTCGACGGATTCGCCGCGCGAGCGATTGCTGCTGTTGTCATCGCCGTCGGAGATTACCACCAGCACGCGGCGCACATCCGCATTCGGGCCGGGAGGCAGCGGCGAATTTTTGAGCAAATGATCGCTGGCCGCGTAGACCGCGTCGTACAGGGAGGTTCCTCCGCCGGCGCGCTGCTTCAGGATAGTGTCGCGGAGCTCGCCCGTATCGCCCGTGAAATCCCGGATGAGTTGCGCGCCATCGTCAAAGGTCATTAGGAACGCCTGGTCCTGCCCGCGTCGCAAAGCGTTAAAGAGAAAATCGATGGCGGCGTCCTGCTCGAATTTCAAGCGCTCGCGGATGCTGTTGGAAGTATCGAGCACCATGCCGATGCGCAGCGGAAGATCGGTGGGCTGGCTGAAGGTGGAAATTTCCTGCTGCACTCCGTCATCGAACACCTGGAAATCGTCCTTGTTCATATCCGTGATGAGCTTTTCGCGCTTGGTCACCACGCTGAAGAGGACTTCCACGAGGTTGACGTTGCGCACGATGGCGCCCTCGCGGCTCACCTGCGCGGGGGCTGGCGGCGGAGACTGCGGCGGCGCGGGAGGCTGCGCCTGCTGCGCGCTCAGCGCGGCCGCAGCCGCGACGAAACCTAGGATTGCGATCCAAATCGCCTGTTTTTTCATGGTTTTTCTATCTACACGTAGGGTGCGAGCGCGGCCTCGATCTCCGCGGCGCGCCAACCCAAAGATGCACCCACCTGATCGAAGTATACTCGCAAATCCCTCGGCAGCGGAGCGCGAACTTCCACCCAGGCGGCGCTCGAGGGATGCGAAAACCCGATGCGGGCCGCATGCAGAAAATTCCGCTCGAGCAGGGGCAGATTGCGCGTACCCGCGCGCAAGCCGCGCGGCGCGCCGTAGAGCGTGTCTCCGACCACCGGATGGCCGACGGCCGCGAAGTGCGCGCGGATCTGGTGCGTGCGCCCGGTGTGGAGCACGGCCTCGACCAGGGTGTAGCCGTTCAGGCGGGCGATCGTGCGCCAGTCGGTGCGGGCGTGGCGGCCTTTCGCGACGCGCGCGGTCATGCGCGTGCGGCGGCGCGGATCGCGGGAGATGGGCAGCGTGATCGTCCCGGAATCGCGCGTCATCTTTCCGTGCACCAGCGCCAAATAGATTTTCCTGACATTGCGGGAACGGAATTGTTCGGAGAGATTTTCGTGCGCTTTATCATTTCGTGCCACTACCATCGCGCCCGAGGTTTCGCGGTCGAGTCGATGCACGATGCCCGGACGCAGCGCGCCGCCCGCCTCGGAAAGTTTTCCCAGACGGTGCAACAGCGCGTTCACCAGCGTTCCGCGCGAGTGGCCCGCGCCTGCATGAACCACCATCCCCGCGGGCTTGTTCACAATCACAAAATCGTCGTCGATGTACAACAACTCGAGCGGCAAATCTTCGGGCAGCGCCGCCGGCGCCGGCCGCGGCAAAACTTCGATCTCGATCGTTTCACCAGCCGCGACCCGGTGAGAAACCTTGGCGATTTGACCCTCGACGCGCACGTGGCCTTCGCGGATCAGCTCTTGGATGCGCGTGCGGCTCAGCTCCGAGACGCACTCGGCGACAAACAAATCCAACCGCCTCCCTGCGTCTCCCGACGCGGCGGTGAGGGTTTGCGACTTAGCAGCACAGGCTTCAGCCTGTGGATTTTTCCTGGGGGTATCCACTGTCGTGAAGATTTGGCCTGCGTGAATCTTACCTTAGTCTGCCGCAAGTAGCACAGGCACTCTGCCTGTGCGGTTTTGGAAGTTGCGGATGCCCCATCCGTTTAGCTGCCGTCACGAAACCCGCACAGGCAGAGTGCCTGTGCTACTTGAGCGCTCCGCGAAGAAATCATTGCAAAACGTGCGCAACTCAAGCTATTGTCACGAATAATGACAATTAACTTTTATCGGCGAAATCTGCCTCACTGGCAACCGGAACACTGTTCGATCTTCCTGACATGGCGACTGTACGGCTCGCTGCCCAAGGGCTTTGCCGAGCGCCTTCGCAAATGGAGCGGCGAACCCGGAAAGCAGTTTCTCGATGCCGACAACAGGCTGGACGCGGCGTCCGGCGGCCCGCTTTGGCTAAACGATCCGGAAATTGCCGGCCAAACGCAGCGCGCCATCGAGCGCGGCGCCGAGCTTGGGCATTACGTGTTGCGAGCCTGGGCGATCATGCCCAATCATGTGCACGTCCTGCTGGATCCACTCGTGCCGCTCGCCAGGGTCACGATGGGGATCAAGAGAGCCTCAGCGAAGGACGCAAACGCCAAGCTCGGCAGCACGGGGATGCCCTTCTGGCAAGACGAATCGTTCGACCACTGGATTCGCAACCCGGGCCAATTCGCTCGGATTCAGACGTACATCGAAAACAATCCGGTAAAGGCGCGTTTATGCGCGAGACCTCAGGATTGGCCCTGGTCGAGTGCCCGCAAGTAGCACAGGCACTTTGCCTGTGCGGGGTTCGCGATTGCGGCTAAACCGGTGGCGTATGCGCAGCTTCCAAAACCGCACAGGCAGAGTGCCTGTGCTACTGGATGCTCACCGTTTGCCGGCGCTTTGAATCTGCGGGTGGTGCGTGCCGCCGAATAGCAGCTCAAAAAGCACCAGCACGGCTCCGATCGTAATGGCGGAATCGGCCACGTTGAACGCGGGCCAAATATATGTCCACAGGCGGACTTCCAGGAAATCCGTCACGCGGCCGTGGATCACCCGGTCGAGCGCGTTGCCCGCCGCGCCGCCAAGAATCAGCGCCAGCCCGCATTGCGCCGGCGCGCCGCCGGCGCGCCCTGTAACAATCATCCACGCCAACAAAATCATCACGGCACAGGAACTGGCCACCAAGAGTGGCGCCAGCCACCGCGAACTGGAATTGGAAAGCACGCCGAAGGCGATGCCCGGATTCTGGCTATGAATCAAGACCACAATGTCCGAAACGATGGAGTGGCGGAAGAAAGGGCTGGTGTAGCGCTCGATGGCAAATTTTGTGGCCCGGTCCACGGCCAGCACCGCCAGGGAAAGCGACAGCCAGCGCGACCCGCTCACGCGGACGCGGCCCCTAGTCCCCCTGCATTGCCGGACTCTTCAATTTCGGTGAGCGCCTTCACGCAGCGCTCGCACACGGTTGGGTAATCGGTGTTTTCGCCAACGTGCGTGGAATAATTCCAGCAGCGCTCGCATTTCGTTCCGTCGGCGCGATGCACCGCCACGCTCAGTCCCGGGATCAATTCCGACTTCTGCGCATCGGCCGATGCTGGCGCGCTGACTTCCACCTGCGAGACGATGAACAGGGCGGGAAGCCAGCTCTTGTATCGTTCCAGTAAGGGAGCCAAATCCTGCCCGGCGCTTAAAACCACTTTGGCTTCGAGCGCGCCGGAAATGGTTTTCGCATTGCGCGCGGCTTCCAGCGTACGCAACACTTCCGTGCGCACCGCCAGCAGCTTTTCCCAGTTCGCCGCCTTGGCGGGATCGAAGGGCAAGCCGAGATCTCCCGCCGCGGGAAGCAAAGCGAGGTGCGCGCTGTCGGGTTCGCCCGCCACGCGGGGAAAATATCTCCAGATTTCCTCGGCAGTGAAAACCGTGATTGGCGTCATCAGGCTGAGCAAGGCTTTTCCGATGCGGTAGACGGCGGTTTGCGCCGAGCGGCGCGCGCGGTTTCGCGGCGCAAACGTGTAGAGCCGATCCTTCAGCATATCGAAATAAAACGCGCTGAGATCCACCGCGGCGAAATCGTGCAGCGCGTGGAAGACGCGATGAAATTCAAATCCCTCGTACCACTTGCGGCACTGTGCGACGAGTTCCGCCGTGCGCGAAAGCATCCAGCGGTCCAGCTCTTCCATTTCGGCGTCGGGCACGGCGTCGCGCGCGGGATCGAACCCGGCCAGGTTTCCCAGGGCGAACCGGAACGTGTTGCGCAGTTTCCTGTACGCCTCGGAAAGTTGCGTCATCACGTTGTCGGACATGCGCACGTCCGCCGTGTAGTCCTGCGAAGCCACCCACAGGCGCAGCAGATCCGCGCCCCACTTCTCGCACACTTCCGTGGGCAGCACCACGTTGCCGAGCGACTTCGACATCGGCTGACCCTTGGCGTCGAGCGTCCATCCATGCGTGAGGACTTGGCGGTACGGCGCGCCGTTACGCACCGCTACGCCAACGAGCAGCGAGCTTTGAAACCATCCGCGATACTGGTCCGGCCCTTCGAGGTACATGTCCGCGGGCCAGGGAAGTTTTTGGCCGGCGGCATCGAGGCGGTCCAGGACGGCCAGATGCGAGGAGCCGGAATCGAACCACACATCCAGAATATCGGTTTCCTTGCGCCATTCCGAGGCGCCGCACGAACAGCGCGTCCCCGCCGGAAGTAATTCTTCCACCGTATGCGTGAACCAGGCGTCCGCCCCTTCGCGCGTAAACCACTCTTTGATCAGCGCGTGCAGCGCCGCGTAATCGTCAAACTGCTTGTTGCATTTCGCGCAGTACAGGATCGCCAGCGGCACGCCCCAGTATCGCTGCCGCGAGACGCACCAGTCGGGGCGCTCCGCGATCATGGAATGGATTCGCTGCGCGCCCCACTCGGGAGTCCACTTCACTTTTTCGATTTCCGCAATCGCGCGTGGCCGGATCGCGCCCGCGCCGCTCCCTGCTCCGTCCAAATCGATGAACCATTGTTCGGTGGCACGGAAAATCACTGGATTGTGGCAGCGCCAGCAGTGCGGATAGCTGTGCGAAAGTTTCTGTTCGCCGAGCAGCGCGCCGCGATCGCGCAGCAGCGCCACGATGATGGGGTTCGCTTCAAAAACAGTTTTCCCTTTGTATTCCGGCAGGCCTTCCAAATACCGGCCGTGTCCATCGATCGGCGCGTATGCCTCGATGCCATATTTCTGGCCGGTCTGAAAATCCTCGACGCCGTGGCCCGGCGCGGTGTGCACGATGCCAGTTCCCTGATCGAGCGTGACGTAATCGGCCAGCACCGCGGGCACAAGCAAATCCAGAAACGGGTGCTTGAATTTCAGCTCCGCTAAATCTTTCCCCTTCCACGGACCGCGAACGCTTTCAGCCGCAAGCTTCAGCGCATCGAGGGCCGGGCCCACCAAATCCGCGGCCAGCAGCAACGCTCCAGCGGAAGTTTCGGCCACAACGTAATCGTAGTCCGGATGAAACGCGAGTGCGCGATTGTGCGGGAGTGTCCAGGGAGTTGTCGTCCAGATCACGGCGCTCACGCCTGCGCCAAGTTTTTCCGCCGCGGCGCCCGGCTCGACGGCAAATTTCACCCAGATTGACGGGCTGGTATGGTCTTCGTATTCGACTTCGGCTTCCGCCAGCGCCGTCGAATCCACGATGCACCAGTACACAGGTTTCAATCCGCGATACACGTAACCCTTTTCGAGAAATGTGACGAAGGCATCGGCGATCGTGGCTTCGTACTGCGGGGTCATCGTCAGATACGGCTCTTCCCACTGCCCCAGCACGCCCAGGCGCTTAAAATCCCGCCGGTGCTGGTCCACATATCGCGAAGCGAATTCGCGGCACATGCGCCGGAATTCGCCCGGCGGAACGCTGCCCTTTTTCCCGCCGAGTTCCTTTTCCACCTGCGTTTCGATCGGCAGCCCATGGCAATCCCATCCGGGCACGTAAGGCGCGCGAAAGCCGGCCATGGTTTTCGATTTCACGACCATGTCCTTCAAAATTTTATTCAGGCCGGTGCCGAGGTGGATCGTGCCGGTCGGGTAGGGTGGGCCGTCATGCAGGACGTAAGAGGGCGCGCCGGCGCGGGCCTGCTGGATGCGGTAATACAGTTTGTTCTCTTCCCACTCGGCTAGCTGCTTTGGCTCGTTCTTCGGCAGGCCGGCCTTCATCGGAAAGTCGGTGCGCGGCAGATTCAACGTGCTTTTCAGGTCGACAATTTTAGGCATAAGTTAGCTTGGGCGCGGACGTTCCCTCTAGAGCCGATGCGGCAATTTGGATTCGAACGCTGTAGCGCCCGCCTTCAGGCGGGCATCTGCTGGCCGCGACAATGCTCGTCCGCCGCGGCGGACGAGCGCTACACGGCCCGGCGCTTGGCCCGGCGCACAACGCCTAGGAAGCCGCGGGACATGGCCGATACAGTTTTTCCGGCGAACCGCCGCGCCATCACCGTAAACTCTGGAAACCTTCTTCCTCGTGTTAACCTCCCAATGTTACAATGGATTTGGCGGCGTGTCAGCCGCCTGCGCCGCTGGGCATCCATTCGCGTTATGATGGAATCGTACAGGAAGGGAAAGTTTTCAGCCGCGCGGGGGAAAAATATCGTTGAGCACGATTGCGCCAAAGTGGAGTGAACCGAGCACGCCCCCTCCCAAGGTGGTTCTGCCCGAAGGGAAAACCGCGCCCCGTCTCGGTGGCTCGCAAAAGCCGCTGTCTCGCGGCTTCGTCTCCAACCTGAGGGATTTCCTCATGGAGCGTCCGGTGAAAATCGCCAAGAACGTACGGGGCGACGTGTTCACCGTGGACGAATACGGCGGCGGCCTCACCGAAAATTTTAAGGAGTGGTTCAAGCCGACGCCCAAAGCCGTGTCCTCGCGCATGACGGTGGACTGGCAGCCGCCCTACAAAGTCATGTGGCAGAATGTGCGCGATCTCATTTCGCCGCCCAAGCTGCCGCCGCTCAAGGTAACGAGCCAGCCCGTCCGAGTGAAGGACATCTGGTCCAAGGACAAAGCCTTTGGACCTTCGCAGGCGATTGCACTGGCATTTCATATTGGCCTCACCGTTTTGATTTTTTCTCCTTTTCTTTACGAGGCCGCGAAGAAGGTTGCCGCGAGCCCCGTCAACAACCAGCTCGTCACGCCGATTGACATTTCCGACTACGCGGCCAAGCTGCCTCCGGGCAAGGACAAGGCCGGTGGGGGCGGTGGTGGCGGAGAAAGAAACCCGCTCCCCGCAACCAAGGGTAGAGCGCCGAAATTCAGTTTCAACCAGATTGCCCCTCCGATGGTGCACACGAAGCCCGATTCGACTTTTCAGGCGACTTTGCTCGGTCCGCCGGACCTGAAAATTCCCAGCCCGAATATGGATAATTACGGCGATCCGCTTGCCAAGCTGATGAACGCTTCCGGCGGTCCCGGCGGCGGGAGCGGTATCGGGAGCGGCACGGGAACGGGCATCGGGAGCGGGGAAGGCGGCGGCCTTGGGCCGGGTTCGGGCGGCGGGACGGGCGGCGGTGCTTATCATCCGGGAACGGGCGGCGTCGGCTATCCATCTTGCGTCTATTGCCCTGACCCGAAATATTCCGAAGAAGCCCGCAAGGCAAAATACCAGGGCACGGTCGTTCTTCAGGCGGTGATCACTCCCGATGGCCGCGCCACGGAGATCGAAGTGGTGAAAGGCCCTGGGCTGGGCCTGGAAGAAAAAGCGGTGGAAGCCGTGAAGCAATGGCGCTTCAAACCTGCGAATGGGCCCGGCGGGAAGCCGGTTCCGGTAGTCGTCCCCATCGAAGTTACCTTCCGATTGCTCTAGGATTCCCCCCTGCGGTTTAGTTTGCCGGCAATCGTTTTTGTAGGACAGCCGCTCTTGGCTGTCCTCGAGGGATCGCCGCCGTGACCGAACACAGCCATGAGTGGCTGTGGTACTGACACCCTCGTTTGCCGTTTCCTCGCGCATTGATTAGGATTTGGGGGCGAGGTGCCCTCCGTGAAACCCAAAGCGACGCAAACTGCAAGCTTGTTCCTTGCAAGTTCGCAAGATTCGCTCGCGAAACAAAATCTTCCCCTCATCGTAAAAAGCCTGCAAGAGCTTTCCGAAGAGGAAATCTGGTGGCGGCCGAATCCGGCGTCCAACAGCGCTGGCAATCTTGTTCTGCACCTGTGCGGAAATGTGCGCCAATGGATTATTTCCGGACTCGGTGGAGCGGAAGATAAGCGGGAACGCGACCGCGAGTTTGCGGAACAAGGGCCCATTCCCCGGGACGTGCTCATCGCCCAATTGCGCCGCACCGTCCGGGAGGCATGCCGGGTGCTGGGGCGGCTCTCGGACGATGCGCTCGCTCGGAAACATCGCATTCAAGGATTTCACGTTACGGGACTGTATGCGGCATTCCACGTGGCCGAGCATTTCGGGTATCACACCGGCCAGATCATCTACATCACGAAACTGAAGCGCGCTCAGGATTTAAAATTCACACGTCTGCCCGCGATAAAGCCGGCGCAAAAAGGCAAACCGAAGAAGTAGTTAATGAAAAGGTAATTTATTTTGTCATTCCGAGCGAAGCGAGGAATCTCTCCTGGGACTGGGCCCGCTAAAAAAGAGAGATTCCTCGCTCCCCTCGGAATGACAAAAAATGCGGTGGCGAGTCGTAGCGCCGGCGTCCCGCCGGCGCTACTCAAGCCCCTCGAACCCAGCGTTTTCCCCATGATCTGCCAACGCTCGCCGCGTACATGGCGGGAACACATCCTTCCGGAATCGTTCCCAATGGCGCCCTGCCGATGTACACTTCGCCATGACAACCATGAAGACAAAATCCTCGATTCGCGCAATGACCCTGATCCTCGGATTCTTGACGATCCTGCCCCCTGCGCGCCTGGCGGCGCAGTCCGCGGGTCGCGTCGAATTCTTAGCCCTCGTGGCGCCCACCGGCGGCCAGCCCGAGCCTGTGCGGCAATTGACGTTTTATCTGCTGCGCAAAAGCGTCGAGGACATTCGCAAGGAGGCCTTGCAGCAGGGACCCCCGCTCGAACTCGAAAAGTTCGTGGACACACTCGACGTTTCTCCAGAATTGAAAGCGTGGATGAAGAAGCATCAATCCGTCCGCCTCTCCGGCGAAGATTTCACCAAGGGCCTCGCTCCCGCGGATATCGTGGACATTCCCGAATTTTTCAAGGCCTACATGACGCACAACGAAGCCTATCGAGGGGCCGGCTTCCCCGAACCGAAATTCAAGGAAAAGGACCGCGTCTCCAACCCGGAAAAATACAAGGACCAGAAGGAAGAATATGAAGCGGCCATTCGGAAATATATCGCCGGCGCCCCGGGCAGCGTGCAAGGGATGGATCTCGAACTCGTCGATCTGAATCCCTATCCCAAGTGGAAATCGCTCGAAGGCAAAGAGGGCCAGCTCCTGGAAACCCGCGCCTTCACTCTGGCCGAGCAACGCTATCTCGTCGCACGGACATCCACCGATCTCGACGGCCACGGTTCCTTCTCCAACGTCGCTCCCGGACATTATTGGATCGGTATGTTCGGAGCGGAGGCGATTTCCGGAGACATTCACCTGCATTGGGATTTTCCCGTGACGGTGCGGCAGGGAGAAACCGCCAGCGTCGAACTTTCCAACGTGAACGCCGCACGGTCCAACACCACGGCGTTCAATTCCAATAACTGAGGTTTTCTTTCCTCGGTGACCAGCCTGGATGATAGCGTAATTAGATGGGAACCTGGCCCCTCTGGATCGCCTTCAATTCCGGTGTTGCGCTCTTGCTTGTGCTCGATCTGGGAGTGTTTCACCGGCGCGCGCACGCCATCGCGTGGCGCGAAGCGGCGATCGAGAGCGCGGCCTGGGTCGCTCTTTCGCTTGGCTTCGGCGCGTGGATTTTCCTCTGGCATGGCCGCGGGCCAGGCCTCGAGTTCTTCACCGGCTACCTCATCGAAAAATCCCTAAGCGTGGACAACGTTTTTGTCTTCCTGCTGATCTTCCAGTATTTTCGCGTCGATCCGCGCTACCAGCACCGGCTCCTCTTCTGGGGAGTCCTGGGCGCATTGGTTCTGCGCGGCGCGATGATCGGTGCGGGCGCCGCGCTGATCGCCCGGTTTGCGTGGATCCTCTATCTCTTCGGGGCTTTTTTGCTGTACTCGGGGTTCAAGCTCTTTGGCATCGACCACGCCGTGCACCCCGAGAAAAATCCGCTGGTGCGCTGGGCGCAAGAGTATCTGCCCATGTCGACTGCCGAGGCCGGTCAAAAATTGTTTGTGCGGCAAGACGGGCGCCGGTTCTTTACCCCGCTATTTCTGGTGGTGATCGTCCTGGAAACAACGGATCTGGTATTGGCGGTGGACTCGATCCCCGCCGTCTTCGGCGTGACGCGCGATCCCTTTCTCGTTTACACATCCAACGTCTGCGCGATTCTCGGCCTGCGCGCTCTCTATTTTCTCTTGGCTGGAATCCTGCAATACTTCCAATACCTTGACGAAGGCTTGGCGATCGTGGTCATGTTCATTGGAGCCAAAATGCTCGCCGAACCATGGGTGCATATTTCCACCGGTCTTTCCCTCGCCGTCGTCGGCGGCATTATCGGACTATCCATTCTCATCTCATTCATCCGGTCAAAGATGCCGGAGAAGTCTGTGAGGCCGGGCAATGGTTAAGAGCAGCGATCTAACAACCGTCGCGACAACACCAGGACATATAGTGCTTCTCGCGGCCCATGACCGCGAGAAGCGTGCGCAAGCTGCCCACGATTTGTTCAGCGCGGGCCTGGCGCGCGTGCTCGATTCTATGCGGGAGTGGGAGGGGGACGAGGAATTGCAGGGGCTCATCGCCCGGCAAAACGTGGAAAGCATTTCAGCCGCGTTCCCATCCGTCGCCATAGTGACGGTCGGCATCGCCGTTCTGCCGGAAACGTTCGATCGGATCCGCGCCGCCCACGGTTCTCCACCCCTCGCCGACGCGCCCGCCGACCAGGACGTGTTGGAATTCGAACTCGAATTTAAAGACAGCGGCATGCCCCACGTCCGCCTAGACGTCCTGACGACGAAAGCCCCTGGCGGTGGCGGCGCGATCGCGCGATTCCTCGAGAAGTTTGGCGAGGGGATTCAGCAGGTGGAACTCGACGTTACTGACGTGGACCGCGCCACCGAGATTCTGCGCACACGGTTCCACTTGGAACCGATCTACCCCGCGACGCGCCCAGGAGCGAATGGCACCCACGTAAATTTCTTTCTGGTCAAAGCCCCGAACAACCAAAAAGTGCTAGTCGAATTAGTCGAGCAGCCTAAGTAGGACGGGCTTCAGCCTGTCTGCTTTTCCGCACGAGTGGCAACCAACCCCCGGCAGGCTGAAGCCTGCCCCACTCAACTCTTCCCATACACAGGAATCGCCGCCCCGATCCTCTGCGCGGCGGACACGACCGCGGCGAATTCTTCCTCCACCTGGTAAGTGACGGCTACTGTTGCTCCCGCTTCGAGAAACGCCATGGTCACTTCGCGCCCCAGCCCGCCCGTGCCGCCAGTTACGAGAACGATCTTGTCGTGAAAGTTCATCCGCGCCCCTTTTCCTTCCATTCACGAATCTGAAATTTGATTTGAAATTTAAAATCTCAAACCCAAAATCTGGCCCCTGAAACCTGCCCCAGAAACCTGCCACAGAAACCTGCAACAGAAACCTCAATTCTAAGACTTCCTGTTTGCAATCATTTCAAATCTCAAATTTCAGATCTCACATTTTGTATTTTCCCCGCCCTCCGCCCCCGCCGAAACGCGAGCATGCCACGAATCCTACTCCCCCGTCTGCTCCAGCAGCTTGGACACCAGCCCCGTCCACCCCGTCTGATGGCTTGCGCCCAATCCCGCTCCGGTGTCCCCGTGAAAATATTCGTAAAACAATATCAAATCGCGCCAAAGGGGATCGCTCTGAAATTTCTCGTCCGCGCCGTACACCGGACGGCGTCCATTTTCGCCGCGCAGGAAGATATGCATGAGCGAACGCGACAGCTCCGCGCTCACGTCCCAGAGCGACATTTGCTGGTCCGAGCCGGTGGGGCACTCCACGCGAAAGCCATCGCCGTAATAATGATGAAATTTCTGAAGGGACTCGATCAGAAGAAAATTCGTTGGAAACCATATCGGGCCCCGCCAGTTCGAGTTTCCGCCAAACAAACCGGTCTGCGACTCGCCCGGTTCGTAGCCCACGCGATATTCAACGCCATTGATCGAAAGAATGTACGGATGCGCCGCGTGATATTTCGAGAGCGCGCGAATGCCGTAGGGAGAGAGAAACTCATCCTTGTTAACCATGTAGCCCATCATGCGCACGAGTTGCTTGCGGTCCACCAGCGACAAGAGCCGACGCACTCCATTCGGCGAAGACTGGCTGCAGTCCACCCGCGACGAGAACCCCGGCATGTTGTCAAGGAACCATTGCATGCGCCGCTGAAACCCCGGCAAGCGCGCGATCAATTCCGGTTCCAGCGTCTCAACGGCGAAAAGCGGAATCAGCCCGACCATCGAACGCACTTTTAAGTAATGGTGGTCGCCGTTCGGAAGATGGATCGCGTCATAAAAAAATCCATCTTCTTCATCCCAGAGGGACAATCCCTCGGCCCCGTGCGAATTGATGGCGTCCGCGATGTAGACGAAATGCTCGAAAAATTTGCTGGCTACGTCCTCGTAAGACGGGTCCTCGCGCGCCAGTTCCAGCGAGATGGCCAGCATGTTCAGGCAATACATGCCCATCCAACTGGTGCCGTCCGATTGCTCGAGGTGTCCTCCGGTGGGCAGCGGCTGCGAGCGGTCGAACACGCCGATGTTGTCGAGGCCGAGAAAACCGCCTTGAAACACGTTCATCCCTTCCGGATCCTTGCGATTCACCCACCACGTGAAATTCAGCAGAAGCTTGTGAAACACGCGTTCGAGGAAACCGCGGTCCGCGCGCCCGCGGATGCGCTTTTCGATCTTGTACACGCGCCACGCCGCCCAGGCGTGCACCGGCGGATTCACGTCGCCTAATGCCCATTCGTATGCGGGCAATTGCCCGTTCGGATGCATGTACCATTCCCGCAACAGCAGAATGAGCTGTTCCTTAGCGAAGTCCGGATCGACAAGAGAAAGCGCGACCGTGTGAAACGCCAGGTCCCACGCCGCGAACCACGGGTATTCCCATTTGTCCGGCATCGAGAGGACGTCCGCGTTGTACAAGTGCGCCCAGTCGCGGTTGCGCCCCTTCTTGCGTTCCGGCGGGGGCTGCGGCTGGCCGGGATCTCCCTCGATCCAGGTGCGCACATCGTAGTGATACGATTGTTTGGACCAGAGCATGCCAGCGAGCGCCTGGCGCATGATGAGGTGCGCGTCCTGGGAACGCTCCTGCGGAAAGCGGCGCGCGTAGAATTGGTCCGCTTCGGACAGGCGCTGTTCGAATGTTTTTTCGAAGGCCGCGTCAAACGGATTCGCTCCGCCGTCCTTGGGTTCCACGTTCGTCAGCCGCAGGCGAAGCGTCACGGACGCGCCCGGCGCGATCTTGAAGCGATAATGCGCGGCGCATTTCGTCCCCTTTTGCGCGGGGTTAACGGCTTCCTTCATTCCTCCAATCAAATAATCATGAAAGCTGTCCTTCACATACGGAGACCTGGCAGCAAGATTAAACACGCGCTGGAAATTCGTTTCGTTCTCGGTAAAAAGCATTTCCGGCGAGGAAGCGGGCCCAGTCTCGGCCAGTAACCACCGCATGCCATAGCGTTTTTCCTCCGCTGTCACCACTGCGGCGCCCAGGAAATCCGGAACGCGCGACAGCTTGGGATGCCCGTGCTTCTCTCCGAAGGACCATACGTTTCGAAACCACAGCGTTGGCAGCAGATCGAGCGGCGCTTCTTCCGGCCCGCGGTTCCAGGCCGTGATCTTAATCAATATGTCGTCCGGCGCGGCCTTGGCATATTCCACGAACACGTCGAAATAGCGGTTCTCGTTAAACACGCCTGTGTCCATCAACTCGAATTCCACGTCGCGCTTTCCTCTCTTGCGATTTTCCACGACTAGTTGGTCGTAAGGAAAAGCCGCCTGCGGATATTTGTAGAGGAACTTCATGTAGGAATGCGTTGGCGTCGAATCGAGATAAAAATAATACTCTTTCACGTCCTCGCCATGGTTGCCTTCATTGCCCGTCAGGCCGAATAGCCGCTCCTTGAGGATGCGATCGCGCCCATTCCACAATGCCAGCGCGAAGCACAGACGCTGGTGACGGTCGCAAATCCCGCCAATGCCATCTTCCCCCCAACGATAGACGCGTGAGCGTGCCTGCTCATGCGGAAGATATTCCCACGCGTTTCCATCCGGACTGTAATCCTCGCGGACCGTCCCCCACTGCCTCTCGGCCAGATACGGCCCCCAGCGCTTCCAGTGCTTGGTGCGCTGGTGGGATTCGTCCAGGCGCTGTTCTTCGGCTGTCATCGTATGGTTCCTCGCTCCGGTCCTTGGGAAGGGGAGTGCAGCCGGCAGGTCCGGGAAACCCCAAGTATAGTCAGAAGAAGCGGCGAGAGCGAACACAAGTTGGGGCGAAGTCCAGTAGGACGGGCTTCAGCCTGTCGGTTTGGTGCCGCGCCACGGAGGAAATAAACCCGACAGGCTAAAGCCCGTCCTACCGGACCTCCGATCGTTAGCGTTCTCCAACAGATCATGTTAATATGACTATGGACATGGAGAAGACACCATGAAGAAGATGCAAGCAAGCGCCTTCAAAGCGCGCTGTCTGGCCGTGATGGATGACATCCAGGCCACCGGTGAGCCGGTCATCGTGACTAAACGCGGAAAGCCCGTCGTGAAGGTCATTCCCATAAAGCCGGAGAACGACGACATCTTCGGATTCATGGCCGACAAATTCGACATCGTCGGCGACATCGAGTCGCCGGTAGTTCCGTTGAAAGATTGGAAAATCTTTAAGACCAAGAAGATCAAGAAATGATCCGCCTCCGCAACACAACTCGATGCTTCGGCGTACCAGTCTGTTGTACCCGGTTTGCAGGCGGAGGCCGATGATTCTTCTCGATACACACGCATTGATCTGGCTGGCGAGGGATCCCTCGAAATTGTCACTGGCGGCGGCGGAGGCAATCCGAAACTCCGCCCAAAACGGAGGTCTCGCCATTTCCGCGATGACTATTTGGGAATTGGCCTGGCTGGCGACCCATGCCCGTCTCAATCTTAAGGAGCCCGTGGATACTTTTGTAGAGGAGTTGACTTCACGAACTGCCATCCGCCCGATTACGCCGAGAATTGCTATCCTTGGAAATCAGCTCCCAGTAACGTATCCCAGCGACCCGTGCGACAGACTAATTGGAGGCACAGCACTCGCTGAAGGAATTCCTTTGGTAACAAAAGACCGCTCGATCCGGAATTGCAGGCAGATCAAAACGATTTGGTAGGGTCTACTCGGCGCGAAGATGATTATGCTAACCTTCCTTCATGGTGACGTATATCCTTGGCGCAGGTGCATCGATTCATGCGGGCTATCCTTTAACTACTAACCTCGGCAACGTTATCCATCAGTGGGCTCGCCAAAGCAACTTTTTGCACCGCGGTGAAATCGATGAGCTTCACGAACTTTATGGCGGATTGACGAATCTAGAGAAAGTCTTGACCGATCTCTACGACCATCCCGAAGGCTCAAGAGCCGCTACACTCAAAGAGGCACACCGTGGAGGTATCATTGGTGCCCTCGCGGTTGCAATCCCGGAGTTCTTCAACTATGTCCGACAAAACCCGATTGATGGGCCGGACCTTTATCGAGAGTTCGCTCGCGCTAAGATCAAGTCCGGAGACACAATCCTCACCTTCAACTACGACTTGGCGTGCGAGCGTGCGCTACGAACCGAAGGATTGTGGGAAATCGGCGATGGTTACGGCTTTTCGCTTGGCGCTGGTATAACTCCGCCCTCAATGGTGAAGGTATTGAAATTGCACGGCAGCGCGAATTGGCTGGGCATACTGTTCGACGGGATCACCAGTTTTAGCCAGGTTTCAAATGTATATGGTCAGAGACCTTGCCTATTTGGCAGAAGAGATTTCACATACCTTGGATATTCATCGGATGTGGACGATCCCTTATACAGGGGAATTTCGGCGCCCGGAGGAGAACCGGCGGTGATACTTCCGACTTTCCACAAGAACTTCTTTCATCTGACTAGCTTCGGCCGCGAATGGGAGCGATTCTGGAATTGCATTTGGGAACAGGCACAAGAGGCGCTTGCTTCCGCTGAAAAGATTGTTGTAATCGGCTACAGCATGCCATCAGGAGATGAAAGAGCGCGAGAACTTCTTTTGAAGTACTCAAATCCCGACGCTGAGATTCAAGTGTTTTCCGGCACAAGAACTGGCGTCATTTGCGGTGATTTCCGCAATGGCGGCTTTCAGAACGTCAATTCGTCTGATCAGAGCCACTTCGAAGATTTCATGAAAACTTGACTCTCGCTATTTCCTTTGCGTCCTTTAGCAGAGCCTCGAGGGCGCGGGGCGGGTCGCCCGCGTCCAGCATGGATTTGAAAACGGCATAAGCATCTGTCTTCGAGCCGGCTTTTCGCAAGGTAAATTCATCGTTGATCCAAACGTACGCGATCACCTTGTCCTTGGTCGAAAAGCGAAAAAACAGGCGATAGCGCTGATGAAATTTTGCGCGGAACCAGTGGCGGTTATCGGGACCCAATGTATCGCCTTGCCGAAACTCGGGTGCGTTCGGATCCCGGGGAATAATTTCCGTGAGGTAGCGATGAATCGTCGCGAGAAGTTTGGTTTTGGGATGTCCCCTGTAGGAATCCGGCTGCGCGATTGAGATTTGCTCCACCGCTTCTGTCAGTTTCTTTAGCTGGCTCTCAAGCAGCGGATATTGGAACAGCCGCCAGCCGTTCACTTCCATTTACAGCAGCGCCTCGTCTCCCAGATTTTCCTCGACAGAGGTTTTCACTTCGTTCACAAGCGTGCCGATGCGCTTCATGGCCGCGGCATCGAGCGGTGTAATGCGTTCGGGAGAGCGCTGCATGTCGGCCGCCAGAAAACTCAGGAACGAGAAGAGGACGGGATCTTCTTGTGTGTCCTTTTCTCGTGGTTGGGGATCGGCGACCACAAGCATGCGGCCCGGTCCAATGATATAGGCTTGCACTTCACCGTTGAATTCGGGATGGCTGTGAAACAGGGCTCGCTCGAAGCGCAAACCGAGGGAGTTGCCGGTTTTTGCTTGCTTGCCGTGATATACGCCGGCATGCCGCGCTGTCGCTACCGCCCGTTCTCTTCTCTTGCGCCGCACTCCAGCCTTCCTCTTCTCTTTCGCCACGGAGTCCTCCTCCCGGCTATATGTTAGCACATTCGTACTAACAATGCAGCCCGGCGCATCCGCGAACAGGCTCAACTTCAGCGGCTGAAGCCGTCTTGTGAACAGCTCGTTACGGCCGGGCTGAAGCCCGGCCCTCCAAAGCCCGGTCCTCGCTTCTCTTAGCGAATTTCGATTACTCGCGCTTGGCGGACGGCGGTGATGGCGCGGAGTTCGGCGAGGACGTCGGGCGGGACGAATTGGTCCACGTTGACGATGCCCATGGCTTCGTCGGAATTTTGGACGCGGCCGAGGGCGAAGTTGGCGATGTTGATTTTGTGTTTTCCCAGCAGCGTGCCGACGCGGCCGATGACGCCGGGGACGTCTTCGTTGCGGAAGAGCAGGAGGAAGCCGGTGAGCGGGGCGTCGATGTCGATGTTGTTCACGCCGAGGACGCGTAGCGCGTTGTTCAAGCCGATCATGCCGAGGACGGAAACGGTTTCCGCGCCGGTGCGCAGAGCCACGCCCAGGGAATTGGTGTACTTGGCGCGGCGAGCGCTGCGTACTTCGACCACCTCGATGCCGCGCGCTTTCGCGAAATTCCCCGCGTTAATCAGATTAATTTGATAGGCCAGGATATGCCCCAACACGCCCTTCAGGACGGCGTTTTTCACGAGGTGCGTATTCAAGTCGGCCAGGCCGCCGTCGTAGCTGATGGAAACTTCCGAGAACGGTTTTTCGGTCAATTGCGCGACGAACGTGCCCAGCTTTTCCCCGAGCTGGAGATAGGGCTCGAGCTTCTTGAATTCCTCGGGGGAAATGGACGGCATGTTGACGGCGTTTTTGACGGCGCCGGTGGTGAGGTAGTCGCGCAACTGCTCGGCGATGCGCGTGCCCACCACTTTCTGGGCCTCTTCGGTCGAGCCCGCGATGTGCGGCGTGGCGATCACTTGGGGATGCTGGACGAGGCGCGGATCGGCGGGCGGCTCTTTCTCAAATACATCGAGACCCGCGCCGGCTACTTGGCCGCTTTCGAGCGCCGCGAGCAAGGCTGCTTCATCCACCAGTTCGCCGCGGGCGCAATTGGCGAGGCGCACGCCTTTCTTGGTGAGCGCGAGCGATTTCGCGTTGATCAGATGCTTGGTCTCCGGGGTCAGCGAAGAGTGCAGGCTGATATAGTCGCTGATCTTCAATAGTTCTTCGAGCGGGACGAGGCGGATGTTCTGCTCGATGGCCAGCAGGGTGGACACGTACGGATCGTAGGCCACGACTTTCATTTTGTGCGCCTGCGCCAGGCGCGCGACTTCCGTGCCGATCGTGCCGAGGCCGACGAGGCCCAGCGTTTTGTCGCGCAATTCGCTGCCCGTGAATTTTTTCTTGTCCCACTTGCCGGCCTTCATCGATGCGTCGGCTTGCGCCACGGGATGCGCCATGGCCAGCAGCATGGTCATGGTGTGTTCGGCCACGCTGATGGCGTTTCCGCCGGGCGTGTTCATGACCAGGACGCCTTTGCGCGTGGCGGCGTCGAGATCGACGTTGTCGACGCCCACGCCGGCGCGGCCGATGACGCGCAGATTTTTCGCCGCGTCCAGCAGCTCGGACGTCACCCTGGTGGCGCTGCGGACCAGCAAGGCGTCCGCGTCGCGAATCTCTTCCTCGACCTTGCCTTTCGTTTTGGGGAGATTCACGACGGTCCAGGAAGGATCCGCCTTCAGAATGCCCACGACACTTTCATCGACGCTGTCCGCGATCACGATTTTCATTGTGCTCTCAAGATTCTCCACGCCCTCCGCCTTTCTCAGTGTTCTCTGTGTTAAGTTTTTGGCCTTCAAAAATTCAAAGGCTTAACACAGAGGGCACTGAGAAAAGCGGGAACACTGAGAAATACAGTAGTGGATCAGGATGATTGCCGCAAATACACGTTTTGCGCGGCTCGCACACCGCTGCCTAGCTCGACTTTGTGGCCTACTTTCAGCAGCGCGATTTCGAGCGCGCCCAGCACGGCCAACAGATCGAGAAAATCGTAGTACCCGAGATGGGCGATGCGGAACATGTAGCCCTTCATCGTGCCCTGGCCGTCGGTGAGGATGGCGCCGAATCGCGCGCGCATCTCCTTGACCACTTTGGTCGATTCGATTCCCGCCGGGGCGTTGATGGCAGTCACCGCGTTCGCGGGAGAACTTACTGCGAAATTCGTCAGGCCCAGCGCGACGGCCGCTTCGCGCGTCGATTCGGCCAAAAGCGCGGCGTTGGCGATGAGGTTTTCCCGGCCCAGCTCCTTGATGTAATTCAGTGCTCCGTGCAGGCATACGACGAGCGACGTCGCCGGGGTGTAGCTCGATTCCCCCTTCGATAAATTTTTGCGCTCCTTGGCGTAGTCGAAGTAATAACGTGGGAGCTTCGATTTTTCCATTGCCCCCGAGGCTTTTTCGCTGATGCTGGCGAACGCCAGGCCCGGCGGGATCATCGTCGCTTTCTGCGATCCGCCGATCATAATGTCGATTCCCCATTCGTCCGGCCGCAGGTCGGTGGTCCCGAGGCCGGTGATGGCGTCCACCACGAAACAGGTATCGGGCAACGCGGCGACGATTTTGCCGAGCGTCTCGATGTCGTTGCGCACCCCCGTCGAGCTCTCCGTCGCCTGAATGAACACGGCGCGGAACGGGCCGCTGCCTTCGAGATGGTTCTTCATTTCGCCGATGGGAACGGGATGCCCGTAAGGCGCTTCGACGACGACCGAGTCTATGCCGTAAGCTTTGGCGAGCTGCACCCAGCGCTCGCCGAATTTTCCCGCCGTTCCAATCAGCACGCGCTCGCCGGGAGAGAGCAGATTGGACACCGCGCCTTCCATCGCGCCCGTGCCGGAGCTGGCGAACACGATCACGTCGTTCTTCGTATGAAAGTAATAGCGCAAGTTTTCAAGCGTCTCCCGCATCAGTGCCCGGAAGGCGTCCGTGCGGTGATGCAGCGTCATGGTCAGCGCGCGAAGCTGCGCTTCGAGCAGCAGCGGCGTTGGACCAGGAGTGAACAGTCTTTCCTTGATGATTCCTGGCATGGGCGTGTTCTCAGTCCGTTCTTGTTAGAATAGGAGAAAAATTATTCGGGGCGCGCGCCATCCGGCGAGGGCCAAATCGATTTCCAGGGCAAATCCGCCTTTGCGAGTCAGATAGCAGGCAGGATTATAGGGTAAGGGATGGCAGGGAAATGGTCAACCCATCCACGCCCGTTCGGCACACGCAAGTTCTCCCAAAAGTTGGCCAGGAACTCCGTCTCTTCATGAAAGGAACATTTTCGCGGCTTTCCCGGTCATTCCCCGGATGCCATCGGCCGGGCACGGGGGGGACAACGCCGAAATGAAGCGTTGCCAGGGCGCTTCCGCGAGCGGTATATTTCCCTCACGCGATCGCAAGTTTAATTTAAGCGGGTGTTTAAATTTATTCGCTTCCGGAGCCATAAAAGATCTGATTGAGCCATCGAAATCGGCGAGTTCCTGTAGCGCCCGCCTTTAGGCGGGCACGTTGCGGCCAACAGATGCCCGCCTAAAGGCGGGCGCTACAAGAACTTCTGGGGCGATTGGATTTAGCGCTCCGCCTGTAAGACCGGAACGGGAACGCACGTCTGAGATTCGATACCGAAGGGATGATTCGCGATCGATGAAACGTATCTCGTTCCTTTTGATCCTACTCTCGATCGTCGCTCTTAGTTACCCACGCGCGCGGGCGCAGGAAGACTGGAGCTTCGTCGCGTGGCTCAATCCCGCGCTGGACGATATTTTGCCCGCCGATGTGAAAGTGGAGAGAGTGGCCGACGGTTTCGGCTTGACCGAAGGCCCGGTGTGGGTGCGCAAGGGCGGGTACCTGCTTTTCAGTGACATACCCGCCAACGTGATTCACAAATACGATCCAAAAGACGGCAAAGTCTCCATTTTTCTCAAATACAGCGGCTTCACTGGGGACAACGACCTTGACGTCGGCCGCCAATCCAACAATGGCCGCATCCTGGTCACCTCGCTCGGCTCCAACGGCATCACGCTCGATCCGCAAGGCCGCGTCGTCTTTTGCGCGCATGGCGATCGCGCCGTGATTCGCCTCGATACGGACGGACGCCGCACCGTGCTGGCCGACCGGTTTGAAGGAAAGCGTTTCAACAGCCCAAACGATCTCGTCTACAAATCGGATGGATCGCTCTATTTCAGCGATCCCGATGGCGGTCTGCGCTTTGGCGACCAGGATCCGAAGAAGGAACTCTCTTTTTACGGTCTCTTTCTCTTGAAGGATGGAAAAGTTCAGGCGCTCGTCAAGGACATGGCCGTGCCCAACGGCCTCGGATTCTCCCCTGACGAAAAATATTTCTACGTCGACGACACCGGCAAGAAAATCATCTGGCGCTACGAAGTGCAGCCGGATGACACCCTCGCCAACGGGCATATCTTCATGGACATGACCGACGACAAGGCGCCGGGCGTTCCCGATGGAATGAAGATCGACTCGAAGGGAAACATTTATTCGACCGGGCCGGGCGGAATCTGGATCATTTCCCCGTCGGGCAAACATCTGGGCACGATCCTCATGCCCAACGTCCCCGCAAACCTCGCGTTCGGCGGCGCGGACGGAAAAACTCTCTATATCGCCGCCCACACCGTGTTGTACCGCGTACAACTGAAGATTGCCGGGGTACCGCCCGGGCCGAAATCGTAGCAAGCGAATCGAACTTTCGATTCTTGATCGTCGTGCGCCAGGCGATGCCGGAGTTTGGCCCACTTTCGGGCGTTGCGGAGAATCGGCCCAATACACAAGCAGTCGCTATTCCGGAAACAGTTCATCTGTTAATTTAGGGGCCATGAATTGGCGCCCGGGATAAATCGGCGGCGTCCGGATGAATCCGGTTGTGAATCGTAATGGAGGTTCTATGAAACGGATGAGATGCGCGTTGACGATTGCCATCCTGATCTTTACGGCGGGCGCCACAGTATTTGCGCAGGGGCAGGTCGTCGCGGTTCGCGCGGGCAAAATGTTTGATCCGAAGTCGGGAACGAATTTGACAAATCAAGTGGTGCTCATCAGCGGCGACAAGATTACCGACGTCGGTCCAGCCGACCGCGTGAAAATTCCCGCCGGCGCGAAAGTGATTGAGCTCAGCAATGCGACCGTGCTGCCCGGATTGATCGACGGCCACGTCCACCTGACGGACGCGCAGGGCGGGCTGCAGCACCAAATGATGGTCGGGCTCTTCAGCGCCACGTCGAGCTTGAACGCAGGCTACACCACGCTGGTAGCCATGGGTTCGCACGGCGGCGGGTTCGCGGATGTGGAACTGAAGAAGGCCATCCAGGCCGGCCTGGTAAAAGGCCCGCGCATCATTACCGCCGGGCCCATCATCAACATCACCATGCCCGGAAACGCACCGTTTCCGCTCCTGAACACACCCTTGGAGCAGGACATCGAGGTCAACGGGGCCGATCAAATGCGCGGCGCCGTGCGTGAACTCGCCAAATACGGCGTGGAGCACGTGAAAATTCACACCACCGGGCCGTTCTATTTCGACAAGGACGGCAAGATGTTTAACCAGCCGCTTCCCACGCGGGAAGAACTTGGCGCGTTGATCGACGAAGCGCACCGCCGCGGCATGTGGGTGGCCTCGCACACCTACGGGGGCGAGGGCTTGAAGGAAGCGATCGATCTCGGCGTTGACAACATCCAGCACGCCACGGCCGCCACCGATGACGACATCCGCGAAATTGTGCAGAAACACTTGCCCATCACCACAACGATCCTCGATCACCGCCAGGATGAGCCGGACGATCTGAAACAGTGGGCGCCCTACAGCCGCTGGCGCCTGGTTGAAGTCACCTGGAAGAAAATGCTGGCCGCCGGAGTGGTCCTCGGCTGGGGCAGCGGCTCGGCGCCGCCACCGGGCCGCGTCTTTAACACCGAGTGCAACTGCTCCCACGGCGTGCAGGGCGAAATGTTTCCCATTTTTGTTAAATGGGGGGCCAGCCCGGCGTACACTCTGCGCATGGCCACAACCGTGAATGCGGAAATCATCCGCATGTCGGATAAACTGGGCACGATCGAAAAGGGCAAATTCGCCGACCTGATCGCGGTCTCCGGCGACCCGTTGCAGGATATTTCCGAAATGCAGCGCGTAAAATTCGTGATGAAGGGCGGCGCCGTCATCCGCAACGACATGCCGATGCCGCCGGGCGCCTTGACCTCCTCCAATTAATCTCCGAGGTTCATGCAGATCGGAGCGGCAGCGTCCCGCAAACGTTCGAATCGAATGATCCGAACGATTCGAACGGGCTTCTGCCCCTTTGTTTTTTCAGTTTCCTCGATAGCCAGGAATGTCACAATGGAAGCAGTCAACAGCAGCACTTGCTGATTTCAACCGTACCGAATAGGAAGAGCCAATGTTTCGATCGTCATTTTCGCATCTCTTCGCATCCCTTCCCATCTCTATCCTCAAATCTCCAACGCAACCTCCGAAATGTTGAATTCAGAATTTCAATCTCAAATTTGAAATTTAAAATCCGGGTTCACTGCGAGGCAGTCCAAATCTGAGTTCATGGATTACAACTTACAATCCCAGATCGCTCAGACCAGGATGTCCCTCCGGCCGCCTTCCCAGCCGCCAACGAAAGAGCATCTCGGATGCGCGAATCGGCAAATCGTTGATGCTGGCATACCGATGATGCATGATGCCCTCGGCGTTAAACTCCCAGTTTTCGTTCCCGTAAGACCGGTAACACTGGCCGGAATCGTCGTGCCACTCGTACGCAAAACGCACGGCGATCCTGGCCCCGTCGAATGCCCACATTTCCTTGATGAGACGATAGTCCAACTCGCGGTTCCATTTGCGCGTCAAAAATTCCACGATCTGCTCCCTGCCGTTGATGAATTCCGCCCGATTGCGCCAGCGGCAATCGACCGTGTAGGCCAGCGCCACGCGCTGCGGATCTCGCGAATTCCACCCGTCCTCGGCCTTCCTCACTTTTTCGATGGCCGCCTCGCGCGAGAAGGGCGGCGCCAAAACGGCTTGGGGTTGAGTTGCCATTTCCTTCTTCCTTTCCTTTGACTTCACATGGGAGAACACAGAGCAACACGAGGATACATCTTCTTCCCTCTTTTTCCTGCAGTGATCGCCTTAGGCCAGCCAAGATAGACAGGGTTTTACTTGACTTTTACGGAACTTTACCATAGCAAGTGGTAAGAGAAGATCGCGCCTATGCAAACTTCCACGATCTTGAATGGCAGCAAAACCGAATTGGCCCCCGCGGAAGTTTCCGCCGGGGCTCGCGTGGTCATCGATGGCGCGGAACACTCGGCGCGCGAAGGCGAACGCTTAGTCGATCTGATCAACCGCGTGGGCGTCAAGCTGGCCCAGGTCTGCTATCACCCGCAGCTCGGCCCCATCCAGACCTGCGACACTTGCCTCGTGGAAATCGACGGCAAGCTGGTGCGGGCCTGCGCGACCACCGTCGCAAGCGGCATGAAAGTTTCGACCACCTCGCTCGCCGCCGATTCCGCGCGCAAGGAAGCGTTTGACCGAATTCTCGCCAATCACCTGCTTTATTGCACCGTCTGCGACAACAATAATGGAAATTGCACGGTACACAACACCACCAAACTGCTGGCCATCGAACACCAGCAGATTCCGTTCCGGCCGAAACCCTACGAGGTCGACAATTCCAATCCCTTCTATCGCTACGATCCCGGCCAGTGCATCCTGTGCGGCCGCTGCGTCGAAGCCTGCCAGAATCTTCAGGTGAATGAAACGCTTTCGATAAATTGGGAGGACCCGCACCCGCGCGTGCAGTGGGATGGAGGCTCGACCATCGGCATGTCCAGTTGCGTCTCCTGCGGGCACTGTGTCACCGTCTGCCCATGCAACGCGTTGATGGAAAAATCCATGGTCGGGCAGGCCGGCTTCCTCACCGGCCTTTCGAAACCTGTGCTTGACGGCATGATCGACGTGGTCAAGGAAATCGAGCCCGAGACCGGCTACGGAGGCATCATGAAAGTGTCCGAAGCCGAGGCGGCCATGCGCGAGTCGCGCATCCGGCGGACAAAAACGGTATGCACGTATTGCGGCGTCGGATGCAGCTTTGACTTGTGGACCAAAGACCGGCAAATTCTGAAAGTCGAGCCGGCCGAAGGCCCCGCGAACGGCATCTCCACTTGCGTCAAAGGAAAGTTTGGATGGGATTTCGTCAACGCCGCGGATCGCCTGACGAAGCCGCTCATTCGCGAAGGTGAAACGTTCCGCGAGGCTAGCTGGGACGAGGCCCTCGATCTCGTGGCCCGAAAATTCACGGAGATAAAAGCCAAAAACGGGCCGGACTCGCTGGCCTTCATCTCCTCCTCGAAATGCACGAACGAGGAAAGTTTTCTGATGCAAAAGCTGGCCCGCGCCGTGGCCGGCACGAATAACATCGACAACTGCTCCCGCTACTGCCAGGCCCCCGCCACCACCGGCTTGTTTCGCACCGTGGGCTACGGCGGCGATTCCGGATCCATTCACGACATCGAGAACGCGGGACTCGTGCTGATCATCGGCAGCAACACGGCGGAAAGCCATCCTGTGCTGGCCACGCGAGTGAAGCGCGCCCACAAGCTGCGCGGACAAAAGCTCATCGTGTCCGACCTCCGCGAAAATGAAATGGCGCGCCGCGCCGACGTTTTCCTACACCCCAGGCCGGGGACGGACATGGTGTGGCTCTCAGCGGTCACTCTCTACCTGCTGGAAAACGGCCTTGCGGACACGGAATTCCTCGCGCAATGGGTGAACGGAGTCGACGAGTACAGAAGAAGTCTCGCGCCCTTTACTCTGGAGTTGGCCTCGCTAATCTGCGGCCTGGGCGTCGAGACGCTCAAAAAAGTCGCGCACATGATCGCCGAGTCGAGCGGCGTCTGCATCCTCTGGGCCATGGGCGTGACGCAGCAGAGCCAAGGCTCGGACACCTCGACGGCCATCTCCAATCTCCTGCTCGTCTCCGGAAATTACATGCGCACCGGCACCGGCTCCTACCCCCTGCGCGGCCACAACAACGTGCAGGGCGCCAGCGATAACGGCTCGATGCCCAACAGTTTCCCCGGCTACCAATCCGTGACCGATCCCGAGATTCGTGCGCGCTTCGAGGCTGCGTGGAAGGTCAAACTGCCCGCCGTCAAAGGTCTCGACAATCATGAAATGGTCGACGCCATTCTCCAGGGCAAGCTGAAATCCCTGTACCTGATCGGCGAGGAAATGGCCATCGTCGATTCCAACGCCAACCACGTTGCGGATGCGTTTTCCAAACTCGAATTCTTCGTGGTGCAGGATATTTTTTTCAGTTTCACGTGCCGTTTCGCGGACGTGGTTCTCCCCGCCTGCCCGAGCCTCGAAAAAGAAGGCACCTTCACCAGCACCGAAAGGCGGATTCAGCGCCTCTATCAGGTTTTCGATCCGCTTCCCGGCACCCGCCCCGACTGGAAAATCACGCAAGACATCGCCAATCGCCTCGGGGCCAATTGGAATTACACGCATCCCTCGGAGATCATGGCCGAAATCGCATCGCTTTCTCCAATCTACGCGGGCGTCAGCTTCGAGCGGCTCGAGGGATACAAAACCTTGCTCTGGCCCGTGGCGCCTGATGGAACCGACCAGCCTCTGCTTTACACCAAGAAATTCGCTTTCCCCGACGGCAAGGCCAGGCTGTTCCCCCTGTCCTGGACGGGACCGCAAGACACGCCCAACGCGCAATTCGATCTGCACCTGAACAATGGCCGCCTGCTCGAACACTTTCACGAAGGCGACCTGACTTATCGCGTGAAGGGCATCCGTGAAAAAACGCCGGACACCTTCGTGGAAATTTCTCCGGAACTTGCCAAGGAGCGCGGCGTCGAGAGCGGCACGTGGGTGGTGCTCAGTTCGCGCTACGGAAAAGTTCGCGTCCGCGCCCTCGTCACCGACCGCGTACAAGGGCGCGAACTCTACATGCCGATGAATTCGACGGAAAGCCCCGTGAATCGCCTGACCAGCAGCCGCACCGATCCAACAACGCACACTCCGGCCTACAAAGAGGCCAGTGTTCACATGGAAGTCCTCGCCGAAATCGGCGAAAGCCCGCTGCCGCGCATCAACCATCGCTTCGGCCATCCCACGCCGCAGCGCGGCGTCGAAGTCGAACGCAAGTGGAAGCGCTCGGACTATCGCACCCCGGGAAGCGATCTCGTTCAAATCCAGCAGCGATAGAAAGCGAAGGAGCGGGAACCATGGCCAAACCAATCCCTTTGCAATTGCCCCCGCGCGATGCACGCGGGGAACTGCTCGCGCGTTTGGAAAGTGCGCCCGTCGAGCACGCCGAAGCGCTGCTCGCCGGATACGAAGTTCTGCAAGGGCTTCACGATTCCGGAACGCTCGAGCTGCTGCGCGGCCTTCTCGGCTCCGGCGATAAAGTGTTGCAGACCGCCGTCGATGCCGCGCGCACTCCGGAATCGATCCGCATCATCCGCAATCTTTTGCTGCTGACAAAGATACTCGGGGAAATCGATCCCGCTCTTTTTGAGGGCTTCGTTCAAGCGCTTCCCGAGGCCATGCACAAGGCCAAGGAGCAGGCAAAGGAGCCTCCGGGTCTTCTGTCGACTCTAAACAAGTTTCGCAGCAAGGACCTGCTCCGTGGTATTATTGTGGTAAATAGCCTCCTTGAAATCTGGGGACGGGAATTATTCTCCGCCGCCAATTCTCAATCGAAGAAATGAATACTGGAATGGAGGAGCCATGCGAGTCGCGAATCGATGGGCGATCGCCATAGCTGGAATCTTCATGCAGATCGCGTTAGGAGCCGTATACGCCTGGAGCGTATTCCGAACTCCGCTCGCCCGCCAATTCGGGTGGAGCATTCCTCAAGTCACGCTGACCTTCACGATCTGCATTTTCGTGCTGGGCATTTCTGCTTTCTTCGGCGGACTCTGGCTGAACCGCCGCGGGCCGCGCGTAGTCGCCCTTACCGCCGGGTTTCTCTACGGCGCCGGCGTTTTCCTGGCCAGCTTTTCCGATAACAAATTATGGTGGCTGTATCTCAGTTTCGGCCTGATCGGCGGAATCGGCCTGGGCTTCGGCTACATCGTGCCGGTAGCCGTGCTGGTCAAGTGATTTCCGGAGCGCCGGGGCTTGATCACCGGCATCGCGGTTGGCGGATTCGGCGCAGGCGCGCTCATCACCGCGCCCGTGGCCACGCGCCTGATCCAGACCGTCGGCGTGCTGCACACCTTCGCCTACCTGGGCGTTGCCTATTTAATCGTGACCATGATCGCCGGCGCATTCATGCAGAATCCCCCGGACGGCTGGAAGCCCGAAGGATGGAGCCCAACCGCTACGCAAGTTTCTCAAAGGGCCAAGAAAGATTACACGCTCGTGGAAGCCCTGGGCACTTGGCAGTGGTGGGCGCTCTGGCTGCTCCTTTTTTTGAACACGTCGGCAGGCATTTCCGTGATTTCGCAAGAGGCGCCGATCTTCCAGGAATTGGCGCGCGTGAGCGCCGTGGTAGCGGCGGGAATGGTCGGCATTGTGGCCCTCGGGAACGCACTAGGCCGCGTGTTCTGGGCTTGGGTTTCCGATTTGACTACCCGTAAAATTACTTTCTTCGTAATGTTTCTGCTCCAGGCGGTGTTGTTCTGGATTTTTCCCAACCTTGGCGACGCCGGAATACTCGCTGTCGTCACTTTCATTGTATTGATGTGCTACGGTGGTGGATTCGGGACGATGCCCGCCTTCGCCGCCGATTATTTCGGCGCGAAAAATGTCGGCCCCATCTACGGCCTGATGCTCACGGCATGGGGTTTCGCCAGCGCGTTCGGCCCGCTCCTGATCGCCAACATGCGCCAGATGAGCGGCACCTACCGCGGCGCGCTGCACGTCATCGCCGGAGTTATGCTGGTCTCCGCTGTGCTTCCGGTGCTGGTATCTCCCCCGCGAATCGCCGCGACGCCGCAAGCTCGCGATGCTTCCCTTGGGTCAACCGGCCAATTGCCCGCGGCGCGCTAGGCCAAAATTGCCGCTGTGGAACTTGCATGATTTTTGGCCTAATCTTTAGCCTAGTCTTTGGCTGAATCTTTGTAGGGCACGGCTTCAGCCGTGCCGTCGCGTACGCAGCAATCGTTCGACTTTAGCCGCTGGCGGACTGGGCAGCGAGTCGCCGCTCGGAATCCCCGAGCGCGACGCCGCCAAGGCCGATCGCTCCGGCGAAAAAACTCTTCTCCATGACCCAAAAAATCCGCAACATCGAACTCACCCAAGTCACGCAGTGGGAAGACGGCGAGGCCGTGCGCGTCGAAGACTATCTGGCCGCCGAAGAGCCGCTGGAAATGCGCGCAGGCCGTTATTCCCTGGGTGTCACTCTGCGCACACCGGGAAACGATGAGGAACTCGTCGCCGGTTTTCTTCATAGCGAAGGCATCATCTCCCGTCGCGAACACCTCGTCGCCTTGCGTTTGCCCAGCGATGGCGAGCCCGAACGCAACCTCGTGCGCGTGACCCTCGATTCCAAGGTGCGCCTCGCCCCCGGCAGTGCCGCCCGCAGATTTTCCGTCGGCTCGGCCTGCGGCGTTTGCGGAAAGGCGTCCATCGCGCAACTCCGGCGCCTCGGCCTGCGCCGCCCCGAATCGGCGGCGCCTTTCGATCCCGAAGTCCTCTGCCAACTCCCCCAGAAACTGCGCGCCGCCCAGGCCGTCTTCGGCCGCACCGGCGGCCTGCACGCCGCCGCTCTCTTCACCGCGGACGGAGAATTGTTGGTGTTGCGCGAAGACATCGGCAGGCACAACGCCGTGGACAAAGTAATCGGCTGGGCCTTCCTGGAAAACCGCTTGCCCCTCAGCGGACACGTTCTGCTCGTCAGCGGCCGCGGCGGATTCGAGATCGTTCAGAAAGCCCTTTCCGCCGGCATCCCCCTGCTGGCCTCGGTATCGGCGCCCTCCAGCCTCGCCGTGCAACTCGCGCGCGAACTCGGCTTGACGCTCGTAGGTTTCCTGCGCGGCCGTCGATTCGTCATCTACTCGGAAGAAGATCGCATCGCTGTCTCCGCGCCGAAATAAGCCCAACGGCGCAAGAGAAGCGCCGGAGAATTTCAAACGTCAGGAGAGTGAAACGGCACTGGAAATGTGTGCAGCCGCGGCCCAATGGTGGCATTCTGGAACCGCGAAAAGCATGGTTGACGGCAAGAACGAGGAAGGGGAGTAGCAACTCTGTTGGAAACTGCTTTAGAATGAATGCCGCACTCCCTGTCGGGGCGTAGCGCAGCCTGGTAGCGCGCCTGCCTTGGGCGCGCACTATCCGACTCCAACAGGTCCATCGACTACTTCCACTTCTCTGTGTTTTCAGTAATTTGGGGAATCTGCTTTTCGCTCAAAGCTAACCCCAATGGCACGAAAAACATCGCATTCTGGCACACATTTGGCACAGGGGGCTCGCCTGCGCGATACCACTTTGTCAAAAGCAGGAGCTCTCCCCGAAAGTTTCTGGCACAGCTGGCACAGTTGGCACAGCAGTACCTGATGAGAGATGCTGCCTATTGACCGTCTCTGTACGGCGCATTGTTCACGGAGGTACTAACTGCCTGCGATTGACTCTGTGAACGTTCGGAGTGTCTCGAACGCTCCTTCAGCTATCCCAGATAGGCCGCACTCGCGAGCGAGTGCCTCGTAAGGTTTCTGCCATTCAGCGGGCGGCGCTGGAAGCGCGTTCGGCAGTGGATGTGTCTTTCGGCGCTCGAAAGTTACGCGGATTGCTTCGGTGACTTTGTTGCGATCCAGGGTTGCAGACTGAATCAGGAGAACCATGTCTACCAGGTCTCTCACGCGAGTATTTGCTGCGCCCCGTCGCGGCAGCGTGTAGGCGTGAAGTTTTTCGGCAAACTGCTGCTCGCGAGGGATCATGTACAATGACGGGCTCACTATACCCGCAAACCCCAACCAATCGCGCCCTTCGATAACTTCGAGTGGCTCCATCACTGCATCGCCTATTCCTACGTCCAGGTGAAATCCCACGAATATGCGGCCATCGAGGCGAGCTTCGACCGGAAACCTCGCGCCACCATACGGGGCAGCATCTAGGTCGGCAATCGGCTCACCTATTGTGTAAACGAAGAAGTCGTCACTACTGAATGCAGCGGCCTCTTGTAGCTTCTCCAGCACAGCCAGATTTTTCTTATCGCCTTTTTTGTCGCCAGAATTAGAAAAGCTGCGCATTGTTAAGTCAATATCCTTCGTTGTGCGCGCGGCCTTGATTCGCAGTTCCATCGCGTAACCGCCCTTCAGTACCCAGGGTAGCGCGAGGGGCGGCCCCACCTGAAACAGTCGCGCCAAGAGTCGGTCAAAGGCAACCTGACGCCTGAGACGCTGCAAGTCAACTCCTTCCTTCCCAGCAATATCCTTAAGCCTGTCCTCCAGTGCCCTTCGAAAGGCGGCAGCGGTCGCGTATCTTTTGGGCTCCATTAAGCAGCTACCTTCTCAAAAAGGATTCGCAGTTGTTTGTCGCCCGTGAAATGTTTCCTAGCCTCTGCAATTTCGCTCCTACGAATGAGCCCACGCCGCAGCCCTTCGCGTAGCGCTTGCCGAAGAGTCGCAAGCGGCACCTCTGCGCCGTCGAGCAAATCCAGAATCGTTCGCATAGCCTTTGTTACACGTATTCCATGAACCGCTCCCATTTCACTCTGGGGTAGATCAGCGAAATGCAGAACGAGCACGCGGGGGATTTCACTATTTCGCCGGAAGCTTTTCGGGACAGTCATGTGCAGCTTCGCAGGCATTACGTCCGAAAGGTCGTGAAGGCTCAGAGCGGTTTGATGACTGTAGGCTCCCTGCGCGACCTCACCCCGATTCCTAGACCAGAGCGACCAAAGCATCAGGTCAGGGCGTTCGCCTCGCGGAAAGCTGGATAGCCGATAGATTCCGCGATGTTCCCGTATCCAGTTTCTCGCCTGAACGTGGTACGGGTGAGTATTCTCCGCAAACCCCGCAGCTTTAGCCTGCTTCGTCGTGAAAAAGCCCTGCTGGTCTTCTGCTATTTCGTAGAGCCGCTTGGCGGCTTCTTTGCGCCGATTTTCCATAACACAATACTACAACTAATATGAAGTATTGTGTAGTCTTAATAAGGCGCGTCCCAGGCCCTCCGGCTGATTATTCTAGCCACATTCTCGCCATCAATCTCGCCATGATCGCGCTGAAGACCGTCATTCACTGGCAATCACTCTAAACTTGATACTGCGGGTCTCGTGCAAATACAGTTCTGTTGTACTCAAGAGTTCGCGTTGATCGTCCGTGACCCCGGCCTTTGATATGCCAGGTTGGACGATGAAAATTCTGAATTCTGGCGTCAGCGCCCTTGCTGCGCCTCGTATCCCAACTAGTTGTTTGAAATCACCGCGCTCGAATCGTGACACTCCGTACTTCTTCATTCTGCGCTTCTCTCGATTGAGTAAATGCAGTAGAAGACGATCAATATCATCGCGCCACTTTATGCTCCGTTGAGCCTGGCCGCAGACCTCATACAAATCCTTTATGCGATTCCCTGGCTTGGCCTTGGTATGTTTGCAATGAAACAAATCTACGATTAACTTGTCCTCTCGAATCACAAGACCCACGACATCAGCGCATTCCCCGGATGCGTCGTCGTCGAACACAATTTGGTATGCCCGGTCCCAATCAGCCGCCAAAACGTTTTCAATGGTGCGCCGTTGGATTGAGCCTTTTAGTTTCTGAAGAGTTTGAGATTCCGTCGTTGGGTCTACACCATTCCAGTTCCATGTGATTATCTGTTGAGCGTTAAACGTGTAGAGCGTTCGCTGTCGAGGTTCCAGCAGCTGATCGCCGCGACTGAAACAATCCTTTTCGTACCTGATTATCGGATGCGACATGCCAAAGAACTCAGACAACAACTCTTGTTTCTTACCTCTCCTAATCAAGATGTCTTGGGTCTCCGGAATGTATGCAACCTTTTTCGCTCCGAACGTTAGTTCATAAGATGCAGAGAAATCCTCTGTGTAAACTTTGAACCGTAGCGGAGCACCTGGTTCCGGATCGATTAGGTCAATCCCCACGTCAAAGAATGGGGCCTTCGACGCCTCAGTTCCAATGAGTACCGATTCCTCTGGCCGGTGATATAGCTCATCTGGCCATTCGATTGTAAGCGGGTACAAGTCGGGAGGCTTCAAAATGTCCGTAGGCATCATAGAATCTTGTAGAAAGGAATCCGGTTCAATCGTGGAGTCAATTAGCTTTGCGCCAACACTGCCGCACCACTTCTTCCATTCCAGCAGGTCCTTAGCTTCTTGCCACGACCAAATCCTACCCTTCTTAGAGGTCCCAATTGTGACGCGAGAAGTACCGTCGAAGCCGTCCCCAAAAACGTGTGTTTTCTCTTTACCCTGCGTTTGGGAAGACTCCAAATATTCTTTGATATCGGAGCCTGTATACATTACGAACCTGACGGATCGACGCATACGGTCGTTCAAACCCATATTGCGGAGGAGCAGTCGCTTGATTCCCGAGAGAACTCTGAAGGCTTGAAGCCCGCTTATTATCTCCACGCCGTCGCCGCCGACGGCTTTTGCAATATCCTCGTGGACGCTATCGTTATTCGAGCTATTTATGTACAGAAGATTGGTCCGAGAGTCCCAGTAGAGAGCATAAAGATCATAGTTGTGGTTCGTGAGATCGCCGACGTCTGTCCAATCGACGGGCTCTTCCAGAGAGAGCACGAAAAACGCGGTATTCTCCTTCAAGCTCACTGATAAATCGCCATACATATGATCTGCAATCGCTAATTCACAGATATTGAAAGGCTGCCATTTATTCTGCTGCATGCGGTAGACGACGGTGCTCATTTTGGGTGTTACGTTTTGAATTGCCACAGGAGGCGATTGTGAGGCAAAACTCTCGTAAAAGGTCTGCTTGCTAATCTGATTATCGGTTGCTCCCTCGGTGAGTTTGGTTAAGATGTGATTCCAGTCTGCACCGCCTCCTTCGGCATAAAGTTCTCGTACAGAAACGTCTATCTTGTCGTCAGCTCTGTTCACGATGATAGTTGCGTCACCAACCTTAGGATTGGAACGCGTAAATCGACCCGTGAACTGAATCGTGACGGCCAGACTTTGATGAATATCGTGAACTGCGGCAATCTTAAGCTCCGGAAAATCAAAACCTTCGCCGAACATCGAGACACAAATAGCGATTCGCGATTTGCGAGTGTAGAGTTGTGCCAATCTCTCAGTAAGCTCCTTTTGCTTCAAACCGCTGTGAACGGAAATTGTCCCGGGTTTAGTTGAAAGCGGCGGCTCTCGACTTTCCGCACGTTACGCGACCTGCACCTGCTGAGTCAACGACGGATTCATCCGGCGATGCAGAAGTTCCAGTTCCA
>Ga0302324_100001415_pt1 | contig 58539 bp, 62 predicted proteins | sample Palsa_T0_1_FD_201949 | JGI IMG/M metagenome (GOLD analysis project Ga0302324, IMG submission 201949) | Peat permafrost microbial communities from Stordalen Mire near Abisko, Sweden - Palsa_T0_1 | ecosystem: Environmental > Terrestrial > Soil > Palsa > Peat permafrost | place: Sweden: Abisko...
ACGGCTCCGCCTCTCGGGCGAATACTCTCACCGCTCCACACCACCGCGCCGACGACACCCGATCTGCTCCCGCTGGATAGTCATGTACCTCCTGCGCGGTGATGTACCTCGGCCAGTGCGCACGGTGAGGGGGGATAAGGAGTTGGAAGCCAACTGCTGCCTTTACGTTGGCTTCCAACTCCTTATCCCCCTCACCGTGTGAACCGGTCAACATCACCGTGCCGAGGTACTACCCGGATCGCTGACCAAGACGCCGCGTACCGCGGCAGCGAGTCCGGACCAATCGCCCGCCTTGCGCAATCCACTGCTCAGTTCGAGCTGCAGGCCTTCGCCGGAACGGCCCCGATTGCAGATATTGCGGGGGTCTCGACCGGGGAAACGATGTCCGTCGATCAGGTATGTGAGTCCGAACTTCGCAAGCGCCAGCGCAACATCCCGCTTCAGCTTTTCATTCAAGCCACCCAGCAACACGTCGGGTCCGCTCGCGGCATAGCCGTGCACGGCGACGACGGTGTCGCAGCCGGAGATCAGATCGAGCGCGCGGGGTTCATCGAAGCGGTGGCTCCCCAGGTGCAAGCGGTCGAAATTGTCGCCGGTGGTGCGTAACCCCTCGAAAAGATAGAGCGCGTGCTCCTCGCCGGCGATCAGCCGCGCGACCTCGGAAGTCCGCCCCTCGATTCTGCCGCCATGGGGCGCGACCACGGCAATTCCGGACTTTTCACGGCGCATGACGTGCACGGCATAGTCCACACCCTCCACGTAAAGTTGCGCGAGATCATCGAAGCAGCGCAGAGCGCTGGAAGGAACTAGCATCTCGGCACCATGATGTTAACCGTTTGACGGTATTCACCCGGCAGGCTAAGACGCTGGCGGGCGACGGGAGAGCAGTTGCCCGCCAGCGTCTTAGCCTGTGGGGCGAATGCTCTCACCGCCACACCACGGCGCCAAGGGCACCGAATCTGCTCCTCATGGGGTGATGTAGTACGTCCTGCGCGGTGATGTACCTCGGCCCAACGCGCACGTCAGGGGCTCAGGGTTGCGGCTGCGGTGGTCCGCCCGGCCGGGGAGCGGGTTTGGTATCCGGCCGAGAGGGACGTCCACCATTGTCCGGACGCCCGCCGTTACCCGGAGGCCCGCCATTGCCCGGACGCCCGCCGTTACCTGGGGGCCCGCCATTGCCGGGACGCCCGCCGTTACCCGGAGGCCCGCCATTGCCGGGACGCCCGCCGTTACCTGGGGGCCCGCCATTGCCGGGTCGCCCGCCGTTACCCGGTTTGCCCGGTGACGGCCGATCCGGGGGCCTCGGACGCGGTGGCGGGTTGGGCCGCGGAGGTCGCGGCGGCACCACGGGTCGCGGCGGAGGATTCGGCCGAATCGGCGGTCTGGGGCGCCGAGGCGGCGGCGGCCGGTGCGCCCAGTAGTTCTGCCGCCCATAAAAGGGCCGGCCTCGGTAGTAGCGGCCCCAATAGTCGCCGATGGTGAACCCCACGATACCGATTCCCAACTGCGCGCCGAACCCCAGTATGGGTACCCGGCGGTCCTGATAGTCGTAATACAAAAGATCGCCGTAAACCCAGCCGCGGTTGCCTCCCAAATCCACATCGCACCAGGTCCAGTCATCCAGGCAGCCATTGACGTTCAGTGCGGTATTGGGCGGTATGGAGAAAACCAGCGGATAGTCGGCGCTCGGCCCGGCACGCAGGTGTACGAAACCCTGGGTGTACGCGAGGCCGGCCCACGCCGCGGTCCCGGAACACAGCCCGATCAGCACGAATAGTGCCAGCGATAGACGTTTCATATCCCACCTTCCATAGCCCACGGGAACCTTGCGCGATCGAGTTTGAGCCGATTTTCGCGCCGCCGCAATGGCGGCGATTCAAGCGCTTTTCTTGCGTCCGTGCAGTCGGGTTACCAAGTCCGCCTCCCCCCGGCTCAGGCCGAATTGCTGCGCCAGCTTGCCGGGATCGGCGCCGTGCCTGGCCGAGTCGATCGCTTGCTCGAAGGATTGCGCCGTCCCGCGCAGCTCCACCTGATCCACGCGATCGGCCACGCCCGAATATTCGTGCTCGATACGCTGCACTCTCCGCCCCGTCTTCACGCTGATCGAGGCCGCGAGTTCCAGTTCGCGGCGTACCGCTGCCAGACTCGATTCGAGAGCGAGACAGCGGGTTCGCCAGTCGCGCAGCGAGCGAATGGTGAAAAGCGCCGCTACCAGGCCTGCGAATCCGAGCGCCGCGCCTGCGATGCTGAGAAATGTATTGAGATTCATGTCATGCATACTCGTCGATGAGAGATTTTGGAGGACGTGGGGCTGCGGGATCCGGTGCGCTTTCGGCCTGCGGCGCGGGTTTGCCGGGCGGCTGCCGCTCATCGCGCCACGCTCCTCCCGAACCGTCTTTGGAGGAACGCTTGTCCGCGATGGGGAGCGCCGGATATAGACCCGAGTTGCTCAAGCGGTCTACTTCACTCATTGTGGGACCTCGCTATTCGGTGTTTGGTTTCTCGTTCTGTTGCGGCTTCGCCGGCTCTTTCACCAACACGGTCTTTTCCAAAGTCTCGGGGGGCATTCGATACAGCAGGCGATTCTCCGCCGTGCTCGCACCGGCCAACTCTACTCCGGGCGCAGCGGCCGCGGGAGTCTGATCGGTGGCCCGCGCCGTCGTCGGCGCGCCGGGAATCACCTCTTCCAGCACCAGAACGACGACGCGGCGGTTCGCGTTGCGGCCTTCGGGCGTATCGTTCGGCTGGCGCGGATGAAATTCACCGAAACCGACGATTTCCAGCCGCAGCGGATCGATCCCCTGACTCGTGAACTGATGCACCACGCTCGCGGCGCGCGCTGCCGACAATTCCCAGTTCGACGGAAATTCCGAGGTGCGGATCGGCTTGTCGTCAGTATGTCCCTCGACGCGGATGGGATTGGGGAAGGGCTTGAGAACCTCCGCCAGTTTGTCGAGCACGGGTTCGGCCGCCGGCGTGAATCCCCCCGCGCCGCTCGCGAACAGAATGTCGGCGTTGATTTCGATTTCCAGCCACATGTTTTCGCGGCGCACCGTCACCAATTTGGCATCGATCAGCGACTGCATCGCGTCCTGCACCTGGCGCTGCATGCGAATCAGCGCGCCGGGAAGATCCGCGGTATGTATGGTCTCCGTCTTGGTCGGATCCCGCGGCGCGAGGCTGCCGCCCGGCGTGGATTTGTCCTCCCTCTGTATGAAGACCGTTGGGGTGACGCCGGTGAGATCTTTGTCGCCGCCTTTGCCGGGCTCCCTTTCGCCTATATTGACCGGGTGCATGCTCTTCGGCGCGCCGTTGAACGCAGCGATCATGGAGTCGGACAGGACGCGAAATTTCCCCTCGTTGACCGACGACATCGCGTACATCACGGTGAACAACGCGAACAGCAAGGTCACGAGGTCCCCGTACGGAATCGCCCAGGCTTCCGCATTCACATGCTCCTCGTGCTTCTTCTTGCGGGCCATGGCGTCCTATCAGTGGTGGAAGTACCCTTGCAGCTTCGACTCGATGTTGCGCGGATTCTCGCCCTGTGCGATGGCGATGATGCCCTCGATCACCATGGTCCGCACCTGCGATTGCCCGTGAATCACCGACTTCAGCTTGTTGCCCATGGGCAGGAACAAGAGATTCGCGAACGCAATGCCGTAGATGGTGGCGATGAACGCAGCAGCGATGCCGTGTCCGAGCTTCGAGGGGTCGTTGAGATTCTGCATGACGGCCATCAATCCCATGACCGCACCGATGATGCCGAGCGTCGGTGAGTAAACACCCATGGCCTCGAAGACCTTGGCCGCCTGCGTGTCGAAATGCTCCATGGTATCCAGCTCGATTTCCATGCTGGAGCGGATGGCATCCGGCTCGCCGCCATCGACCAGCGACTGCAAGCCCTTCTTCAGGAAGGCGTCCTTCTCGGCCTCCACCGCGGACTCGAGGCCCAGCAATCCCTGCTTGCGCGCGATATTGCTCCACTCCACTATCTTCTCGATCATCGCCGCCGGGTTGTTCGCAGGAGGCTTGAATACCCAGGATACGATCTTCCAGGCTCGCAGGAAAGTCGCCAACGGCGTCTGCACCAGGCTCGCGGCAAATGTCCCCACCACGACGATGACGAACGCCGCGCTTCCGACCAGCGCTCCGGCGCTGCTGCCCTTCAGGATGGCGCCGCCGATGATCGCTATCAGCGCAAGTACGATGCCGATGATGCTTAGGATATCCATGATTAGTTAGGCTGCAGCCACTCCGCGAGCCGTGCGCGCAGGCGCACCAGTGCTTGGCCGTGAATCTGGCAGACGCGCGACTCGGATACTTCCAACACCTCGCCGATCTCGCGCAAATTCATGTCCTCGTCGTAGTACAACGACAGCACCAGCTTCTCGCGCTCGGGCAATCCGCCGATGGCGCCGGCGAGCGCATCGCGAAAGCCGGCATCCTCGATGTGGTCGAAAGGGCCTGGCCGCTCGTCGCGGGCGTGGTCCGCGGGACTCGACTCATCGTCGTTCGACCCCATCTGATCGAAGCTGAACATGCGGCAGCTGGCCGCATCCTGCACCAGCTTGTGATATTCCTCGATGGACACGCCGAGAGCGCCCGCGATATCGGTGGGACTCGCATCCTGCCCCTTGGCATTTTCGATTTTGCGTACCACGTCGGCCATCTCGCGCATGTTTCGATGCACCGATCGGGGGGTCCAATCGGATTTGCGTACTTCGTCGAGCATCGAACCGCGGATGCGGATGCCCGCGTAGGTTTCGAAATTCGCGCCCTTCGTGGCGGAGTAGTGCTTGGCTGCGTCCAGCAGGCCGATCATTCCGGACTGGATCAAATCGTCCACCTCCACGTTCGGCGGCATCCGGCTCACCAGGTGGTAGGCGATTCGTTTGACAAGATCGGCATGTCTCAATACCAATTCTTGCTGCGGTACCTGGCCGACGGGAACGTGATCGTCCGAAGTCGGTTTGGTGCCGCGTCTCTGCGTGTTCGAATACTGTGTGCTTGCTCTCATTGCAATACCGTCGAGGGACCTATCCGAGCCCCTACCATGCGTTCGACAAAGAACTCAAGGTGGCCGCGCGCCCCTTCGGGCACAGACCACTTATCGGCCTTCGATGCCAGATTCTTGAGGGCGATGGATGAAATTGAGGCCGGATACGCATCGACCACGGCGGCTTGCCGCTGCACCGCACGCCGCAGATAGTCGTCAAACGGTATCGAACCCGCAAACTCGAGCCGCACATTGAGAAACCGGTCACAGACTCGCGCAATTTTCTGATAAAGGCCGGGCCCTTCTCCCGATCGGCGGGTTTGATTCGCCAGAATCTGGAAGCGCTGCACGCCGTGCTCGCGGCTCAGCACCTTGATCAACGCATAGGCATCGGTGATGGATGCGGGCTCGTCGCATACCACCACGACCACGTGGTGAGCCGCCTGAGTGAAGGTCGTGACGCTATCGTGCAGTCCGGCGGCCGTGTCCACTACCAGGACTTCGACCTGGTGGTACAGGTCGCTGAACGCACGGATGATTCCGGCCTGCTCGGCCTCCGACAGGTTCGCCATATGCTTGATGCCGGACGCTGCCGGCACGATTTGCAGACCGTGCGGCCCGGTCACTATCGCGTCCTCCAACGCGCACTCGCCCTTGACGACGTGCCCCAGATGAAATCGTGTATGCAGCCCCAGTATCACGTCGACGTTGGCCATTCCCAAATCGGCGTCGAGCAACATGACGTCCCGGCCCTGTGCGGCGATGGACACCGCCAGATTGGCCGACACCGTGGTTTTGCCCACGCCCCCCTTGCCGCCGGTGACGGCGATCACCTTGACCGGACGCGAGGCATTGAGTTCGGCCAGCTCTTCGGCGCGTTCGCGCGATAGTCGGGTGTCACGCATGGGCGGCGGTCCTGCCGAAGTGGCGGATAAGGTAGGCCTCGTCGCGTACGGGGGCCTTGGATTCCTTCATCTGAAGCGCGGTGCGCACCAGCCAGACTCGTTTGCGGTGCGCTGCATGCAGATCCTCCGGCACCTGCTGCCCGTCGCAGACGTAGGCGATTTTCAGCTTGTGGCGCAAAGTCGTCGATATCACGGCACCCAAGCTCGCCGCCTCATCCACCTTGGTCAGAATGCAGGCGACCGGGGTCAGCGGCGCAAAGGCCTGCACGATCTCTTCCAGCGCGTGGGCTTCGCCCTGCGCGGGCAGCGCCAGCAGGACCCGAGCGCGGGCAGCGCCAAGTTGCAGCGCCGCGAGCTGCTCGCTCAGCCGGACGTCGTGCGGACCCATGCCCGCGGTGTCGATGAGTATCAATTTCTTCGATTTGAGCTTTTCCAGAACCCGGGCCAAGTCCTTGCCGCTGTTCGCGGCGTGCATCGGCGCGCCGAGTATGCGTGCGTAGGTCAACAGCTGGTCGCGGGCACCGATGCGATAGCTATCCGTGCTGACCAGCGCCAGGTCCTGACTGCCATGCCGCATGCACCAGCGGGCCGCCAGCTTGGCGATAGTCGTGGTCTTGCCGGCTCCCGTCGGGCCGACGACCGCTATGACTCCGCCGCTGATGCCCGAGAGATCTTCGACGATCGGCAGATGCTTGGCCAACAGCGCCAGCGGGATGTGCGACGGATTTTCCAAGGTGGTGCGCCGCGGCGCCAGGTCCGCCAGCGCCATGGCCACATCCGGAGCGATATCCATCGCGGAAAGCTCTTCGAGAATTCGCGCCTTCAAGGGCTCGCGCAAGCGCTTGTCGTTCCACGTCATGCCGGCCAGTCCGGTTTCCATCAATTGGCGCAGATCCCGCAATTCGCGCTGCATGGCGACGTAGCCCAAATCGGGCCGCATGACCGCCGGTGCGGCACGACCTCTTGGGGGCGATGCGGCGGCGGGTGCCGGCGCGATCACAGCGGCCGGCTGCGGCGCCGCCGCGGAAGTTCGCGCAGGCGTTCGCGCCGCCACGGGTGGTGGCTCAACCGCTCGTGACGGTGCCGGTACCGGTGCTGCGGAAAGCTCAGCGGCGGATGTCTCGGCGACCGGCGTTGTCTGTGTTGCCCCCGTAGGCTGACGGGTCGCGGCGATGAACAAGGCCTCGTCGTAATCCACGGCGGCGATGACCTCGATGCCGTCCTCGCCGCGGCGGCTGGAGAGAATGACGGCATCGGGCCCTTGCTCCGCCCGAACCAATGCCAATGCGGCGCGCATACTCACGGCCGTGTAACGTTTTATCTTCATCAGAGCCTCCGAGAAACAATCCCGTCTTCAATTTTCGGCATCGTCGTCATCGCCCGACCGCCGCGATCACCCGGATCCGGCGATTCTCGGGTATCTCGTTATAGGCAAGCACCGCGAGCGACGGCGTCGAGTGACGCATCAAGCGCGCTATCCATGGCCGGATTTTCGGCGCCACCAGCAATACAGCGGGCTCGCCCGCCGCTTCCTGGCGGCGCGTATTGTCGGCCAGCGCCGTTTGGATTCTGTCGGCCAGGCCGGGTTCGAATCCGGGAGAGGCGTCGCCGCCGCTGGCCATCGAGTCCTGCAGCATCTGCTCGAGCGCGGGATCCAGGGTGATGACCGGCAATTCCTGGCGCAGGCCGCCAATGTTCTGCACGATGCTGCGGCCGAGGGCGACGCGCACGGCGGCGACCAGAGCCACCGGATCCTGGTTTTTCGGCGCAAGTTCCGCGAGCGTTTCGCAGATCGTGCGCAAGTTGCGGATAGGCACCCGCTCCAGCAGCAGGTACTGCAGCACCTTAACGACTATGCTCATCGGCAGGAGCTTGGGCACCAGGTCCTCGATCAGCTTCGGCGCGCTCTTCCCCAGGCGGTTGAGCAATTGCTGCACTTCTTCATGGCCCAGTAGTTCGTGAGCGTGGGATTGCAATAGATGGCTCAAGTGGGTCGCAATGACGCTGCTGGCGTCCACCACGGTATAGCCTTGCGACTGTGCCTGATCGCGCCGCGACTTCTCGATCCAGATCGACTCCAGGCCGAAGGCAGGGTCTTTGGTCGCCGAGCCTGGCAACGTTCCCGAAACCTGGCCCGGATTGATGGCGAGTTCCCGATCGGGAAAGACCTCGGACTCGCCCACAGGCGCGCCAAGGATGGTGATCCGGTACGAATTGGGGCCGAGCTCCAGGTTGTCGCGAATGTGCACGGCCTGCACCAGGAATCCGAGTTCCTCGGAGAGCTTCTTGCGGACGCCCTTGATGCGTCCCATCAATTCGCCGCCTTGACTGCGGTCGACCAGGGGAATCAGCCGGTAGCCCACTTCGAGGCCGATCAAATCGACGGGTTCCACGTCATCCCAAGACAACTCGCGCTGTTCGGCGGGGACCGCGGCGGCGGCGACCGGGGCGGCGGCGGCCTTTTTCTCCGTGGCCTTGCGCTTGCTCAGAAAGTAAGCACCGACGGCGCACACCGCCGCCATCCCCAGGAACACCAGGTTCGGCATGCCGGGAATGATGCCCAGCAGAGTCAGTATGCCGCTGGTGACCCCCAGCGCTTTGGGCTGGCCCAGCACCTGGCTCATGATCTGCTGGCTCATGTCGTGCGGACGGGACACGCGGGTGACGAGGATGGCGACCGCCACGGACAGCAGCAGCGCCGGAATCTGCGCCACCAGGCCGTCGCCGATGGTGAGCAGCGCGTACGTGCGGCCGGCTTCGGCCAGCGACATGCCGTGCTGAGCGGCACCGATGATGGTGCCGCCGAATAAATTGATGAACACGATCAGGATGCCGGCGATGGCATCGCCGCGCACGAACTTGCTCGCACCGTCCATGGCGCCGTAGAAGTCGGCTTCTTCGCGGCCTTCCTGGCGCCGCACGATGGCCTCAGCCTGGGTGATGATGCCCGCGTTCAAATCGGCGTCGATCGCCATCTGCCGGCCCGGCATGGCGTCCAATGTGAAGCGCGCACTGACTTCCGAGATGCGGCCCGCGCCTTTGGTGATGACGACGAAGTTGATGATCACGAGCACTATGAACACCACCATGCCTACGGCGTAGTTGCCGCCCACCACGAACGCGCCGAAGGCGGCGATGACGTGGCCTGCCGCATGCGCCCCGGTATGGCCGTTGATCAGCACGATGCGGGTGGAGGCGACGTTGAGGCCGAGGCGCAGCAGCGTGGCGCCCAACAGCACCGTCGGGAAAGCCGCAAATTCCAGCGCCCGCCGCACGTAGATCACGGCCAGCAGAATCATGATCGAGAGGGAGATATTGAAGGTGAAGAATACGTCCAGCAGGAACGCCGGCAGCGGCAGCACCATCATGGCGAGAATCACCATGACCAACACGGGTACGCCCAAGCCGTTGCGGGCGAATTCGCCGAAGCCGGTGGCTATGGCGCGCGCGTTCATGCGTCGTCGAACTCGCCGCCGACCTGCGGGTTCGGACGCGCCATTCTGGCGGCTGCGGTCGGGTTCAGCGCACGGACACGGAAGATATAAGAGAGCACTTGCGCGACCGCCACATAGAGCCCGGCCGGAATTTCATTGTTCAAGTCGGTCGACCGGTACAACGCCCGCGCCAGCTTCGGCGACTCGAATATCGGCACGCGGTGTTCCTCGGCGATGCGGCGGATGTTCTGCGCGACCAGATCGGCGCCCTTCGCGAGCACGCGCGGTGCGCGCATTTTCTTCGGGTCGTACTTGAGGGCCACCGCGAAGTGCGTGGGATTGACGACGACTACGTCGGCGGTGGGTACCTTATGCATCATGCGGCGGCGCGCCAGCGTCTGCTGCATTCGGCGGATGCGCTGCTTGGTTTCCGGCCGTCCGTCCGACTCCTTGTGCTCGTCGCGCAATTCCTGGCGCGTCATCCGCAGCCCCTGCTTGAACTGGAACAACTGCAGGGGCACATCGACGATGGCTATCAGCACCAGCGAGGCACACAGCCAGACGAAGGACCAGCTCATGAGCCCGGCACCGCGGCCGATCGCCGCGCGCGGCTCCATGTGCGCCAGCGCCAGCACATCGCCGAAGATCCACGAAACGATGCCCGCGCAAACACCGCCGACCACCGCGCATTTCAACAGGGCCTTGCCGAGTTCGGTGGCGCCGCGCAGGCCGAACAACCGCTTCACGCCGGCGAGGGGGCTCAAGCGCGTAAAGTCCGGCACCAGGGCTTCCACGCTGAAATTCCATCCGCCCATGGCCACCGAGGCCAGCAACACCAAGCCGATCACCGTGCCGAATATCGGCAGAAGAACGGCGAGCGCGCTCATGCAGGCACTGCTGAGGGCGCTCAGCATCGAGGACGGATCGAGCAGGCTTTGCGGGTCGATCGACAGGCCGCTGCGCACCATCTGCGACATCCGCAGCGACAGCGCGCCGCCGCTGGCCACGAGGGCCGCGCTGCCGCCTATCATGGTGGCGAAATTGGTCAGTTCGCGCGAACGCGGCACCTGGCCGCGCTTGCGCGCCTCCTCCAGGCGTCGTTGCGAAGGTTCTTCTGTGCGTTCGCCGCCTGATTCGGCTTCTTCAGCCATCAGTGGGCTCCCGCGGCGGGCGCTGCGACGAGTTCGGCAGCGGCCGACAGCGCGTTGTTGATGAGGCTCGAGATGCCCGCCATGGTGCCTTCGATACCGGCGATCAGCACGAGAAAGCCGCAGAGCAGCGTGATGGTGAATCCAATGCCGAACAAATTGAGCTGCGGCGCCGCGCGAGTGACCACGCCGAGCGCCAGATTGACGATCAGCAGTGCGATCACCGCCGGCAGCGCGATCAGCAGCCCCGACTCAAAGACATGCGCTCCCCACGACACCACCGAGAACAGAAAATTTCTGTCGAGGTGGGGCGCGCCGATCGGCAGAGTCTGAAAGCTCTGCGCCAGGGCGCCGAGCAGCATCAGGTGGCCGTCGACCGCGAGATAAGTGAGAACGCCGAAAATCATGAACATCTGACCCAGCACGGTGGTGTTCGCACCGTGCTGCGGATCGACCAGCGTCGCGAAGCCCAGGCCCATGGTCAGCGAGATGGATTGTCCTGCGAAGGTCAGCGCCTCGAAAGCCAGCTGCACCACCATGCCGATGGCGACGCCGATCAGCAGTTCCTGCACGGCGGCGAACAGCCCCGTACCTGAAAAAATCGACAGATCGGCCGGTACCGCCACCAGCGGCGACATCATGAATGCCAGCGACACCGACAGGATGATCTTTATGAAGCTCGGTATGGTGGTCTCACTGGCAACCGGCGCGGACAGCATGAATCCTCCGACTCGCAACGTCGGCCACCATAGGCGGCTCACCCACAGCGACACATCAGCGGCGTTGAGAGTCACGGGTTGCATGCGTCTAGCCGATCACCGAGGGAATACTGGTGTACAGATCGCGCGTGAAATCGACCAGCACACGCAGGATCCACGGACCGACCGCGAACAAGGTGAGGACCAGCAGCAGCAGCTTGGGGATGAAGCTCAGCGTGGCTTCGTTGATTTGGGTTGCCGCCTGCAGCATGCCGATGACCAGTCCTGCGACGAGCGCGATCAGCAGCAGCGGAGCGGCCATCATCGTGGTCACCAGCAGCATGCGGTGCGCCAGATCCATGACGTTTTCCGGGGTCATTGGTGGAAACTCGAGGCCAGAGTTCCCATCAGCAGCGTCCACCCGTCCACCACCACGAACAGCATGAGCTTGAATGGCATGGACACCAGAACGGGCGACAGCATCATCATGCCCATGGACATGAGCACGCTGGCGACGACCAGATCGATGACCATGAAAGGAATGAACACCATGAAGCCGATCTGAAACGCGGTTTTCAATTCACTGGTCATGAAGGTCGGAATCAGGACACTGAGCGGCACGTCATCCGGGGTCGCGAATTGAGTTCGCCCCGACAGCTTGGTGAACATCTGCAGGTCGGTTTCGCGGGTCTGCGCCAGCATGAATTTCTTCAGAGGCCGCATGGTGCGATCGAGTGCCACTTCGCCGGCAAGCTGGCCGTCCATATAGGGCTTGATGCCGTTCCCATACGATTGTTCGATGGTCGAGCTCATGATGAAAAAGGTCATGAACAACGCCAGGCCCGTCAGCACCTGGTTCGACGGAGTCGTGGTCATGCCGAGCGCCTGCCGCAGAATCGACAGGACGATGATGATCCGGGTGAACGCCGTCATCGCCAGCAGAATCGCCGGCAGCAGCGTCAGCACCGTCATCAGGATCAGTATCTGTATCGAGAGCGAGTAGGTCTGCACACCGTCGGCGGCCGTCTTGACGGCGAGCGCCGGCAGCACGCCCTGTGCCGTGGCCATGTCCACGGGCAGCATCGCCAGGACCGGCATCAGCATCAGCAGCATCGCGGCTGCGGTGGCGGGACGATACCGGCTCATGCGGAACCGCCCGGCCTCTTCATCATCTCCCGCAGGCGCTCCGCGAACGGTGCCGCCGGAGCAGCGCTCCCCTTGAGCACAATGGGCGCGGCCAATGGGGTCAGCGGCACCAGGCCGCCGGCCCCGACGCCCACCAATACCTGCGATTCACCGACGCGGATCAGCATGATGCGGTCCCTCGGGCCCACGCTGAGCTCCTCGAGGACCGTGATCTCGCCCGAACCGCGGGGGCCCGCCAATTTCAACCGCTTCAGGACCCAGCTGATGGCCAAAATCAGCGCGACGATGGCCATGAGGCTCAGCGTGAGCTGCGTCAAGCTGCCCACCGACAAGGGTGAGGCAGGTTGTGCCATCCCGGTCATCGAGCGTGCTCCATCCTTTCGGTCGCGCTCACGACATCGGTCAGTCGAATGCCGAACTTCTCGTTGACCACCACCACTTCGCCGCGGGCGACGCGCACGCCGTTCACCAGCACGTCGAGAGGCTCGCCGGCGAGCCGGTCGAGCTCGACCACCGAGCCGGGCGCCAGCTGCAGCAGGTCCCGCACGGACATGCGCGCGCGCCCGACTTCCAGCGCCAGGGTGACCGCCACGTCGAGGATCAGATTCAGGTTCATTTCCTGACCACCGGCACCGGCGGCGTTGGGACCTAGGTCGCCGAATTTCGCGCGCGTGACGGCGGCGCTCTTCGGATCGGGCGTGCTCATGTGGAGGCTCCTGAAAGAATCTTGAGTGCGTTGCGTCCCTGCGAGACGCCGAAGCGGCCGCGATACAGCGGTACATCGCCCGCGAACAAGGTGACCTGCTGCGGAGGTTCGATGGGGATGATGTCGCCCGGCGACAGCCGCACCAGCTCGCGCAGGCTGATTTGCGCCTGGGCGAGAATCGCGCGGGTATCGACTTCGGCTTCCTGCAAAGCCTTGGTGAGCACCGGCGCCCATGCCTCCTGCTTGCGCACCGCCTTCTGGCCGCCGTCCCCGGCAAGGGTCTCGCGCACCGGTGCGAGCAGCGCCTCGGGCAGCAACCAATCGATGTGGCCGCTGCGTGCTGCGAATTCCACCGTGAATCTAAGCACCAGAAGCGATTCTTGCGCGGCACCCAGCTGCACCAGCCGCGGGTTGGTTTCCTGCTTCACCAGTTCCAGCTCGATCGGGGTCACCGGCACCCACGCTGCCGCCAGATCCGCCGCGAATCCACGCAGCATCAAGGCGAGAAAGCGTTGCGCGGCCGGAGCGATGGCGGCCTGGCTGTCGGCTGCGGCCCGACCCGAGCCGCCGAAGAAACCGTCCAGCAATGTCAACAGCAGAGCGGGTTCGACGCTCACGTAGGCGAAGCCCGGCAACGGTTTGAGCCTCACCACCGCGAGAGTCGCCGGCACCGGCAGGGCGGCCTGCAGGTCGGCGCTTTTTGCCGATTCCAGCGATGTGAACTGCATACTGGCGTCGCGGCCCAGCAGTGCGGACAGGGAAGCGCCGGCACGGTCGGCGAAGGTTTTGCTGACGACCTCCAGCAGCGGCAATTGCATGCGATTGATGCGGTGCGCCGTAATATCGTGGGGCCGCACCGTGTCGGCGGCACTCTTCTCGAGCAACGCAGACACTTCTTCGTCGGAAATGGCGGCGCGGGGGGACGGGGCCTCGGCCATTACTGCACCACGAAGCTGGTGAAGAGCACGTCGTCGATGTCCGCACCGCCTTCTTTCTTCTGCACGGCACGGACCTCGGCGAGGGCTTCCTGCCGCAGCTTCTCCTTGCCTTCGCGCGTCATCAGCGTTTGATAATTGCGGTTGCTCATGAGCAGCAAAAGGTTGTTGCGGATCAGGGGGATATTCTTCGCGACGCTGTCGATGGCCTTTTGATCACTGGCCATGAGTTCCATGGTGATTTGCAGGAAGCGCACCGCGGAACCTTCCTCGAAATTGACCACCAAGGGCGGGTCGATGGCGTAATACACCGCTCCTTTGCCCGCTTCGCCTTCTCCGCCGTGGCCCGACGCCCCCTGGGAGACTATGGCCTTGATCTTGCCGTCCTTATCCAGCTGCATATCGGGAAGCGGGTGCAGCTTCGCATTGATGGAGCCGCCGACCACGACGGCGCCGAGAGTCAGCACGAAGATGCCGATCCCGTTGACCAAAGTACCCATGAAGCCGCCGCCGGATTTCTTCGGCGGAGGGGGAGGAGCATCGTCGGCTGCATCGGCCATGGTTTATTCCTAGCGCGGTCACATGCCGCAGCCAGGAATTGAGCAAGTTTTATGCCATAATTATTTACGGCGGTTTTTATATAATTAATTCAAATAGTTATGCCGATCGATCTGCGCCTCCGGCCGGATCGTGTCGCGCCGGCCAAGCCACCCGCCGGTAAATTGACGCTTCCGCCCCCTGAATTCCGAATGAGCGCCGGGTCATCCGCGTCCGCCCCGTCGCGTCAGAACTTCAGCGACACTCGCAAGCCCGGCGCCGCATCGTCCAGCAGCAGGCGCGCCCCGTGCAGTTTAGTGACCGCTGCAACCAGAGACAGGCCCAGCCCCGAGCCGGGCAAATTACGCGCCTCGTCCAGCCGCACGCGGCGGCCCAGAACGATTTCACGCTTGTCGGCCGGTATGCCCGGCCCACTGTCTTCGACGATCACCTCCGGCTCGGTGCCCGAGCCGCGCAGCTGCACCCGGATATGGCCACCATCGGGAGTGAACTTGATGGCATTGTCGATCAGATTCGCCAGCGCCTGGGCCAGCAGTTGCCGGCTGCCCAGGACTTGCGCGCCCGGGGCAACGGAACTCTCCAATGCGATGCCGCGCTCCTCGCTCACCGGGGCGTACAGTTCGACCACGCTCGCGACCAGTTCCGACAGATCCACCGGTTCCCGCGCCACCGTACCGGTTTCGGCGAGTGCGATGCGCAGCAGGGCGTCCAAGGTGCTGCGCATGTGATCGACCTCGGTGGTAACCCGCTCCAGAACGCGCCGCTCGGCCGAACCCGGCGTCAGTTGGCTCATCGCTCCCTCGGCAGACGCCTGCAGGCGATTGAGAGGCGTTCGCAAATCGTGTGCGGCGCTGTCGAGCACGGTGCGCATGCCGAGCGTGAGCTGCTCGATTTTGTCGAGCATGGTATTGATTTCGCGCGCGAGGGTGTTGATTTCATCGTCCGCGTCGCGCACCGGCAGGCGTTGCGACAGGTCGCCGCGCATGATCTGGGTCGCCACGGCCGAGATCGCACCCGCCTGCGCCAGGATGCGCCGCCCCATCCAGAACCCGCCGCCCAAGCCCAGCAGCAGGGTCATCACCACGGCGGCGATCAGCCCGCGCATCATGAGGCTCTTGACGTCCTGGCGTTCCTGCACATCATGCCCCACCAGCATTCGGTAGCCGCCCGGCAAAGGAAAGCGCTGTGCGCGCATTTCGTGCACCCGCGTTTCATCGCCGAACGGCACCGATACCTTGAACAGGAACCACTTTCCCTCGCTGGCATCGATCTTCGGCCATGCGGGCACATTGCCGGCGACCGGGCGCAGCTGAGGGTCCACCATCAGGTACACCGCGCCGCGCACGTCCTGATCTTGCGAGCGCTGTTCGATCAGTTCGATGAAATCGCTGCGCGAAAGCACCGCCATCTGCTCGCGCAATCCCTGCACTTCGGCTTCGATCAGATTGTCGGTGCTGCCGTCCACCACGCGCGAGACGGCGAAATCGACCGCGCCCAAGAGCGCCGCCGCGCCGCAGGCGAATACGATCGAGTAGACGATGGCGATACGGAACGGCGAGGTATCGAGTACGCCGAGAAATCGTTGATCGGGTGCCGCCACGTCGGGCCGCTATTCGTCTTCGCGCAGGCTGTATCCTGCGCCGCGAACCGTGTGCAGCAAGGGTTTGTCGAAATCTTTGTCGATGGCCTGGCGCAAGCGGCTGATGTGCACGTCGATCACATTGGTCTGCGGATCGAAGTGATAATCCCATACGCCCTCGAGCAGCATGGTGCGCGTCACCACCTGCCCGCTGTGGCGCATCATGAACTCCAGCAACTGGAATTCGCGCGCCGTGAGTTCGATCTTCTTGCCGTTGCGCACCACCCGCCGCGTCATCCGGTCGAGCTCCATATCCGCCAATTTCAGTTTGGTATTGGCCTCCGCGCCGCCACTCTCGCCGCGCCGCGCCAAGGCGTCGATGCGCGCCAGCAGTTCGGACATGTGATAAGGCTTGGTCAGGTAGTCGTCGCCCCCGGCTCGAAGGCCGGTGATGCGGTCATCGACGTCGCCGAGTGCGCTCAATATGAGAACCGGCATCTTGCGACCCGTCGCACGCAGCGACTGCACCATGACGAGCCCGTCCAGCTTCGGCAGCATGCGGTCGATGATTGCCAGGTCTACGGCGATCGAAGAGGCGAGTTGCAGCCCCTCCAGGCCATTTCCTGCGACATCGACGCTGTGTCCCACCTCGCGGAGCGCCTTGGCCAGATAATCGCGTGCAACTTCGTCATCTTCAACGATCAAGATGTGCATGGTTTGCTATCTTACAGAGCTTGGACCCGTGATTGTCGGCACGATAGACTTTAAACTGTTCGCACGGGCTGCCCCAACAAGCACATGGAAGTCCGATTTATGATGCCCGAGCCCTTTTTGCATACCAACACATGACCCGCGCCTGATGGCCGCCGACCCGCGCTGCGCGGCAGCGGCACAAAAGGTCCGGCGCAGGCACCTGCGATGCGCAGCCACTCTGCTCGTCGCCGCATACGGAGTCGGCCGCGCCATGGCGGCGGAGGAGCCGCTGTACGAATTCGGGCTCGGGGTGGGGGCCATCGCGTTCTACGACTATCGGGGCTCCGACACGGCGCACGCCTATCCTCTGCCCATCCCGTATATCGTGTACAACGGCACGTTTCTCAAAGCGAATCGCGACGGCATACGCGGCACCTTGTTCAATCAGGACAGGTTCGAATTCAATGTCAGCTTCGACGCGACCACCCCGGTGCGCAGCGACAGCGAGCGCAGCGGCATGCCCGACCTCAAGTCCACGGTCGAGTTGGGACCGTCGCTCGATGTGCATTTGATGCGCAGCGACGACGCGAAAGTGAAACTCGACCTGCGCATGCCGGTGCGCGCGGCGCTGACGGTCGAAGCCGAGCCCAAAATGATCGGTTGGACCTTCACACCGCGGCTGGCTCTGGACATCAAGGATCCCCTGGGATTCGAGGGCTGGAATTTAGGGCTTCTAACCGGCCCCCTATTCGCCGACCGCCGCTACGATAACTACTTCTATACCGTGGCGCCTCAGTATGCGACCCCTGACCGTTCCGCCTATCAGGCGCAGGGCGGCTACGCCGGGACTCAGTTCATTTCCGCCTTTTCCAAGCGCTTTCCGAAGTTTTGGGTCGGTGCGTACGCGCGCTACGACACTCTATCCGGCGCGAGCTTCGTTGACAGCCCCTTGGTGCAACGCAGAAGCTATATGTCGGGCGGAATAGGCATTTCCTGGATGATCAGTCAGTCGTCGCAAATGGTCGAAGTCCCCAATTGAGCACCCGCACCGATGCCGCGTCCCCTCAAAATCATCTACGAGTATTTTGCGCTCTATAGCTCGCTGACGCTGCTGGGCCTCATCTGCCTGATCTGGTCCGTGTTCGCGCTGCCGCTCTACTTTCTTCTGCCGCGGCGCACCGGCATCGCGGTCGGGCGGCGCGGCATCATGGCGGGCTTTCGTCTCTATGCCTGGTCCCTGTCCGTCACGGGCACTTATCGCTTGGATTTGTGCGACATCGACTCGCTCAGGGGCGGCCCGCCGCTGATCCTGGCTCCCAATCATCCCTGCCTGATCGATGCACTGCTCATTCTGACGCGCCACCCGAACATCGTCTGCGTGATGAAATCGGCGCTCATGAAAAATGTATTCCTGGGCTCCGGGTCGCGCCTCGCCCGCTATGTCCTCAATGAATCGTCGCGCCAGATGATCAAAGAATCGGTGGCCCACTTGCGCGAGGGCGGTGTTCTATTATTATTTCCCGAGGGCACGCGCACCACCCAGGCACCGATCAACTCCCTGGTCGGGAGCGTGGGTTTGATCGCCAAACATGCCCAAGTTCCCGTGCAAACCCTGGTGATCGAGACCGACTCGCCCTACCTGAGCAAGGGCTGGCCGTTGTTCCGCCGGCCTGAGCTGCCCATTATCTACCGGGTCCGGCTCGGCAAGCGCTTCGACCCTCCCACGGACGTGCCCGCTTTTACCGCTGAACTCGATCGCTATTACCGACAAGAACTCCAGGGCGCATTGCAATCGCGTTGGCTCGAGCGCGCGTAAGGCAGGGACGCCCAATATGCCCAATGAAGCGTCCAGTACGCACTTGGTACTCATACCCAGCTACAACCCGGGCCCCAAGGTGTTTGAAACGGTGCGCAATGCGCTCGATCAGTGGGCGCCTGTCTGGGTCGTGGTGGACGGCAGCACCGATCAATCCGTCCAGGGCCTGTCAGCCATGGCCGCGGCAGAACCCGGCCTGCATGTACTCGTCCTGGATAAGAATCGCGGCAAGGGCGCCGCGGTGTTGTTTGGGCTACGCCAGGCGCAAGCCTTGGGATTCACCCATGCATTGACGATGGATTCCGACGGCCAGCATCCCGCCGCGCGGATCCGGGCATTCATGCAGGCGTCGATGGCCTCGCCCGAGGCCATGGTGCTTGGACGCCCGGTGTTCGATTCGAGCGCCCCGAGCCTACGGATCAAGGGCCGCCGAATCTCGAATTGGTGGGCTAATCTCGAGACCCTGTGGGCCGGCATCGATGACTCCCTGTATGGATTTCGCGTCTACCCCGTCGACGCCTTGATCGCCGTCATGCGCCTGCAACCCTGGATGCGGCGCTTCGACTTCGACGTGGAGGCGGTGGTGCGTCTCTGCTGGCGCGGTGTCAGGCCGGTCAATCTCCCGGCCCCGGTGCGTTACTTTCGACCCGAAGAGGGGGGTGTTTCGCACTTTAATTACTGGCGGGACAATGTCTTACTGACTTGGATGCATTTCCGGCTATTCTGGGGGTTCGTCGCGCGCCTGCCCTTGTTATGGGCCCGGCGCTGCCGGGGCGCGAAAGGTCCTATATAATGGAAACTACTTTAAAGCTCATCGAATGCCTAACCTATGTCCGACAAAGCGTCGCTCATGCAACAGCCGGCGCCGCTGACCGATGTCGGTCTGCAGCGGGAAATTGCCACCCTGTTCGTGCAAGCCTTGAACCTTGAGGTCCTGCCCCAGGACATCGATCCCGAAGCGCCCCTGTACGGCGAGGGGTTGGGGCTCGACTCCATCGACATCCTGGAGGTGGCGCTGATCGTCTCCAAGCAGTACGGCATTCAATTGCGTGCCGACAGCCAGGAAAATCAGCAAATCTTCCGATCCTTGCGGCATCTAGCGGAGTACATTGCGGCGCATAGGACCAAGTAGCCATGAGCGGGCGGCGTAGGCTGCAGCTGGCCGCGATCGTCGTATGCATCATCGCGTACGCGGGACTGTCCCATTACGGCAATACCGCCGCCAAGAATCCCGATGTGGGGGTGGTACTGGCGCTGGGGCCGCTGCTCGGGGTGGGTCTCCTGATAATTTGGCGCTGGGGCCGTTTTTGGGCCGCGTTACCCGCCTCCGTGGCGGCCGGCACGCTTCTGTGTCTTTATTGGCCGGTTTTGGAGAGGGATTTTCCCGTGGTCTTTCTGCTCCAGGAAGGCGGCTTTTACAGCCTCATGGCGGCCAGTTTCGGCCTGTCCTTATTCGGGCACCGTACTGCGCTGTGCACCCAGCTGGCGGACAAGCTGCATGGGCCTCTGAACGCCCAAGAGCTGCGCTATACCCGCCGCGTCACCGCCGCCTGGGCCCTGTTCTTCCTATCGATCGCCGCGGCCACTCTGGGCCTCTTCATCTTGGCGCCGCTGCGCATTTGGTCGCTGTTTGCCAATTTCTGCGTGCTGCCGCTGATTGGGCTCATGTTCATCGCCGAATACGCCATTAGACTGCGCGTGCTGCCTCAGGTGCAGCGCCCGGGCATACTCGCGGCCGTGCGTGTCTATTTCGCGGGTTCGCACTGAGCCGCGGATGGATACCATTGCGCTACTGGCTCATGGCACCCCCACAGCGGTGATTGCGTACCGGTCCGGAGTGCCCGTCACCGCGCAACGCTTCTTATCCGACGCCGAACACGTCGCGCGGAGCTTGCCCGCCGGCGAGCACGTGCTGAACGTGTGCACGGATCGATATCATTTCACCGTGGGCCTCGCCGCCTGCCTCATGACGGGACGCGTCAGTCTGCTGCCGTCAGCGCACACGCCCGAAGTCATCGAGCAGCTGGCGAGTTTCGCGCCCGATGCCTTTTGTTTGACCGACGATCCCCACTGCGATATCGGCCTTCCCCGGGTTCATTACCCCGAGGAACGCGCCACCCTTCCCGAAGCAGAGCCTGCGGCCGATGCCGCCTGGGCCGTGCCGGAGATTCCGGTGACGCAGCTGGCGGCCATCGTCTTCACCTCGGGTTCAACCGGCACGCCCTTGCCCTACAAAAAAACCTGGGGCCGGCTGGTTCGCTGCGTGCGCGACGGCGCCCCTCGCCTGGGGCTTTTGGACGGCAGATCACATGTCCTGGTCGGCACGGTACCCGCGCAGCACATGTATGGCTTCGAATCCACCGTGCTGCTCGCCCTGGTCAGCGGCAATTCCTTCTGCGCAGAGCGGCCTTTTTATCCCGCCGATATCGCAGCGACCTTGGCCTTGCTGCCGCGGCCGCGCGCGTTGGTGACCACCCCGGTTCACCTGCGCACCTTGATGGCTTCGGAGATCGACCTGCCGCCCCTGGATCTGGTGGTCTCGGCGACCGCTCCGTTGGAGCAGGATCTGGCGCGCGCAGTGGAAGCGAAGTTCCAAGCGACCTTGCAGGAGATCTACGGTTCAACTGAAACCGGCCAGATCGCCGCCCGGCGCACCGCCGAGTCGCCCGCCTGGCGGCTTTGGCCGGGCGTTCGCCTGAAAGTCTCCAACGGGCGAGTCTTCGCGCATGGTGGTCACGTCGAACAATTGACGCAGATGCAGGATGTCATCGAGATCATCAGCGGCGACGAATTTCTTCTGCGCGGCCGTACGGCCGACATGATCAACGTCGCCGGCAAACGCAGCTCCTTCGGCTATTTGAACGCGCAGTTGAACGCCATCCCCGGTGTGACCGACGGTGCCTTCTTCCTTTGCGATGGCGTCACCGGCTCCACCGGGGTGGAGCGCCTGGGCGCAGTCGTCGTCGCTCCGGCTTTGAACGCCGCCGCATTGACCGAGCAGCTGCGCCGGCGGATCGATCCCGTGTTCCTGCCGCGCCCGCTGATTTTCGTCGAGCGCCTGCCGCGCAACGCCACCGGCAAGCTGCCGCATAGGGAGCTGCAGCGCCTCGCAAATCCAGCCATGCACAGTCCGATCGAGGTGCCGAGAGATCACCCGTCGTTCGCGGGTCACTTCCCGAAATTCCCCGTCCTGCCGGGCGCTGTCCTGCTCGATGAGGCGCTGCAAGTCATCCAACGCGAGCGGGGTATCGATCTGGCTCGGTGGCATGTCTCTTCGGTCAAATTTCTCGGGCTGGTACGCCCTGGAGATGACCTGCGCCTGGAACATTCCACCGCGGGCAAGAGCGGCACGATTCGATTCACCATCCTCGCCGCCGACCGCACGGTAGCGAGCGGCAGCCTGTCGAATGCGGCGCGGACGGACGGCACCGCATGACCCCCAAAGCCGCCAACCTCGCGGACGCTCGGCCCAAGGCAGATTGGATCAGCCACCGCGAGCGAGGCAGCAACGGCTTGCTCCGGATCATGGCGTTTCTCTCGCTGCGCCTGGGGAGGACCGTGAGCCGCATTCCTTTGTACGGGATCGCGATCTATTTCTTTTTGTTCGCGCCCTCTGCGCGGCGTCATTCCAGAAGTTACTTGCATCTCGCGCTGGGCCGCGCGCCCCGCGCGCGCGATCGCTTTCGTCAGATATTGAACTTTGCCACCACCATTCATGATCGTGTGTATCTGATCGATGGGCAATTCGCGCGTTTCAACATCACGCTCGAGGGTGAGGCCCAGGTGCTGGCACAGTCGCACAGCGGCCGCGGCGCCATGCTCATGGGCGCCCACATGGGCAGCTTCGAGGTGATGCACAGCCTCGGCCGGCGACACCGCGGACTGAAAGTGGCCATGGCCATGTACGAGGAGAATGCGCGCAAGATCAATGCCGTCCTTGCGGCCATCGATCCGCAGCTGGCGTCCGACATCATCCCGCTGGGGCGCATCGACGCCATGCTGAATATTGCCGAGCGTCTCGACCAAGGCGCGCTCGTCGGCGTGTTGGCCGACCGCACGCTCGGGCGCGAGCCGGTACAGGCGGTGACCTTGCTGGGCCAACAGGCCTGGCTGCCCACCGGCCCGATGCGGGCGGCGGCCATCCTGCGCTGCCGGGTGTTCTTCATGGCAGGGATGTATCGAGGCAAGAATAATTACCATGTGGTGTTCGAGCCGGTCGCCGACTTTTCCTCGACTCCTGCCGGCACGCGCAGTGTCGCGGTCCGCTCCGCCATCGACCGCTACGCCGCCGTGCTCGATGAACGCTGCCGCGCCGATCCATACAACTGGTTCAATTTCTACGACTTCTGGAGCAACCGGCACGAGGTCTCGAGCCTATGATGCGCCGTGCTTTGGCACTGCTCGTGCTGGCAGGCTGCAGCGCCCTGAGCGGCACCGCCATCGGTAGTACCGCTCCCGGCGCCGCGACCGACCCCGCACCGCCGCGGGCATCCATGGGCGATCTCGACGCGGTCATGAGCCTGCTCGCGATGCGCCAGCACGGGCGCGTCGAGTTCGTCGAGCAGCAGTTTCTGGCCATTCTCGATCACCCGGTCGAATCCTCCGGCGAACTGCGCTACGACGCTCCGGACCGGCTGGAGAAGCGCACTCTGCTGCCCCACCCTGAAGATCTGCAGCTCGCCGGCGGCGTATTGACCATGGAGCGCGGCGGCCGCAGCCGGGTGCTGGATTTGCACCGCTACCCGCAAATTCAACCATTCGTCGAGAGCATCCGCGCCACGCTGGCGGGCGATCGGGGCGCTCTCGAGAAGATTTTCCACGTGGACTTCGCCGGCAACATGGGGCGCTGGAGCCTCACTCTGGTTCCCTTGGATGGTCAGTTGATGCGCACCGTCAAGCAGGTGCAGATCGACGGATCGCGGGATCAATTGCTGAGAGTCGAAATTCGCCAGGCCGACGGCGATCGATCGCTGATGACTCTGCGCGCTCCCGCGGCGCCATGAACCGGTGGCGTATCCGGGTGGCGGCACTGTGGCTGTGCTGCGTCGCGCTGGCGTCCATCATCGTGGCACGTGCCCACTACATCACCGACCTGTCGGCCTTCCTGCCCGCAAAGCCCACCCCCGCGCAGCGGCTGCTGGTAGACCAGCTGCGCGACGGTCCGGCCTCGCGCCTGATTCTGATCGCCATCGAGCGGGGCGACCCGCACGCGCGCGCCCAAGCGTCCACGATGACCGCCGACCTCCTGCGCCGCGACCCGCAATTCTCCGGCGTCAATAACGGCGAACCGCTGAGCGCGCAGCGCGACCGTGAGTTCTTGTTTCGGCATCGCTACCTCTTGAGCGATGAGGTGACCGCAGCGCGCTTTTCGGCGGCCGGCTTGCATGCCGCCATCGAGGACACGATCGACGACCTGGCATCGCCCGCGGGACTCCTGCTCAAGTCGCTGCTGCCGAACGATCCCACGGGCGAGATGCTGCACATCATCGATCGGCTGGAGCACACGCCCGCGCCGGCGACGAGCGGCGGAGTCTGGGTTTCGTCCGACGGCACGCGCGCTCTCATGGTGGCGCAAACCGCGGCGGGCGGCTCGGATACCGATGCGCAGGAGCGCGCCATCGAGGCGATCCGTGCGGCCTTCGCGGCGGCGGTACGCAAAACGTCCGCGACCGGTGCAAGCGCATTGCAAATGAAATTGAGTGGCCCCGGCGTATTTGCTGTCGATGCGCGAGCCAAGATCGAACGCGCCGCCGTACGCCTGTCGATCGCCGGCGGCCTGCTGGTCGTGGCGCTGTTGTTCGCGGTGTATCGGTCGTTGCCGGCGCTGGCGCTGGGCCTTGCGCCCGTGACGAGCGGCGCGGTGATCGGGATCGCCGCCGTCGCGCTGGGCTTCGGTGCCGTCCATGGCATCACCTTGGGTTTCGGCATCACCTTGATCGGCGAGTCGGTGGATTATTCCATTTATTTCTTCGTTCAATCCGCCCGGCCGCCCCGCCACGACGCCGCGGCGCCCAGCTGGCAACGAACTTGGTGGCCTACCGTACGCTTGGGGCTGCTGACGTCCGTGTGCGGCTTCGCCTCGCTGCTGCCTTCCGGCTTTCCGGGACTCGCGCAACTCGGCCTTTATTCCATCAGCGGATTGATCGCCGCCGCACTGGTGACGCGCTACGTCCTGCCGGCCCTGCTGCCGCACGACTTCATCATCCACGATGTAACGCCGCTGGGGGCACGCGTCGCCGCACTACTACTGCCGCTGCGCAGACTTCGAGGTTGGGGACTCGGGGCGCTCGTGCTGGTGCTTGCCGTGCCTGCGCTCACCGTGCTGCACCGGCATCAGGATACGCTGTGGAATCGCGAACTCTCGGCGCTGAGTCCCGTGTCCGCCGAGGATCAAGACTATGACGCCCAATTGCGCGGCGACCTGGGGGCCGCCGACGTACGCGACGTGGTGGTCGTCTCAGGACCGAGTCTCGATTCCGTGCTGGACGGGGCCGAACGTGCGGCGCGGACGCTCGAGCCCCTGGTGGACTCGAAGGTCATCGGAGGCTTCGACAGTCCGGCGAATTACCTGCCCAGCGCGGCGACCCAGGAGGCACGCCGCGGCAGCTTGCCCGACGCGCCGCAATTGCTCGACAATCTGAACCAGGCGGCGTCCGGCCTGAATATTCGCAGCGACCGCTTGCAGCCCTTTCTGAGCGATGTGGAAGCGGCGCGCCATGCGCCGCTGATCACGGCGCAGGATCTGCAGGGGACTTCTCTGCGTGCCGGTTTCGACGCACTCATCCTGCATCAAGAGAATCGCTGGAATGCACTGCTGCCGCTGCGTGCCGCCGCCTCGGGCCGACCGATCGATACCGCCCGGGTCGCCGAGTCGCTGCATGACGCGCAGCTCGCCGGGGCGCAAGTACTCGATCTCAAGCAGGAGTCCGATGCCTTGTATGCCGGCTATCTGAGCGAAGCGATCCACTTATCGCTGGCGGGCGCCGCGGCCATCATCGTGCTGCTGCTGATTGCACTGCGATCGATGCTGCGGGTTGGGCGCGTCCTGGCTCCGCTGCTCCTTGCCGTCGTCAACGTCGCCGCTGGCCTCGTGTTGAGCGGAGTGCAGCTCACCATTTTACACTTGGTAGGCATGCTGCTCATCGTCGCCGTCGGATCCAACTACGCCTTGTTTTTCGACCGGCAAGAAACCTTGCACGAGGCGGGCGGCGAATCGCTGACCCTGGCCTCGCTGGTAATCGCGAACGCCGGCACGGTGATCGGCTTCGGCCTTCTATCGTTCTCGCAGATCCCCGTGCTGGTGGCGTTGGGTACCACCGTGGCGCCGGGCGCCTTTCTGGCGTTGCTGTTCGCCGCGGTGCTGGCGCGCGCCGGCACGTCGGCAGCCAGTGCATCGCAGGGAGGCTCATCGCGTGCGTAGCATTCCCATGCCCGCTCTCCCGACGGCCACCGCTTCCTCGTGCATGGTGTGGTTGCCCGGTGCCTACCACGCCGCGCAGGATTTCGTGACCGCCGGTTTCGCGCAGGCAGTGCGTGCGCGGCAGATCAGCCTCGATCTGATATTCATCGACATGGAATTGGAGCACGTGGGCGACCGCAGCGCCCTGCAAAAACTGCAATCCGATGTCGTGTCGCCGGCGCGCGCGGCCGGTGTTTCCATCTGGCTGGGCGGAATCTCGCTCGGCGGCCTGTTTGCACTGGACTACGCCGCCTCGCATCCCGATGAAGTGGATGGCCTGTGCCTGCTCGCTCCCTATCTCGGTAGCCGGATTCTGACCAACGAAATCACACATGCGCCCGGACTTGCTGCATGGCAGCCGGGCGAACTTGCGGAGGCGGACGAGCAGCGCCGAGTATGGCGCTACATCAAGAATCGTCACGCCGGCTCGCCGCCGCTGTATTTGGGATTCGGGCGGGAGGATCGCTTTTCCGCGGCGCATGAACTGCTGGCGGCGACGCTGCCTGCCGATTCCGTGGACGTGATCTCCGGTGGTCACGAATGGCCCACCTGGTCCAGCCTTTGGGGGAATTTCTTGGACTCGCGCTTCATATGAGTTCTGACCATCAAAGGACGGGGTCGTCCTCGACCCCGTTGAAAGGTGGCGCGCAGCGCCTTAGTAGGTGGTCGCCATCGCCGCTGCTCTATGCCTCCGCCGCCGTGCACGTGGGCGCGGCGGCAGCCGTGCTGGCGCGCCCCCGCGCCTGGCCCTGGGCGTTGGGCGCGGTGGCGGCCAATCACTTGGCCTTGGCGGCGGCCGGACTGTGGCCGCGCAGCCAGCTGCTCGGCCCGAACTGGACTCGCTTGCCCTCGCAAAGCGATGCGCCGGCGCAAAGCGGTGCACCGGTGCGAAGCGGCGCTTCGGGACGAGTCGCCATTACCATCGATGATGGGCCCGACCCTGCCGTGACCCCGCGCGTGCTCTCGCAGCTGGCTGAGCACGGCGCGCTCGCGACCTTCTTTTGCGTGGGCGCCCGCGTCGAGCGCCACCCGGATCTGGCGCGGGAAATCGTAGGCCGGGGTCATCACATCGAGAATCACAGCCAGCGCCACCGCCACAACTTCTCGCTGCTGGGTCCCGCCGGCATGGCTGCGGAAATCGCGCGCGCGCAAGAGAGCATTCTCCGGGTGACCGGCAGCAGCCCGCTTTTTTTTCGCGCGCCTGCGGGATTGCGCAATCCGTTTCTGGATCCCATATTGACCCGGTTGCGGCTGAGTCTCGTCAGCTGGACACGCCGCGGTTTCGACACGGTCAATGCCAATTCGGACGCCGTGTACCGGCGTCTGGCGAATCCGTTGCAGGATGGCGACATCCTATTGCTCCATGACGGCAACGCAGCCTGTACCCGCGGCGGCACACCCGTGATATTGGAAGTTCTGCCGCGGCTGCTCGATGCCTTGGCCGTTAAACAGCTGCAACCCGTCACCCTGCGCGCGGCGTTGTAAACTGCCCGGATGAAACCTCTGCTTCTCAAGAAATTCACGGCGGCGAGCTGCATCGGGAAGGGCGTGACGGCCACCCTGCGGAGCCTGCTCGATCAACGCAGCGGCCTCAGGCACTGCGATTTCGAGACCGTGGACATCGACACCCACATCGGCGAGGTGGCCGGCGTCGACGCTGTGCGGCTGCCCGAGGATTTTCACAAGTTCGAGTGCCGCAATAATCGGCTGGCCGAGCTGGCGTTGGGACAGGACGGGTTCTTCGAGGCCGTGCAGCAATCGGCCGAGCGCTGGGGCCGGCGCCGGGTCGGCGTGTTCTTGGGGACCAGCACGGCCGGCATTCTGCAGACCGAACTCGCCTACCGGGAGCGCGATCCGGTCAGCGGCGCCTTGCCGCCGGACTTCGAGTACAGCGCGACTCACAATTCGTTTTCCGTGGCCGATTACCTGCGCCTGCGCTGCCGCTTGGAGGGACCCGCCGTGGCGGTTTCCTGTGCGTGCGCATCCAGCGCCAAAGTCTTTGGGTCGGCGCGGCGCATGATCGAAGCGGGACTCATCGATGCGGCACTGGTGGGCGGAGTGGATTCTCTCTGTCTGACCACTCTGTACGGCTTTCATTCCTTGCAGCTCTCGTCGCCGACGCCCTGCCGCCCCTTCGATGTCGCGCGCGACGGCATCTCCATCGGCGAGGCCGCTGCCTACGTGCTTCTCGAACGGGTACCGGACGGCGCGGCCGCCGACTCCGTGCTGCTGCTCGGCATCGGCGAATCGAGCGACGCCTACCATATGTCCGCGCCGCACCCCGAGGGTCTCGGCGCGCGCCGCGCAATGCAAGCCGCACTGCGGGCGGCAACGCTCGAACCCGGCGACATCGACTACATCAACCTGCACGGCACCGGAACGCCCAGCAACGATCGTTCCGAGAGCCGAGCGGTCACCAGCCTGTTCGGCGCCACCACGCCCTGCAGCTCGACCAAGGGCGCCACCGGCCACACGCTCGGAGCAGCCGGTGCATTGGAGGCGGTCATCAGCGCACTCGCCATCCAGAACGGATTGATGCCGGGCGGCGTCCCGACGACGGAGATCGATCCGACGCTCACGGCCCACTATATGCGGGACAACCGCCGTACCGCCGTTACGCGCGTGCTGTCCAACTCGTTTGGCTTCGGCGGCACGAATTGCAGCCTGATTTTCGGCCGGGCAGGATGATGCTGTCCGCTCATATCAGCGGCCTCGGCGTCCTGGGGCCGGGGTTGGCCAATTGGCCGGAGGCGGCGGCCGTGCTGTCGGGCCGACAGCCGTATCGGCCCGTGCCCACCGTACTGCCGGTCCCGACGATTTTGGCGGCAGCGGAGCGCCGCCGCGTCGGCCGAGTCGTCAAGCTGGCACTAGCCATTGCGCTCGAGGCCACGGCGCAGGCCGGCGAGAATCCCGCCGAGCTGGCCAGTGTCTTCTCTTCTTCCGGCGGAGACGGGCACAACTGTCATGAACTCTGCCAAGCGCTGTCCCTCCCCGGGCGGGAAGTGTCGCCGACTCGCTTCGCCAATTCGGTGCACAACGCGGCCGCCGGCTATTGGAGCATCGGCACGGGCGCCATGGCCGAATCGAATATGCTCTGCGCATTCGATGCGAGCTTCACCGCGGGCTTGTTGGAAGCATTGACGCAGGTGGCCGTCGATGAGGTGCCCGTTCTGCTGGTCGCCTACGACGGCGAATATCCGCAACCGCTGCACGCCAAGCGCCCCATCCCCGATGTCTTCGGCGTCGCCATGCTGCTGACCCCGCAAAGACGCGCAGCGTCCTTGGCCAGGGTGGACGCCGCACTCAGCGACGCCAATGCGGATCGATTCTCGGACCGCGCCCTGGAAGAATTGCGCTGCGCGTTTCCCGCCGCCCGCTCGCTGCCGCTGCTTCGCCTGCTGTCGGCGCAAACCGGCGGGACGGCGACTCTCGACTATCTCGACGTATCGCGCGTCGAAGTGCGAATCGAACCATGCGACTAGACCGAACCTGGATCGAACGGAACATTCCGCACCACGGCCGCATGTGCCTGCTCGATGAAGTCGTCGAATGGGACGGGCGGCACATCCGCTGCCGCAGCGGCACCCATCGCGCGGCCGATCATCCGCTGCGTTCGCGGGACCGCTTGGGAATAGCATGCGGGATAGAATATGCGGCGCAAGCCATGGCTGCGCACGGGGCACTATCGGGCGGGGTCCGCGCCGGCGAGGGGGCGGCGCTTGCCCGCGTGGACATCGCTTCAGGCGCAAGCGCGGTGAGAAGCCGGCCCGAGGCTGGGTTCCTGGCGAGCCTGCGGGATGTCCGGATGTACGCGCTGCGGCTCGACGACATAGAGGCCGATCTGATCTGCGATGCCACGCTCATCGCCGGCGATCGCGGCACCGCACTGTATAATTTCACGCTGACGTCCGAGACGCGGACGCTGTTGAGTGGACGCGCGACGGTGGTATTCGATGCCAACCAACGGATGAGGATATGAACGAAACGGCGACTCGGGCTCTGGTGACGGGTGGCAGCGGCGGCATTGGAGCGGCCATCTGCCGCCGCCTCGGCCTGGCCGGCCACTTCGTTTACGTGCATGCGCACCGCGGAGTCGCTGCCGCGGAAGCGATTGCGGGTGACATCGTCAAAGCCGGCGGCGCGGCTGCCACCGTGCATTTCGACCTGACCGACGCGGCCGCGACCGGCAGGGCGGTCGAGCGGTTGCTGCAGGACGGCCCCGTGCAAGTCCTGGTGAACAACGCCGGCGTCCATGATGACGCCGCATTTCCGGGGATGAGCGCGGCGCAGTGGCACCGTGTCATCGACTTGTCGGTGAACGGCTTCTACAACGTGACGCAGCCGCTGATGCTGCCGATGATTCGCACGCGCTGGGGCCGGATCATCAGCATATCGTCGGTCACGGCGCTGGCCGGCAATCGCGGCCAAGTGAACTATGCGGCCGCCAAGGGCGCGCTGCATGCCGCCACCAAGGCGCTGAGCCTGGAGGTGGCGAGCCGCGGCATCACCGTCAACGCGGTGGCGCCGGGCATCATCGCATCCGGCATGGGCGATGCCGCCTTCGATGACGCCGCGATCGCGGACCTGGTGCCGATGAAGCGCGCCGGACGCGCAGAGGAAGTGGCGGATCTGGTGGGATTTCTCGCCTCCGAGCAAGCCGCGTACATCACCGGCCAGGTGATTTCCATCAACGGCGGAATGATTTAACTTGAATGCCGCCACTGCGGTCACCGGCACGCAAAAGAACGAGCTGCTGCTGTACTACACTCTGCTCGAGCTCACCGTCATCGTGCTTGCGGGCCGCTGCGGCGGTGCGCTTGCCAGGCGTTGCGGGCAATCGGCGGCCGTGGGCGAGATCATCGTCGGCATAGCCTTGGGTCCGTCCCTGTTCGGGCTGCTTGCGCCCCATGTCTTCGACTATGTATTTCATTCAGCGCCGGCCGAGCCTTTGACCATCCTGTCGAATCTCGGCCTCGTGCTGCTGATGTTTCAGATCGGCCTCGAGTTCGATTTCGCGCATCTGACCGAGCGCGCGAATCGCGGGGCCGTGCTGCGCGTCGCCATCACCTGTCTCGCTCTGCCCTTCGCCTGCGGATTCGCACTCGGGCTATTGATCGCCCAGAGTGCATCGCCCGCCACGCGGATCGACACTGCACTATTCATCGCCACGGCATTCTCCATCACGGCACTGCCCATTTTGGGCCGCATCATGATGGAACTGAATCTGACCCGCACTCGTCTCGGAGTAATCGCCATCAGCTCGGCGGCGATCAACGACGTCGTGGGCTGGCTGCTGCTCGCCCTCGTCACGACGTTGACGGTCAGCGATTTCGTCGCCGTCCGGTTCGCACTGCGCATCGCCATGGTGGGCGCGTTCGGCCTCATCAGCGTGATGGTCGTCAGGCCTCTGCTCAAGAAGGCCATACGAAAATCACGGCCGCGAGATGCCACGCTGTCGCCGAACCTGCTGGGCGGATTGCTGGCGGTGATTTTCATCGCGGCCATGACGACTTATCAAATCGGTATTTTTGCGATATTCGGCGGCTTCATGATGGGCGTCATCCTGTACGACGAGACCGAATTGGCCGCGGCGTGGCGCGCCCGCCTGGGCGACTTCGTGACGGTGTTCTTCCTGCCGATTTATTTCACCTACACCGGGCTGCGCACCGCCATCGGCGGATTGGACGGGTGGACCGACTGGGGCTGGTGCCTCGCCATCGTCGCCACGGCATCGCTCGCCAAGCTGGGAGGCGGCTATTTTGCCGCGCGCGCCTCCGGCTTGAATCATCCGGAGTCCGCTGTCATCGCCTACATGATGAATACCCGCGCATTGATGGAGCTCATCGTGATCAATGTGGGCCTCGATCTGGGCGTGATATCGCCCAAGGTGTTCACCATGCTCGTCATCATGGCGATATTCAGCACCGTGATCACCACCCCCGCGCTGCGCTACTATCTTCCTCGGGTGGGGCCTCGAGCGGGCATCGAGCCCGCTAAGGCGTAGGCGTCGATCAGGCGTAGGCGTCGAGGATGCTGCTCGAGACGCGCGGCGTGGAAGCGGCGGCCACGGATGCCGAGGCCGCGCTGCCGCTCGCCGACGGTGTCCAATCGTAGGGCTGCGCGTAAGTGGAGCGCTCCTGAAAAGAGCGCTGCGAAATATCCACGCTGACCTGGGCGAACCCCTGGGCTCCGAGCATTTCTCGCAATTTCGACGAACTCGATTCCAGCGCATCGCGGGTCACGGCACTGTGCGCCGTGAGCGAGACCTGCGCCTGATTGCCCTGCACGGTGATGCGCACGTCGATGGGCCCGAGTTGCGCCGGATTGACCTGCAATTTTGCGCTGGTCAGATTGCTGCCAACCATCAAGGACACGCGATCCGCCACACCCTGTGCGAAATCCGGCGAGTCCACCGCTTGGGAAACTTTCAAGGTGGGCGAGGGAGCCGCATCGGTTGCGGTGGTCGTATTGTTGGCGCTCAGTTGCGCGGCGCCTGCGGCACCGCCGCCCCCTGTATCGGGACTGGAGGAATCGCCGGTTCCGCTATGCGAGGACTTGCCCGTCGAGCCAATATTGGCGAGCGCCACGGCGGTTTGCGCGCTGGCCACGGCTGCTGGACTGGAAACCGGGACGGGCATGGCCATGGCGGCGACGGCCGGAATAGCGGCTTCTTGGGTTGCGCTGCCCGAGGCCGGCGCCGGCGAATCATCGGTCGACGCGAGCGAATCCGTGCCATCCGTGTCGTCCGCAGTGCCCGAGGCGGCCGCCGCACCCGGCAGTATGGCCGCCGCCGCCGCTGCGTTGGCCGTTTGCGCTGTGGCATTGGTGTATGCCGAAGCGCCTGTATTCGTGCCTTTGGTTGCGCCGCTTGCGGCGGCATTCGGCGTGGATGTCGCCGCGTCGACTGCCGCGACGGCCGCCGCGCCAGAGATCGGTTTACCGGCAGTGTCTGCCGCATCTCCCTTGGCCGCGCCAGCGGCTTGGGCTGCAAGGGAGTCCTGAGCTGCCTGCGCAACCGACGCAGGCGCGGCGGCCCCCGTTGCGGTCGTTCCCGTTGCGGCCGTTCCCGTCGCAGTCGTTCCCGTCGCAGCCGTTCCCGTCGCAGCCGTTCCCGCTGCGGCCACTGAGCCATCCCCGTCCTCGTCCAAATCGTCGTCCGATGAGCCGATGGCCTGGGCATTTGCGGTGACCTGGCTCGCTGCCGAGCCGGCGGGCGCCGTACCCAGCGAGCCGGGCGGCGTGCCGCTCGAGTTTGGGCCGGCGGCCTGAGACTGCGCGCTGGAAATCTCGGCTGCGGCAAGCGCGGTACCGCCGGCGGCGGAGCCGTCCGCAGTGCCGCCGGTAGTGGTCGCCCCGGGAGGCGCCGCTGGCGCCGCTGACGCCGCCGCGGCAGCAGCCGAAGCGGCAGCCGTTGCCGCGGGCGACACCGGAGGCGGCGAAGAATTGCCGGACACCGGCAATTGGCCGCCGGCCGGTCCGGCGTCGGAAGCCTTGCTCGCGGCGGCTTTACGAGCCGGCTTCGAGGCCTCCTGATTCATTGCGGCCGCAAAGTCCTTGCCGTTGGTGTCCTGCGCCGAGGAATCGGCCTGAGCCGCTCCGTTTGGCTGCGCCGCGCCGTTTGCCTGCGACGCATTGTTAACTTGTCCCGAGCTGTTGCTGACTGGGGCGCGCGAAATCACCGGTATTGCATTCATGCTACGTGAGACAGCAAGTCACGTGCCAAGCGCTATTGCCTCTGCGCGGTGATGTTGACCGGTTCACAAGGTCAGGGGGGATAAGGAGCTGGAAGCCAACGTAAAGGCAGCAGTTGGCTTCCAACTCCTTATCCCCCCTGACCGTGCGCACGGGCCGAGGTACATCACCGCGCAGGATGCACACACCGTCTAGAAGGAGCGGATCGAGTGTCCTTGGCAAGGTGGTGTGGGGCGGTGAGAGCATTCGCCCGGCAGGCTAAGACGCTAGCGGGCAACTGCTCTCCCGTTGCCCGCTAGCGTCTTAGCCTGCCGGGCGAATACCGTCAACCGCTCAACATCATCGTGCCGAGGTACTCGGCCGCCCGTGGAACCTACCTCAAGTATTTGTCGAACCAATCCAGCGTGCGCCGCATCGCGTCCGCGCTATGGACGGGATCGCGCAGCCCGTGACCTTCACCCGGATAGATCATGATGGAGGTCGGAACGTTCAGGGCTTTCAACGCGTGCCAAAATTCCTGGGTCTGCGGGGCGGGGCACTCGATGTCGCGCTCTCCCACGTACTCGAACGTCGGCGTCTTGACGTTACGGATGAAATTGATCGCCGATGACTGCGCATATACGGCCGGGTCCTGATACACCGAAGAACCGAAATACGGCAGCATCCAAGCATCAATGCCGTTTTCGCCGTAGTACGACAGCCAGTTGCTGACCCCGGCGGCCGCTACCGCGGCCTTGAAGCGATCGGTCTGAGTCACGGCCCACATGGTCATGAAACCCCCGTAACTGCCGCCGGTGATTCCGAGCCGTGCCGTATCAATGGGGGCGGCGTTTGCCGCAGCGTCGATGCCGGCAAGGATATCGCGCAAATCGCCGTGGCCGAAATCGCGGACATTGGCCAGGGTAAAGCGTTCGCCCTGACCGAAGCTGCCGCGAGGGTTCGGCCGAAAAACCGCGTAGCCGCGGTCTAGCAGCTCGTTCGTCAGCCCCGGGCCGCCGAACCCAGGCACGAAGGCTGCGGCCGGACCGCCGTGAACGATGGTCACCATTGGCAATTTTCCGGATGATTTCTCGGGCAGCACCAGCCAACCCTGCACGTCGAATCCGTCGCTCTTCCACCAAACACTTTGGACGCGCCCCGGCATGCGCAATCCCGCATTGACCGCCGTCAAATTCCGCCAGTGCCCGATCGCTCCGACTTGAATTTCAGGCGCTTCCGTAAACGACTCATGTTCTGCAGCCATGACTCCCGACGGACAGGCCACCGAAGGATAGCCGTGGCCGCCGCTCAACGACTCCGCGCCGCTCCACAAGACTCGCGGCGTCTCGGGCCGGCGGCCGGCGCCGAGATCCACCAATTGCACTTTGTCACCCGCGAGCAATCGCGCCTGCAACCGGCCACTGCAGTCCCAGTCCAGCGCGGTCGCCGATGCGCGCATATCCGGCGTGATGTTGGAGGCGGCGATATCGGCACCGGTGCCGCCGAGCGGCAGCGTGTAGACGTCCCCGCCCGTGGAGCCGAAATCGCTCATGATCCCGCCAATGAAAGCCACGGTCTTTCCGTCGCGCGACACCGTGGGGGCCGCTATTTGCTGCCGATTGTCCGCAGGAGCAAACAGCACTCTTGCGCCGGCATCTGCAGGGGAAAACGCGTACAGCTTCGCGCTCCACCAGTTATCGTCGCCGTTGCCAGGCGCGGCGGTGCCCACGAACCCCAAGCCGCCCGGCCGCCAATCGTATTCGTAGACAAACAGGTCGGGCGGCGAGGCCCAGCGCAAAGCGCCCTTGTCGAGAACGGCGATTCGTTGCTCGGCGGGCGCCGCGTCCAGGTCGCCTGCGATCGGCGCCCCCGCCTCGGTTGCGCCGACTTCCTTGTTGGCGTTTTCGGTGGCCAGCATGGCCAGCGTGCCGTCCGGTCCGTACTTGAGGCTCTCGATGGTCCCGGTGAAGTCGAGCAGCTTGATCAAGCCGCTGCCATCTGCGGCGACCGTGTACACCGAGCGTGCGTGAGAGCCCGGCGTACGCAGATCGAAGGTCAAATGCTTGCCGTCCAAAGTCCAGGCGGGAGCGCCCGGCCAGCACTCCGGAACTCGCCCGCAAGGAAGCGCGATTCTCGTCGCAGCGCCGTCCCGGACGCGCCTGATCACGAGGTCGCGAATCGGCGGATAGAACCCATTGGGCGGAGAATCGCCTTCCACGGTCGCCACCAGTGCGGCATCGGGCGATAACTCTATCTCCAGGAATCTATGAACCACCCCTGTCGGCACCGGCGCGGATGCCGCTGCTTGCGCCGGCGCATCGCCTGCGCTCGAAATCGCGGCCGCACCGGCAGCGACACAAAGTGCGCATCCGACGGTGCCCCCAAGAATGCCGCGAATGAACTCAACTGCTGCTCCCCGCCGCACGCTCATGTAGCACCTCGATTGAACTTCAACACCAGAGTCGCGCAGCCGAGCAGACCCGCGCCCTCGATCCAAGCAAGCCAGCGGTTCATGCCGCTCGACATCCCGAACCTAGCCGATGCACGCAAAGCCCGGTGCGCAAGCCAGCCATAGCCCAATAGGATGCAGAATTCCGGCAACATCGAAGTCGCCGCCAAGATCAGCATCTGCGCTGCCACGGGTTGGCTCGGATCTATGAACTGCGGCAGCAGTGCCAGAAAGAAAAGCAACGCCTTGGGATTCGCCAGCTGCAAGGTCAGCGCTCCCAAGTAGATCCGGCGCCGATCACCCTGCTCCGAAGGCAAGGTCTCGCCCAAATTCACCGCGTGGCTCGAACCCGCCGAACGCAGCGCCTGGATCCCGAGATAGATCAGGTACGCGGCGCCCGTCCATTTGGCGATCGTAAAGAAGCGCGAACTGGCGGCGATCAGAGCGCCCAGGCTCGTTGCCGAGAGCGTGAAATAAATCGCGTTCGCGCTGATGATGCCGGCGGCCGCCGGCAGCGAACGGCGCAGTGCGCCGCGCACGCCCTGCGAGACCACGTAGAACACGGCGGGGCCCGGTGATAGCGAAAGCGCCGTTTCCATCACCAAAAATAACAGCCACGATTTGAACGTCATCTTTTCCCTTCCCCATGATTACTCCGCTAGCTTACCAGCGCGAACGAAGGATCAACACTGAACTGGGCAACGCACCCGCCATACTCTGCTCACAATATTCCAATCACCGTTTGTGCTACCTTTAAATATGCGCAATAAAACACTCGCTTTGCTCTTCACGGTCTGCTGTTTTTCCTCTGCCCAAGGCGCTGCTCCCGACGCCGCCCCGGCCGCCGCCGAGTCGCGAGCGGCGGCTCAAAACTCGCTGTTTGAGGAATACTACCAATCCGAGCTTAAGGCTCACCCTGAACGGGCCACGGCCTTCGGAGACTATCGGTACAACGACCGGTTGGAAGAAGTCTCGCTCGCGGAGATCAAGAGCCAGCACGACAGCGATGAAAGCTTTCTTGCGCGTCTGCAGGCGATCCCGACTCAGGGCTTCTCCGAGCAGGATGTGCTTTCCCATGAGGTTCTGCGCGCCACGCTCCGGCAGCGCATAGAAAATTACGGCTTCAAGGAATATGAGATGCCCGTGAACCAGATGGACGGACCCCATCAGCGCCTCGCCGATCTGCCGCTGGCCATGCCCTTCGATACGGTGAAGCAGTACGAGGACTACATCGCCCGCCTGCATCAGATCCCGCGTGTTTTCACCCAGACCGAAGAGGTGCTGCGCGCGGGCGTGCAGGACCACCTCATGCCGGTACGCTTCCTTCTCGAGAAGGTCCCGGCGCAATGCCAGGGTGTGATCTCGGCCGATCCGTTCCTGCTGCCGACGAAGAAATTTCCCGCCGGCATTGCGCCCGATGAGCAACAGCGTTTGAGCAAAGCGATCAACGATGCCGTCGTCAACGAGGTCCTGCCGGCCTATAAAGCCTTTGCAGCCTTCATTGCCGCGGACTATGCGCCTCACGGACGCACCACGCTCAGCATTGCCTCGCTGCCCGGCGGCAAGGAGCGCTATCTGAATGACATCCGCAGCCGTACCACCCTCAGCAATCTCACGCCGGACCAGATTCATCAGATCGGTCTCAAGGAGATCGACCGCATTCAAGCCGACATGGTCGTCATTGCGCGCAAGGAAGGCTTCGCGGACCTGGCATCCTTCCGCGCGTCGCTTGCCAACAACTCCAAGTACAAGCCCACGTCGGCCGAACAGATCGTCGATGATTTCCGCAAGTACGTCGCGCAGATGCAGCCGAAGCTGCCCGAACTTTTCACTTTCGTTCCCGGCTCGCCGGTCACCGTCGAGGCCATGCCGCCGTTCCAGGCGGCCAACGCCACGCACTACCAAACCGGCACCCCCGACGGCAAACGCCCCGGCCGCATCGTCGTGGCCGTGTCCAAATTCGAGGATCGTTCGATGATCGATGATGAGGCCACGGCCTATCACGAAGGCATCCCCGGACATCACATGCAGCTCTCGGTGGCGCAGCAAATGACGGGGCTGCCCAAGTTCCGCCAGCACTCGCAGAACTCCGGATACATCGAGGGCTGGGCCCTATACGCCGAACAGCTGGGCAAGGAAGTAGGGTTTTATCAGGACCCGGTCAGTGATTATGGCCGCCTCTCGAGCGAATTGTTCCGCGCCGTGCGTCTCGTGGTTGACACCGGACTTCACTCGGAAGATTGGACCCGGGATCAGGTGGTCGCCTTCTTCCGCCAGTCCGGCGCCGTGGATGAACCCACCATACAGGCCGAAACCGACCGCTACATTTCCTGGCCGGCACAGGCCCTGTCGTACAAATTGGGCCAATTGAAGTTCCGCGAGCTGCGCGACCGTGCCCAGAAAGCATTGGGGCCTAAATTCGACATTCGCACCTTCCACGACGAGATGCTCAGCGGCGGCGTGCTGCCGCTCGATCTGCTGGATTCGCGCACCAATAGCTGGATTCAACAACAAAAGCGAGGGGTCAAGGCTGCCGCAGCCAACTGATCTAGCCGAGCGGGGCGGGGTGCATCACAATAGGGAATGAGCAACCGCAAGCCCGTCACCCTGCACCGCCTTCGCGAATTACACGCTGCCGGCGAGAAAATCGCCATGCTGACCTGCTACGACGCCGCATTTGCGCGCGTCCTGGATGAGGCCGGCGCCGACTCCCTGCTGGTGGGGGATTCCCTCGGCAATGTGCTGCAGGGGCGTTCCAGCACTCTCGGGGTATCCATCGAGGAGATGGCCTACCACACCGGTTGCGTGGCGCGGGGCAATCGTACCGCCTGGATCATCGCCGACCTGCCCTTCGGCAGCTACCAGGAGTCCGCCGAGGTGGCGATGCGCAATGCCGCCCTGCTGATGGAGCAGGGTGCGCACATGGTAAAGCTCGAGGGGGGCGGCTGGACCGCGCCCATCGTGCGCTTCCTCGTGGACCGCGGCGTACCCATTTGCGCGCACCTAGGCTTCACGCCGCAGTCGGTGCATGCTCTCGGCGGCTACCGGGTGCAGGGGCGCGGCGAGGCGGCCGCCGAAGTTCTGCGGCGGCATGCACAGGAAATGGCCGAGGCCGGGGCGGCGATGCTGGTGCTGGAGATGGTGCCGGCGGCGCTCGCCCGCGAGCTGACCAAGGCGCTGCCTATCCCGACCATCGGCATCGGTGCGGGTGCCGGCTGCAGCGGCCAGGTCCTGGTCCTGTACGATATGCTGGGATTGACGGGCGGCGAGCCGCTGCGGTTCGTGCGCAATTTTCTCGACGGCAGCGCCGGCATCGGGGCTGCGGCGCAAAAGTACGTGGCCGACGTGAAAGCCGGCCGATTTCCGGACGATGCAATTCACAGCTTCTGACCGGAAACCAGCATGCGGATAATCCACACGGTCGCCGAATTGCGGGCAGCTCTCGAACCTGGACATAGGCGCGTGCTCGTGCCGACCCTGGGCAACCTGCATGCAGGCCACTTGTCATTGGTGCGCATTGCGCGGGAGAGCGGCGGCCTCGTCGTCGCCAGCATATTCGTCAACCGTCTGCAGTTCGCGCCGCACGAGGATTTCGCCACGTATCCGCGCTCCTTCGAGCACGACTGCGAACTCCTGGCCGGCAGCGGCTGCGACATCGTGTTCGCGCCGGCGGACAGCGAAATGTACCCGGAAGCTCAAACCTACACGGTGCGTCCGCCGCCGGAACTCAACGATATTCTCGAAGGTCAGGTGCGGCCGGGATTTTTTACCGGGGTGTGCACGGTGGTGCTGAAGCTATTCAACATAGTGCAGCCCGATGTGGCCGTGTTCGGCAAGAAGGACTATCAACAACTATTGGTGGTTCGAAACATGGCGCGGCAGCTGGCGCTGCCCGTCGAGATAGTGGCCGGGGACACGGTGAGGGATGCAAGCGGACTGGCGCTCTCATCCCGCAACGGCTACTTGAATGATGCGCAGCGCGCCGAGGCGGCGCAGCTCCAGGCATCACTGAGCAGGCTGGTCGCCGCGGCCAGGTCCGGCCGCACGGACTGGCCGGCACTCGAGCGCGAAGCGCAGGAATTTCTGCGTGCGCGGGGTTGGCAGCCGGACTACGTGGCGGTACGGCGGCGCAGCGATCTGCGCGAGCCCTCGGCGGCCCACCCCTCGGCGCGCGAACCGCTGGTCGTGCTGGCAGCTGCCAGGCTGGGAAGCACGCGGCTCATCGATAACGTGGAGATCTGAATTAGCTCCTCTGCACGGTGATGTTGACCCGTCCCCCCAGGCTGTGCGCATTGGGCCGAGGTACATCACTGCGCAGGATGTACGTCACCGTGCAGAGGGAGCAGATCGAGTGCCCTTGGCGCAGTGGTGTGGAGCGGTGAGGTCCTTACCGGCCCAACTGCTCGACAGCCCACCGCAGGCCTGGATTTCTCGCTTCAGCCTCAGCGTTGAAATCCAACATATCCTGGAGATCCTGCAATCGCTGTTCGTGAGTGGACTCGAGCGCCATGCGCAACTGAAACAGCTCCGCCGCTTCAAAACCACTACCAGTTGCTGGACTTCGTGGGACGTTCATTTCGGAGCATCGCCTCGTTCGGCCATGATCTGCTTCAGCTTCTCGAGCTTTTCGACATCCAATAAATCCTGAGGACGCCCGGCCTGGCGTTTCATCAGAACCAAATGATCGATCGAGGCGATACGCAGCGACGTTTCAGGCAAGTCGATCTTCGTATTGTAGCCCAGGTCTTGCAGTGCTTCGAGAGCCTTGAGCGCCTGATCCGGAACCAACTCGATGACAAGATCGATGTCTTTCGTGAATCGCTGGTAGCCGTGCAGGTTCACGGCCACGCCACCGACTACAACGTAGCGTACGCCGGTCGCCTGCAATGCCGCAAAGATAGGATCGAACTGAGTCATGACTCGACTATTCTCCGGGTTTATTCCGGCGCACGTTTCCGCGGAAACGTCCTTTGTCGCATGTTGGCCGCTGCGGTTGAGGCGCGTACCGCCTAGGCTCTGGCAATGCTGACGGTCTCGGTTTCAGGATCGAACACGATCTGCGCCTCGCCGCGTTTGAGCTGGCCGATGACGTGCGACACCTTATCCTCCAACGAGAACTCTTTTTCTCCGTAGTCCGTTCCCTCGCGCAGTACATAGGATTCGACCACGGCGTGCAGCAGGTCCGCCGCCAGCTCGGTCAACGGAACCACTACGGGATGAGGAGCCGTGTCGGCCCCGATGCTCGCCCCTGCCACGTTCAATCCTCGCTGCGCGCACGCGCGGTACGGGTAATATACACGTCCGCGGCACGGCTCGGCCTGGGAGATAAATGATGGCAGAACTTGCAAGCCGATTGCTGTTCGTTCTCTCGCTGGGGCCTCGAAGCCGACTTGGACGTATCGCGCGGCGGAAATCACAGCCAGACAGTGCAATATGCGGGCACGGCACTCCGGTGCGGTCAGCCCCACGGCCTCGTTCAACGGGGGCAAGAATTATGCATCCGGCGGTTGGGTGGCCGGCGGCGGCGCGGAATGGGGGTTGAACGGGCCTTGGTCGATCAAGGCGGAATTTCTGTATGCGTCCGTTAATCCGCGTATTCCCGCAGCCGGCCTGATTCGCCAGAGTTCGCCGCAGGCAAAGAACCTGGAGGTCACGGATGAGTGCGACACGATTATCGCCATCGCGGCGGCGGGAAGATATTCGGGTCTGGTGGGCGGCGCATATGAAGGCGCATCAGGATTCAGGGCAAAGCCAGGTGGCTTATTGCCGTGCGCGGGGTTTGGATCCGAAGTACTTTACCCTGTGGAAGCGCAAGCTGCGTGAACCACGGGGATCTGGAGAGACGATCGTCGAGCCGGCTCGCCTGGTGCCGGTCGTGGTGCGGGCCGATAAGGCCGTATCCCCATCGAAGGTGGCTCGGGAGAAGCGCTCGAGCGAGCCGGCCACGATTGTCGCGCTCCGCTTAAGCCTCGGCAATGGGATCAGTTTGTCGCTCGAGCTGGCCACCGGATCGATTCCCGCGCTGGTGCGCGAGCTGGCTGGGCTGCGATGCTGAGATTGGCGCCCGGTTCGCGCATCTTCATGGCCGTGAAGCCGGTGGACATGCGCCGATCCTTCGATGGCCTGTGTGCCACGATCACCGAGGCGCTCGGTGGTGATCCGCTTTCGGGCGATGTGTTCTTGTTTCGTGGCAAGCGGGCGGATCGGATCAAGGCGATCGCCTGGGATCGGACGGGACTCGCGATTTGGTACAAGCGACTCGAGAAGGGCAAGTACAAGTGGCCCACGCGAGACGCTGCTTCCATCGAGATGACAGAACACGAGTTGGCCCTCCTGCTCGATGGCGTGGACTTCACGCGCATCCGTCGATTGCCCGCATTTTCGTTGCACGCGCCGCCATCATGAGGACGCAATTATTTCTCGCGCGGCCTTTCTCTCCTCGATGCGTTTGGTAAAATGTAAACGTGGCAACCGCTGCAAGTTATCCCACCGATGTGAAGACGCTGCACCTCATGCTCGATGAGCAGCGGCAGTTGATCGAGTCGCTCAAGGCGAACCTGCACCGACTGCTCAAGTGGCAGTTCGGGCCCAAGAGCGAGCACCTCGATGCGCACCGTGGCCGTTGGGAGAAAAGCATTTCTGTTCGTTGGGTCCGAACGGGCGGGCCACGCTGCGGCGATCTACTACTCCCTCGTGGAGTCTTGCAAGGCGAACAAGGTCAATCCGCTGACCTACCTGACCTATGTCCTCGCCAATGCGAGGAACAAGTCGATCACGCTGCCAACCCCGGACGAATTTACCGCCTCAAACATCGCCCACGTCGGCTGATGAGCTCTTTAACAATCTGGAATATGCTGGACCAGGTAGAAAGACGCCGATTTACGGACAGGTTCCCTAAACCTCTCTAAATGCTTCTTGTCGCCATCGCGGGCGAGGTGGCACCGGCACTGATACAGGCGAGATTTCGTCTCACACCGGCAAATATTTGTCCCGCATCGACTCGCTGCGAGGCGGTGCGGGTAGGGTAGTGATAGCTTTTGCATGGCACATTGTTTGCATATTTCGCAGCTACAACAATCCGTAGGAGATATGCGATGAACAGCACTTCAATTGGGGCAGCGACCGCTTCATCAGGTGCAACCTATAACTTCACGAATGTGACCAACGCGCAATTCTCGCAACAGATCAACAGCCTTAGCCAAGCAGGCAAGCTATCGACGAATCAACGAATTCTGTTGACTGTTGCTGCGGATGGTGGTGATTCGGTGCCCATCGACGGCACACGAATCTCCACGGCACAAGCGTTGAGCGACCCCACATCGCACAACTTCATTTCGGAATTTCAGGATATGGTTAATCAGTACGCGAGGAATCCCGGTTTGCCTGGTGCCGCCCTTTACAATTCGACGCTGCAGATATTGAAGGCGTACCAAGGAAAGCCGATTAATGATCCAACTCAATCCATTTCACTATTAGCATGATTCCCACCGCCGGTCATCGGCCCCGGAACCGTCGCGGCCCCCGGCGGCCAGCCAACTTCCCCCACCTCGGGTCGGGGCAAACTCCGCCATCTAACTATTGTTGATGCCGACGCCTTTCGTCTTGGGGTGACCTCAAGATAAGGGGCCATTACGTACGCTAAGGGCCGCCGGCCGCTATTACGCGACCACGACCCGAAGGCGACGGTCGCGAACGAACAAGCACACTGTGATTCCGGCCGCATCCGCCGACAGCGATCCTTCGAACCCGTTGGTGTGAACGTTGAATTCGACCGGATCACAGTTCGGTATCATGTAGAAGCCGCCGTTAGAGAGTTCGTAGAAATCCCAATAGGCGCCTTTGTATCCGGCCACGAACTGGCGCATGAAGTTATAGACCATGTGTTCGACCGTCATCATTCTGGCACCGAAGTGTCTGGGTAGCGTGCCGATGCGAGCGCCCTCTAGTACGAGGTACGCTTCGACCTTGGGCGTGCTGCCCTGCTCGTGTGTGATCGTCATGGGATAGTCTCCAGAGTGTCTTGGGCGGGATTGCCCAGCTCGGGAGAATCGCGGCGCGCGCAGCGGTCAAGGATCGAAGACCGCGTGAGCGGCGAGGGCGTCCCCCCCTCGTCCTTGACGGCGAGCACGGCGCGTTATGATGGGAACTTTAGCAATCCCGCCCTCCTACCTCCTCTCGTGTGCATCCGGTCGCGGCGCCCTGGAAAGAGACGGCGCGTGGCAACGTCATGCCGTGCGCCGTCATTTCACACTCTAAATAAGCCCGCGTTCGGCCATCGAGATCACATCGCCGCCCCCTACAACGAGGTGATCGAGCACTCGGATGTCCACCAAAGACAACGCGTCTTTTAATCTTTGCGTAATCAACTCGTCGGCTTGACTCGGTTCGGCCACACCCGAGGGGTGCGGGTGCGAATTTCTCCATGTGAATCTCGGCAGGCACCCCGGCGGCGTGCGCGCGGTTCTCCAGCATGACGCTGGACAGCAATCACAATGGCTTCAGCGCGAACCTGTTCCGGATCGGCGTCAACTACTGGTTCAGCTACTGGGCGCCGTGAGCAGTGGCAGCTGCGAGCGATATGCGCATTGCTGCTTCATCGCCCTCGCGCTGCTCGCGCTGATCCGCCGCATGCTGTTCTTCCTTGCGGAAGCGATCCACGACCCGGCTCAGGCTTTCCGCTTCGATGCGCTTCTCGCTCCACAGCTGACGTCGTCTTTCATATTCGGCACGCGCGTTGTCTAAGTTCTTCTGATGCTGGCGCAGCGCCTCGCCCAGACGATCCAGAAACGAACGGTAATTCTGCAGCTTGACGGCATCGATAGCCGCAGCCGACTGCGTGGTATTGCGCACGTACTCGTCGCGGTAGGTTTCCAGCTGTTTGAGCTGGCGCTCGAGGTCGGCGACTTTGCGGGCCGCCTCGCCCATCGCGCGGCTCAAGTCCTTGGCCGAGGTGGATGCGATTTCCTGGATCGGTTCGAATCGTTTCGATTTCATCATGCGCCGCACACTATCTGCCCGTTGCCGGCGCCGGCGCCGAGAACTGCGTCACGAGTTGCTTCAGATCTGCGTAACAGCGCGCCATCCCCAGGGGTTCGTACATGTCCTGACGCAGGAATTCCATCATTTTGGGCCATTGCTCCACCGCCATGTCGATCCGCGGGTCGGTGCCGCGCCGGTAGGCGCCCACCGTGATGAGGTCGCGGTTCTGTTGATAAGTCGAGTACACCTGTTTGAAGCGGTTCGCGAGGTCGAGCTGCTCGCGCGTCGCAATCTGATGCATTGCGCGGCTGATCGAGGCCTCCACGTCGATGGCCGGGTACAGCCCGCTCTCGGCCAGCTTGCGCGATAGCACGATGTGCCCGTCCAGGATGGCCCGCGCGGCATCCGCGATCGGATCATTCTGATCGTCTCCTTCCGCCAGCACCGTATAGAACGCGGTGATCGATCCGACGCCGCGGTCGCTGTTGCCCGCCCGCTCCACCAGCTGCGGCAGCCGCGCGAACACCGACGGGGGATATCCCTTGGTCGCCGGCGGCTCGCCGATGGCCAAGGCGATTTCGCGTTGCGCCTGCGCAAACCGGGTCAGGGAATCGAGCAGCAGCAGCACTTTGAGTCCGCGATCCCGGAAATATTCAGCGATAGCCGTGGCCAGCCACGCGCCATGCAGGCGCATCAGAGGCGGGTTATCGGCCGGCGTGGCGACGACCACGGCACGCCGCATCCCGTCCGGACCCAAGGTGTTGCTCACGAAATCCTGCACTTCACGGCCGCGCTCGCCGATGAGGCCGACCACCGTGACGTCGGCCTTGGTGTAGCGGGTCATCATGCCGAGCAGCACCGATTTGCCCACGCCGGAACCGGCGAACAGGCCGATGCGCTGTCCGCCGCCGACGGTGAGCAGCGCGTTGATCGAGCGCACCCCCACATCGAGCGGATCGCGAATCGCCCTCCGCATGAGGGGGTTCAATGGCTCGCCCGTCAGCGACACGCGATCCGTACACCTGAGGTCGCCGAAACCGTCCAGAGGCCGGCCCGCGCCGTCCAACACCCGTCCCAGCAATTCGTCGCCCATGGGCACCGACGTCTCGCGATGCGTCGGAATGACCCGCGCGCCGGGCATGACTCCGCGGATGTCGCCGGTGGGCATCAGGAACAATTTATCGCCGGAGAATCCGACCACTTCGGCTTCTATCTGCTTGCCTTCCGCAGTATCCACCAGGCATCGGCCGCCCACGGCGGCTTCGCAGCCCACGGCCTCGAGTGTCATGCCGACCATGCGGTTCAAGGTCCCTTCGACGACCATCTCCGCGCCATTGGCCACGCGCTTGCGCGCGTGAACCAGCGCTTCGATCCATTGCTTGGGCCGCGGTCGCTCGGCAGGCAGGACGCTCATCCGCGCGCTCCGGTGTCATGCCGTTCCGTGCCCAGCAGTTCGCTCAGGATGGCGCCGACGCGGGTTTCCAGGCGGGCATCGATGCGCGATGTGGTGGTGGTGACCTGGCAACCGCCGCGCGCCATCACGGGATCCTCGACCATGACCCAGGCGCGCTCGCTCTCGGTGGGCGCCAGATGCTCGCGCACCACCGCAGCATCCTCGGGATGCAGGTGCACGCGAACCTCACGGGCGGCGACCGGCAATGCGGCGATGGCCTCGCGGATGATGCCGATGATTTGTGTCGGGTCGGTCTTGAGCTCGCGCCGCACGATTTGCTGCGCCAGAGCCATGGCCAGAGTCAGGAGCTCGCGCTCCACCTCGTTGTCCAATGCCTCGAAGGGTTTGGCCAGGTCGTAGAACATCCCGGCCAAGCGTTCGACTTGGGCGCGAATCTCGGCGCGGCCGGCCTCACGCCCTTCAGCCAACCCTTGCTCGAAGGCTTCTTTGTGCGCTTCCGCCTGCAGGTCGGCGAGCCCGCCCACGGTGGGCATTCTCTGCGCGCCCAGCGGGCTTCCCATGTCGGGAGCCTTCCATAGCTGCGCGGTGGCGGCGGATGACTTCGCGGTTGGGTCAGACAAATTCGCCGCCGCCCTTGCCGCCTAGATTGATGGTGCCCTCCTCGGCCAAGCGCTGTGCAATGACGACGATCTCCTTCTGCGCCGCCTCGACGTCCGCAAGTTTCACCGGACCGCGTGCCTCCATGTCGTCCTTGAGAATTTCCGCGGCGCGCTTCGACATGTTCTTCAGGATCTTCTCCTGCACTTCGGGTTCGGCACCGCGCAGGGCCACCGCCAGCGTGTCGGAACCCACTTCGCGCAGCAGCGCCTGTATGCCGCGGTCGTCGATATCCAACAAATTATCGAATATGAACAGCAAATCCTTGATCTTCTGATGCATCTCGCCGTCGGCTTTTTCTATCTTGCCGAGCTCTTCGCCGCTCTTGTCGCGCTCCATGGCATTCAAGATATTGGCGACCGTGCGCGCGCCGCCGACGCGGCGCAGCGTCGTGGGAGGCGTGGCATTGGCCTGCTTTTCGACCAATTGATCGAGCTCGGTCAGGGCCGATTGCGGCACTTCGTTCAGGGTGGCGATGCGCATCAATACCTCGGTGCGCATATCGTCGGTGAGCAGCGGCAGGATGGCGGCCGACTGCTCCGGCTCGAGATGCGACAGGACGATGGCGGCGATCTGCGGATGTTCGCCGCCGATGATCTGCGCGACGGCCTTCGCCTCCATCCACTTCAGCGCCTCGATGCCTTGGCCGGTCTGACCCGTGATCACGCGATCGAGCAGAGTGTCCGCCTTCTGCTTGCCGACGGCCTGAGTCAGCACACGCCGCACGAAGTCCGGAGATCCTGCGGCAACATTCGCCCTGGAGTCGGCCACTCCGATGAACTTGTCGAGCACGGAGGTCATCTGCTCGCGCGATACTTCCTTGAGCTCGGCCATGGCAATGCCCAGTTTCTGAACCTCACGGGCATCGAGCTGCTTGAGCAGATTGGCGGCATCCTGCTCACCCAAGCTCATCAACAAGATGGCGGCGCGCTGCGTGCCGGCGAGTTCATCGGGGGCGTCAGCCATCCGCGGAGACCCAATCCTTTACGACCTGCGCCGCCCGTCTCGGATCCTGACCGACCAGGGTTCGCGCCGCAGCGATCTGCTGCTCGAAGCTCGGGGCGAGTTTGATTGCTTTGCCTCCCTGCCCCGAGATGCTGACGCGGTCGCCGTCCAGATCGCCGGCCTCGCCGGCGCGCGCGCCTGCACGCAGCCGCGGCACGGATTTGGTCAGAGATTTCATCAGGGGCCGCAAAACCAGGAATGCCACCACCAGTACCAGGCCGGCCCCCACGATCTGTTTTGCCAGCTGCCCGACCCAGGGCGACTCCCACAGCGGCGGACCGTCGATGGGTTCCGGCGGGGCGCTGTTCTTGAAGGCTTGATTGAGCACATTCAACTGGTCGCCTCTATCGTCCTTGAGCCCGATGGATTCGCGTACCAGCTGCGTGAAGCGCTTGATGTCGGCGTCGCTCATGGCCGTGGTCGTTACCTTGCCGTCGGCGCCCACTTTCTGCCAATTGTCGAGCACGACACCAACGTTGAGGCGCTTCAATACGCCTACGGGCTGCTTCACGTAGGACAGCGTGCGGTCGACTTCAAAATTGCGGGTGCTGCGCTGCGCACTCGAGCTCGGTCCGCCGGCGGCGGCGGTGGATTGCGCGGCCCCTGGGGCTGCGTTGCCCGGAGCGGCTGCGCCGGCCAGCGAGGGCGCGCCTGCGGTGCCCGGCGGTTCGTTGCTCAGAGCGCCGGGAATACCCTCCGCGCCGTCGCCGCCGCGGCGCTGCTCGGTGCTGGTCTGTTCACTGCGCACAGCCGTCTTTTGCGGATCGTAGTTCTCGCGCGTCTCCTCGGTGACGGTGAAATCCATGTCGGCCGTGACCGTCGCGCGCACACGGCCCGGTCCGATGATGGGCTCGAGCAAATCGATGATGCGCTGCTGGTAGCTTTCCTCGAGCTTGCGTGTGTACGCGAACTGGCGGGTACTGGCAGCCTGCTCGGCGTTTTCGTCCGGAGAATTGAGCAAGGTTCCGGACTGGTCCACCAGCGTCACGTCGCTCGCCGCCAGTTCCGGGACACTCGAGGCGACCAAGTGCACGATGGCGGCGACCTGGCCCGGTTCGAGGCGCCTGCCGGGATACAGTTGCAGCAGCACGGAGGCCGTGGCCTTGCGTGCATCGCGTATGAAAACACTGGGTTTGGGCAGCGCCAAATGGACCCGCGCGTTCTGCACGCCCTGCACCTTGATGATGGTGCGTGCCAGCTCGGTCTCGAGCACCGATTGGTAGCGCGCGTTCTCCATCATGGCACTCGCTCCGAGCGTGGACTCCTTCTGGATCATCTCGATGCCCATGGAGTCGCTTTGCGGCAGGCCTTGGGTCGCCAAGCGGATGCGCGCCTCCTGCACCTTGGACTCCGGTACCGACACCGCGCCCGACGGACTGAGCTTGTACTCGATGCCGGCGGCCGTCAGCGCATCCATGACCTGGCCGCTTTCGCGTTCCGAGAGCTGGCCGTAAAGCACCGAGTAATTCTGCCCCTGCGACCATACAACCAGCCAAATCGCGACGGCAACGGCCGCGGCCACGCCGATGAGCAGCCCGGCCTGCTTGAGGCCGGGTATGTCCGCAATGCTGCGCGCCGGTGTGGGTACTATGTCAGCCATGGGTTATCTCGCTGTCGGTCAGACCGACATGTTCATCACTTGGGTATAGGCGTCGGTGAGCTTGCTGCGCACCTCGTTCATTGCGCGAAAAGCCAGCCCGGCCTTTTGGGTTTCGAGCATCACCTTGGTCAGGTCGATGCTCTTGTCGCCGGATTCGTAGGCATCGGCCATCGCGTTAGCCTGGTTTTGCATGGTTGCAATTTGATCGACGGCGCTCTTCATCAGATTCGCGAAATCCGAGGGCTGCGCGCCCGCGGCAGGCGCCTCGGGGGCGCCCGATACCCGCGCCTGTAGCGAGCGCATTTCCGCCAGTACTTGCTGAATTTGCATGCTGCTCATGTTCTACACCGCCATGAATAGTTGATCGTGCACGCGCGGCACATTGTGGCCGGCAGCTTTGAGTTGCTGCAGCTTGTGACGCAGAGTGCGCGGGCTTATCCCCAGGCGCTCGGCGGTCAGTTTGCGGCTGCCTCCGGTCACGCGCAGCGTCGCCAGGATCAGTTCGCGCTCGCGTTCCTTCAAATCGTGGTCGAGGCCGACCTCTTGCACCCTCATCGGCGCGGCGCTCAGCACGTCGGCCGCGGCGGCCGGTTCGCTGTCCATCGAGTCTAGTGGGTCCGCCAAAGCGGCGATGCCCGTATCCAGATCGCTCCCGTGGATGACGCCGCCGCTGGCCAGCCATGCGGCCCGCTGCACGATGTTGGTCAGCTCGCGTGCATTGCCCGGCCAATCGTGCTGCAGCAGCTTGGATTCGGCGTCGGGAGCCAGGCTCAAGGCCGCCTGGCCGCCGCGGGCACAAGCCTGCATGGCGCGGCGCGCCAGCGGCAGAATGTCGCCGCGCCTCTCGCGCAGCGGCGACAGCCGCAGCGACATCACGTTGAGCCTGTAATAGAGGTCGGCGCGAAAGCGGGCGGCGCGGACTTCTTCGGGCAGATCGCGATTCGACGTCGCGATCAAGCGCACATCGAGGCTGATGGTGCGGGTGCCGCCCAGCCGCTCGACCTCGCGCTCCTGCAGGACGCGAAGAATCTTGGCCTGCAGGCCCAGATCCATTTCGGAGATTTCATCCAGCAGCAAAGTGCCGCCCTGCGCCTGCTCGAATTTGCCGGGGTGCGCACCGAGCGCTCCCGTGAAGGCGCCCTTCTCGTAGCCGAACAGGGTGGCCTCGAGCATATTTTCCGGGATCGCGGCGCAATTGATGGCCACGAAGGGCGCCGCCGAGCGCATCGAATGGTCGCGGATGAACCGCGCGTAGACTTCCTTGCCGGTGCCGCTCTCGCCGGTGATGAGCACCGTCGCATCGTTTTCGGCGATCTTTCGCGCCAGGGCAACCAGCCGCTTGGATTCGGGGTCGACGGCGACGAGGTCATTGGGCATGACTCTTTGGGCCAATTGTCGCCGCGCCATCTCGATCAGCGCCTGCGCATCGAAAGGCTTGACGATGTAGTCCGTCGCCCCCTCGCGCATCGCCGACACCGCCTGGGCGACCGTGCCGTAGGCAGTCATCAGCACCACGGGCAGATGCGGCCGCAATCGTTTGATCGAGGACAGCAGTTGGTAGCCATTGGGGCCGGGCATCTGCACATCGGAGATCACCAATGCGATCTCTTCGCTCTGCAGCAGCCGCAATGCCGAGGGGGCGTCGGGGGCCGACAACGCCGACAGATCCGCGGCGCGCAAAGTATCGACCAATGCCTCACGCAGCGCGGCGTCGTCTTCGACCACGAGGACTGATTCGTTTGCCTTGCTCATGCACTTTCCTCTGCCGGTAATTCGATGATGAAGGTGGCGCCGCGCGCCTCGTTGGACGAGCCGTCCGCCAGGGAAACGCTGCCCTGGTGCGCCTCGACCACGGACCTGACGATCGCCAGCCCGATGCCGTTGCCGAGCGCCCGAGTCGTGAAGAAGGGTTCGAAAATCCGCTCGCGAATGTGCGCCGGCACGCCGGGACCATTGTCGCTCACCACGATTTGCGCCCGGCCGCCGGGGCCGCGGCGCGCCAGCAGTTCCAGATCGAGGTCCGCGGTCGCGGCTTGCAATGCGTTGGTGGCGAGATTCAGAACCGCAGACACCAGCGAAGGCGCATTCGCGCGCACGGCGAGGTCCGGCGCCTGGGTACGGATGGTCAGGCGCACACCGCGGCGCAGGGCCGGCCGCAGCCACTGCGCCACTTGTTCCAACAAGGCACTTACACTGACGACCTCGCGCGCCGCGCCGCCATGCGCAAATGCCAGCATGTCGTTCACGAGCTTGTCGAGCTGCTTGAGGCTGCCGACGGTTCTGTCGGCACAGCGCGCCAGATCCTCGGCGTTGCGCCCCGGCAGCGTCATCTGTGAGGCGTAGAGCAGCGCCGCCGCCAGCGGCGTGCGGATCTGGTGTGCAAGCCCCGCCGCCAGTTCTCCCAGCGTCAGCAGACGCTGTTGGCGCGTCAGGAACACCTGCATCAGATGCGTTTCGGTCACATCGGCGATGAGCACCACTTCGCCTCCGCTCTGCAGGTCGCGCCGCGAGATATTGACGAACCTACCGTTGCGTAGCTCCGTGTGCTCGGCGAAACCTCCGCTCGAGACCGCGGCACGGGCCAGCACCGCAGCGAGGGACTGACCCAACAGGGGCTCGCCCAGCAACTCGCGCGCCACCGGATTGCATTCTTGAATTTCACCAACGGAATCGAGCACCAGGACTCCGCCGGGAAGGCCCTTGATCAGCGCCGACAGGCGGCCGGCCAGATGCTCCTTGCCCGCATGCGCCTCGCCCAATTCGGTGCGCAGCTGCGCGACCTGGGCACGCAGGGATTCGAAGTGGCCGGAAAGCTGTTCCGACACCGAACCAAAGGCGAGAAACGCTGCCTGTAATTCGGAGCGCCGGTTTTCGATCAGGTCAAGATTGGTGGCTGCCATGCCGGGAGAAGAAGCAACATCTGTGCCTTGGCGGCATTTGCTCTTCGTATCAATAAGTTACGTCGATGCCGGCATACCAGGAAATGGCAGCGTCAATATTTTGTCAGGCGCTCAGCCGGTATTTGCGCAGCTTCTCGACGAGCGTGGTACGCCGCATGCGCAGCAGCCGGGCGGCTTCGGCAACGGTGCCGTCGGCTTCCTCGAGCGCCTTGCGAATCAGTCCGATTTCAATCGCCGACAGATGGTCCTTCAAATCCATGCCCCCGCGCGGCAATTCCAACCCTACCTGTTCTCCCGCCGCCGCCGCGAAGTCGCTCTGGGCGGCGAGTTCGGCCTCGGCAGCGAGCTGCTTCGTGGCCGCGAATACCTGGGCGTCGACGAACGCGGCCATATCCGGGAATTCCGCGGTGTCAGCGGGGTCGGCGAGTTCCGCCGTATCGGCGAGCTGCGCCGCGTCATCGAGTTCGAGCAATTGCTCGAGCAGCCCGTGCGCGGGCTTCTCCGCCTGCGCCGGCGCCACGATGCGCACACCGCTGCCGAACCACGCCGTGTTGCCCGTGCTGCGGTAGCGCTCGGGCAAATCGGCCGCAGCGATGGTCTGCCCGGGAAATAGAATGGCCAGCCGCTCCAGGAGATTGGCAAGCTCCCGCACATTGCCCGGCCAGAGATTTCGGGCCAGGCAATTCATCGCGTCCTTGTCCAGGCGAATGTGGCGTCCCGCAATTTGTTCCTGACGCTGCACCAGATGCTCGATCAATACCGGTAAATCCTCGAGCCGCTCGCGCAAGGGCGGCATCTGGATGGGAAACACGTTGAGCCGGTAGAACAAGTCCTCGCGGAAGCGCCCGGCGCCGATGGCGGCGTCCAGGTCGCGATGGGTCGCCGCGATGATGCGCACATTGCAGCGCAGGGTCCGGTTGCTGCCGACTCGTTCGAAACTCCGCTCCTGCAATACGCGCAGCAATTTGACTTGCATCTGCAGAGACATGTCGCCGATCTCGTCCAGGAACAGCGTGCCGCCCTCCGCGAACTCGAAGCGGCCCAGCCGGGTGGACAGCGCTCCCGTGAAAGCTCCCTTCTCGTGGCCGAACAATTCACTTTCCAGCAGATCGGCGGGAATGGCGCCGCAATTCACCGGCACGAAGGGATGCCCGGCCCTGCCCGACAATTCGTGGACGTGGCGCGCCACCATTTCCTTGCCGGTACCGGACTCGCCGAGAATCAGCACATTGGTATCGAACGGAGCGACCTGCTCGATGAGCCGATGCACGTCGCGCATCGGGCGCGACGTGCCACTGGGTCGAAAGCGATGCAGGCCCGGCTGGGTCGGATGCCCATGACGCACGTTCTGGGCCTGATTCAAAACCGCCGACAGGCGGCGCTGCTTGACGGGCAGTTCTAGATGGAACCACGCCAGGTCGCCGCTGGTTTCGGCGATTTTGGGCAGCCCATCGTTGCTCAAGTAAATGATCGGCAGGGGCTGGGGCAAGGTGCGCAGCAGCGCCACAAGATCGGCTCCTCCGCTGGCGACCGCCTCCTTGCCGACAATGACCGCCAGGCAGTCATGCGCCTCGTCTCGCGAATGGCGGCGCAATTCATCCGAATTGTGGACGTGGAGCGGATCGAGATCCAAAAACCGCAGCAGGGTCTGAAGGGCGTGTGCCTCCGAATCCGAGGGTTCGATCACAATAACTTTGGCGTCTGCCACGTTCGGGCTCTCCTTCCCGTTCTAATCTGTGACGGACCTCTCAAATCTCGGGTTCCGTCTTAACCTTCGCGTCTAACCCTTTGACATAGCTCAATCAATGTCCGGGGCGGGCCACATACTAACTGATGAAGTTGAGAGAAAAGAACTTGGCAAAACCCCGCAACAAATGTAGGGGAATCCCTTAAAAAAATCCGCAGGGATTTACTGAAGGAGGGTTAGTTGGCGGCAAGACGAGCACCGGCGACGAGCCGCCGGTGATGCCGAAAAATGAGTTTATCGATCTGCTCGACCACCGCATCGCTCATGCCGCTGTAGCGCATTTGCACCGCGCACTCGCCCTCGTGCGTTCGCTCGCCGACGACCACACAGGGGATTTTTATCGGTTGCGGCAGCGCCGAATTGATGTAGACCGCCAGCAGACCGGTGCTGCCCACGGCGGGCCTCTGCTCACCGAACCATTCCACGGCGCGCGACGTGAGCCTGACGCGCTGCGGCGGCGGCAAACCACTGTTGCGCAGGGCGAGTTCAGCGGTGAGGCGCAGGAGAATGTTCACCTTGTATTCGAGGCGCTGCAGCTCCTGCACCAGGGCGGGCGATTCATCCTTGAGTGCCTCGTGCACCCGTACTTCGTCCAAAGAAGCTTCGGCGGCGAGCAGCTGGTGGTTGTCGGCGTTCAGCCGGGCCAGCGCCAATCCTTCCGCAAGTGGACCCGCGGTCCACATGACCGGCAGCGCTTCTTCGAAGATCAGGCCATCGCCGAGGAATGACTCAGGCATCTCCCCCGCCTTGAAAAACAATGCGGCTAGCGCCGCACCCGGTTGTTGGAATAGGCACGCATGGCGCGCCGGCCAACCGCCAGCATGTCCATATCGCGCGCGATGGCACGCCGCCGGTGCTCCAGGTGACCGAGCGCCCGAGCGTTCAATGCGGCGATTTCGCGCAATACCGTTCGGTTGTTCTCGTCCACCGGCTGCAACGCGGCGCGTGCGGATTTTAACAGCCGCAGGCGTTCGGCGTCGAGGCTCACGGTCAATTCGAGTTCGCCGCGGTCGGCAACGCCCACCAGCTCATGCGAGATCTCGAGCGCGCGCTGCAAGGCCGAGGCTGCTTCGTGGCGGTTCATCGCCCGTCCGCGACGATCTGGTCCCAGCTGCTCTTGATCTGGCGTACCAGCGAACTGACTTCGGCCACGATACCGGGGTCGTTGGTGACGTTGGCCACCGTCAACCGGTTCAACATGTAGAGATACAGCGCCCGTAGATTCGCGGCGACCTGGCCGCCCCGCTCCATGTCGAGGGTGCCGTTGAGCTGACCGATCAGCCGCACGGCCTTACCCACGGCCTTGCCCTTGGCCATCACCTCGTTCAAGGGCAGATTATCCTTGATGCGGTCCATGCATCCCTGCGCGGTCGCCAGGTTCGACTGGATGTGCTCGAACATGATCTGCACCAGCCGCGTCGGACTGGCGTCGGCGACCAGCCCGTGGCTGCGCACGGCGCGGTATTGTGCGGCTCCGTTTTGCGAATACATCATGAGCTTGCCTTAAACTCCCAGCGTGCCGCTGCCGAGACTGCTGTTGCTCGAGCTGCTGCCCGACGCCGCGCTGGCGGTCGGATCGAATTCGGCGGTGAGCTGGGTTTGAGTTTCCTTGAGCGCGGCGACCGCCGCATCGGCCGCATTGTACTGGGCGGTCAGGGTAGCCGAATAGGTCGCCAATTCGGCGCTCAGCGCGGTTTGCTGCTGGGACACATTGCTCAAGCTCGACTGCAGGCCCTGATTGACGGTGTCGAGCAGGCCGCCGGTGCCTGTGTAGCTGTTGATCAGGTTGTTGATCTGCGTCGCAATACCGTTCGTGCCGCCGAGCAGATTGCCGACTGCGGTCAGATTGGCGCTGAGTGCGTTGCCCAGCGTCGTCGTATTGGTATCGAAATTGCCGTCGGCATCCGCGGTGACGCCGAGGTCGGCGAGCGAAGTCACGCCTCCCGGGTTGATCGGATCGACGACATCGAGGATGTTTTCCAATTGATTCTGGAAGGCCTCCAGAGTCGCATTGCCTGACAGCGGACCCGCCACGTCGGTCGTTGAATTGAAGCCGGTCAAACTCTGGATGCTGCTCAGTACGCCGTTCAGGGCCGTCACGAAGGTGCCGATCGAGGTCTGGGCCGCCGAGGTGTCCGGGCTGACGGTCAAAGTCGTCGGCGTATTCGCCGCCGTCGCTTGCAGCAGATTCAAGGTCACGCCGCTGATCGCGTTGCTGACCACGTTGCTCGAGCTGGTTGCGCCGAAGCCATTGACGGAAAAGTTCGCGTCCTGGGCGGCCTGCGTCTGCGTGAGATTCGTGACGCCGTCAGCCGGATCGTAAACCAGCGACGACAGTCCGTCGCCGCCGTCCGTTTCGGTGACCGTGATCGAGTTGCCGGCGCCGGTGGCCGTACCGGCGAGCACCAGCCGCGCGCCGCTGGTGGTCGAAATGATGCTCGCGGTCACGCCGGGATTGTTCGCAGCCGAGTTGATCGCGTTGGCGATGCCGGACAGGGTATCGTCGGCCGAGGTGATGTCGATCGAGGTGGACGCACTGCCCACCGAGATCGACAGGGTCCCCGTGCCGACCACCGAGGTAGAGTTAGGAACCGGTTGCGAAGTAAGCGTCGCCGAGGTGGCGAGATTCTGGACCTCCAGCGAATACTGACCGGCCACCGCGCCTGAACTCGTGCTGGCCGAAGCGATGCTGGTGTCGCCGACCGCGGCGTCGAATCCGGCGAGCGTGTCGGGATTTTCCAAGGTCGAGAGCGTGGACTGCAGCGTGCTCAGGGCGCTGCTGAACGTGCCAAACGCCGAGACCTGGGCGTTCAGCGAGTTCTTTTCGTTGGTCAATTGATTGGTCTGGGCCGCGCCGAAGGCGGTCGTCAGCTCGGACACGATGGCGTTGATATTGAGCCCCGATCCGATCCCAGTGGACGTGATCAAGGCGCTCCCGGCCGCCGCTCCCGAAGTGGAGGAACTCCCGGTGGATGAAATAGGTGTGCTCATCGAATACGACCCCTGTCCAAGTTGATCGATTTATCGGCCACGTGCGTCAGGACTTAAGCAAGACGCATACCAATCGCCGCGGGCCCTTAGGCGTGACGGTCGATCAATGCTCCGGAGACCCCCACGCTGCGCGCCAGGGCGGGAAACTCGCTGGCCGAGAACTCGCCGACGACGGCTCCGGTCGCCGGATTGATCTGCTGGATGAGCTTGGCATCGGACGCAGGATCGACGCGATATTCATCGGGCCGGCCCGAGTCGTTCAAGTACTTGTTGAGAAGGGACACCTGGGCCTGTAGATCCGGCTGCGGTGCCGCTGCGGCATTCTTCGCCGCTTCGACCGCGCTATTGCCGCTTTGCGGCAAGGATTTGCCGCTCGATTGCTGAACGCTCGATTGCTGAGCGATGACCGTCGTCTGCGCTTGACTTCCGTGCACAAGGCTCGTCGCCGGTATCAGTACCGGGTCTCCACTGCTAGCCATGCTTACACCTATTTCAGTTCGCGGATCGCGCAATACTCCTGGCGGTCATCTCGTCTCCGGTGACCACGGCCCGGATGCTTGCGCATCCGAGCCGTGGATTTACTCACTGCTTATCGTCTCTTATTGCAGAAGCTTGAGGACCAGCTGCGGCTCCTGATTGGCCTGCGCCAACACGGAGATACCGGCCTGTTCCAACACCTGCGCCTGCGACAAGTTCGCCGTTTCCTGCGCGAAGTTCGCATCCTCGATCGTGCTGCGCGACTGAGTCAGGTTCTGGCTCGTGGACTGCAGGTTGCTGACCGCCGCCGTGAAGCGGTTCTGGATGGCGCCCAACTGGCTCTGGAACTGGCTGACCGTTGCCAGCGCAGCATCCACCGAGGAGATCGTGCTGTTCGCACCGGCCACCGTCAGAACGTTCTGGTTGGCCAGAGTGCTCGTGCCCAGCGAGATGGTGCCGTTGGCCTGGCCGATCGCGGCGACGTCCGCCCCGCCACCGACTGCAATGTCGCTGTTGGCTGACAGGGTCAGCTGGCCGAAGTTGACGTTGCCCGCGCCGGCGACGCCGCCGGAA
>Ga0302324_100001416_pt1 | contig 58494 bp, 47 predicted proteins | sample Palsa_T0_1_FD_201949 | JGI IMG/M metagenome (GOLD analysis project Ga0302324, IMG submission 201949) | Peat permafrost microbial communities from Stordalen Mire near Abisko, Sweden - Palsa_T0_1 | ecosystem: Environmental > Terrestrial > Soil > Palsa > Peat permafrost | place: Sweden: Abisko...
CGGCGGTAAAGCTCCGTCGCTGCTTGACGGAGCGGACTTCGGGGTCGGATGCCACGGGCAATTTCCTTACCCGCCCTCATGAGTTTTACTTCTACGACCTGGCATCACCCATTATAGACACGGAGGGTGCGTATCGCTCAGTCAGGCCGTATGTCACCGGACGCGAAACCTATGAAAGACAACCTTCGTGATGTTATCGAGATCACGGATCGTGAAGCTGACGGCACTTACCGCCTCATGTACACAACGAAGGTCGGCGATACAATTTACGTTTTGGACTTTTTAAAAAAGAAGTCAAAAAGTGGCACTGCTACCCCTCAAGCGGATCTCGACCGCATCGAAGCACGCCTGAAGAAAGTAAAAGAGCGATATGCGAAATCATAGTAATAAGGGCAACGTGACTTTTGAACGTAGCTCGGGGAATGTGTTTGCTGACCTTGGCTTGGAAAACGCGAGTGAACTACTTGTCAAAGCCGATTTGGCCATTGCTATTTGCTCAATAGTTCGAGAAAACAAGTGGACTCAGAAAGACGCCGCGGATCGCGCTGGATTGACACAGCCTGAAGTGTCAAAGCTAGCTCGGGCTAAGACTGATGGCTTCTCCCAAGAGCGCCTGCAAAACATCTTGAGACAGCTTGGCATGGATGTAGAAATCAGTTTACACAAACGCGCAGGCGGTGGAATTGGTACGCTCAGGGTTCGGGAGATTGCTTAAATCGCCGTCCCAATTCCGTCTTGACTCCTGGAGTTCGCCCTTGTTGTGGAGCGACTCGGCCCTAAGGTAAACGCTCTTGACCGACAACAGCCTCGCATCAAGCTAGGGACTCTATAAAGTGGATGAGGTCGGACGCGACGGTTCCTCTGAACGAGAAGCCATCGTTCTCTTGAGAAGTCAGATCGCTGAGCACGCGCCGAGCGGCGCGAAGACGAACGCCACGATCGCTACCAGCGTCGTACCCAACATCTTGCTTTATTGATGGAGCTAGGTTTGGGCACCGAGGTGCAGGATGAACTTCACGATGAAGCGGTCGATGGTCTGCGTCGCGGCCGGCGTTCCGTACGCCACGTACAGTTCGTCGCCGTTGGGAAACTTGCGATGATAGCTCGCCGCCAGGTTCACGCCGGGAACCGTGGTGAGCCCATCGACAACCCCGTTGATCGAGCGCAACTCGAGCGACACGTTCGAATCGGTTCCGAGACTCTCTCCCACGGAGATGAGCCGCAACCATTGCGAATTGAGCTGCCCGTTCGCGATCGTTCGGCCATAGGTACCCGCGTACTCGGCGGAAAGCGATAGGTGCGTTCCGAGCTGGCGTGCCGTCGAGAGCGTGTATTGGTGCAGAAATGCGTCGCCGAACGGCCCTTGCTCGGCTCCGAAATCGATGGGCGCGGGCGTTCCGTCGCGGTAACCGAGATTCAGCGTCAGCTGATTGAAGCGGTCGGTCTCGCCGCAGTAGTAGTGGGGAAAGCCGGTATACGAGGTGCGCACGAGCGCTGGGTCGTCGCATCCGAGCGGGCCCGGCGCGCTCTGTGAGTAGCTGCGCAGCTCACCGGTCCGCGGGCCGAACCCCATGCTCAGTTGGTTTACGTGCGCCGTCAGCATCGCGAGCACATCGGCTTGGTGAATCGCCTCGGAATCGTCGTAGAATCGATCGCTGCCGAGGGTGAACGTATAACTCTTGATGCCCGGCGAACTTCCGTTGAGGTTTATCGCGTCCACCCAGCCGCGAATGTCGGAGATCCCCGTGTAGCCGTCAATCGGGTTGTAGTTCGGTGTAACGTCCTCCCAGTCCGCAACGAGGTCGTAGTTCGGTTTGCGCATCTCGCCGATGATGTTGAGTTGTCGAGCGTGGCCCGGGTCGGGCACGTACGAGCCGCTTTCGAACGCCTCGTCGATCCCGCCGGCCAGTCCGGTATGCAGGTTGTGAAAGTTCGTCCCGGCCTCGAAGCTGGTATCGTCGCCCGCGCTGCTGTGGTGGGCGAGGACGCCGTCGCTCCAATACGCGAAGGTCTGGCTCGGCGTCGCGTGGGTGTAGCCGTAGGCGATGTCGTCGAACTCGTTGTTGGTCGTTTCGTCGTAACCTCGAAACGAGAGAACGCCGAACGACTGTTGGCCGAACGAGCCTTCGAGTTTTGCGCCGCGGTCGAACGGCCCGATCGAGGGCGAATAGAAGATCTGGTTGTTGGGCGTGAACGCGCCGCCCGAGGGCGAAGTCGGGCTCAAAAAGCTATTGCCCTCCGCAAAGAACGGCCGATATTCCGTCAGCACGCGGCGAAATTCTTGCGGCGCGATCGACTGTTGGTCGGTTTCGACGTTTGAAAAATCGGGGTTCACCGTCGAGACGAAGTGGATCGTGTTCGTGAGCGCATAGCTGAGATCGATCCCGGCGACCCGCTGGGTCTCGGGCGCAAACGTACCGTTGGCCTGCTCGAAGAGTTTACGGTTGCCGCCGGCGCTCCCGAGCCCGTAGATGTTTGCTCGCGCCCGATCTCCGAACCCGGACGACGCAAGATTCCGTAACCCGGTGAGATGCGGCCAAAATTGCGAATCGCCGAAGGGCGGCCACTGGGGCGTCGATCCATCCTGCATCGTCCCGTCGTAGGCCCAGGTATAGTGGTCGCCTACTGCCGCAACGCCCCGAACGAAGTTGAAACGCCAGCTCTGCGTTGCCGCGCTGCTGGTGTGCAACGCCTTGAGCGGAATCGTCAGGACGGCCTTCCACCTCGCGCCGTCCCTGCGTGCGGCGACGTGCCACAGCGGCTGGTACCTGGTGCTTTCGCTGGCTTCTTCGTAGCGCGTGCCCCGAGGCGTCGTCGAGAAGTAGTACACCGTCGCGCCATTTCCGCTCGTATCGATGCCGATGCCTACGAAATCGTCCAGGCCGAAGCCGACGTCGTTCGTCGTTTGGGTTGCCGTGATCGGCAATCTGGGCTGCTGCACGTCGAAGCCGATGTAGAGGTTCGCAGCATCGTAGAGCAGATAGGCGGTGGTCTTGAACGGAGCCAGTGCACGGGTCGTGATGTCGTGGAACGGGACGTCGTCTTGCGTGATTCGGCCGCGAGCCCAGTCGGGATCGGAGAGCGTGGTATCCGAGCCGAGCGGGTGCGTCGCGAGCGCCGCGGCGTAGGCGGTCGGATGGGTCACGGCAGCGCCCGCAACGCCGCAGAAGGCGCCGATCGACACGAGTACGCAAGCGACGTACGCAACGGTTCTCATCGGCGTTATCGTACGTGCGTCGCGAACGTAGCGCTACGCTGGTGTGACGAGAGGGACGTTTCGCGGGACGAATTTGCGCCTGAGTTAAGCTATTCTGAGTCCAACAGCGATGCGACGCCGGTCCGGAAGGTGCGGCTTGAATTGAGCCGCGTCCCGTCGTCCATGATGATGACGTACTCGCCGTGCGACCACGGCTCGAGCACTCGGACGAGCGCGCTATTGACGGCAAATGAACGATGAATCCGCTTGAAGCCGAACGGGGCGACCCGCTGGCAGAAAGCTGCCATCGTCGTCCGCAGTTCGAGCGTCGCAGAGCGAAGGTGAAGCGTGAGATTGTTCCCCGACGCTTCGAACCACACGATCTCTTCGGGTGCGAGCGAGACGACGCGCCCGTCGGTCTGACGCAGGCTTAGCCGTGCACGGCCTGTGGTTCCGAGTTTCTTCCGCGCCTTGGCCACCGCTTTGGCGAAGCGCGAGGCGGTGAGCGGCTTAAGGAGATAGTCCGCTGCGTCGACGTCGAACGCGTCGAGCGCGAACGTGCTGTGCGCGGTGACGAAGACGAATGCGGTGTTTTCAGCGCTCGGGCCGGCGGTCCGAAGCATTTCGATCGGCGAGCCGCCGGGCATCTGGATGTCGAGGAAGACGATATCGGGGGCAAGCCTTGCGATCTGTCGCTGCGCTTCCTCCGTGGTACCGCACTCGCCGACGATGGTGAGATCGGCGTAGCGCTCGATCAACGCTCGCAGCCGTGCGCGCGCGGCTGACTCGTCGTCGACGATGAGGACGCGAGTCACTGCTTCGGGCCCGCCGCCGGAATTGCCAGCGTGAGCTGTGTTCCTAGCTTTTCGCGCGGCGCAATGGTCAGATCGGCTCCGCTGCCGTACAGTTCGGCGAGCCGTGCTCGCGTGTTTCCGATCCCAACGCCCTCGCGAAGCTCGACGATGTCGAGGGTCGTCCCGTCGTCGGCGAGCTCGATTCGCAGCGTCTCGCCGTCGACGCGGCACGTCAGGTCGACATGGATGACGCCGCCGGTCTTATCCAAGCCGTGCACGATGGCGTTTTCGACCAGCGGCTGCAGCGTAAAGGCCGGGACCAGGATGCCCAGCGTCTTCGGTTCGGTCGAGATGTTGACGACGAGGCGCTCCCCATACCGCAGCTTCATGATGAGGATGTAGCGATCGAGGAGATTCAATTCTTCACGCAGCGGCACCATCTGACGCGCCGAAGCGTCGGTCGCCGTTCGCAGCAGCGCCGCGAGCGCTGCGAGCATCTCTTCCGCCGCGGTTACGTCGGTCAGCATAACGGCGCCGACGGCATTGAGCGTGTTGAACACGAAGTGCGGATGGAGCTGGCGCAGGAGGGCTTCGACGCGGAGTTTCGTGAGATCGGCTTCGAGGCGAACGGCTCGCTCGCTGCGTTCCTGTGCGATCTGCATCTGCATGATCGCGACGATAAGCGCGAGCGCCACCATGAACGTCGTAAAGTCCTCGAAGCCTTCGCCGAGCCCGTCAGTGAACGTGTAGTGCTTCCCGAGGAATGCGTTGCTCACGATCACGACGAGCGGGTCCGCGAGAGCGCACACCGCAAGCAGCGCGACGAAATAGACGCCGAGCGTCAGGACTGTGGGCCGGCGCGTGGGCGGGAACGCGCGCGCGACGAAGACCAGCGCCGGCGTGAACGCTCCGAGCAGATACACCTGAACGAGGTTGACGCCGAGGTAGTGAAGCCACGGAGGCGTCACGCCCTCCGACAGGTGCTCCACGTACATCCACGCCGTCAACAACCCGGCAAACGCAGTCCACCCGGCCAACCCTACGAGGAACCAGCGCATCGCAACAGGCATCGCCATTTCGCTATTCGGCGTTCACGCTGAAAGCCTCTGCGTTCAGGCCGCTCGGAAACATTCGGTCCCGAAAGACCACGAGTAGCATGAGCAACTGTGAAGAACGCGCCGCGGCCGCGTGCCCGCTCGCGCAAGCCGACGTGCGCCGCAAGAGCGAGCGCGCTAGCGATTCAACCGACCGCTTCACGTCAGCGGAACGCATCCGCGAAAGTGAGGAGCGCCTTCCGATGATGATTGAAGAAGTTTACCAACCACGCGATCCTTATCCATCGACGTCGAGGGCAAGATCCTCCTGTAGAATTCGGGCGCCGAGCAACTTTTCGGACGCAGCGTAGCGGATGCGGTCGGCAAACACTTCTCGCTTAATCTATACTCCTGATGCGATCGCTGCGGAGATTTCGCAGCGAGAAATAGAAGAGGCGACGGAGTTGGGCCATGCTATCGACGAAGCTTGGCACGTCCGACGCTTCCCTTCTTTCAGTCTCCCGTACAGCTACGGATTTTTATTCCCGGTGGCAAACGAAACTCGTGTTGGACCACGGGCTCGGTAGATACATCGGGACGGTTCCAATTATACTGCGGCATACCGAACCACTGATAGAGAGGGGCCTCCGTTACCGCCGCATGCGGCGGTAGGACCACATACATAAAGCCGTCCTCATCGAGGTAGAGCCAACCCACGTTGTGCTCGTCGTGCGCATCAACGAGACGTGCCACCACCCGAGCATCGAGCGCCTGATCGCTCAATTGACCATTGACGACACGCAGGCTACGTTTTGCCGATATGCCACCGGTGAAGGTGCGAGCGGGCAAAACTTCCGGTCGGGCCATGTCGCCGCCGAGAGAAAAACCGCCAGCATTATCCCCATAGATTCCCTCCCACAAAATACTTTCCCATACCGTTGTCCTTGTGCAGGCGTGGGCGGCGATTGGAGTGGAGCCTTCGCGGTGGTTCCCGCGGGCGCATTGACACAAAACCAAAGGATCAGACCAGGCATTACCGATGCGGAACCCGGCCATCTAATTAAACGCGGAGTTTCCGAAGCTGTCCAGTAGTTATTCGCGTTGTTTTATAGACTAACGCTATGGGCGCCGCAAAGGTGGTGGCCGGCCCAGACGTTGCTGAGGTAGGCAGACATTCCGAGCAGATTTCGACCTCTGCCTCGTCGCGTATCGAGCGCAGCCATGAAACGGCATCTCCGCCTGAGAAGGAGCTACGATGCGGAACCGGAGCGTCTTCGGATTGTTTGCAGCCTTGTGCTTGGCGGTTGGCGCCTTCCGGGCTCCCGCGGAAGGTCAGCTCGGGTTGCCGAATATTTTCGGCAACGCACAGAACCTCGCGGTCAATCGGGCGCTCTCGGAATTCGGAAAGTCGCTGGGGCTCCAACTTCCGATCGTCGTCGCCGACGGCGACGCATACCCGAGCGTTCCGAACCTGCCGGGCGGCCCGTTCCGCCCGGGCGCGCCGCCGGCGAACCTCCTCTCGAAGCTTCGCGCGTCGAAAGACGGCACCGTCCCTTTGACCGCGGGCGACTACTCGCTTGGCGTCAACGTCTTCTGCATGCGCATTTCGGCACACAGTCCAAGCGCATATCGCTATCTCGTTGCGCCGCTCAAAGGGTCCGCTGCCGATATCATTACTGCCCTGAACGAACGCGCACCGGCGATGAACATACCGCACTTCCCGCTGCAAATGCTTTCTTGGAACATCCAAGGCGGGTTGCCGTACGCCTCGATGCAGCCCGCGCAACGCGCGATCGTCGATAGGGTCATCCCCGAATTCCGCTCGCGCCTGGCCGGCGACCCGCTGCAGAGCATTCGCTCGAAGTTCGATGCCATTTCGATGATTCCGGGGATGCCGAATTTCGATGGGGCGATGGCGCGCTTGGGCCCGCTCGGCCAATCGGTGATCACGATGGAGAGCGTGCGCCAGCAAATGCTCGAGCCTCCCGCTTCGGTCGCGCAGATGGTGCGATCGTTCGTACCGTATGCGCCGCCGGCCGGCATGACGGCGCCGCGCGGCACCACGTCGTGGAGTAAATATTCCGACCGCGTCTACGTGCGGTTCGTAACGGCGGGCGGCTTCGCGGATCCCGGCACCTACGAGGTCCGCGTCCTCCCGGCAACGGTCAGCGTTGCGAGCACACAAAATATCGCGTACCGTAGCATCGCACAAGCGTCGCCCGCCAACGTCCCGATGGCGAACATCGTCAATAACCCGGGGACGAGTTCCGTCCAACCCCTAACTCAAGGGCCAACGGGCGATGGCGGGAATAATCCGCCGCCTCCGACCCCGCCCCCGACTCCGTCGCCGAGCCCTACGGCGAGCATCAGTACCCAAACCGTCGCCACCTCGCCGTCGGATCGATCGCGCACGCTCATCGGTGTCGGTGAGCACGTCGACCTTACGTTCTCCGGCAGCAACGCGACATGGTCGATCGCCGGCGGCGGCGGCAAACTCTCGGGAACCACCGGCAAGACGAACCTCCTCATCGCGGGCGACGTCGCTGGGAGTTGCTCGATTACGGCCGTCGACACGTCGACGCACGCGAGTGCCTCGATCTCGTTCACGATCATTCCACCGAGCGGAATCCACAACGTCCGTACGCCGCCCGATTCGATGCTGCATGATGCCGGCTACCCCGATTCCGGCTTCCAGATGAAAGTCTATCTGACGCCGGACACGGTGTCGTTCCAAAATCTTGAGTACCGCGAGCATCAAGCGTACGCCATTGCGACCGGTTACTTCAGTCCCGAGAACGGCGCGGGTCACGATCCCAAAGTAGGCTTCACGGCGGTCGGCGCCGACGTCCCGGGCTTAGGTTCGGAAGTCGCCGAAACCGATGAAGCGGCGTCCGGAAAATACGATGAGCCTCGTCCATTTAAGCCGGGCTATGTCAAGTGGAATATCCCGGTCTACTACCGCGTGGCCGGTCACACGCAAGAACATGCGATCGCGACCGTCTTGCAAATGAGCGACCTCGAGAGCGACGGCATGACCTTAAATACCGTAAAAGGAGACGCATCCGCAACGGTTCAAATCAACGCCCCGTAAGCCGCGCGGCTGAGGTTTGCCGCGGCGGATTTCGTGGAACGGCTTGGCCACACGGTTCGACGGCAGCGATGAAACAATGCGATTTTCCGTAGGTGTGAACTATTGGCCGCGCAGCAGCGCGACGGCGATGTGGCGGAACTTCGATGTGGGTGAAGTCGCCGAAGACTTCGGGCGGATCGCGGGGTTTGGTTTCGACGGCGTCCGCTTCTTCGTGCGTTGGGACGACTTCCAGCCCGAACCCGATCGATTGAACGAAACGATGCTCGAGCATCTCGAGACGTTTGCGAAAATCGCGAACGATGCGGGATTGCGCGTCATACCCGCGCTCTTCTGCGGTCATGCCGCCGGCGCGAATTATCTGCCGAGCTGGGCGCTGGATCGCAAAACGCCCGCCGACCGATTCCCAACCTTTACCGGCGCACGTGCAGCGAGCTTCGGAGCCGCAAACATATACGGCAGCGCGCTGCGCGAAGCGCAACTGCTCTTCGCACGCACTATCGGGGAGCGTCTTCGCGGACACCCGGCGATTCGCGCTTGGGATATCGGCAATGCGTTTTCCAGAGTGCGCGAGCCCGTGCATGCGAAGCTTTCGACCGGCGAACATTCGAGCGAGCCCGCGGGAGAACGGGAAATGGCGGCCTGGAGCGCCGCGCTTTCCCGAACGCTGCGCGAGTCTTCGGCGTTGCCCGTAACGGCCGGTGCGAGCTTCGACGATCTCGCATACGACCGCGACGTTCGGCTCGGCACGCTTTGCGCTCCGTTTGCCTTTACCTCGATCGGAGGCTTGAACGTCGAGAGCCCGTTCGCTCGAAATCGAATCGATCCCGAGGCCACGCCGTTCTTCGCAATGCTTGCCGCAGCGTTCTCGTTTAAGCCCGTTCTCGTTTCCGGATTCGGTATCCCGACATGCCCCGCCGGCAAATTTTCGGCGTTCGAGCGTTTCGCGATGCCGGGCGACCCTCCCGAGGTGACGATCTCGCCGGAGGATTCGGTGTTCGCGACCTATCCGTGCGCTTCGGAGGAAGAGAATGCGGCGTTCGCGAGCGCAGTGCTCGAACGGCTTCATGCCGACGGGCGGCTCGGCGCGTACTGGTGGACCTGGGCAGATTATCCCGACGCGATTCGCGCAACGAGTCCATTCGAGGTCGCACCGTATGAATCGGTAAGTGGCCTCATTCGCAAAGACGGAAGCGAAAAACCCGTCGCCGCTGCTCTTTCCGCGTTTGCCCGAGAACGACGTGCAGTCGTTGAAGCAGCGGACATGCCGATGATCGCTGCGGCATACTATTATCGAACGCTGCCGAAGAGCGCGAAGACGCTATACGACGCCTTTCTTCGTTTCGTCAGCGAACGGCGGGCGTCGACAGCGACGCCGCGTTAATGACGGCGGCGCCGCGCCATTGACGTCGACGAACGTGGCGTCGCTCATTGCGACGACGAACCTTCGACGACGAACGCTTTGCCGCGCGTTTCGGGAAGAAAAGCTACCGCGACGACCGCGAGGAGATAGGAGAGCACGGCCACGACCGTCATCGCAGTCCCGATGGCGTAATGCACCGAGAGCCAACCGATCGCGAACGGACCAATTCCCGCCACGCCTCGGCCGAGGTTGTAACAAAAGCCTTGGCCTGCACCGCGGAGCTCGTTCGGAAATAACTCGCTCAAGTACGGGCCAAAACCGCTGAAGATGCCCGAAGCGAAGTATCCGAGCAGCGGCCCGGCGATGAGGAGTTGCCAGTCGGCGACAACGGCAAAGAGGTAGAGGGGCACCATGATTGCCGAGCACAGCGAAAAGATCACGAAGGTGCGCTTGCGACCGATCGCATCGTTGATATAGCCGGCCGTGATGTAACCCGCGTACGCGCCGCCGATCAGAAAGTAGAGGTAGCTTCCGCTCGTGACTGCCGGGATGTGCCGCTGCGCCGTCAGGTACGTCGGCATCCAGGTGAACAGCGCATAGTATCCGCTTTGAACGCCGATGGCGAGCAGCGATGCGAATGCCGTCGTACGAACGATCGCCGGTGCGAAGATGCCCGCAAGCGATGCGCCCGGCACCGTATCGGCACGGCGCGTTAGGAGATACACCGGCGGGTCCTCGACGTTGCGGCGAATATAGAGCACGAACAGTGCCGGTAGGATCCCGAGAAAAAAGAGATAGCGCCACCCGGGGTTGGGGCCGGTGGTCGACGAGACGATTTGAAACGCGAGGTTGGCGGCAAGCCACCCGATCGCCCACGAGCCTTGCACGAATCCGAGCATCCGGCCGCGGCGTTCGGGTTGCGCCCACTCCGACATCAAGACCGAACCCACGGCCCATTCGCCTCCAAAGCCCAGGCCCTCGAGCGCGCGAAAGATCGCGAGCTGCGCGTAGTTTGCGGCGACGCCGCTCAGGAAGGTGAAGAGCGCGTAGCAGCCGATCGAAAGCATCAGCGTCCGTTTGCGTCCGATGCGGTCGGCGAGCGTTCCCATCGCGATGCCGCCGATGGCGCTAGCGACCAGGGTAAAGGTTGCGAGCAATCCGCCCGCGGCTTTGCTCAAGCCGAACGTCAGCAAGATCGCCGGCAAGCCGTACACGTAGAGATAAAAATCGAACGCGTCGAGACCCCAGCCGAAGCCGGCTGCGACGAGCGCCCGCCGCTGGCCGGCCGCAGGAACGGCGACTGACGTCATCGGCAAGCTCCTCCGAAGGATTGGGACCTTTACCCGTGTTTTTGGCTCGCCAACATATACCCACAAGCGCGCCTGGTATTGGCGCGAAGCGTAACGCGCGGACTTGCGCTTAACAGCCTCGAACGCTTTCTGAAGATTGAGCGCCACGGACTGCTTCGATCCGCGATGCGGTTTGCCGTGATGGACCTCGCACAGTTCTAAGCGGTCCGGTAAATACTTTTTATCTGCAACTACGATTGCAAATGAGTCCCAAAATGCGTATGATGAACTTCCTAACTCGCGGGAGTGATGCATGAACCGAGGCCACACCCAGCTAGCCGTCCTGATGGTGCTAGCACTAACGCTCGCGCCGGCCGCGCAGGCCGCGGTACAAAGCGGCGCGGGCCCCTATGCCAGGATGGCTCCCCTCGATAGCTATCTTATGGCCCCGACCTCCGAGATTACGCTCGCCCAAAGTGCCGCGCCGAGCGTCATATCGCGCAATGCTACCGTCCTGGTCCTACACCGGGACGGCTACCAGACTGCAATGAAAGGCACGAACGGCTTCACGTGTCTGGTTGAGAGAGCTTGGATGTCTCCGTTCGACGCTTCGGATTTCTGGAATCCGGCAGTGCGCGGGCCGATCTGTTACAATCCGCCGGCTTCCCGGACCGTCCTGCTCTACACGCTTAAAAGGACGGAGCTCGTACTGCACGGTTTCTCTAAAGCGCAGATGATCGAGCAGATCGATGGGGCGTTGGCTGCGAAGAAATTGCTGCCGCCCGAACCGGGGTCGATGTCGTACATGATGTCGAGAAAACAAGCCATTGGGGATCCAGTTGGGCCGTGGCTTCCGCATCTGATGTTCCACGCGCCAAAGGCCGACGGCGCGGGCGACGGCGTGAGCTGGGGGGCAGACCTGAAGGGGTCGCCCGTTCTGTTGGACACCGACCACCACGAGGTTCCAGAACCGGAAACCATCTTCATGGTCCCCGTTCGCAAGTGGTCGGACGGAACGTCGGCGACGTCGATGTCAAAAATGTAGAGAAGCTCTTAGCCGCGAGCGTTCGTTAGCGCCGCGAGGGCGATCTCGATTCCCTCCATCGCTTCGTCGAGTTCCGCTTCCTCGATCGTGAGTGGCGGCGCGACCATCATCAGATTGTAGCGGCCAAACGTGTAGATGCCGTTCTCGCGTAGCGTTCGGTACAGGACGGGCATGGGGCCGGGATCCGAGCCTTGCCATGCGATCAGCGGTTCGCGGGTGGCGCGGTCGCGGACGAATTCCAGACAGAAGAAGGCGCCGAGCCCGCGGACGTCTCCGATAACGTCGTACTTGGCTTGGAGCTTTCCGAGCTTCTCGCGCAGCCAGCGCTCGATGAGATTGCCGCGTTGAAAATATCCGCCTTCGCGGTACGCTGCGATCGCGCCGAGCGCTGCCGCCATGCTGACCGGATGGCCGCTATAGGTGTGCCCGGAACCGAGCGGGACCGTATCGTAGCGCGATGCGAGCACTTCTCGCACGAGCACGCCGCCGAGCGGTGCGTACGCGGACGTGACGCCTTTGGCGAAGACGATGATATCCGGTGTCACTTCGAAGCGCTGGGAGGCGAACGGCGCGCCGGTGCGGCCGAACCCCGTCATGACCTCGTCGAAGATCAAGAGAATGCCGAACTCATCGCAGATCTCGCGGAGGCCGGCGAGATAACCGGGCGGCGGAACGATCACGCCGTTCGAACCGATGACGGGCTCGACCAGAATCGCTGCGACCCGAGCCGGATCTTCCGCCGCAATCGTCGCGCGAACGTGCTGCAGCGCGCGCAGCGTTTCCGTCGCCGGATCCGTGGTGTAGAAGGGACTGCGGTAGGGATAGGGTCCCCAAAAGCGGACGACGTGTCCCGCCGATTGCGGCTCGCCGCTCCAGCGCCGGTTCTCGCCGGTTAGTGCCGACGCACCGGAACTCGCGCCGTGGAAGGAGCGATAGGCGGAGAGAATTTTATGCCGTCCGGTCAGCGCGCGCGCGAACCTTACGGCGTCCTCGTTGGCCTGTGCGCCGCTCGTCGTGAAAAAGACGCGCGCGCCCTCGGCGGCCCAGGGGGAAATCGAGGCGAGTGTTTCGCCAAGGAGAGCGCGCTGATCGTTGAACCAGTTCGGCGGAGAGTAGCAAAGCCGGTCGATCTGTGCGTGCATCGCGGCCAGCACCGTAGGGTTGCCGTGACCGAGATTGACTGCGATGAGACCCGAAGAAAAGTCGATGTACCGCTTGTCATCGCTGTCGTACAGGAAGACGCCCTCGCCTCGAACGATCACGGGCGCATCGAGCGCCCCCTGCGCGAGCCACGGCGTCAGAACGTACTTTTGGTGAAGGGTCTTGAGGTCGTCGGCAACGAACACGCGGGTCTCCTGAAACGGGCGCGCCGCAAGCGCGCACGGTTTGCACCAAGAGCGCAAAGGTTAACGATTTCGCGTGCCGTGTCCCTTCGCGCTGAGGCAAGATCGCGTGATGCTGGGCCGCCCCTGCCGATGAAATCTTCCCAAGAAGCGCGTACACTCGGCGCGCCGATGGCGGAGCCGCTTGCGCCGCTCGACGTGGTCGTGGAAGCGAGCCGTTGCCTCAACTGTTACGATGCGCCGTGTACGCGTGCGTGTCCGACCTCGATCGATATTCCGCGTTTCATCCGCCGGATCGCTTCGGGCGATCTGCCGGGCGCCGCGCGCACGATCATGGACGCCAATCCCATGGGCGCCAGTTGTGCGCGCGTTTGCCCGACCGATGAACTTTGCGAGGGGGCCTGCGTGTACGCGCCCGATGCGCCGGCAATTCGGATCGGGCAGTTACAACAGCATGCGACGGATTGGTTGATCGCGGACGGCCGAGCACTGTTCGCGCCGGGCGCTCCGAGCGGCAAGCGCGTCGCGATCGTCGGCGCGGGTCCCGCCGGGCTTTCGGCAGCTCGCGACTTGGCGCGCCTCGGGCATGCGGTGACGATCTTCGAACGTGACGATCTTCCCGGCGGCCTCAATACGTATGGCATCGTACCGTATCGCTTGCCGGCCGATATCGCGTTGTGGGAAGCGGAACAGGTTCAAGATTTGGGCGTCGAGCTGCGCACGGGCGTTGCGGTAGGAACCGATATCGCGGCGGACGACGTGCTGGCAAACTACGATGCCGTCGTTATCGCGTGCGGTATGGGTGCCGTGCCGCGGCTCGGTATTCCGGGTGAAGACGCGCAAGGCGTTTGGAACGCGCTCGATTTCATTCGCCGCGCAAAATGCGACGGCGTGGTTCCCGGGCTCGGGGACCGGGTCGCCGTGATCGGCGGCGGCAACACGGCAATTGACGCGGCGACCGCCTCGCGGCGTTTGGGCGCAGATTCGGTGACGATGTTCTACCGGCGTGGTCCGGAGCGAATGTCGGCGTACGCATTCGAAATCGTCTTTGCGAAGACGGAGGGCGTCGAGTTTCGCCACTACGCTTTGCCGCAGCGCATCCTCACGGCCGGCAACCGTGTCACCGGCTTGGAACTCGTGCGGACCAATCCCGATGGTTCGGCGCGGCCCATCTCCGGCACGGAGTATACCGTTCCGATCGATACCGTCATCACGGCGATCGGTCAGTTGAAGTTCGCTGCATTGCTCGACGCGTTCGGCGTGATGCACGAGCACGGCATTGCGGTGGTCGACGCGGGCATGCGCACGAATCGGTCGGGCGTCTTCGCGGCGGGCGACTGCATGTTTCGCGCAGGAACGCGCGATGCGATGGTCGTCGAAGCGGCGGAACGCGGTAAAGAGGCGGCGCGGAGCATCGACGCCTTCTTGCACGAAGGCAGATCTTGATGGCGGATCTTTCCGTAAACCTGGCCGGCATTCGCAGCCCTAACCCGTTCTGGCTCGCCTCCGCGCCGCCGACGAACTCGGGCTATCAAGTGATGCGTGCGTTCGCGGCCGGCTGGGGCGGTGCCGTCTGGAAGACGCTCGGCGAACCGATCGTGAACGTCACGTCGCGCTTTGCCGGTTTGAACGTTGGTGCGACCAAAATGATCGGCATGAACAACATCGAGCTGATCACCGACCGGCCGCTCGCGGATAACCTGCGCGAGATTGCGGAATGCAAAGCCGCCTATCCCGACCGGCCGATCGTCGCTTCGCTGATGACCGATTGCAGCCGCGCATCTTGGCACGAGTTGGTGCGTGCGGTTCAAAGGGTTCCGATCGACGGATTCGAGTTGAATTTCGGCTGTCCGCACGGCATGTCGGAGCGGGGCATGGGGGCCGCAGTCGGGCAGGATCCCGATCTCGTGGAGCAGATTACACGCTGGGTAAAAGAAGCGGCCTCCGTTCCCGTGATCGTCAAGCTCACGCCGAACATTACCGATGTCCGCTACACGGCACGCGCGGCGGCGCGCGGCGGCGCCGATGCGATCTCGCTGATCAACACGCTCAACAGCCTCATGGGGGTCGATCTCGAAACCTGGAACCCGATCCCGCACGTCGACGGCAAATCGTCGCACGGCGGTTTCTGCGGTCCGGCGGTAAAACCGATCGCGCTCAATATGGTCGGCGAGTGCGCGCGCGATGCCGCCGTAACCGTGCCGATCTCGGGCATCGGCGGCATCGCCACCTGGCGGGATGCGGTCGAGTTCATGCTCATGGGTGCGACCAACGTTCAGGTGTGCACGGCGGTCATGCGCGACGGCTTTCGCATCGTAGGCGACATGATCGAGGGCCTCAACAACTATCTCGACGACCGCGGCGTCGCCGCAGTAGCCGAGATCGTGGGCAAGACGGTTCCACGTTTCGTCGATTGGAACGATCTCAACCTCGATTACAAGGTGGTCGCGCAGATCGATCCCTCAACCTGCATCCACTGCAACCGGTGCTGGATCGCGTGCGAAGATGCCGCCCACCAATGCATCGATCGGCTGGTCGATGGCGCGGGCGCGGAACTTCTGAAGGTTGATGAGGAACACTGCGTCGGCTGCAATTTGTGCAGCATGGTGTGCCCGGTCGACGAATGCATCACGATGGTGCGCGTCGATAGCGGGCAAAGCGCGCATACTTGGAGAGAACGGCTATCGGTACCATCGTAAAGGGCGGCACGATCGTTACCGCGACGGACCGCTTCGTCGCAGACGTGTTGATCGAGAACGGCACGATCGCCGCGATTGCACGTTCGATCCCGTCATCGGAGGGAGGGGTGATCGACGCTTCGGGGAGTTACGTCTTTCCCGGGTTCATCGATCCGCACACGCATCTCGACATGCCCTTCGGCGGCACGGTTACGGCGGACGACTTCGCCAGCGGTACGGTTGCGGCGGCGCTCGGAGGCACGACCACGATCGTGGATTTCGCGCTGCATCAAAAAGGCGATTCGCTTGCGAACGCACTCGCCACGTGGGAGAAGAAGGCGGGCGGAAAGGCCTCGATCGATTACGCCTTCCATCTGACGATCGCCGATGGGCGCAGAGAAACCCTCGAAGAAATTCCGCTCATGATCGAGCGCGAAGGCGTCAACTCGTTCAAGTGCTTCATGGCCTACAAGCATATCTTGCAGGTCGACGATGAGACGATCTACCGGGTGATGCAGGCGGCCCAAAGGTTCGGGGGACTCGTGCAAGTGCACGCCGAGAACGGCGACGTGATCGAGGTGACGGTGAAAGATGCGCTCGCGGAAGGGTATACCGCGCCGAAATATCACGCGCTCACCCGTCCCGTGCAGCTCGAGATGGAGGCGACCGCGCGTGCCATCTGGATGGCCGAAGTCTCCGGCTCGCCCCTGTATGTGGTTCACGTCTCGAGTGCCGGCGCGGCCGACGCGATCAGCGACGGGCGCAAGCGCGGCCTGCCGATTTACGGGGAAACGTGTCCGCAGTACCTCGTATGCGACACGAGCGATTACGATCGCCCGGATTTTGCCGGAGCGAACTACGTGATGTCGCCGCCGCTGCGCGAGAAGTGGAACCAGAACGTGCTGATCGGCAAGCTCAAAAATGGCGAGTTGCAAACGGTCGGCTCCGATCACTGTTCGTTCAGTTGCGGGCAGAAGGCGCTGGGCAAGGACGATTTCTCGAAGATCCCCAACGGCGCGCCCACGATCGAGGACCGGGTCGCGATCCTCTACGAGCGCACGGTCAACTCCGGCATCATCGGCCTCAATCAGTTCGTCGCACTGGCGGCAACGAACCCGGCCAAATTGTTCGGACTGTTCCCGCGCAAGGGCACGATCGCCGTCGGGAGCGACGGCGATCTCGTGGTGTGGGATCCGAACGCGACGCGCACGATATCCGCTGCGACGCACCACATGGCCGCGGACAATAGCATTTTCGAAGGCATGACCGTGCGCGGTACGCCGCGCTACGTGCTCTCGCGCGGTCGCGTGCTGGCCGAAGCCGGGAAGTATGTCGGCGAAACCGGCCGCGGCATCCGTCAGAAATCCGCCCCCTTCCGCGCCGTGCAGTTGTAGCGAGGACGAGACGACCGTGAGCGACATCGTAACCATCGGGCTGATCCAAGCGCACCACGACACGCCGGGGTCCGAACCGGTCGAGGTTCACAAGCGCGTCGCGATCGACAAGCACCTGAGGATGATTCGCGAAGCCGCGCAGCGGGGCGCGCAGATCGTCTGCCTTCAGGAACTCTTTTACGGGCCGTACTTCTGCACCGAACAAAATCCGAAGTGGTATGAGGCCACGGAATCGGTGCCCGATGGTCCGACGACGCGCCTGATGGCGGATCTCGCGCGCGAACTCGGCATCGCGCTCGTCGTGCCGCTCTACGAGCGTACGATCAGCGGCGTGTACTACAACACAGCCGTCGTGATCGACGCCGACGGTTCGGTGCTCGGCAGCTATCGCAAGCACCATTTGCCGCAAGTGGCAGCGGGCCCGGCCGGCTGCGGCTTTTGGGAGAAATTTTACTTCAAGCCGGGGAACGCGGGCTACCCGGCGTTTCAAACGAAGTTCGCGCGAATCGGCGTGTACATCTGTTACGACCGGCATTTTCCGGAAGGCGCGCGGCTGCTCGGCCTTCACGGGGCGGAGATCGTGTTCAATCCATCGGCCACGGTCGCCGGGCTCTCGGAATACCTCTGGAAACTCGAACAGCCCGCGCACGCGGTCGCCAACGGCTATTACGTCGGCGCGATCAATCGCGTCGGTGTCGAAGCGCCGTGGAACATGGGCGAGTTCTACGGCCAGTCGTACCTGGTCGATCCGCGCGGCGCATTCGTGACGATCGGCAGCCGCGATAAAGACGAAATCGTGATCGGCGATATGGATCGCCGGACGATCGAAGAGGTGCGCAACACCTGGCAGTTCTATCGCGACCGCCGCCCCGAAACGTACGGCGAAATGGTCGAGATTTGAGCACCGTCACGCAGCGTCTCGAGGGCGATATCGTTACGCTCACCGACGATGCTGCGCCGGAAGTTGCGAGCAACGGCGATCTTTGGAACGACGACCTGCGGCCGTGCACGCGCGCCGAGCATACCTGGGGCGCCGCCCGCTTCGCGTCGCTGTGGATCGGCATGTGCATCTGCATCCCCACCTATTCGCTTGCCAGCGGCATGATTTCGCTCGGCATGAACTGGTGGCAGGCCACCTTGACGATCTTCATAGGTAGCGCAACGGTTCTCATACCGATTCTGCTGGTCGCACACGCCGGTACGCGCTACGGGTTTCCGTATCCCGTCTTCGCGCGCTTGTGGTTCGGTACGCGCGGCGCCCACGTACCGGCGCTCGCGCGCGCGATCATTGCGGCCGGCTGGTTCGGCATCAACTCGTGGTTCGGAGGACTCGCACTCGATGCGATCCTCGTGCGCAGCGTGCCCGTGTGGGGAACCCTCGCCGCCCACCTATGGATCGCGTTTGCCGGCTTCTGGCTGCTCAACGTAGGTGTCGCGATGCGCGGTCCGCAAGCGATCGGACGCCTCGCGGCGATCGCTGCTCCCACGCTCGGAATCGCCGCAATCGCACTCTTCGCCTGGGGCGCGTCCGCCGCGCACGGCGTCGGCGCGATGCTCGCGGCGCCGTCGACGTTACACGGCGGCAGTTTCTGGAGCGTGTTCTTTCCGTCGGTAATCGGCGTCGTCTCGTTTTGGGCGACGCTCGCGCTCAACATTCCGGACTATTCTCGCTACGCACGTTCGCAGCGTGCGCAACTGCGCGGGCAGCTCGTGATGCCGTTCGTGATGGCCGGCTTCTCGTTTATCGGCATCGCGGTGACGTCGGCAACCGTTGCCCTGTACGGTAAAGCTCTGTGGAATCCGGTCGACCTCTTGCTTCACTTCTCTACGCCCGTGGTGATCGCAGGCGGTGCGATCGTGATCTTGTCATCGATTACGATCAACGTGGGGGCCAACGTGATGGCGCCCGCGCGCGCGTTCGAAAATCTCTGGCCGCGCGTGATCACCTTTGGGATCGGCGCGATCCTGACCGGGCTGCTCGCGCTCCTCATGCAACCGTGGTACGTGCTGTCGACCTTCAGCGCGTACGTGTTTACGTGGCTCGGCAGCTACGGCACGTTACTCGGCCCCTTCGACGGCATCGCCATCGCGGATTACTGGCTCGTGCGTGCCCAGCGCATCGATCTCTTCGCTCTTTATATACCGCGCGGGCGCTACGATTACAGAAGGGGTTTCAACCTGCGCGCGATCGCAGCGCTTAGTACCGGCTGGATCCTGCCACTGCTCGGGCTCACGATCCCGGCGCTGCGTATTTTTTGGACCGGCGGCTGGTTCTTCGGTCTCGCCGTTGCACTCGGAGCCTATGCAGTGTTCATGCGCGGCGACCCGTCGCGCTTGGACGCGCGCGAATTCGCCTCGATCACGGAGGAGCCGGCCGCCAAGAAAATTGGAGGACCGCTCTCCCTCGGCGAGGCTACGGCCTAGGGATAGCCAAGGCCGGCTCACGACCCACTAGCTTCGTAACGGCTGCGATGCAGCGGCCTCGACGCCACGGCCGAGTATCCGCGCAAGCTCTCGTGAAAGGCCGTCGTCGGTGAGCTGCGTCGGATCCTCGCGAAAAAGATGCTGGATCAGACTCCTGTAAAAGCAGAAGCCCACGAGCATCCCCGCGGCCGTTCGCGCATCGACATCGCCTGGGATCCGGCCTAAACGCTGCTCCTCTCGAAAATAGGCAGCGATTCGATCGAGGGTTCTACCCGGGCCCCCTCCGTCGGAGTGCAACGCATCAGCATTCCGGGCTGCGAGAGCAGGGTCGGCAGCGAGCATGCCGAGTACCGGCGCGATGATGGAATAGATCGGCACGACGTTCGCAATGAACTCACGCAGGTTCGCCTCGATGCTGCCGCGACCGGCTTTCTCCACAAGGGTGTCGATATGCGGCTGAAATTCGCCCGGGAGCCGTTCGCGAAGCGTCGTAACGAGCAGCTCTTCGCGGCTCGCGAAATGCCGGTAGATCGTCCCTTCCGCGAGGCCGCATTCTTTCGCGACCTTCTGCGTGGTCAACGCCGAAAGGCCGCCCTCGCACATCAAGCGTTCGGCTGCGTCGATCAACTGCTCGCGGGTGCTCGCCGTCTTCTGGGCTCGGGCAAGCGTTCCGGGACGAACGCTCAATGCAGAAAGATCGTGGTGATCGCCGCGGCCCCCAGGAGCCCGTAATATCCGAAAACCTCGGCCAGAATGAGCCGTTCGTGAGCGCGCACCTTCGGCGTCACAGTTTCTTCGGGGAATTTTCCGAGATGATGCTGCTGCTGTATCGCTGCCATCACCGCCGCCTTCGAGAGTGAGTGAATGCTCACATTATAAGTGAGCACTCACTCACTGTCAAGCGTGTCGGTACTAGGTTTTCCGGTGAACGGCGCTGCCCGAAGCCGGGACTGAGAGGCTGGTGAGTACTTGGGTGAACGTCTCGGTGGTGGTCTGCGTCACGATGCCGGTGGTGAGGGCGTAGTCGTTCGTCGTCGTGGTTCGCAGCACGCAGACGGAGTTGCCGTTCGAGTTGAACGTTTGTTGGTATTCCGTCGCGTAGGACGCGTCGATGTTGAGCGTCGACTCGTTCAAATCGACCTCATACACGTTGGGCTCCGTGATGGCGCCGGCGCAGCCCGCGGGCAGCGTCGAGGTTAGACCCTTGACGGTTACGGTCTCAGTTTGGAAAGGCGGCACCGGCATCGCGCTTCCCGGATACCAGTCGGCTGCGGCGTATGCGAGCGTCGTGGCAGTGGGGGCGGGTGTGGCGCCGGTCGTTACGTATTGTTTGTAGGTCGTTACGGGAATCGTGTACCCCGTGCCCGGGTTCGTGGGCACGCCGATGCTGTCGGATAACGTGTAGAGCGGTCCGCTCGCGTTGATCGTGCCGGAACCGTTCGAATTCTCGACGATCGTCTGCGATTCGCCGTTCGAGATCTGCTGGACGAGCGTATAGGAGCCGTCGCTATTCACCGAATCTTGCGAGGACGTGTCGAACGTCGTCGCCGTGTCGGAGACCGCGCCGTTTGCGTCGGTTGCGGAACTGGTGACGGTGCGCCCGATCGGCTCGCTGATGGTCGTGCCTGCCACGAGCGGATAGACGGCGCTGGTCTGGGGCGTCGTGTACGACGTGCTGGAAGTGGCAATTTTGGTAAACGGACCGCCGCCGGAAGCGCCGGCACTTTCGTCGATGCCGGTGGTAGTAGAACTGGACCCGACCTCCTGAATGGCCGTGCCCGCGCTCACGCCGACTTGGTTGAGAAACGTGTCGGCCGCGAGCGAACTCTCCGTCACGCCGGATCCAGGATCTTGTGTCGTCGTGTACGTCGTGACCGCATTGACATCGATCGCCGCGGGCGCCCCCGCAGCAGCCGCTTCAACGTTGCGCGTTAATTTGAACGTATAAGCAGCCGTATAGTTCGCTTGTGTTCCGGTGGGATGCGGGAATACGTGAACGAGCGTATCGGTTCCATTATATTGGCCGACGGTTCCGGGAATGAGCACGGGTGACACCGTGGCCGTTGGCGGCGGTGTCGGGGACGGGCCGCCGCCGCCGCCCCCGCTGCAGGCACTTAAACAAAGACCGGCAGTAACGACTCCAAATAAATAATAGCGTAGATGCATTGGATGACCTCCGAATATCCGGTAACGCATGCGCGTATGCGGCCGCTCATTAGCAGGCTATCGCGAGACTACTCCCGTCAGCAGAAAAAGTTCATCTGCGTCTCATCCCGCGCTCACCCAATTCTCATGCCGATACGGTCTCTTGCAACGAAGCCGAAACCTTCGGCGGCGCCGGGTCGAAGCGGTCGTGGCGCCACGTATATGTTCCTAAGCCCTGCGTGGCCGTGCGTAACTCGGTGATGTAGTGGGCGAGTTCGGCCTGCGGCGCGCAGGCGATGACGCGTGCGAAGCCTTGCTTCTCGGAGGGCTCGAACGAAAGAACTTGTCCGCGCTTCGCCGTCAAGCCGCCCAGGATCGTCGACGCACTCTCGTCGGGCACGGTCGCCTCGAGATAAGCGATCGGCTCCAATAGCACCGGGCTGCATTTTGCTAGACCTTCGCGTATGGCCATGCCCGCGGCCGTGCGAAACGACTGTTCGCTCGAATCGACCGCGTGATAGGTGCCGTCGAACAGCGTGACGTGCAAATCGACCACCGGATAGCCGGCGATCGGTCCGCGCAGCAGCGCCTCGCGCACGCCTTTTTCAACTGCCGGATGAAATTGCCGCGGCACCACGCCGCCGACGATTTCTTCCGAGAACGTCACGCCGTGGCCGCGATCGCGCGGCTCGATGCGTAGCGCAACGTCGGCGAATTGGCCGTGGCCGCCCGTCTGATGCTTGTAGCGCGAACGCACCGTGGCCGGCTGCGAAATCGTTGCGCGGTAAGCGATCGCGGGCTCGCGGGTATCGAGCGCGAGATGATACTTGCGCGAGAGCCGCGAGAGGGCCGTCGCGACGTGAACCTCTCCGAGGCCAAGGAGCAACAGCTCGCCCGTAAATTCGGCGCGCGCGATTCGCAGCGTCGGATCCTCATCGACGATGCGCGCGAGCATCTGCGAAACCTTCGCTTCGTCGAGGCGTTCCTTCGGTCTTATTGCAACAGCATAGAGCGGCTCGGATACCTCCGGGACGGGCAGGGCCTCCGCGACCGGCGCGCTGACGAGCGTGTCGCCGGTGCGCACGCCTTCGAGACGGGCGATCGCGACGATGTCGCCCGCTTGCGCCGTGGTAATAGCGTCCTGTTTTTTCCCCTGAAGGCGGTACATGCCCGATGCGCGCACCTTGAGACCGCCCTGCGATGCATCGATCAGCGCGGCGTCGGAGGTGAGCGTGCCGTCGCGGACGCGCACGATGGAGAGCTTCCCGGATTGCGGGTGCACGACCGTCTTTGCAACTTGCGCGATAAGCGGCGCGTTCGGATCGCCTTCCGGCGCCGGAAACTGCTGCTCGATCACCTCGATGAGCGCGCCTGCCGCAATGCCGATATCCGTGATGCCGGAGCCCACGAGCACGGGCACGATCAGATCGGCGCAGGTTTCGTCGTGCAGATCTTTGCGCACCTCATCGAGCGGCGGTTCGATGCCCTCGAGCAATTCTTCGAGGAGATGATCGTCGAAATCGCCGAGCGTTTCCAACAGCATCTGGCGCGCTTCATCGACGGGAGCTGCCAGGTCGCGATCGATCGGTATCTCGTGCGCTATTCCGCCTTCAGCCACGTACGCGTGCCGGCTCGCAAGATCGATATATCCGCGAAAGTGCTCTGCATCGCCGAGCGGCAGATGTTCGGCTACGACGCGTTTGCCGTACGTTGCGCGCAGCGCCGCGAGCGTCGCGCGAAAATCGCTTCCCGGTTTGTCGAGTTTATTGATGAAGAAGCAGTGCGGCATCCGGCGGGCATCGAGATATTCGACGAGCGCCCGGGTTTGGCGCACACGATTGGGATCGGCGTCGATCACCACGACGGCGGCATCGGCTGCGACAAGCGAGAGCTTGACTTCCTCGAAAAATTCGACGAAGCCGGGGCAATCGATGAGGGTCAAGTCGACGTTCGGGGTGGTCGCGTAGGCAAATCCGACGCAGGTCGATTGGCCGCGATCGATGCATTCGGGCTCGTGATCGGTCGTGCACGTACCGTCGGACACAGAACCTCGCCGTGGGATGGCTCCGCAGCCGGCGAGGAGAGCTTCAACCAAGGTCGTCTTGCCCGTATGATGCGGACCGACGATAGCGACGTTTCTGCGACGGGTGATGTCTCCCACTGACGGCCTCCAGCAATTGTGCGATAAGCTCGGGCCTGCGCAATTCTCGGCGTGAAACAAAATTCCGCCGCAGGCCGCGCCAATGACGCACTTTGGTGTCAAAATCACAGGGCAGGGCTTCGCTCTGTGCCGGCCCAAAGCGGACACTCCCCTTGTGCGAGGTACCTTATGGCATCGGCCGGCCGAGCGTCTTTTGACTACGATTATATTGTTGTGGGCTCGGGCTTCGGCGGGAGCGTCTCGGCGCACCGGCTGACGGAGAAGGGCTACCGCGTCGCGGTCATGGAGCAGGGGCGCCGTTGGGCACCCGGCGATTTTCCGAAGACGAATTGGTCGACTTCACGCTGGATTTGGAAGCCCGAGGTGGGCCTCAAGGGATTCTTCAGTTTGCGGCCGTTCAAGCACGTGCTGATTCTGCACGGTTGCGCGGTGGGCGGCGGTTCGATCACGTATGCGAATACGCTGCTCGAGCCGCCCGAAAAAGTCTGGGATATGGGCTCGTGGGCGGGTCTCGCGGATTGGAAGAACGAGATGCCCGCGCATTACGCGACCGCGAGCCGCATGCTCGGCGTCGTCGAAAACAAACTGCTCGGGCCTGCGGATAAGCTGCTGCAGAAGGTGGCGGATGCGAACGGAATCGGCGATACGTTTTACCGGACGCGGGTCGGCGTTTTCCAAGAGCCGGACGGGTCGCTGGGCGGCAAGACGTATCCCGATCCGTATTTCGGCGGCGAGGGTCCGGAGCGCACCACGTGCATCGCATGCGGCGGATGCATGATCGGCTGCCGTTTCGGCGCCAAGAATACGCTCGACCTCAACTACCTCTACCTCGCCGAAAAGCACGGCGCGCGCGTGTATGCGGAAACGAAAGTCATCGACGTCGTACCGCTCGGAGCGGCGGACGGCAGCGGCGGTTACGAGGTCCGCACCGTCGGCACGATCGGCAAGGCGCGCAAGGAGGAAGCGCGTTTCACCGCCCGCGGGATCGTGTTAGCGGCGTCTGCGCTCGGGACGATGGAATTGCTGTTCGACCTCAAGGATCGGGGTTCGATGCCGAATCTCAGCGATCAAATCGGGCAGCGCGTGCGTACCAATTCCGAGTCGCTGATCGGCGTCCGCATCCTCGGATCGAAGGAAGATCTCTCGCGCGGGGTCGCGATCGGCTCGGGCATCTACGTCGACGAGCACACGCACATCGAGGCAACGCGCTATCCGGCCGGCTCCGATTCGATGTACGTGCTGGCCACGCTGCTAGCCGGCGGACGGCCCGGGTTCGACCGCGTCCGCAAGTGGCTCGGCGTGATCCTCACCATGCTCGTGAAGAATCCGCTAAAGCTGGTGCGGCTGATTACGCCGTTTGGTGCATCGAAACAGGGCGTGATCTTCCTGTGCATGCAGGCGCTCGAAGGACACATCGACATGCGCTGGACGCGTCCGTGGTTCCGGCCCTTCGGTAAGAAATCGCTTGCGACGACCGGACCGAAGGTGCCGACGTACATTCCCGCCGCGAACGATTTCGCGGAGAAATTCGCGAAGATGACGGGCGGTACGGCGATGAACATGCTCACGGAAATTCTCGTCGACGTACCGACGACGGCCCATATCTTGGGCGGCTGCACGATGGGGCCGACGCCGGATCACGGCGTCATCGACAGCCGTAACCGGCTCTTCGGATATGTGAATGCGTATGTGTGCGACGGGTCGGCGGTGTCCGCAAATCTCGGCGTCAATCCGAGCCTGTCGATTACCGCGCTAACGGAACGTTCGATGTCGTATCTTCCCGCAAAGGCCGATGCGACATGGGCCGATGCGCCCGTTGTCGAGCCCGGAGCGCACCTAGGAACCGAACCGTGGATGGTTGCGACGGAGGCAGGGCAGCAGTCCCGTTAAGGGAGTGTTACGGCACTTCGCGCACCGTCTTTGCTTGAAGTTGGACTCAGCCAGCTGCCATGCTCGTCGGGCTCGGCGTGTCGCCCCGACTTCTCGCTAACTAGGTTTCTTCACTAGCGGTGGTGCACTCTGAAATTAATCCGCGGCGGTAGATTACGAACAGTCGAATCTTAGCATAATTGGGGCAATGTGCCGGTGGCGGCTTATCAGGGTTCGTTACAAATGCCGGCGCCGTGGATCAACTTTCTGAGGGTTTCGCTACGCAGTAGTTAAATGCGGGTGTTCCGCTAATCGGCTTTTGGACGAACTAAAGCGCGCTTAGGCCTCGATGATGGCGTCGATCTCAAACGACAGGCCATGTGGCGCCGTACCGAGTTCAAACGTGTCCCGACGGTAGCGATCGATTGCAATCGCGTATGCCGCACCATTGGCGGCGTAGCGCCGAATTTTCTGCTGGACGTCGGGCCACGCGTCGGTTTCGGAGCGCAACTCTACAACGACGTCGGGCGCGACGGGCCAGAACTTTCGCCGTGCGGCAGGCGGCAGCTTCGCCAGTGTCTCCGGCGAAATCCACGCGGCATCCGGCGATAGAACGGAACCGTCGGGCAATCGAAATCCCGTGGACGAGTCGAAGACCTTTCCTCCGGGGCCGCTGCGTGACCAGAGGGCCAGCTGAACGAGTGCCTCGGCGCTGCGGGCTCCATCTTCGCTTGAGGTCGGGCTCAAAATGAGAGTGCCGCAATCGTTGCGCTCGAGCTGCCAGCCGGGATTATCTCGAGACAGCGCCTCGAGGTCTTCGTCGGAAATATTCGTAAATCGAAGCATTGCGGGCATCGCGTAAACTCCATGCGCCACGTCATCGCGACGAAGGGTCGGGGCGCTAGCGGCTAACCGGTCGTTCGGACTTCGAGCCCGTTATTCCGGCGTCGGCGTTATGCGAACGGCTAACGAGATCGGCCGGATCGATGCGAAGAACGGCGGATGATCTACAGAACGGCTGCCTTCGCGATACTCGTGACCGTTTTACTCGCCGGTATCCGAGGGCGCTCGGTCGCGGATACGGGGGCTCCGATTCCGATCCACGTCGTGGTCGTCACAACGTTCGAGATCGGATCCGATACGGGCGACGTGCCCGGCGAATTTCAATATTGGGTCGAGCGCTTTCCACTGCCGAACACGCTGCCCTTTCCGCAGGGCTATCGGTCGTTGCGGTACGATCCCGTGCGGGGCGTTCTCGGCATCGTAACGGGCGAGGGGGCCGAACGCGGCGCGGCTTCGATCATGGCGCTGGGCTCCGATCCGCGCTTCGATTTCTCGAAGGCCTACTGGGTGGTCGCCGGCATAGCCGGCATCGATCCCAATGCGGGCTCGGTCGGCTCGGCGGCGTGGGCAAAGTGGGTCGTCAATGCCGATCTTGCCTACGAAGTCGATGCGCGCGATATGCCGCCCTCATGGCCGACCGGCATCGTTCCCTTCGAGCGGAGCGAGCCGTTTGCGTCTCCCGCGCCGGCGGCGGAGTCGATTCGCGGGCAGGAGGCCTACGAACTCAATGCCGGACTGACCGATTGGGCGTATCGTTTAACTGCCGCGACGAAACTCGATGACGATGCGAATCTCCAACGCTTGCGGGCGCCGTATGCCGCGTTCCCAAAAGCGGCGCGGCCGCCGTTCGTGTTGCAGGGCGATAGTTTGTGCGGCGATCGCTATTGGGTCGGCTCGTCGATGAATACGTGGGCCGAGCAGTGGGTCTCGTACTGGACCGGCAGCCGCGGGACGTTTGCGACTACGGCCGAGGAAGATGCCGGCATTATGCAGTCGCTCACGTTCCTTGCCGCCGCGAAGCGCGTCGATGCGCAGCGCGTCTTGGTGTTACGAACCGCCAGCGACTTTTCAGCGCCGGCGGGAACTGAAACTGCAGCCTCTCTACTTGCTAAGGATGCCGACAAACATGGCGAGTCGGCCTATCGCGAAGCCCTGGAAGCGGCGTACCGCGTAGGAGGCCGCGTCGTGACGGAGTTATCGACGCATTGGAATCTCTACGTCGACACTCCGCCTTCCGCGCCGCAATATCGCGTTCGGTGATCTTTTTGCTAGCGGCCGACGTGCGCTCTTAGCGATACGCGCAGCGTGCGTGTCGCGGCTGGGATGCGGTAGGTGGGGTACGATGCCTGCTGGATCGTCTTTCCGTTCGATGACTCGTCGCCGACGGCCGGGACGCCGAGGTTTGGTGCGGCGAGATAGTCGTACGAATTGGTATTGAGCAAATTCTCGACAGAGAGATTGAAATCTAGGGTCTTCGTGAACGGCTCGTGATAGGCGAGATCCACGATCGCGAACGGCGGCTGATAGTAGGCGTTGTTTTTCCCTTCGTAATCCACGCCGAGCCCGACGAACGTTCCGCTATTGAGGGTGTAGTTGAGCTGTCCGTATCCTTTGAGATACGGGATGCACGTAGCGAGCCCCGGTGTGAATTCTCCGTTGCCGCAGACTTGCACGTTGTTCGAAGGGAGCGAAGGCGATGAACCGTTATATGCGGAGGCCGGGATGCCGTTGAGGATTGAGCTATCGGCCGTCACCGCGACGTTATATCCGAAGCCGCGGAATGGCGAGTGCTGATATTTTAGCGTGACCAGCTTGGCTTGAAGTCGCGCCACGTTGATCGGCGTGAAGATGCCGAGAATCGCCGGCGCACCGTTGACCGTGGTCGCCTCTTGTGTCGTCAACTGTTGGAAGACGTCGTGCACCGTGGTGTCTTGGAGATCGAGGCTGATCACCGAGCTTCTTCCGAACCGGTGATCGGCGCCGAGTTCATACTCTTCGCTGTACTCAGGCTGCAAGTTCGGATTCTTCTCGGTGACGATGCCGCCGGTGTAGAGAAACGCCGGCGGCTGGACCGAGGCGGGCCCCGTGATGTCACCAACAAAAGGGAAGGTTTCTGACGTACCTGCGGCGGCGCGAATCGACGTATCTTGGGACGCTCTGAAAATTACCGCGATGTGTGGATCAAAGCGCGAGACGTCGCGGTCGAGGCCGGTCGATCCGGTTACCGCTCCGTTTGCGAAGGTCGGCTGTCCGCCGACCACGGACCAGTTGGTATCGTACAGGCCAAAGTTTACGGCGAGCTTGCTGGTCGGTGCGAGGCTGCCGGTGAGCGAAAATGTCGAATAGCGCGTAGCGGATCCCATCGGAACCACATAGTTCGACGGCGCGTTGTCGTATGCGAACGTGCTCTGCCCGTGGTAGTCGTAGGTCAAATCGACGTGGCCGTTTCCGTTTTCAATCGGATGCACGACCGAGAAGGTAGATCCGTATAGCTTATCCTGTTCGTAGGTACTGTACGGGTATTGATAACATTCTTCTTGGCCGTTGGTCGACGTGATCGTGTTCCCAGGACTGTTGATCTGATTGTACGCGTAGACGTTGCCGGGCGTACACGCCGTGTTTTCAAACGCATTCGGTTTCGGCAAGCCCGATGCGGGGATGGTCGTGTTCGGCGGTAGCGATTGCGGTCCCGGATAACACGTCGTTGTCGGGGCTAGCGTGGTGCACGCCGGGTAGCCCGCTCCCGGACCGTAGAACGCAGGGTATTGGCCTTCACCGGTGCCGACATAAGTCTCCGGTTGAATCGTTCCGATGTAAGGTCTGATCAGCAAGGTCGTCGAGCCGAACGCCGTGCGAAACTGCGCGTCGTACAACTGCTGTGTGTTCACGATGTTCGTGCCGGGAAACCAATAGAAGCCATTGATCGTCTTTCCGATGAGGCCCGCGTCGGCGGGGTTCGTGCACTCGAGCGTGCCCGGAATGCATCCTTCGATTTTGGTCGGCCCGTAGGAAGCACCCCAGGCGGAGCCCTGGGGTGAAAAGCCGCCGTACGATCCGAGGAACCCCACGTCGAACGATGTGGTCGGCGAAAAATCGTAGCGAAGCTTGTAGAGCTGCCCGCGCGTGACGAGCGAGCCGCTGAAATCTCCGCAAAAGGCGGCGATACCGGCCGCGTTCGGAGAGTTTGGTGTGGTCGCCGGGTCGGTCTCGTAGACGTCGCACTCTTTCTTTCCGAAATAGGGACCGTTGCTGCCCGCGTAGCCGAGGCTTGCGACGTAGTCGACTTTGCCTGTGGATCCCGTGATAATCGTGTTCGAGTACTCCGAAGCGTAGTTGTCGACGCCTTGCGTAAATTCGAACGAGTCTTTCTTGGTAAACGGAATCGTTTGTAAGTTTACCGTGCCGCCGACGGCGATGTTCGCAAAGGGGGTCGTATTCCCAGGTCCGGATTGCGTTTCAACGCCCCCGACTACGTACGATGGGAAGTACTGGGTGAGCCAAACGCCGTACTGGCCGAGTGCGAGCGGGTGGCCGTCTATCAGCACTTGCGTTTCGTAGGGCTGCAGGCCGCCGACCACGATATCCGTATCGGCCTGCGTTCCCAGCTTTTCGACGACGATGTCGGGAATGCGCTGCAAGACGTCGTTGACTTGCGGATTCGCGAGCTGAGCGAAAGCCTGTCCGCTCACGAACGTTTGATTCGCGGCGCCGATGTTGATCGTCGACGTACCGTGGCCGGTCGTCGTCACGGAGCCGATCACGCGCAATGTCGAAAGGGTCTGCTCGGCGATCGTTACGGTCAGCGGCGTTGCGGCGCCGTCGACGACGGCGATCCCGGGCGTCGAGGCAGTCGTAAAGCCCGTCTTAGTGACGATAACCTCATAGACGCCGGGAGTGACGATAAGCGAGAAGGCGCCCGCATTGTCCGTTTTCGTGCTAGCGTGCGTCGGACCGCTTGCGGTGACCGTCGCGCCCGCGATCGCAGCCCCCGTCGTCGATTGAACGACGCCCGTGATCGACGACGTACCGGCGGCAAAGCCCACGGTGCCTGCCAGCAGCGAGAAGCAGCACATGACGGCGCCGGCGATACCAAGACGGGCCCTGAGCACAAGCAGCAAGATACTCCACCTCAATAGCAATGAACGCCGGCACAGGCCGTCGCTCGAGTTGGGTCGATGCTAGCGCCCCGCTCGGCAGGCGTCATTCTCCATTTGGTGCAGAAAGCGAGCCATCGGCTGTTGGGGGTGGGCAAAGGAGAACGGTCGCGTGCCCGCGGCAGATACTATCCGACTACCTCGTGGTGTTCTTCGAGCGCAAGTAATTGGAAGTAAGTCGCGATGTCGGTATGCCCCGATCCTGTGGCTCGCAGACGCTCCCGAAACTCAGCCTCACGCTCGGGATCGCCTGCCGGGGAGCGCGCGCTGATGCGCTCGTTTAGTGCTTCTATATCGCCCTCGAGCGTCACGCGGTCCCGCCGAGCGAGGAGGCGCGCAGCTAGCTCGTCGTCGTTCGGCGTCGCGGCGACCTGCGCGACAAATGCGTCCACGTCGATTCCGAAAAAGTCGAGCAGATAGCCATCGACCTTTGTCGGAAAATCGTACTCGCCCAGGGTGCCGGCGCTCTGCGCCCGCGCACGATCGATCATGCGGGGGAGCCAGCGCATGCCGGCAAGCGTTGCAAAGGGGCTGCGCGGCGGAGCACTTCGTAAGTCGATCATCCCTTGCATTTTACCAGAACCGGGCGCCCTGCGTTAAGAGTTAGCTCTGTAGCTTCGCAGTCTCTGCGCGGTACGTAGCCTGCAGGCGGTCTTCGCTTGCGGTAACGGAGGTGCAATCGAGCGCCGCATTGCGGGCGACGAGAAAGAAATCGACGTCGCGAGCGAAGACGATAGGCCGGAAATCGGCGGCCAGCTCGTTCGCAAGCCGATCGAAGAGTTCTTGCTGCGCGTACACGCGCGCGATGTCGGCCCGCGTCGCATAATTGAAGTTGGCCGATACGCCGCTCGTATCGGCCAGATTCCATGCGGTAGACTGCACCGCCGGCGGCGCGAAGGGCATCACGACGTCGAGCGTATTTTGGTAGTCGGTATAGGAGATCTTTCGCCCGCGGCCCCGCCGTGCGAGCGCCTGTAAGAGCGCGCATTTCTGCGTGTGCCGAGCGTGCACGTGCGCGATCGCGTTTTCGTTGCCGGACATTTCAGCCGAGATCGCGGCGAGGGCGTTGCGCACGTCGCTTGCCGCCTTGTATTGACCGGCAAGAAAATTGACGGTGAGGGCGAGCAGAATTGCGACGACGATGGAAATGATCTCGAGAACGAGGTCGGAGGGATCGATTTTGATGCGAACGCGATTCACGAGTATGCCGTTGCTCGAACTGAACCGCATCTCCGCCCCTGCGCTCCTCCGGCGGCGGGTGGCGGGGAGGGCGCTAACCGGAAGCGGAAGGGCTCGGGATCATCATGCTGGAGCCGAGCGACTTCTATACGGAAAACGGCACGATGGTGTTCACCGAGAGCTACCATCTCAAACGCGGATCGTGTTGCGGCAACGGCTGCCGTCATTGCCCCTACGATCACGTCGCCGTTCCGGAACGCGAGATACCGCTCTTGGGCGGCGACGTAACCGATGTGGTCGTGCGCGTCGGAACGACCGTGCGGCGCACGCCGAGCGCGCAAAGTGCCGCCGTGCACGCCTACCTCGCGCATCTCGCGCGCGCCGGTTTCTCGCAAGCGCCGCGGTTCCTCGGCATCGATGAGCGAGGCCGCGAAATGCTCTCGTACATCGAAGGCGAGACCGCGGGCCGGCCGCTGCAGCCTTGGGCGGCGGATGAAGACGTGCTGATCGCGATCGCGCGCCTACAGCGCCGATTGCACGATTGCTCGGCGGGGTTCAGGCTGCCGCCGCAGGCGGTGTGGACCAAGCCGCTCGAACTCGAGGGCGTCGCGCCGCCCTACAAAGCGCCGGATATCGTCGGCCATAACGATATGACGCCGGAAAACATTGTCTTTGCCGATCGCCTTCCGGTCGGCCTCATCGATTTCGATCTCGCCGGCCCGACGACGCGCCTGCTCGACATCGTCACCACGCTGCTTTGGTGGGCGCCGCTGCGCGATCCGGCGGATCGCGATCCGCTCCTGTGCGGCGTGAATGAAGGCCGGAGAATGCGCCTCTACGTCGACGCGTACGGCCTGGGCGAGCACGATCGGGGGCAGCTGCTCGATGTCGCGCAACGCAGGTATGCACGGTCGTGGCACGTCATGCAGCATCGAGCGCTGCACGACGGCGGAGGTTGGGCGCGCATGTGGGAGGCAGGCGCCGGCGACGCGATCCGGCGCGGGGCTGCATGGCTCGAGCGCGAGCGGGCCACGCTTGAAACGGCACTGGCGCGAGTCTAAGCAATAGGACGGAGAACCATCATCGAGATCGATCTCAACACGCTGCCCTGGCAACAGGCGTACGCACTCCTCACCGCGAGCGTCATCCCGCGCCCGATCGCTTGGGTGTCGACGCTTAGTGCGGACGGCATCCGGAACCTCGCGCCGTTTTCATTTTTCAATGCATTCGGTGCTGCGCCCGTGGTGCTGGGCTTCGCGCCCATGTCGCCGGGCGAGCGCTCTCAAAAAGATACGCTTGCCAATATCCGTGCCACCAAACAATTCGTCATCAACATCGCAACCGAGGCGACCCTCGTGCAAATGGATGCGAGCGGAAAACGCTTCCCGCCCGAGATCGACGAGTTCGCCGAAACCGGGCTGACGCCGCAGGCTTCGACCGTCGTCGTACCGCCGCGGGTTGGCGAATCGCCGATCAGCTTCGAGTGCGAACTCTTTTCGCTCGTGCCGCTTGGCGAAGGCGAAGGTTCTGCCACGCTCGTGCTCGGCCGCGCCGTGTATCTTCACGTTCGGGACGACGTCCTTCGCGACGGCACGGTCGATGCCGATCTGCTGCTGCCCGTCGCGCGTATGGGCGGCCCGTTCTACGCACGCCCCGAAAGGCTCGCGTTTCGCCGCAGCGACCGCTGAAGCCGAGCGGGAAAAAAAACCGACCGACTTGACTTTTTTGCGCGCCTGGGATACGCTCGGCCTTCGTGAGAAATAAGACGAAGCGTCAAACGAAGGGTCAGCGGACGCGCCAGCGCATTGTCGAGAAGGCAGCGGTGCTCTTCAACACGCGCGGTGTCGCGGGCGCCTCGATGGCCGATGTCTCCGAAGCGACCGGGCTCGAAAAGGGCGGAGTCTACAACCACTTCGCGACCAAAGAAGAACTCTCGGTCGCGGCCTTCGAGTACGCCGCCGCACTGGTGCGCGAACGCATCGAGACGTCGCTCGATGCAAAGACCAACGCTTTGGACCGCCTGCGCTCGTTTCTGGGTACGTATCGCAGCACGTCGGAGTCGCCGCTCCTGAAAGGCGGTTGCCCGTTGATGAACACGGCGATCGAGGCCGACGATACGAATCCGGAATTACGCCGCCGCGCGAGAATTGCGCTCGAGCGCTGGCGCGCCCGGATCGAAAGCACCCTGGAGGAAGGCGTGCGCTGCGGCGAGGTCAGGCCGATCGATTGCGCGGCGACGGCGTCGGCCATCGTCGCGACGGTTGAAGGCGCGGTCATGCTCGCAAAGGTCTACGGCGACCGGACCCATCTCGATGCCGCTCTCGATCACCTCGAGGAGCATTTGGATTCCATCGCGCGCCGGCCCCTCGCGGCCGCTCGATAAGCGGTCTTTTCATGCTTGCAAAACCGACCGATATCTTTTTTCGCCCGCGGCTCGTCGAAGTGCCGCCACTCGACGTTACCGAATTCGGGGCCAGGCGTGCGCTGATCGTCGCCGGCGTCATGATGGCGGCATTGCTGCAGACGCTCGACGCAACGATCGTGAACGTCGCGCTTCCGACGATCGAAGGCAACATCGGAGCTGCCATCGACGACGGCACCTGGATCATCACGGGCTACATCATTTCCAACGTCGTGACGATTCCGCTGGTCCCCTACATGCTGCAGCGTTTCGGCCGCCGCCAATATTATGCGGCGTGCATCATCGGTTTTACGATCGCATCGTTGCTGTGCGGGACGGCGTCCTCGCTCACGACGATGGTGCTCTTTCGCGTCGTGCAGGGCGCGTTCGGCGGCGGCTTGATCGCGACCTCACAGATCATTCTGCGCGATACGTTCGGCTCGAAAAAAATCGGAACGAGTTCGGCCCTGTTCGGCATCGCGTTGACCGTCGGCCCCGCGCTCGGCCCGACCGTCGGCGGCTATCTCACGGACAGCTTTTCGTGGCCGTGGGTGTTCGATATCAACCTCATTCCTGGGGTTCTCGCGGCGTTTATCGTGCTCACCACCGTGCGCAACCCATCCCCACCGAAGGCAATGGGTCTCGATGTCGGCGGCGTCGCGCTGCTGGTGACTGCTCTGGGATCCATGCAATTCGTGCTCGACGAAGGCGAGCGCAACGACTGGTTCGACGACGGCCGGATCGTCTTTTTCACGATTACGTTCGTCTTGGGTTTGATCGGCTTCATCCTTTGGGAATTGCGCGGTGCGCGCGCTCCCATCGTCGACCTGCGGATCTTCCGCTACAGCAACGTGCGTTTCGGCACGCTGGTTGCGATCTTGCTCGGCATCGTGATCTTCGGCCCGATCGTGATGCTGCCGCAGTACGTTCAGGGCGTGCTCGGCTTTACCGCCACGCTCAGCGGGATGCTCATATTCACGCGCGCACTTCCGGTGCTCTTGCTCACGCCGCTCGTCGCGCGCCTAGCGACGAAGCTGGACTTTCGCTTGCTCCTGGTCACCGGATTCGTCCTGAGCGCGATCGGCTTCGTCGCGATCGCCATGCATATGACGACCGAAAGTGAATTCGGCACCTTTGCTCCGCTCTTGTTTCTCAGCGGCATCGGGCAAGCGATGCTGCTCGTGCCGCTGCTCGTGGGCATGTTTTCCTCGGTGCCGCCGGTAGACGCGCCCAAGGCGAGTTCGTTCATCAGCCTCTCGGTGCAACTGGGCGGGTCGATCGCGAGCACGATGCTCGTGACGATCTTCGATCGCCGAACCTACTTTCATTCGGATAACTTGCGCGGAGCACTGACGCTCGCGCATCCGATGCTCTTGCAGCTCTCGCTGCGTCCCGGGGCGGCCGCTCGCCTCGCGCGCCTCCTGCAGCAGCAGGCGGTCAACGCGGGCTTCGCCGATGCCATCTATGCGCTCGTACCGATGGCCCTCGTCGGCGTTGCAGCCGTGCTCGCGATGCGCCGCCCAAAGGCGGTACTCAGCGCCCCCATCGTGATCGGCGAATAGAAAGCCGTATGCATTCAAAGGCCGACAGGTCGCTCGATTCCGTCGTCAGCGAAATCCTCACGCCGAAGCGGCGCATCTCCGAACCGCGCGCAAACGTGCCGTGGACCGAACGCGGCTCGCTCGCGACGGCGTTGGGCGAAATCGCCTACTGGAGCGCCGGTACGGGGACACCCGTGCTGCTCGTGCACGGATGGGAGGGAACGCATGCCGATCTCGAAGCGTTCGTAGCTCCGCTCGTCGCGAGCGGGCACCGGGCCATCGCGCCGGATCTGCGGGCGCACGGCGAATCGGAGGGGACGACGGCGAGTTTATACGACCTCGCGGAAAACGTTCGCGAGATCGGCGCACACATCGGCGCGCTCGAGGGTACGATCGCGCACTCGGCAGGCTCCCCGGCTGTCGCGATGGCGATCTCCCGCGGCATGGTCGCGCGGCGCGTCGCCCTGATCGCTCCGCCGCTGAATTACGAACGCTTCGTGCGCGACGTAGCGCAAGGCCTCGGAATCGATGGCGACGCGCTCGCTCGGACGTTTCTGGCGCGAGGCGTCGACGTCTCGCAGTTGGATCTGCCGCGAACCGCTGCCGCACTCGACGTGCCGGCGCTTATCGTGCATTCGGCCGACGATCGCATTACGGCCTTCGTGGGCGGTCAGGCCGTCGCGAGGGCGTGGAGGGGAAGCGCCTTCCGCGGCGTGGACGGGCTCGGACATCGACGGATTCTGCGCGACCCCGAGACGGTCGCTGCGGTCCTAGCATTCATACTAGATTCGGCGCCGCTGCCGTAGCGCTCTCGTAGCGCCCTCGACCCGACGATTTCACGTAATAGAGCGCGCGATCGGCGTTCCCGAACAGGGTCTTGACGTCGGTACCGTCTTGCGGGTAGAAGGCGATGCCGATGCTCGCTCCGATCGAAAAGTTTTCCGCATCGATCGTGATCGGCTCGTTGATCGCTTCGATCAGCCGCGCCGCGAGCGCGTTTGCTTGTGCCGGGCGCTTCGCTTCCGGCTGGAGTACGATGAATTCATCGCCGCCGAGACGCGCAGCGATATCGAGCGGCGTCACCGCAGCGCGTATGCGCGCGCCGACGATGCGAAGCAGTTCGTCGCCGACGGCATGCCCGCGTTCGTCGTTGACTCGCTTGAAGCCGTCGAGATCGATGAAGTGAACGGCGAACCGGTCGTCGCTGCGGCGCGCACGTCCGATCAGATCCTCGACGCTCGCATCGAGCGAGGTCCGGTTCGGCAGACCCGTGAGCGGATCGGAGAACGCCATCGCATCGAGGCGTCGTTTATCTTCGCCGCGCTCGATGGCAGCGCCGATCAACGCGCCGATGAGCCGGACGAAGTCGCGGTCGGATTCCGTAGGCGGCGACGTTCTGGGCAGTGTACTTGCGAAACAGACGGCTGCGACGGATTTCTCTCGAATTTCGATCGGAAAGGTAACGAACGACGTAAGCCGTCCTAAGCGCTCGGCGGCGTCCGCGACGACGGGCTCGTCCGCAAAGTCTTCGACCAAGACGATGTCGTGCGTCGACATGGCTTTACGGATGATGCTCTTATCGATACGAACCCGATCGCCCGCTCCGTACAGGCCCTGGCCAACACAGGAGGTAATCGTCGCGAGCCCGGCGTCGACATGGGCGACGAAACCCCATTCGAGCCCGATCCGGTTACAGCCTAACTCGAGGGCCGCAAGCGTTTGTGCTTCGGCGGATTGACCGGCGGTTGCGGCAACGAGATAGAGGTCGCGGATACGCTGCGCCTGTTCGACGAGTTCGCGCTCGGAGCGTCGTTCTTGGGTCACGTCCCGAGCGATCGCGTAGACTCCATCGATGCGGCCGTCCACGACGCTCGGCAGTAAGCTGATGGAGACGTCGGCACGCGTTCCATCGTCCCGTTCCACCGTAGTTTCCAACTTGGCGGGATCGCCGCTCGCACTTCTCGCGAAGGCGAGAGACGCGTCGGAACGCAGCTCGCGCACGATCGAGCGGACGAAGGCGTTTTCAGCGCGCGCGTTTGACTGCGCTCCAAAGAGTTCGAGCGCCGCAGCGTTCGCGTTCACGACGCGGCCATCGAGGGCGTAGGTGGTGACCGCTTCCGGATTATCTTCAAAAAGGGTTCGTAACTGTTCGCGGCTCTTCGCGTAATGCCGTTCGAGCGGAAGGACGACGAAGCGCCAGCTGGCCGCGACCAATGCGGCCATGAGGGCGAGCAGCGTGATGATGGCCGCCCACAACAGCCTTTTGCGGCCCTCGCTCGTAGCCTTATGCGATTCGACGGCGCGATCGAGCGCCAGCAGTAAGGGAAGGCGATGCGCGAGCAGATATGCGTTTGCGCTCTGCGCGGTCTTCGGATGGGCTAGGACGCCGGCAGCGGCGGCGGCATAGCGGTCGACGGCGACCTCGAGGTCGGTCGAGCCGTTCCCGATGGGCGTGCCGATCCGCGTGCCGGCATCGCTATCGAGTTCGTGCTGGGAGCTGCGTATCTTGACGATAGCCGTGTGAAACTCCGACCGTTCCTCGGGCGTGAGTCCGCGCTCCACCGCCTCCTCGGCAAGGAAGGCGATGCGTTGCGTACGCATGCGCTGCGGGCCGCCGATGTTGGTGAGGCTGGCATCGGTCCGTTGCTGCCCCACGAGGGACGCAAGAAGAAGTGCTTCACCGGCGGCGATGAGCATGAGGAGCGCGAACGCGATGGTGTACGGAGAGGGGAGACGGCGGCCTGCCATTGTAGTTAGTATCGGCCGCTGCGCTGGATATTTCGGCCGCCGGCTAGCCGGCGGCCCGATTCTCCGCAGTGAGAAGTTCGCGGCGCCGGTGCATGTGCTTTGAAGCATACATTGCGGCGTCGGAGATGGCGTAGAGCGTCTCGGCATCTTGCCCGTCGTCGGGGAAAAGTGCGATGCCGATGCTGGCTTCGGCGTGCACGTTTTCGCCGCGGACTTTGATCGGCTCGGCGAGGGTTTCCATGAGATCGCGGGCGATGCATTCGGCATCGCCGCGCGTCTGCAATTGGTCCGCGACTACGATGAACTCGTCGCCGCCGTACCGGGCGCAGGTATCGATCTTGCGCATACGCGATGCGAACCGCTCGGCAACGTCGCACAAGAACCCATCGCCCGCGCTGTGGCCGAAGGAATCGTTGATCGTCTTGAAGCGATCGAGATCGATCGTAAAGAGCGCGAACTTGAGACCGTTCCGCCGTCCGCGTTCGATCGCGGCGTCGAGGCGTTCCTCGAGCATGCGCCGGTTCGGCAAACCGGTCAGTTCGTCGTGCTTTGCCAGGAAGACCGAACGTTCCATCTGCTCCTCGAGCAGCGTGAGAATGACGCCGATGGCGACGATGTATTTCGGGATGTTGTAGGCGGTATCGTCGATGTGAAGGTGCGGTAGCCACGCATCGAGCGCGCAACCGATCGGGAAGACGAGGCCCCAGGCGATGAACCCGAACACGACGGTGAGCGCACCCGCCGTCGGCTTGCCGAAACGGCGCCAGTGAAGGATCGCAGCACCCAGGTAAAGCCAGGTCAGAATATTGTTGACGCCGTCGGAGGGGTCGCTATCGAACCGCGCGACCACCAGGAGCGAGCCGCCGAGAACGGCGCACGCGAGGATCGCCAGTATGCGGTCGGACGCCTTAGGGACCGCGCGCATCAAAACGAATGCGGGAATTGCGAATCCCAAGAAGATCGTAACCGCGTAGGCGTCGAGCGACGCGACCGAAAAAACTCCGAGTGCGATGAACGCGAGCTGCGGGACCGCAAGAGAAATGACGACGATCGAGCCCCGCAACGTGATCGTTCGTGCGACCGCCGCCCACATGAAGGCAAGGCCTGCGAGATCGAGCGTCCCGAGCGTGATCATGCTCGAAACGACGTTGTTGCCCGACGCGTCGGAAAATTTTGCGGCGAAGTGGATGACGATGAGGATCCAACCGGCCAGCCACAGGCGCAGACTGCTGTCGGCCTTACGCGGTAATAGCGAAGAGAAGACGGCGACGAGGGCCGTCAACGCAAGCAGATCCGGTAAGGTATTCCAGTCCATTGATCTCCAGGGAGCATCCCGGGGTTGATGTTGGGATGTTCGACAGAGCCGTACTGACACTCAAGGAAGGGGCGAGGTCAAGAGAACGTATGTGATTTAGGGTGGGCCGGAACGATCGCAGCGACGATGCGATCGGCTCCCTGCGAGATGTGAGCCGCGTCACTATCTACTCCCGACTATCGGGTAACTTGTCTAGCCGCTTAGGCCGGACCACCACCGGTTGTGCGACTTATCGGAATCTTTGCGAAAGTCTTCCGATCGAGCCGTACAGCGCAGCGGTGACCGCGATGAACCCGAGGCCCCCCAGCACATTGGACGGCACGGCGAACGAATCGCCGACAAGGGCGAGCGGCGTGCCCTTACCGCTCGCGACGATGATCGCCGCGAGCAGCACGCCGACCAGACTTTCCCCGACGATGAGGCCCGAGGCGAGCAGGATACCCAGGCGCTGGGTGCCCTCGGGACTCTGCGTCGACTTCGCCCAGCGGTTATAGAAATGTCCCACCACGGCGCCGAGGACGATCGGGGTGATCGTTCCTGCGGGCAGATAGATGCCGAGCCCAACGGCGAGCGGTGGGAACGCGAGCCCGGCCTTGCGCAAGCCTTCGTCGATCGCGATGATCGCGAGCCCGATCAAGACACCGATGCCGATGAGATTCCAAGGTACGTCGCCGACGATCACGCCTTTCGCCAGGGCTGAAATCAAGGTTGCCTGCGGTGCCGGAAGCGGCTGGGTACCGGACGATGCGTGCAGCAGCGGCGAGCCGGCGAAGCCGTATGCATGGTTGAGCAAATCGAGGATCGGCGGAATGACGATTGCGCCCATGATCACTCCGATGACGAGCGCCACCTGCTGGCGCCAGGGCGTTGCATCGACGAGCTGGCCCGTTTTGAGATCTTGGAGGTTGTCGTTCGCGATCGTCGCGACGCACAATACGACCGCGGTAACGAAGAGGGCGTAGGCCACGAGCGCCGGAGCCACGGCCGGATTCGAGTTCTTGGCGATCGCAGCGAGCACGAGCGACGCGCCGAGCACGGTGAGAATCGCGAGCCCCGAGACGGGACTATTCGAGGAACCGATGAGGCCCGCCATATAGCCGCAGGCCGCAGCGACGAGAAACCCCGCGAGCACCACGTAGATGAGGGCCAGGATCACCAGGAGCACGGCGTTCGCAGCCAGCGGCGTTCCGGATAGAAATGCGACGAAGAGCACCGCGAGCGGTACGAGGCACGCTAGGCTGATGAGGGCCACGGTCGTGATCGGGATATCGCGCTCGACGCGCGGCACGTCGGCTGCACCCTCGAGCGCTAAGCGCCGCGACGCGGCAAGCGAGGAAGCCACGCCGCGAATCACGGGCGACGCGAGACGTCCGAGCGACCAGATAGCCGAAATGCCGATGGCGCCCGCACCCATGAAGCGCACCTGATGCCGCCAAACGTTCGTAGCTACGTCCGCCGCGGCGCCGGCCGTGGGATGCAAGGCCGTCAGCAGCGGCGTTGCGATGCCCCACGCGATGAAGACGCCGCCGAGCATCGCAACGCCGACCGTCAGCCCGACGAGATGCCCCACGCCGACGAGCGCGAGCGAGAGGGCGAAGCCCGTTCCGGTTGCGGCCGGCCCGATGCGAAAGAAGCCGTCGATCTCATCGATGAAGAGACGCGTTGCGATGACTAGCGCAAAGACGCCCGACGCGATCGCGCCGATGATCACGCTCAGCAGGCCGACCTTGTTCTCCTCCACGCGCTCGGCGTTATCCGTGCCCGCGCCCACGATCAGCACTTCTGCTGCAGCGACGCCTTCGGGATACGGCAAGTCGGACGTCGTCACCATCGCGCGCCGCAGCGGCACGCTGTACATGACGCCCAGAATGCCGCCGATCGCGCACACGCCGAACGTCTCCCAAAACGGAAATCCCGTCCACCAGCCCACCATCACGAGGCCAGGTAAGACGAAGATGATCGAAGAGAGCGTGCCCGCCGCCGAGGCGACCGTCTGCACGATGTTGTTTTCTTGAATCGTTCCGTTCTTAAAGGCGCGCAGGATCGCCATCGAGATCACCGCCGCGGGAATCGATGAGGCGAACGTTAGCCCGACTTTGAGGCCGAGGTAAACATTGGCGGCGGTGAATACGAGCGTGATGGCTGCGCCGAGCAAGACCGCGCGCAGCGTCAGCTCGTTCTGATGGTCCTTCACGCGCTAGTTCGGGCCGGAAATCTCGTAATACGAAACGATCGAGGGTGCGGCCGCGGTCTTCCAGCGTTCGAGGGTCACAAACTCGGTGACGTTCGGTGCATCTGCTTGCTGCATGACTCTCCTTAACGAACGCGAGGCAACCTCGCATGGCGAGGGCGTTCGCCCGGTACATCGTGCAACGGGAGCGGATTGCCCTTCCGATAGAACACCCAAGCGACGACTGCACCCTCGCCGTCTCGCTTTCGCAAGGATTTTCGATCGTCGATATCGCCGATACGAAGTGGTGAGTTCGGGGACCGGCGGCCTACCGCCATTAATGGTAGACATCGCATTCGTCGGAGGAAACGGTATGATCGCGCTCGCGTATTTCTTTCGCTTGCAAGCAAAGGTCCCGATGGCGGTGCCGGCTTGAGCCAAGGTCCCGGCGAGGGTGGAGCGCCGTACCAACAGCGCGCGATCGCGGGCTGGGGCGATATGGATTTCAACTCGCACATGCGCAATACAGCCTACCTCGATAAGTCCGTCGACGTGCGCATGATGTATTTCGTCGAGCGCGGCTTCCCGATGTCGGAATTCGTGCGCCGCAAGTTCGGCCCGGTGGTCCTCAAGGACGAACTCGAGTATTTCCGCGAGATCCATTTGCTCGAGGAGATAACGATCACACTGCATCTGGCGGGTCTCTCGGAGGATGGCAGCCGGCTCGTCATGCGCAACGATTTCTTCCGAAAGGAAACGCCGGCCGCGCGGGTGAGGTCGACGATCGGTTGGCTCGACCTGGCGAACCGCAAGCTCGTGTGCCCGCCCGAAGAGTTACTGGAAGCGCTTCGCGATCTCACGCGGAGTGACGATTTCGTTACCCTGCCCGGACTCGTGCGCCCGGACCGGGGATGAACGTGCCGGACGCGAGCAGACTGAAAGCGAACGAGGCCGTCATCGAAGCGCAGCTGCGCTGAACGCTGCGAGATACGCCAGGTTGTCGCAGGCCGAAAACCGTCGTGCAGGACGTGCGGCTCACGTAGGAAAGCCGAGTGGCCGTGACCTTGAACCCGACACGATCGGGCGCCGACGCGGTGCTCGCCGCAGCCGAACGCATTCGTACGGGCGTGCGCCACACCGCGACCGTCCGCTCGCGGGTCTTTTCGAAGGCCGCCGGCGCCGATGTTTTCTTGAAGATGGAGAACCGTCAAACGACGGGCTCTTATAAAGAGCGCGGCGCCCTCAATGCGATGCTGATGCTCTCGCCCGAGCAGCGTGCGTGCGGCGTCGTCACGATGTCGGCCGGGAATCACGGCCAGGCCGTCGCATATCACGGCGCCCGAATCGGCCTCCAAACGACGGTCGTGATGCCCGAGACCACACCGTTTCTCAAAGTGCGCCGAACGCGGGATTTCGGCGCGACCGTCGTGCTCGCAGGCGAGACCTTCGATGAAGCCGCCGAACACGCGCGAGAACTCGCCGCTGCGACCGGCGGAACGGTCGTTCATCCCTACGACGATGAGAACGTGATCGCGGGCCAAGGCACGGCCTCACTCGAGCTCTTAAACGATGCGGAGGGCGGCGAACTCGACGTATTGCTCGTGCCCGTCGGCGGCGGCGGGTTGATTTCGGGCGCGACGCTGGCAGTGGCGGCGGCGAACGCGCGAACGGAAATCATCGGGGTGCAGGCAGCATCTTATCCCGGCGTTGCCGCGGCACTGGGCCGCACGCCGCCCGCGGTCGGCGGCCCGACCATCGCGGAAGGCATCGCGGTCAAAACGCCGGGACGGCTGACGCTGGAACACATTCGCGCCGGCGTGAGCGACGTTGTGCTGGTGTCGGAAGCCGCGCTCGAAACGGCGATCGCGTACCTGCTGGAAGATGAGAAGCTCGTCGTGGAAGGCGCGGGCGCTGCCGGAATCGCCGCGCTGCTTTCGGATCCCGAACGCTTCGCGGGAAAACGCGTCGGCACGATCTTGTGCGGCGGCAACATCGATCTCGGGATGCTTGCGGCCGTGATCGTGCGCCATCGGATGCGTTCGGGGCGCGTCGCGCGCATCCGGGTGCACATGGTGGACAAACCGGGCGAACTCGCGAGCGTGGCCTTTGCGATCAGCGAGGCGGGCGCAAACGTCCTCGATATCGCGCATCATCGCGTCTTCGGGAGCCTTTCTGCGAAACACGCCGAGCTCGACGTCACCGTCGAGGTGGAACGGCCCGAAGACCTGGCCGGCATCATGTCGGCGATTACGGAGCGGGGGTTCGAGGTGGAGGTGGTGACCGAGTAGGCGACCCCTCCCGTGGAAATTCCATTCATGCGGGTACTAATCAAAGTATGAACGACCTATCGATCAGTCATGCTCCGCGCGCCGCCCATCCCGACGATGGGGTCGCGCTCGGAGAGGGTGCACGCATTCACGATGTCGCGACGGGATTGTCCGTGGCCTATGGGGAGTGGCTCGCCCAATGTTCGTTGCGTGAAGGGCGCTCGCTCGCCGAATGCCGCGAGCAACTGATGAACGCGATCGCTCGCGGCGACCTCCTCGTGGAGGACGCGGGTACCGGCGCCTAGCGGAAGAGTGCTCGCCGGGTGAGAAAGGGCGCGCTCGATGCAGTACGTCTATACGATGAATCGGGTCGGCAAGTTTGTGCCGCCGAAGCGCCAAATTCTCAAAGATATCTCGCTAAGCTTTTTCCCCGGCGCCAAGATCGGGATCCTCGGCACGAACGGCGCCGGGAAATCGTCGCTGCTGCGCATCATGGCCGGCCTCGATACGGAAATCGACGGCGAGGCCAAGGCGATGGCCAATCTTTCGATTGGGTATCTGGAACAAGAACCGAAGCTCGATCCCGACAAGACCGTGCGCGAAACGGTGGAAGAGGCGCTGGCGGAAGTGATCGGGGCGCGCAAGCGGCTCGATGAAATTTATGCGGCGTACGGCGATCCCGATGCCGATTTCGATGCGCTCGCGAACGAACAAGCAAAGCTCGAAGCGGTCCTGTTTTCACAGGACGGCGACGGCGTAGAACAGCAGCTCGAGATCGCAGCCGATGCGCTGCGCCTGCCTTCCTGGGATGCGAAGATCGGGCCGCTTTCGGGCGGTGAGAAACGCCGCGTCGCGCTTTGCCGCCTGTTGCTTTCGAAGCCGGACATGCTGCTGCTCGACGAACCCACCAATCACCTCGATGCGGAAAGCGTCGAGTGGCTGGAGCATTTTCTGCAGCGCTTTCCGGGCACGGTCGTGGCCGTAACGCACGATCGGTACTTCCTCGATAACGCGGCCGAATGGATTCTCGAACTCGATCGCGGACGCGGCATCCCGTGGAAGGGCAATTACAGTTCCTGGCTCGATCAAAAGCAGCAGCGCCTCGCACAGGAAGAAGCCGCCGAATCGGCGCGTCAGAAAGCGCTCAAACGCGAGCTCGAGTGGGTTCGTACCAACGCCAAGGGGCGGCAAGCCAAGAGTAAGAGCCGCATCGCACGCTTCGAAGAGCTTTCGAGCTACGAGCATCAGCGCCGCAACGAAACGCAAGAGATCTTCATTCCGGTCGCTGAGCGCCTGGGCGAGCGCGTGATCGATTTCACCGGCGTGCGCAAATCGTACGGTGATCGGATGTTGATGGAGGACGTCAACTTCAAGATTCCGGCCGGCGCCATCGTCGGCATCATCGGTCCCAACGGCGCGGGTAAGACCACGTTGTTTCGGATGATCACCGGCAAAGAGGAACCGGATTCGGGAGAAATTCACATCGGGCCGAGCGTAAAACTTGCCGTCGTGGACCAGTCTCGCGAATCGCTCGACGATTCCAAGACCGTGTTCGACGATATCTGCGGCGGCCTCGATATCGTGATGGTCGGCAAGTTCGAAATGTCGTCGCGCGCGTATCTGGGGCGGTTCAATTTCAAAGGAGCCGACCAGCAGAAGAAGATCGGACTGCTTTCGGGCGGCGAACGCGGGCGGCTTCATCTCGCGAAGACCCTACTAGGCGGCGGCAACGTGCTGCTGCTCGACGAGCCTTCGAACGATCTCGACGTTGAGACGCTGCGGGCGCTCGAGGACGGCCTCGATGAGTTCGCGGGCACCGTGCTCGTGATCAGCCACGACCGCTGGTTCCTGGATCGGATCGCGACGCACATCATCGCCTTCGAGGGCGATAGCCGCGTGTATTTCTTCGAGGGCAACTACGCCGAGTACGAGGCCAACAAGCGAAGCCGTCTGGGCGAAGAGGCGGCAAAACCGCACCGGATCCGCTACAAGCCCCTGAGCGTCTAAAATCGGGACGCACTCGCGCCCTGGGCGGGCGGGGTGTTCTCGCGGGCTTGTTGGCCCGGGGTGACGAAAACAAGGGGATGCTGCATGTTCGTTCAGAGATGGTCCTTGCCGTAGAACCTGAGTTGCCGAAGAAGGCGTCGCACGATGTGGGGCCGCCGCCGGCGCTTTTGGAGTTCATGGTTACGGAGTGGGAGCCGCGCAACGACGCGATCGAGGCGTTGCCGGAAGCCGCTCGCTTTCGTGCGCGACGCGAAGCGCTCTCGAAGCTGTTTCCGGGCGAGGTGCTCGTGGTCGGGACCGGGCACGAAAAGATTCGTGCTAACGATACGGCGTATCGCTTTCGGCCCGGTACGGATTTCTATTATCTGACCGGTAACACCGAACCGGATTGCGTGCTCGTGATGACGCCGTCCGGTGGGGGACACGCGGCGGTAATGTACGTCGAGCCGAATCCCGGGAAGACCGATGCGTCGTTCTTCACGGATCGCGTGAAGGGCGAGTTATGGGTGGGGCCGCGGCTCGGCGTCCCGGAGAGCGCGCTGCGCTACGGGCTCGACGCGCGCGCGGTGACGCAGCTCGCGGAGGATCTGGATGCGGCGGTTTCGTCGCGTGCGGTGGTTCGCTTGTTGCGGGGCATCGATCCGGCGCTCGACGGCCGGCTCGCTGTCGATTCGGAACGCGACCGCGAGTTTTCCGCGAAGCTCTCGGAGATGCGCCTCATCAAGGACGAGTACGAGATCGGCGAACTCGAGCGCGCAATCGAATCGACGCGGCGCGGCTTCGAAGACGTTCTGCGGGCGTTGCCGCGCTCGCGCACGGAGCGCCACGTCGAAGGCGTTTTCAATCTGCGCGCACGGGTCGAGGGCAACGACGTCGGGTATTCTACGATCGCTGCCGCCGGGCGGCACGCGTGCACGCTGCATTGGACCTCGAACGACGGCCCCGTGCGTCCCGGCGAATTGCTGCTGCTCGATGCCGGCGTTGAGGCCACGACGTTATACACGGCGGACATTACGCGCACGGTGCCGATCGGCGGCTCGTTCTCGCGCGAACAGCGGGAGATCTACGAACTCGTCTATGCGGCGCAAGAGGCCGCCTTTACAGGGTGCGCGCCCGGCAACGATTTTATGGCGCCCAACGACGCTGCGATGAAAGTGCTCGCTCACGGTCTCGAGCGATTGGGCATCTTGCCGATGCCGGCAGAAGAAGCGTTGCTCGCTACGAACATGTTCTATAAGCGCTACTCTCTCCATGGCGTCAGTCACATGCTCGGACTCGACGTTCACGATTGCGCGAAAGCTCGCGAAGAAAACTACAAGTACGGGAAACTCGAAGCGGGCATGGTGCTCACGGTCGAGCCCGGCCTCTATTTCCAGCCCGACGATAAAACGGTGCCGGCGCGATATCGCGGAATCGGCGTGCGCATCGAGGACGACGTGGTCATCACCCCGGGCGGATACCGCAATCTGAGCGCCGGCATTCCGCGAGAAGCGGATGCGGTCGAGCGTTGGATCCGCGAATGCGAGCGTTCCAGCACCGCGCTCTAAGGCTCATCGACCCGGAACGTCCACGATGCGTGCGAAACCGACGGCAACAATCGCACATGCGGGCAATCCAAGACGCGAACATATCGATAGAGTTGAATCCTCACCCCGCATCACTGGAGGATTCAATGCGAGAAGGCAACCACGATCGCCGCCATTTCTTGGGCACCGCGGGCCTGACCATTGCCGGCGCGCAACTCGCTATGATCGGTTCGGTGGGAGCGCAAGCCGGCAAGACGGTCCTGGCCACGCAGTCCTCGACGACGCCGGGCACGCACGCTTCGTTCGCTTCGCTGAAGCGGATCGACGCCGGTGTTCTGAGCGTCGGGTACGCCGAAGCCGGCCCCGCCGACGGCCCAACCGTCATTCTCATTCACGGTTGGCCCTACGACATCTATAGCTTCGTCGATGTCGCCCCGCTGCTGGCTGCCCAGGGCTACCGCGTGCTCGTGCCCTACGTGCGGGGCTGCGGTACCACGACCTTTCTGTCGAGCGCGACGGTCCGCAACGGGCAGCAGGGCGCCCTCGCACTCGATGCGATCGCCTTCATGGACGCGCTCAAGATAGACAAGGCGATCATCGGCGCCTTCGACTGGGGCGGCACGACCGCTGACGCCGTCGCCGCGAACTGGCCGCAGCGCTGCAAGGCCTTGGTCTCGGTCAGCGGCTATCTGCTCGGGAGCCGCGAGGCGAACAAGCCGCCCTTGCCGCCGGCAGCCGAGCACCAATGGTGGTACCAATATTATTTCGCGTCGGAGCGGGGCGCGCTTGGTTACGGCAAGTATCGCCACGACTTCGGCAAGCTCATCTGGCGGCTCGCCTCACCGAAGTGGGACTTCGATGACGCGACGTTCGACCGGACCGCGGCATCGTTCGAGAATCCGGACTACGTGGCCATCGCGATTCATAACTACCGCTGGCGGCTTGGCCTAGCTGATGGAGAACGGAAGTACGACGAACTCGAGGCCCGGCTCGCCACCTTCCCCGTCATCGCAGTTCCGACGATCACTATGGAAGGCGATGCAAACGGAGCGCCGCACGATCCCGCCGCCGCTTACCGCGGCAAGTTTTCGGGCAAGTATGAGCACCGCCTGATCACCGGCGGCGTCGGGCACAACTTGCCTCAGGAAGCGCCGCAAGCCTTTGCAAAAGCCATCGCCGACGTCGCCCATTACTAATCACACGCCGTAGCGACGGGCTCTGCCCTTACGTCGTGGCCTCTCGCGCGAGCGGAACACGATCGAGCGCAGCATGCGCTTCGGCAATTGCCTGGTCTCTCGTGAGCATTGCGCCCTTGGCGATTGCGGTTGCGAGGTCCTCATCGCCCAGGTGCCGGTGCAACGAGGAGGAGAGGAGCTCATCGCCGGCCTGTTCCAGCGCGGAAAAACGCATGGGTTCACCTAGCGTGCGAACGTATCCGACGAGCCTCGCTGCCGCAACTGCTTCTCCGCTCTGCGCAAGGGTGCGGGCGGCGTGCGTGCAAGGGTGGACCAGACTTTCATAACTATACGTATGATTCAGCAATTGCCGCGTAGAGTCGGCAGCTGCGCTCAAATCGCCGAGCAGGATTCGTAGCGTCGTGGCCGGTGTAAGCGCTTGAATAATGACGTGCGGGCTCGTTCGAAATTCGCTATCCAACATTTGTTGCGTCCACTCGAGTGCGAGCCGCGGATGCCCGGCCGCATACTCGATCAGGCAAAGTCTCGGATGGCATCGACAAACCACAAAGTATCGATCGCCAAGGGATAGCGCAATCGCCGCAGCGTCGGAAACATCCGCACGTGCGTCGTCGAGTCGACCCTGGGACACGCGCAGCTGGGATCTATTCAGAAGCAAGTTCGCATGCCAGATCGAACTCTCGAGTTGATTGGATCTAAGGAGCGCAAAGGCGCACTCGGATGATTGCTGCGCCTGCGCCAATTTTCCGTGCCACGCCAGCACGGAGCCGATGATCGAATGCAGATCCATCGAGGTGTGCGGATCGTCGATACTGTCGATCAGTGGAATTGCCCGGTCGATGGCCGCAAGAACGACCTGCTCCCAAACCGCGCGCGCGATGAATTCCCTCAACAGTCTTGCAACGACGAGGGGATGTCGCGTCTCGTCGATGCGCTCGAGGGCTATTTCTATCCAATGCCGGTATTCCGTACGTCCGACCATCATGTTCCAAATGCCGGCTACACCTGGAATGATTCGGCCTGCTAAGGCGCGATCGTCCTGCGACGAAGCATTCAGGCCCCAGGCGATTGCGGCTCGAATATTGTCCACGTCGGGCAAGAGTGCTATGCAGAGCTCAGGCGGCAGCATATCATAGCGCTTGCAAAAGTCATCTGCGACTGCGGCAAGCCACTGCGCGTGGCGCCGGAGAGCGGCTTCTTCCGTGCCGGCTTCGACGAGTCGATCCAAGCCAAACGATCGAACGGAATCGAGTAGCGTGTAGCGGACGTCGTCGCGCATGTGCTCGATGTTCACCAGCGACGTATTTACGAGCGACGAGAGGAGGGGTAGGACCGCTGAGCGGTCGAGTGAATCGGTCGCACCCACGGCCTCGGCGGCCTCGAGCGTAAAGCCGCCAAGAAACACGGAAACGCTGCACAGGAGATCGCGCTCTGCGGGCTCCAACAGGCCGTAACTCCACCGTATCGTTGCCGACACGGTCTGCTGGCGCGGCGGCAAATCGCGACGGCCGGCCGGGATATTGAAGTGGTCTTCGAGGCGCGCTTCTAACGTCTGGAGCCCGAGCATCGGCAATTGTGCCGCGGCGAGCTCGATCGCGAGTGGTACGCCGCCCAAACGGCGTGCGATGTTCACTATCGCGAGCAGACTATCCGCATCGAACGTCGCGAGCGGATCGGCCGCCTCAGCGCGCTGCACGAATAAATCGATCGCCGAGTACGAATGAGCCTCCTCGAGGCTATTGGGCGTGCTCCCCGGTACCGACAGTGAGGGCAACCGATAGACAAATTCGCCCGAGATGTTGAGCGGCTCGCGGCTGGTCGCAAGGATCGCGATATCCGGGCAGCTTTTCAAGATCGTGTCGGCGGCACGTGCGGCGTCGGTCACGAGGTGTTCGCAGTTGTCGAGGATCAGCAGCATGCGCCGCTTCGCAAGAGCGGACGCGAGCGTAGAAAGCGTGTCAGCGTGACCCGTGAGCGGGGGCTGGATCGTCGAGGCAATCCTCTTGTGAATGACGGCCCCATCGGTGAGCGGGGAGAGATCGACGAACCATGCCTCATCCCATCGCGTCCCCACGAGGCGCTCTTCGCTCTCAAGGGCGGCTCGAGTTTTCCCGATTCCGCCGGAGCCGGTCAGTGTGACCAGGCGTGATTTATCAAAGAGCTTGACGATGTGCGCGATGTCGGCATCGCGGCCCACAAACGACGCGCGTTGCAACTTGGGATAGGACGCGGCATCGCCTCTGACCGGCTCGCTGCGTTTGCCGGTTCGCGACGCGCCCAACGCGGCGCCGTCCTCTTCGTTCAGCGTGAGCGCCTTCACGAGCAGCGAAACGGTACTCCGATACGGCGTCCTGCGAATTCCACGTTCGAGGGAACCGATCGCAGCCGCGCTCATCTGAGCTCGTTCGGCCAATTGCTCCTGCGAAAACCCTGCGCGAACCCGATATTCTCGCAGCAAATCCCCAAACGCCGCCGCACCCGCCGGCGTTGCGCCACGGGCCACACCGGGATTGTCATCCGGCTGCTTGCGCACGAGACGCTCCTCAGAGGCCGCTATTGGTGACCACCAAAGCTACGTCCTTGCCGCGCGATCCAAGCGAAAGTCGCGTTTATGCGGCGCTCAGCCGTCTTCGCTGGACGCTGCCCAGGAGTTTCATCAGATCTCGAGCTTGGATACTTTCGAGAGAACGTACGGCGTCCTTGATCTCCCCACACAGCGCGTCGTCCACACGCCCGGCGACGAGTCGGTCGAACTTTTCGACAGAGTCTTCCCATGAGAATGGACGCGACGCTAAGCCGGGGTAATCCTCGACCTCGTGCTCGATCGCTGTGCCGTCCTGTAGTCGAACGGTGATTTTTGCGGGCATCTTTTTCGGATACCGAGCCGTATACTCTTGGTTCGGGTGTACGGATACTCTCTTCAGCAACGTTTGTACGTCGGGTCGAGCGATACGTTCGGGCGCGAATTGCGCCGGCATCACGTCGCCGTCCAGAAGCGCTACTGCAAGCAAATAGGGTAGGCTGTGATCCGCCTGTTCCTTGGTCCGGATGTCTTTGTCGACGCCGTAAAGACCGCCGCCGGCAAAGTCGTACGCAAGTTGAACCACCTCAGCTTCGATCGAAACGATCAGACTTGGGTCGATCTTGTTTTGCGCCGCGAGTTCCACCATGCAATGCACCGCCGACTGCGTGTGGATCATTGCGTTGTACTTCTTGATGGTGCTCCCAACGACGCCGTCGTACCCAACGGTATCCCAATCGATATCGATCTTCATCTTCAAGAGGTGATCTATCCCGAGCGGGCCCTCGATCACTTGCAGCGGTCCCTCCACGCCGCGGCGAGCGAGGAACAAGGCGTTCATTGCGCCGAGAGCCGATTGCGCCGATGCAAGCCCTTTCCATTGGGAAAGCGGTTTCGCTCGTACCACTGCAAATGATGCATCGCTTACCGCTGCCATCGCAATTGCGTTGGCGATCTGCAATTCGCTCAAGCCGAGGAGGCGCCCAGCTGCGGCGTTGTGTGAAAACGCCAACTGCGACGTGTGGTCGAAACCGGCCGTCATAAAATTCGCACGATCGACAAAGCGCGACTGGACCGTGTACCCGATCGCGGTTCCAAGCATAAGATCCCGGCCGCTCGCACCGGCGTAGTCAGCTATCGTCAGGGCTACGCCGAAGTTGTCTGCCGTGTGGCAGGTTTCGGTCTGAGCGAGGAAGTTATCCATGAAGTCCACGTAGCGCACGAGCGCCGTGTGCCAGAACGCTGCGTAGATCGGGTTGGCGTGCCCCCCACCGATCAACGCAGACGGACCGTTCCCTCCGAACTCCGATACTTGCTCGTGACAGGCCACGATCGGGCCGGAACCGAGAGCGGCAATGCAGCAACCGAGCGAGTCCAGGATATGCACCGGCAACTGCTTACGCGATTCGGCCGACAGATCGGTGAAGGAGGCGCTCGCTGCATACTTCGCGAGAGCTTCAACTTGAGTCTTCATGGGGATATTCTCTTTCTGTGGGGACGACGATCGCCGTCGCCTGTTGATCGACCCCGACGTATCCAGCGGAGGCCCGATGCGCGTTTGCAACCGGACCTCCGCTGCCGAGAACCTAGACGGGCAACTTCGACTTCAAGAATTGGAACCGTTTACGTCGACGACTGCCTGGGCAAACTGTCGCGGGGCTTCCTGTGGCACGTTGTGGCCGATGCCCGTAAGAATTCGGTGGGAGTAGCGGCCCGTGAATTTATTGCGATAGGCTGCACCGCTCGCCGCCGCGCCATCGAATTCGCTAGCGATCGTGATCGTCGGCACGGCGATCGTGGGACTTTGAGCAATTCGGCTTTCGAGCTCATCGTATTTCGACTCGCCCTTGGCCAGTCCGATCCGCCAGCGGTAATCGTGGATGACGATATCGACGTGATCGGGATTTTGGAACGAGGCTGCAGTGCGCGCGTAGGTCGCGTCGTCGAAGTGCCACTTCGGCGAAACGATCTGCCAAATGAGTTTGTTGAAGTCGTTCCGGTACTCGCTATAGCCGAGCCGGCCGCGTTCCGTCGAGAAGTAGTATTGATACCACCACCCAAGCTCGGCCTTCGGCGGCAGCGGCTGCTGCTGCGCCTTCGGGCTCGTGATCAGATAGCCGCTCACCGAAACCAGCGCGGCGCAGCGTTCGGGCCAAAGTGCCGCAATGATGTCACCGGTCCGTGCGCCCCAGTCGAATCCGCCGATCGTTGCCTTTTGGATCTTGAGCGCATCCATCAACGCAATAACGTCGAGGGCGACGACCGATTGCTGCGCGTTACGGAACGTCCCACTAGAAAGGAAGCGCGTCGACCCGTATCCGCGCAGATACGGGACGATCACGCGATAGCCGTTGGCCGCCAAGAGGGGTGCGACGTCGACGTAGCTGTGGATATCGTAGGGCCAGCCGTGCAAAAGAATGACGGCGGGACCGTTGGCCGGCCCGGCCTCGGCGTATCCGATGTTGAGAAGGCCGGCGTCGATCTGCTTGAGATCGGCAAACGACGTGTGTGAGCCGGGCGCAATCGAAGGCACGTTCGCGGTCAATTCGCCTGCTCGAACTTTTGCGGCGCCGATCATGGTGAGTTGCGCTGCAGTGAGGGCCAACCCGGTGTTTCGCAAAAAGCGGCCCCGGTCGTACTTGCTGTGTTCAGGCATTCTGGTTTGCTCCAATTCATGCTGGTAATGGGCGAAGATTGCTGTGTATCAGAGTAGCAATTGAGGGTCGAAGAGTCTGTTGAGTGGTAGTGCGCAAGGGTGATGGTGTAAGAGGGACTCTGTTAGGTCATGAGAGCGCGTCGACATCGAGTACGGCCTGCGCAAAGGTCTGCGGAGCTTCTTGCGGCACGTTGTGACCCACGCCGTTGAGGGTTCGGTGCAAGTATTTACCGGCGAACTTGTCGCGATAGCCGGCGCCGTCTGCAGCCGCGCCGTCGAAATCGCTCCCGATGGTAATAGTGGGAACAGAGATAATCGGGTTGTGCTGAAGCTTCGTTGACGGATCGTCGTATTGCGGGTCGCCCTGTGCGAGTCCCAAGCGCCAACGGTAATTGTGGATGACGATGTCGACGTGATCGGGGTTTTCGAAAGCCCACGCAGAGCGATCGTACGTCGCATCGTCGAAGTCCCATTTCGGGGAAGCGAGCTTCCAGATGAGTTTGTTGAAGTCGTGACGATTTTGCGTATAGCCGAGCCGGCCGCGTTCCGTCGTGAAGTAGTAGAGGTACCAGAAAGCGAGTTCGGCCTTTGGGGAGAGCGGCCGCTGCGCCGCTTGGAGATTGATGATCTGGTAGCCGCTTACCGAAACGAGTGCCTTGCACCGCTCGGGCCAGAGCGCCGCCATAACGTCGGCGCCCCGGCCGCCCCAATCGAAACCTCCAACGATGGCCTTGTCGATCTTCAGAGCGTCCATGAACGCGATCGTATCGACGGCAAATACCGCTTGATCGCCGTTGCGAGACGTCGCGCTTGAGAGAAAATGCGTCGAGCCGTAACCGCGCAGATAAGGAACGAGCACCCGATAACCGCGCGCCGCTAGCAGAGACGCCGCATCGACGTAGCAATGAATGTCGTAGGGCCAGCCGTGGAGCAAGATAACGGGCTGACCGCCGGCCGGCCCCACTTCTGCGTATCCGATGCTCAGAGGGCCCGCATCGATCTGCTTCACCGAGTCGAACGTCGTGCTCATCGATTCTCCAAAGACGTAACGTGCTGAGGCGATTTTATCGGGAGACGCGGCGAAATGATTGGATGAATGTTCGGACGTTACGGAACGGACAGAATTTTAGGGTAATTGGCACGAAGCGATTGCGGAAATGTGTGGTCGATTGTGGGATCGTGACGCGTTCGGCTTTCCCGCATCTCGGGTATGCCAAGGACGAAAAGCGTGGTGCGTTCCCCGGGTGTCACAGCGAACGCGGTCGCAAGCCGATTCAATAGTTTCGGCGAGGCGCGCACGGTCGCGCAGCTCTCGAGTCGACGGTACCAGTTGCGGCTGACGCCCACCGCCTCGGCTGCCTCTTCCTGCGTTACGCGCCGTCCGCATCGAGCCGGCAACCGTTTCCAGACGCCCAAAGTGGAGGCATCGGGCGGAATGCGCCGTCGAAGCGTTTTGAGGAAAACCGGGAACTCAGCGTCGTGGGCGGTCATGACTGAATGTCCCTGCGCCACTCACCCGGGGTTTTTCCGATTGTCCGGCGGAACGTATTCGAGAAATGAGCTTGGTCCGAAAAGCCTGCGGCGAGCGCGATGTCGCTGAGCGGCACGTCGGCGCGGGCCATGAGCTTCATCGCGTGTTCGATTCTCAAGCAAACGATCTGCTTGTGCGGCGTTCGGCCCACGCTCGTCCGAAAAACATGGGAAAAATGCGAGCGACTCAGACCGGCCACGGAGGAGAGCATCGATACGGAGATCCGCTCGCCGATTTTTTCATGTATCGTCTCGATGACGCGGCCCAACCGTCGTGCATCGAGGCCGCGAGCCGAGGGCCTCGGCCCAGCCTGGCAGCTTTGAGCGCCGGGCACCTGGGTCACCGGAGCCGTTATCGGTACGATGGGATAGCCGGTGAGACGCGGTTCGCGAAAGGACGTTCTCATCGCGCCCGTGATCGGCTGCAGCTCGCACCGAGTAGGTATCCGAGTTGCTGCACGTTCTTTCTAGCTGGACTCTGAACGAAGCTCGCGTCGCGTGGTTCGTAGCGCGGACCCGTTCGCATGTCGGCGTGTATCATGCAAATCGCCTTGTCTTGAGGAGGGGATTATGAGGAACCAAAAATACACGAACCGGCGACCGCGAACTAGCAACTGTCAGTGTGGGGAGACGAGACTGAATCCCCGGATGGAATTACGGACGTTCCTCGAAGCGGCGCGTGCGCGACTGCGACCGGAGGAGGTCGGGCTCCCCGCCGAGGGGACGCTAGATAATCAGCGCAGGGATCTGAAGCCGGCGCGGACTTCCTCTGAAAAGAGTAGCGGCTGTTCCCAGGCTGCGAAGTGGCCGCCCTTATCCACCCGGTTGTAATAAACGAGTTTGCGATATGCCCGCTCCGTCCAAGACCGTGGGGCTTGGTAGAGTTCGCCCGGAAAGACGGTCACGGCGGCCGGGATGGAGACGTTGACGGCGGCTAATACGCTCTTCCCCATGTTCTCCCAGTACAGACGAGCGGCAGAGATGGCCGTGTTCGTCAACCAATACAGCGTGACGTTGTCGAGAAAGTCGTCGCGCGTCACCGCGCCGGCGGAATGTCCGTCGATCGTGCGCCCAAGCACGGCCGAGATCATCGAACCCGGCTGGCCATACGCGTCGCCGTGATCGAGGATCCAGGCGGCAAGGCCGATGGGTGAATCCGCCAATCCGTAAAGCGTTTGCGGACGCGTTGTCATCATGGCTCCATAGGCGGAGTGCTTCGCTTTGAATTCGCGGCTCTGCGCGTACGCGCTGCTTTCCTCGGCAGAAAGTCCGGCCGGCGGCGGATCGCCGCACGCTTGCGCCTTCGCGATTTCGGGTGGAATCGTACCCGGGAGATTGGTGTGCATGCCGAGCAACTCCGGGGGAGCTTGTTCGGCCATTGCGTTCGTGATGAGCGCGCCCACATCGCCGCCTTGCGCCACAAATCGCGTGTATCCGAGGCGCGTCATCAGCACGACCCAGGCCCGAGCGATCCGCGCTGGATTCCAGCCGGCCGTAGCCGGCCTGGCTGAAAATCCGTAACCCGGGATCGACGGAATCACGAGATGGAAAGCGTCCGAGGCGCTCGCACCATATGCGATGGGATTGGTAAGCGGGCCGACGATCTTCAGTTGCTCGATAATCGAGCCGGGCCAACCGTGCGTAACGATGAGCGGCAGCGCGTTGTCGTGTTTGGAACGGACCTCAATGAAATGGATGTCGAGCCCGTCGATTTCGGTCATGAACTGCGGTAGGGGGTTCAGTTTCGCCTCGCACTTGCGCCAATCGTAATCTGTCCCCCAATAGCGCGCGAGCTCCTGAATCGTCGCGAGCGGCACGCCTTGCGAATCGTCCGTGACGGTTTCCCGGTCAGGCCAGTTTGTCGCGTTTATGCGCCTGCGCAATTCGATGAGTTGCGTTTGTGGAACGTTCACCTGAAACGGCCGAATAGCCGTTGCATCATTGCCTGTCTGCTGCGCAAATTGTCTCGCTGCTGCCTGCTCTTCTGAAAAACTTCTCGCCGCGGCGTCGGAGCCAAACATGCCGAACTCGAGGCCCGCGATGGTGGCCCCGGCGGCGCTTAGGAAATGACGGCGGTTCTGGGCGTTGTATGGCATGGAGCCCTCTTACAATCACATCTCGAGCATTCGAATCTTGTTCGCCCAGCGTCTGGACGAAGGTTTTGCCGTTGCCACGCCGCTTTAAGTTCGGGATTCGTGTGTCCCAATCGGGCCGGCATTTCTTGCTCACGGCACGCAAGTCTTGACCAGTAGCCGTTGTAGATTTTATAAATGACGAGCTCCGGCTCGAGCACGATCACATGGGGGATCATGGGGTCGTGCAGAGGGTCGGTGTATTCCGCGATGTCGAGGTCTTTTTGAACGGTGCGCCCGGCGTCGGAGAGAAAAGGCCAGTGCGCTCCGACGCCGGTGCGATGTAGTCGGGGAAGATCGCCCCCGGAACGATGTCCGGTCTCACCTTGAAATTACGCGCTTGCTTTTCGCATTGATTGGAACGTCGCGCGAACGTCTTCGCAAAAGAGTTGCGGCTGTTCCCAGGCGGCAAAGTGGCCGCCGATGTCGTGCTTCTTGTAGTAGACGAGTTTGGGATACGCTTTTTCGGACCAGCTGCGCGGCGC